>Ga0214472_10001289_pt1 | contig 28529 bp, 25 predicted proteins | sample RVTome_6_FD_207662 | JGI IMG/M metagenome (GOLD analysis project Ga0214472, IMG submission 207662) | Soil microbial communities from uranium-contaminated site in the Upper Colorado River Basin, Wyoming, United States - RVT140D175 | ecosystem: Environmental > Terrestrial > Soil > Contaminated >...
CCTGACGATCACCTATTTTGTTGTGATCTTCTCCATACTTGTACAGGGATTGACAATCAGCAAGTTGATTAAATTTTCTACCAGATACTCCAAAGAACATCAGGAAATAATTTAGGGCTTATGTAAGGTAGCGTGTTCTGGTATACGTTTGTTTTAGTCTCTGCAGGGATCATAAACATTTTGCTGGCCCTTGAGGCTTAACAACAATAAACACTGAAAAAATCGTCACTTTGCCGTGGATTCATGATTTCTGGATAAGGAGGTATTCCATAACCCGTCAACCTTGGGAAGGTCTGATTAAGTCTAAAAATTCTTTGCTTCGTCATTCTGGCGTATGCCAGAATCCAGTCAAAACAATTGGTTACTGGATGCTGGTTTTCACCAGCATGACGGGTCTGTCATCAACCACCAACACACTCCAAATAAGCAGCTTCAAAATCATCTGCCTGATATTTTTCACAACATTCCTCTGTGCTGCCTGAAAAACATATCACCCCGTCATGCAGAATGATCACCCGGTCACACAAGGCTGCAACGTCTTCCAGTAAATGCGTACTGTAAAACAGGGTCTTGCCCTGCTTTTTCAATTCCAGTAGATGCCGTTTCAATAATGCTCTTGCTTTTGGATCAAGGCCACTCATGGGTTCATCAAATACCATTAACGCCTTGTTACTTAACATGCAGGCTGCCAGGCCAAGTTTTTGTCCCATTCCCTTGGAATACTGACGCACGGGTTTGGTAAGTGCAGAGGCATCAAGGTCCAGTAGTTTCAACATCTCTGCAACATTGGTACTGTCATAGGCCACACCATTCAGGTCAGCCATGTATTTCAGAAAATTCTCTCCGGTTAAATAATAGGGAGGAATAAATTTTTCCGGAAGATAGGTCAGTTGTTTACGTGACTCCGTTTGCCGGTGATCCATACCAAATATATTGATTGAACCTGAATCAACAGCGCAGAAATCCAGTAAACATTTAATCAGCGTGGTTTTACCTGCGCCGTTGATGCCAATCAGGCCGGCATATTCACCAGCGCCTATGGACAGGCTCACGTTTTTCAGAACGTTCTGTCCTCCGAAATTCTTGTTCAGTTTATCTATTACGATTGAATGGGATTTCATACTCGTATTAATGCATATTCCTTTTCATTCCTTGAAAAAAGAAAGACCCGTATTACCGGGCCTTTCTCGATTCATACAACCAGATAGTGACTTTTAATACAGAAACACCGCGTTACAGGATACGTTATCACTGTCCACATTATAGATAGCGTCAGCAGTGCCCTCGTCCGTGACACATACTGGTGTGCCGGTCCAGATCAGGGCAGCCCCCATGTCAGTGCCGGTTTCACCAGTGTTTGCTGTCGAAACAGCCGGGCGCATGACACCAGTCACCGCAGAACCGTCATCAAGTTTCACATCCAGTTCCCGCAGAAGTGAAGGTTGCACACCCGCGCCAAACGCAAACGCCAGCCGTACCGTGGCTGTACCGGTGCCAGCTTCATAATCATCGGTATAGACCAACATGATCGGTTGTTGAAAAGCGTTACCCGGTACTGCACCTGTCAAAACACCGCCAAGATAAGTAGCTGCAGTTGTTATACCAGTGCCAGTAAAGCTGCCATTCAGAAACCCGGAAGCGGACAAATGATTCCAGACTGCAGCAGCTTCGTCCCAATCATCTATGCGGCCATTCTGGTCACCCCCAACGCCAGTAGGACAATTAGTCACTACTGATCCTATTGCAGCACAGGCTGTAGCGCCCGGCATATCACCCGGGATCTGACGGAACCGGTCAATAAATCCGAAATAAGCTGCCTGCACGCCGGAATTCTGATCCGCCATATTGCGTACCCGGGCACTGTTAATCAGTTGCTGGCCTTTCAATATACCGCCGAGCAGCAGACCAATAATGACCAGTACGATAGCGATTTCCACCAACGTGAAACCGGACTGTTTTCTGGGTGTATTTAAAATCATCATATATTTCTTCCTCTGGTAATTTGTAGTCATTTTCCTGGATGACTTGTCATAAATAAGGCATATAATATGCCAATAATATATCTTATTGATAACTATGTAAATTATATGCTTTTCAGAAGTTTGTATATGCTTAACTTTGACGATCTATCATCAATATGTCGAATATTTGACACTACCATCAAAGCCTCTGAGTGGTCATATACCCCATGCGAACGCAGCTACCAGTCTACACATAAATTGAATCTACACTTTGCAAACATAAGAAACACATTTACTGTACTGAAAAGAAACTGAAGGAACCTGAATGTTTAACCGCGACATAATCAGAACTCACGGCCTGAAGATAGGCCTTATCTTTGCCGTCTTCATGATGTTTTTTTCCAGCGCCCTGGGTTTGCTTGAATTCAACCTGATTTCCGGTCTGCATATCTCGGTCAACAGCGAATTAACCCGTAACACCTCTGTATTAATCAGCCGTCTTGCATCGTCAGAATACTGGCTGTTTATAATTACCGGCCTGCTGCTGTCCCTGCTGTTGCCTTTGCTTAATCCACTCAAGGCTAGCCTGCTTGCCTTCGCTGCCATACTCCTCGTTTACCTGCATAGCACCATTTCCACCCAAAGCTATTTATTAATTCCAGCAGAATATTTCCTGCTGATGATCCTGATGCTGTACATCGTCAATGTACTCATCAGCTATTTTATCGAGATACATTCCCGGCAAAAAATATTTGAATCCATGGGCAGATATATTCCACTGCACATTGTGGAGAAAATCAGCAAAGGACATATAGCAATACCCATGGATGGCGAAGCGAAAGTACTCACTGTTCTGTTTTGTGATATTCAGGATTTCACCAAAATTGCCGAGGAACTCAATCCCAAACAGGTAGTAAGTTTGCTGAATGAATACTTTACTGCACTTTCAAAAATTATTTTCAGTCATAACGGCACGATTGATAAATTTATCGGTGATTCCATCATGGCGTTCTGGGGGGCACCATATGAACAACATGATCATGCCCGTAAAGCTGTACTGTCAGCGCTTGAAATGAGCAATGCTATCAAAAATTTATCAGTCAGATTTAAAAAACGCGGCTGGCCCGGGCCCAATGCGAGTTTTGGAATTAATACCGGACTAATGGCCGTGGGTAATATGGGTTCTGTATACCGTATGTCATATACGGTCATCGGGGATTCGGTAAATATTGCCGCACGTATAGAAACATTGTGCAGAAAATACCATGTGCCGATCATCGTCAGTGAAGCAACCATGCAGGCATGTAATGATATTTTATTCAGGGAGCTCGACATGGTAACCCTGAAAGGCAAGCGTAAACGTATCAGGATCTACCAACCTTTATGCCTGAAAAAAGATGCAGACAATAAACTTTTGAAAACAATAGAAAGCCATAATGAAGGACTGTCATGTTATTACAACAACGAATGGTTTAAAGCGAGGTCCGCCTTTAAAAACCTGTCAATGCAGAACACTGATGACAGTTATTACCCTGTCATGATTGAAAAAATTAATTATAACGAGTCAACGCAGAACACTGAAAATGTATCAGTAACTCCAGATGACACCAGTATTGAAGATACCAAGGAAATGCCGGGTGAATAGAATGATGTTAACAAAGCAGGCATGCTGGACCAGTTCCAGCATCCGGTAGATAAATAGTTTTTACATTATTTGACTGGATACTGGCATACGCCAGTATGACGAGCTCTTTCAAAATGATGAAAACTTCCTGATTGGCCGTCATGCTGAACCAGTTCCAGCATCCAGTAGATAAATAGTTTTTACATTTTTTGACTGGGCTGAAAATTGCTCGACAGTTGTTCCTGACACTGTTCTACCACCTACATCCCTGTAGGCGTCCTGCATTTCCAGCATACACTACGTCCATGTAGATAATACTGGCATAAACCAGTGTGACGGGAATAATCCAGTCTTGCCTGGTTCTAATTCTCTCCAGCCTCAAGCCGTTCCAGGCGCTGCATTAAAAACCGCAATTCATGTTCATCCTTGATTGCACCGCTACCTATCAATCCACCTATTAGTACTTTTGCACTTTCAATTTCATCCATATCTTCCAGAACATAAATATTCATTTGCGTAACCCAGAACGGCGCATTATCAACATTAACATTTTCTGCCAGCGCTTCCGCATAACGCAAAGCCAGCGGCAAGTCATTCAATACATGCTTTGCCACATACACGGCATGGGTGAGTGAAGGCCAGCGACGGTCCGGATCTTCAAAAAATTTCTCATACACAAACTCCAGCATCAGTCTTTGCCGGGCTTCATCCGGCACCTGGGTGTAAACACGGCTGGCCGCCAGTAACGGATACTGGCCTTTGCTGTCCAGTGTCAGGATATTATCAAGCCAGCCTGTCACCTTGTGATAATCCAGTTCACGAAAAGGAATGCTTATTCCGGGTTGATTATCAAACGCCTGCAACCAGAGCATGATCATTTTGGCAACAACAAGAGGATCGCCCAGACTATAGAGCTGTAATTGCCCTGCGGATAATGGTTCAGGTAATGGCCTGGCTTCAGGATCAAGCAATGGCTTTGCTGCGTGCCATGTAATCTGTATTGCAAATGCAATAACAAGAAAGACCAGGATCAGGCGTGGAACATCTGCCACAGACCGCTCGTTGTTGTTGGTTATCCATGTGGGCAGGAATAATTTCATAAATCAATAATACAGCAGATTTCTCGCTTCGCTCGAAATGACACAGGGTTTGTCATTTCTGACAAAATTACCCTGTAATGACACAGGGTTTGTCATTTCGGACATAGCTATCTTATAAAGACACAGATTTGTCATTTCGAAAGAGTGCAGCGACTGAGAAATCCTGAATCTAATTGCAAGTTCACTCAATACCTGATATCGCACTTTTATTAAAAATTCTTTCTGTAAAGATCAAACAACGCTGCACCTGAGAGCAAACTGACATAAATTACACTTTGCACGATGATAGCGGGCAAATCTCCTGCGCTGCCTGAACCGTAAACCAGCCATTCCGTCCGGGTAAAACCGGCAAGGTCCGGCAGAATATAAGCGATCAGATCAATTGCTTTATTCATGAATTGTTGTGACAGTGCTGTTGTTTCGAGTATCGGGCTTTTGCCGAGAAGTTGAATAGTGCTGATGCTTCTTGCCAGAAGATAAAACACCACCACCGCAGAGAATGCAGTCGTTATATTTCCAAAGGTAAACAGGCATAACAGGCACAGAGCGATAACAATCGATAACTCACATAACAGCGATACAGTCCACAATATTACCTGCACGGAGTCTGCATAGATCAGCAACGGCAAACTTAATAAAATTGAAAACACCAGCGCCAGAAGAAAAAAACCAGAGAACTTGCCAAGATAATAAACGTATCTGGATAAAGGCAATGAAATGATCATGTCTACTGTCTTGTCATTGAATTCACGGACAACACTGGTAATCACAAACAGGCTGATAACAAAAACGGCCGCCAATCGCATGACAAAACCTACGAGACTGCCCTGCACCTGATTGGTTTCTGTTATGGCAAGTTCACCGGCAAATTGCCCTAATGCAAATACGCCAACAATCCCTATCAAACCCAGCGTAAACAGACGATTTTTAATCGCCTCCAGGAAGGTAAATTTAGCAATCGTGATTACAGGATGTTTCATAGTAGAATGAGTTAAATTCAGATTATCAGATACATAATATACCCTGAATTATTGAGTATAAAATTAGAATCTATTCAAAATCTGTTTCCCCTCCCCTGGCGGGAGGGGTTTGGGGGAGGGGGATAATCTGGCTAGGCAACATATTAAATTTCCTTGTTGCACTTTTCACCCCCATCCCAACCTTCCCCCGTCAAGGGGGAAGGCCTTGATTGTTAAATTATTGTGATTAATTAATTATACATAACTCCTTAAATTCTTAATCCATGACCAAGGTAATGCAATCCATTATCCGCCGGCGCGATTATTTCATTCTCGCTGCCATGCTGGTTTTCCTGCATGCTGCACTCTGGCTGGATTTTGGCAGTGCCATCTCACGCACTCTGCTCCTGATACATTTTGGATTTTTCCTGCTCTGGCAGCCCTTACAAACAAAAGAAAAATACACCTGGTATAACGGCATCATTTTTATCGTGCTGGTGCTGGCCTTTGCCTACTGGGCCAACTGGTGGCTGATATTTGCGTGGCTGATTTTATTGATAGGCATTGTCGGCGGCCGGGTAGTTACCAGCAGTTCGGAACGGTATGTACTGTTTCTGGCGATGTTTTTCCTCATTACAGAATTACTCATCATTGCAATTCCAAACCTGTTTTCCATCATCTACAACAATCCGGTATTTAATATACTCGAATTCTTTATTCTATTCATCCCGGTGGTAATACCGTTCTTTCCCCGTTCTTATCCCCGACAAACCGGATTGTCGGTTGATTTACTGCATGCCATTACAGCTTCACTGCTGGTGGGTCTGCTGGCGCTGGGCAGTCTGGTCATTATGTATCACAGTGGCACGGATTATTTCATTTCGTTAATTTATTCCCTGCTTGCGATCGGCACCGGCTTGTTGTTAATCAGCTGGCTGTTGTCAGCACATACGGGGTTTGGAGTATTGTCCCAGTTATGGTCCAGGTCGTTAATGAATATCGGCACACCATTTGAACAATGGCTGTCGGAATTATCCGCACTCAAGGACCAGCATGAATCCCCATCAGGTTTTCTGGATGCAGCGATTGAAAAGCTTGCCTCCCTGCCGTGGATATCTGGTGTTAAATGGCAAATATCAAATCAACTGAACATTCACGGCACCAAAACCAAACATCTACTGAATCTCAGTGTTAACTCACATGCTGTTACTCTGTATACCCGCGTTCCTGTTGGCGGCGCAATGCTGTTACACTGCAAATTGCTTATAAAACTGATCGAATATTTCTATCTGGCCAAGGTCAACGAACGTGAACTGGAAAAACAGGCGCATTTACAGGCCATCTTTGAAACCGGTGCGCGCATCACACATGATATTAAAAATCTTCTGCAATCCATGCATTCCATGGTTACCATCCTGCAGACAGACACAACTCAAGCTGATTCCAAATCCGTAGCAATACTTAAAAAACAATTTCCCTATTTTATCCAGCGCCTTGAGCAGGCAATGAACAAACTCCAGACACCGCAACAATTCAGCAAGGAAGAAATCTATCTCATGGATTGGTGGGGAGAATTAAATGCACACTACAAGGACTACAATATTGAATTCAATGCGGAAATAAATACCAATCCATTAATACCGTTTGATTTGTTTGACAGTATCGCAGACAACCTGCTTGAAAATGCCATTACCAAACGCAAAGGCGAACCCGGCATCAATATTTCTGTCGATTTAAAGGTTATAGGCAATACGATTAGCCTGAAGGTGACTGATACCGGCACAGCCATAGATGAAAAGATTGCTGTAATGTTATTCAGGGAATCTATGAAATCAGATAACGGTCTTGGCATAGGATTACTGCAAGCCGGGAAACAGGCGGAATCCATGGGCTACACACTCACATTGAAATACAATTTCAACGGCAATGTGTGTTTTGAGTTGCATAATTAGAACCTGCCTCAAAATTTAAATTATCTCAGGATTTTGACATATTATCGTCATGCTGGTGACTACCAGCATCCAGTTAACAATTGTGTTGGTCGGGTTCTGGCGTATGCCGGAATACTCATTTGAAGCATGGCCTGATGAGTGGTGCCTTTACATATTGATGTAATCTTTATAATCTACAAGCATGAAACCTTCATACTCATTCAAGCAACACAGAGCAGCCATCAGGCAAATTATCAGGCGCCACCATGCTGATAATGCCAGAATTTTTGGTTCAGTCCTGAAGGGCACCGATAAGGAAGGAAGCGACTTGGATATCATTGTTGACCCTACTCCATCCACCACGTTAATGGATATAGGAGCGATGCGCCTTGAGTTGCGTAATCTTCTTGGCGTGGATGTTGATATTTTGACTCCAAAATCTCTGCCTGATCACTATCGTGAACAGGTTCTTCGGGATGCCCAGCCTGTATGAATCCTGGTGATGGCTCCAGACTTAAAGATTATCTGGGCCATATTCTTCTCGCAATAGACCGGATTAATCTGTATATCGACGAGATGGATGCAATCGAATTTATCAAAGATCAGCGCACACAAGATGCTGTAATCCGGAATTTTGAGATTATTGGCGAAGCTTCGAGAAATATAACAAAGCGATATCCGGAATTTGCGGCAAAGAACTCTCATGTGCCTTGGGATATTGCATATGAAATGCGAAATTTTCTTGCACATGGATATTTTGAGGTAGATGTTGGTATTGTTTGGAAAACAATTGAAAATGACCTGCCAAAACTTAAAAATCAAATAACTGAGTTACTACGTACTACAAACTGATACAAAGAGTCATCACCAAAAAACCATAATATTGTTTTCAAGGAATCAATCAAATCAGACAACGGCTTGGGAACAGGATTACTACAAGCCGCCAAACAGGCAGAAGCCATGGGCTACACACTCAGCCTGAAATACAATTTCAACGGTAACGTGTGTTTTGAGCTACATAATTAGCCCTAATATCAGGCTGATATCATTCAGAACCAGATCAGTGGCATGAAGTAATAAAATGTAATATTATTACTTATGCCTTCTTACCGGATTGAGATCGCGAAATATGCGCAAAAACAATTGCGCTGCTTACCTGTGAGAGTACAGGAAAATATTGCTGAGAAAATAGCAATATTAGGCAATAATCCAGGCAATCATGAATTGGATATAAAGCGATTGATGAATAACCCGTCAGGTAGATTTCGATTAAGAGTGGGCAGTTACCGTGTAATTTTTAACCGTGACGATACACTACGCATCATTCAGATAATCCGTATTGGGCATCGTAAATTGATTTATAAATGAATACAAAACCCCAAATTATCTTTGATAAAGGCAAACCCAGTTTTGTGGTGTTGCCTTACGCTGAATATGTTGCTCTTGCCGGTAACAAACCGGATCAATTACAAAAAGATAATGAATTCATCCCGTTTGTATTGAGTGATTACATCAAGAACCCGATTCGCGTAATGCGTATTGAAGCCGGCTTTAGTCAGGCGCAACTTGCACGCCGCCTCGGTGTTACCCAAGGTTATATCAGCCGGATCGAGGGCCGGAATTATCCGGTAAGTGAAAAATTGCTTAAACGGGTAAGTAATTCTCTGAAAGTTTCACGTAAAAAGAAATAAATCCGGTATGCTAAATCCGTGCCGGGGGGTTTCAATATATTCCCTGAAATACAATTTCAACGGCAACGTGTGTTTTGAGTTACATAATTAAACAAAACAACAATATCTATTTGTCATTTCGAACGTATGTGAGAAATCTATTTTGAAGTATTCGATATCAGGGCAACATACCAGCGCTTACCATACGGTTAAATAATATAGGTCGTGTTAACCATATTGTTATATCGTCAAAATCACCAACTACCACACCACCTTGATAAGTTGGACTGTTTGCAGGCAACGGCTCATATGTTGCGTTTTCTCCATCTTCAGACTGATTTGCTCCAGTCGAATATATTATAGAAATTGGTCTTTCTGACGTAGAGATAAGCTGGTTTCCATCAGCATCAATAACATCCAAATCATCACTAGTTGTTGTAGTAAGTACGAACGTAGTTGAACCAGAAAAATTACTATCTACTCTATACCTCCAGTGACCTGTCCATGAATTACCTGATGATGAACGTGGCACGCCCCAAGGATCTAATCCATTATTCAGGCCTAATGTTTTCCAAGGTAAAATGCCATCACCAACCCAACCTGCAGTATTTGTAGCCGGGGTACATGGCCATGTATCTGCCACACCATAATTTGCACTAGATGGGTCAGATTCAGTTGTATGGCATGGCAGTCTTCCATTAACTATCGCAAACCCTATCAAAGCCTCACGTATTAGCTCAAGCTGACCCTCAGCATCACTGCGCTGACGGGCTTCAATCTGTGTTGCCAGTGGAACCAGCAAGCCACCCAACAGGAGTGAAACAACGAACAGGACCATGGCCAGTTCGATAAGCGTAAATCCTCTACATGATTTCATTATCTGTCTTATTATTCTTTGTTTATGGGGCGATCACACTGATTTGGTCATTGAAGTTATCTGTGATATTACTTTTATCGAACACGAGATCATTATCTGCATTCGCATTTTCGAAATAATTTAGTATACCTAAGATGGCGTCAGATCGATCCTGGCTGGAAAGTTGTCTGCCCGCAACCATGACCAGCGCTTCACGGTCATTATAAATTAGGTTTCCGGAAGGCCGTTGCACTTGCAGGGTCACACAATTTCCATTTGTAACGCAATCGTTTGCTCCACCCGGAATATAATCTGCACTATATGCAACATATATCAATTGGTGCCATTTATTTTTTACAAACCACTCGGGTAATTCATCATTTTCTTCATGCAGATAATAATCAAGATCGGTAATTCTGATACTACCTGATATGCTGCTGGGAATGGCTACTGATACATTGCTGATTTCAATATTATTTACATCATAATCACGAATAGTAACTATCGGTGTTGTATGTGGCGGTATAGTTACAGGGCTGCCTAATACACTGCAGTCAGAGTCATAACCAAGACATACATCACGCTTTCGCTCTCCGCTCAAACCATAGGTCCTGACTGTGCCTGAATACTGCGGCTGAAACTCATACCTCCGGGTATGCACATCATGATCAAAATAAATCACGTAAGTGTCACCCGGATCAAAACTTGTAGTTGCACCACTGCTATCATAAAGAGTTGCCGTAATCGTTGTTCCAGTCCAAGCACTAACTGTTCCAAACGATCCATCTGTTGTGTTTTCAATGATGTCGTTTACTTCAATCTCACTAAAATCAGCGGTTAAATCAACCAACAATGCACCAATACTTAAGGCGTCGGCAGTACCTGTAAGACTGCCTGTACCTATCTTGATTTGATAGAATTCCGGATAGATAGCGGCAGTACCTCCGGCGTTATAATCAAAATCCGGGGCAGAAGCTGTTAATCTGGAAGTCGTAAGTTGCGTGCTGCTGTTGACACCGGTCACCACAACACGCTGCGGTGTATAGATGGTATACGTATCGCCTGAGCTGAAACTGACATCAGGCTGGCCATTAAAGGCAGTGATTGTAAGGGTATCGCTATCAACAATACCGGTAATTAACGCTCTACCTGCCGGACTGGAAGTTTTGTGAAGCAGGTGATAATAAGGAACGATCCCCAGCGAGTTAAAGTTCTTGCTGGTATCTTCGAGAGTTGTACCACCGGAACCCGCTGTCGCTGTCCCGGAAACACCAAATGCAACTTCATCATCGTAATTTTCCACGATGTCCCCGCGTTTCACGGCTGTAATTGTAAAATCTGCATTTGCATCTGTTAATGTCGAGGTGTTAACCCCTGATGTTACGATCCCCAGCACAGGGAAATTATCATCGTCATAACTACCCTGGCAGTCAGCAATATCTACTCCTGACCATATACACCAGCCATTGTCGACATCTATGGTCAGTGTTCCCAACGTGCCGGCAGACGTCTGGACCTTGCTGGCAAGATCTGCCACGTAGGTTGCGTTTGGAGAACCGGCATTTGTAATTGTACTTACTACTGCACCATTCGCAGAAGTGATATTCCAGTCCACGGAAAATCCGGTCTTGAAGTGCTTGCCCGTTTCATGAAACGACAATAAACCCTCGCGTGTATTGCTGTCGGTATTATAGCGCGGCAGGTAATAATAATCGTTTGTAGCGAAACTATTATCACTGCCAAAATTCAACGAATTCAGAGACAGTGTGTTGGTAGCCACTGCGCTGACCGTGCCAGATGAACCATCAGTAAGATTTACAACCAGATCACCTGTCTGTATTCCCATTTGAACAAAATCCTTGCTGGTATCAATCAGTGAAGTAGTGCTGCCGCCAGTTGCCCTGCCCACGTTACTGCGTATTCGATAACCATCGCCGGAACTAAAAGCGTTAACTGCACCACCACTAAGTGCCGTAACGACAATCTCGTTGGTAGATACTGAATAGATCATACCACTCGATCCTGTGTCTGTAGTATTTTCTACAATATCACCAACAGTAATGCCAAGCTCTTTGAAATCCGCAGTTGTATCTACTAGTTTGAGGCCCGTGGAACCACCTGATGCCATACCTGTAATATCCTTGTAAACGATGTAAACATCATCTGTATCGAAATCATTATCTGATCCAAATTGTAGACCAGTAAAAGTCAATGTATCCGTATCCGGTGTAATCGGATCTGTATCTACGATACCAAACGAACCATCTGTAATGTTAAGTACTACATCACCTTCTTTAATACCCATGTTTACAAATTCCTTACTGTCATCAACAAGGCTTGCTGAATCAGCATTACCACTATGAGTACCCATGAGTCTTCTGCTGTCTGCTTTAGGGTCAGCAAAAGTTGCCATCCATGGATAAGCAACGTAGTCATTAAAGTAATTTGTCAATACAGCACGTATTTCATTAATAACCCGTTGTTCGACAACTGCCATCAATTCCTGGCGGGTGATTGTTATCACGCGATCATTAAATTCACCGGCGCCACTGGTTGCAAATGTAGCAGCATCATTATTGGCATTGACGTCTTCCAGATAATCTGACTTGTTGATACTGGGCCTGCTGTCTTGACTAACCACCGGACTACCTGGTGATATAATTACTGCAACAATATCATTACCACCATCTACACTTAACAAACCCGGTGTTTCACTGTTGATAACAGTATCGTTCGATTGTGTGTTTTTGTAATTATCAGATACTGCATACCAGAGTAATTCACCACCACTCTCCCTGAAATCGCTCAGACCAAGAATCTTGTAAGGCAAACGGCCAAGTGTTGTACCTGTGGAAACGGCGCAACCCGATGCAGGATCACCAGTCTCGTTCTGGGCCGGGCATGGGAGAAATCCCGGCCCTTTTTCCGCATTGTTGCGCAATTCAGGATAATTCATGGCATAGGAGAGCAAGGCTTTTTTTGCCTCAAGTAATGCTATCTGGGTTTCTGTATCACGAGCATTGCTCGAGTAATTATTAAGCCGGTTAAGCAGTAAATACGATGTACCCGTTACCAGTATCAGCATGAAGGCCAGCACTACTGCGCCTGATTGCTGTTTGTGTGAATTATGATTAAACATCAGATTTCTCGTTTCACTCGAAATGACAGAGGGGAGACCGGATTTCTCATATAAGTTCGAATTGAAAAAAGGGAAGTCAGATTTCTCACATTCGTTCGAAATGACAGGAAATACAGTTCAATTGTCCTGATAGCCCGGGGAAATAATTTGATCTGCTTCCGGATCATAAGTCTGTCCGGTTTTCAGTTTTATGTTTTTTTCATTGATTGGGATCACGATCTCTACGTCATCCGGTTTGATGTTGTTTGCATCGATCTGGATATATTGATTGCCAAAATTGCCTTCAAAGGTATTGGCGCTGTTGACCCAGGCTGTACTTTTGCCGCCCTTCCGGTAAACCAGACCATTGACTGTGATTCCGCCGATGACGGGTTTTTGTTCTTCAATCACCGGTTCTGCAAAAGTGATGTCCGGTATTTTTATTTCTTCAACCGGTTTCTGGCTGCGTAGTTTTTCCAGCGCATTACGCTGCTGTGGTGTGGTGAACAGGCGGCCGAGATCGTCGGCGGCGAGGGTGTTTGGTGTAAAAGCTAGAAATAATATTGGTAAAGCGAGATTTCTCGCTGCGCTCGAAATGACAGTTTGGGAGAGATTTCTTGCTGCGCTCGAAATGACAGCGTGAGTGAGATTTCTCGCGGAGCCTGCCCCCGTACCTTGATACGGGGCTCGCAATGACGGGGCATGGGTGAGATTCCTCACGGAGTCTGCTCCGTGCCTCGATACGGGGCCAGAAATGACGGATTGTATTTATATCTTTTCATGATGACAGTTTTATCTCGGTTCCATCTGCTTTTTTGATATTGAGCCATCTTAATTCACATTCCGCATTCACATTGCCGCGAGTTACATTCTCTAGATTGACAGTACCTGTACCGGCACGACTGAGTTTGCAGTTTGATATGCTGTATGTTCCGGGCGCCTCGCTGTTTAATGTTTCCAGCAACCTGTCCAGATCACCTTCGTGCAATAATTCCAGGTTCAGTTTCATGGGGCTGCTGTAAATCTGGAAAGAACCGGTATTGACCGGGAAATCCGGGATAAACCGGGATTGCGATTCTATGTTGTATCTCAGGGCGGGCAGTTTCATGAATTCACCGGCTTCACGCAGAGTTTCTATCCAACTCAGTCTGCGTTCCTGGCCAATGATGCCCTTGTTATAAAGCTCGACAAATTCTGGATAAAATTCCCGGATCAATCTTTCCTCCTGATCAACTGCCAGATACTGGTTGCTGATATTCTGAAAACGGGCTTTCTGCCTGTTGTGTTCCAGCTGCATTTTGTCCTGGTAATACCAGGTTATGCCAATCAGCCCGCCACTGATGATGATGCTGATCACGAAAGTAATGATCGCTCCTTGCAATACTGTCCAGTCTATCTTTTCAGCTTTCATGGCGTATTCCCAATACCAGTCTCACGGAAAAGTTTGCTGTGCCGGGCGCGGTATTCGATGCGCCCTGCAAACTTGCGCTGGAACTGACATCCAGCGGCAGGGTAACAACGCTGACATCATGTACTGATTGTATATTGCGTAGGGAATCCGCAAACCTGTTAATCATATCCAGCGCATCCCGGTAATTACCGTCGAAGGGACTGATGTGCCCGCTCATGGCTGCAATCTGATAATAATGATAACCCGTATCCACCGCGCTGATATTGCTCACGCCAACGACACCCTGACCGGGGCGGCCGACTGCATCCACATCACTGATCCTGCGATTTGGATCAGCACTGGGGGCAAGCACAATATCATCCACATGGATGAGAGGATATTGATCCAGACCCTTGCTGATGACTTTCAACACATCCAGCGGATCTGTTTTATGTTTGTTAATGGTGTCAGCGATATTAACCACTAATTGCAGATCAGCAGGTGAAACAGGAGTATCGGGAAGTTTTTCCTGGGCCAGTTGATAACGTGCACTGTAGAACTCCGATTTTTTGGCCGCAATTTCTGCCTGTTTTTTATTGACTATGGCATTCATGAAATTCATGCCGCCCCAGACCATACCGCCCAGTATCATGCAAACACTGGCCGCATACATGAAGCGGCTCGCTTTTAACATCTGGTAATAACGGGTTTCTTCCGGCAATGCGTAATAATTACCGGGTTTCAGTTTCAGCAAATGAAAATTGAAGAGTTGGTCGCTGAATGGTGTTTCTATTCCACGGATATCGTTTTTCTGTTCGCCAAAGGCACTTACATCAATGAAATAATTCGTAATAGACGGGGACTGTGAGGTTAATTTCCTGATTTCTCCCAGCAGCTTTTGATTGGCCATGTAATATATGTGTAATGGTTTGTCTACGTCGATCAGGCGCATGCTGTTCAGATAACGTCTTATGATTTCGACTTCTTCAGCAATGATAGGCGCGTACGGCTGGGTGCCAAAACGTGGCATGTCCACGAGACGGCTGATCTTGAGCTGCTTTTTGAGGAAAAAAGTCTGCCTGAGTCCACTGATACTTTGCAGGCTGACCACCAGCATATGATCTGCCGGCCCAGGAATGTATTTGATCAACAGTTTGGTCAATTGCGGCACTGAATATATTCCGGCCACCGGTACCTTGTTACCTAACAGCAGATTCATCCAGGGAGTGATGAGATCAGGATTGGTCAGCCCCATGAACAGGACGCGATCATCCTTGCGTCCATCCACTTCCCTGTCTTGTAGGTCAGCATAAAAATACGGTGTCTCGCGAAACAGGCGCATTTTTTTCCGTTCGATGACAGCTTTTCTGTCACCGCCAAAAACATGCGGGATGGTGTCCTGCCGGTATTCTTCTTCTACCAGATCAATCAGAAACCAGGTGGCCATCCTGCCGGTTTCCTTCAGATAGCGATCAAAATATTTCTGGCCGTCAGCGGACACATCAAACAAATAGGAACTGCCGAGTTTTCCATTGGCCCAGTGATAGACCGCGAGCTTGTCAGCGCTCAGGAATATGGAACGCTGCGGCGACCTGTCAAATTTTAATTTTAGTGATGAGATCATAAATCGGACCTAGTACGGAAAACATGACCCAGCCGATAATTGCGCCAAGCACAACAGTCATGGCCGGTTCTATCATGGATTGAATCCTTTCGATGGATTCCTTGATATCACGTGTATAAAAATAACTGATATTGGCCAGGGATTCTTCCAGCGCACCGGTATTTTCTCCTACCCTGATCATCCGCAAAACCAGCGGTGGAAATAATCTGGTCTTTTCAAAACTCTTGCTCAAGGTATCACCTTCAGCAATGAGTTGCCCGACCTGATGCATGGCATCTTCAATGACCTTGTTACCTGCAATCTGCTCGCCGGTGCGGATACATTCAATAATAGTGATACCGGAAGCATACATCATGGCAAAAAAGCCGGTCAGGCGAGTAAGGATAATTTTCCTCATGATCGGGCCAATAACGGGAATCTTCAGTTTCAGGGAATCAATTGTATAGTGGAATGACGGGCTTATCCTGATGCCAATAATAATCCCTATAGTGATGATTACCGGCAGCAATAATATCAGGTACCAATATTTTACGAATACGTTCGAGACAATTATCAGCACTTTGGTGTGGCCCGGCAGTTCCTGTCCCATGGTTTTTACAAACGTCAGTAACTCAGGTACCAGATAAATCATCAGAAAAAATATTACCGCAATGACTACGGTTCCCACTACTGCCGGATAGATTAACAGTTTCTTGGTTTGTGCCGCTGTTTCATCCTGCCATTTGAGATTTTCACCAATATTGAAAAATACCTGGGTTATTTCCCCTGACTGTTCGCCAGCCCGGACCAGCGAGCAGAATATTTTGTCGAATACAGCCGGATAATCCCGCATGGCGTCAGAAAGTGTTTTGCCGCCTTCTATGGATTCAATCATTGAAGCAATCACTTCACACAGTCGTGGGTTTTCGGTGCTATCGCGCAGGTCCTGCAGGCTTTCAAGGATAGGCACACCGGCACGGCTGGTCTGTTCAAGATGAAAACAATAAGTAATTAAATCACGGCGTGTGACACCGGCGCCGGTAATCCTCTCAGTACTGGAACCCAGGTCTTTATAATTCACCAGATCCAGGCCCATTTTGGTCAGGCGCGCTTCAAGATCAGCGATATTTACGGCATCAACTTTGCCGTTATGTATTCTGCCTTGGTCGTCAATTGCCTTGTATTGGAATGCTTCCATCTGGGCTTTTATTTACCGTTTGTTTGCGGATACTGTTTCTGTCATTTCGAGCAAAGCGAGAAATCTCACTTTAACAATTACCTGAACACCAGATTCCTCGCTTCGCCCGGAATGACAAAATTTCTCTTTGTCATTTCGAAGGCGCAGAGCGACTGAGAAATCTCGCCTTTACGTACGATCCCTGCAACACCAGATTCCTCGCTTCGCCCGGAATGACGAATAGATTATTCAATAACAATAATGAATTCGTCACTTCTGTTTAATTCTGCTGGTCAAGTCAATGACTCGTGATATTTCTTCCAGCGAAGTTGAACCATCAATCACCCGCGACGAACCGGCTTCTGCCAGGGTCTTGAATCCTTTCGACAGGGCGGCGCGCATGAGTTCACGCTGGGTACCGCGCCGGGCAATGATTTCATCCAGATCAGTATCGAAATGCAGGATTTCCTGGATTGCGATCCGGCCCCGGTAGCCTTGGCTGTCACATTGCGGACAACCCTTGGCACGATAAATGGTTTGCTGCTTGTCCGTTACCTTCAAGTTTAGCAGTGTCCGTTCCAGATCACTCATTTCATAGGACTCTTTGCAAACGGAACAAAGCTTCCTGACCAGGCGTTGAGCTATTACACCAATAATATTGCCGGCCAGGATGTCCGGTTTGACGCCAATATCCATCAAACGTGGAATTGCCGCCAGCGCGGAATTGGTATGCAGGGTGGAAAACACCTGATGGCCAGTCATCGCAGCGCGCAATGCCATACTGGCAGTGTCTTCATCACGAATTTCACCAACAAGAATAATGTCAGGATCCTGGCGCATCATGGAGCGGATACCACTGGCAAAATCCAGTCGTGAAGTTTCACTGGCGGATGTTTGCCGGATCATGCTGGTAGGATATTCGACCGGATCTTCCAGGGTCATGATATTAACGGACTCACTATTCAGATATTGCAGAATGGAATAAAGCGTGGTCGTTTTACCACTGCCGGTTGGGCCTGTAATCAGAATGATTCCCTCAGGCCGCGACACCATAATCTTTAATGTATTGAGTGCGTCTTCCTTGAGCCCCAGTTTTTCCAGCGAAACAATTCCGCTCTGGCGATCCAGCACACGCAAAACGATATTTTCACCATGGACTGTAGGTAATGTGGACACACGGAAATCAACCGTGCGCCCGGAAAGTGAAAGCGAGATACGTCCGTCCTGGGGTGCGCGCGTTTCGGCAATGTCCATACCGGCCATGACTTTCAAACGCACGGCAATTGCTGACCAGTAATTTTTATGGATGCTGCGGATCTGGCGTAACACACCATCGATACGATAACGAAACCTGAGGAACCCTTCTTCCGGTTCAAAGTGAATGTCCGATGCACGGCGTTTGACTGCATCTGATAACAACGCATTGACCAGACGCACAACCGGCTGGCTGTATTCATCGCTTTCCGCATCGAGACTTTGATAGTCGATTTCGCCGGTTTCGATTTCTCTCAGAATGCCATCAACAGAAAGCTCAAATCCATAAAACTGATCAATACATTTTTCTATTTCCGCTTCACCGGCAAGCACGGAAATTAATTCTATGTCCCTGCCCACCTGAACGCTGACCTGATCAAGAATCACGACGTTGAACGTGTCCGTCATGGCGATCGTCAGTTTCTTGTTTGCGATGTCATAAGTGAGCGGCAGGACATGCAGGCGGCGGGCAACGGCTTTTGGAATTAATGCAACCGCATCACTGTCGGCAACGGCATTGTCCAGGTTGACGCTGTCCTGGCCGATAACACCGCCGATGACGTCACGAATGATGGACTCGGTTGCAAATCCCAGGCGCACCAGGATCTTGCCCAGCTTTTCCTTGCTCTTTTTTTGTTCCGTCAGTGCGATTTCAATCTGATCGGGTGTGGTGACACCCTGCTGGACAAGGATTTCTCCCAGGCGTTGGACTTTTTTATTCTGTAGGCTCACTTTATTATTCTTTAAAGCTTTTATTGATTTGAAATTCGGGCCAGATCGTTAACACGCGCCAGTACGTTTGCAGTGTTGAAACTTACCTGTGTTGTATCAGCCAGTTCCAGCGCCTTGCTGTAATAATCCATTGCAGGGCGTGACTGGCCTATTTGATCGAGACTTACGGCAAGATTATAAACGTAATCCGGATTGTCCGGTTGCAAACGGTAGGCTTCAAAAAACGCCTGCTGTGCTTCAGGCCAGCGCGACTGGGATGCATAATTATTTCCTGACGCAAAATGCAGGAACGCAGCTTCCGGTTGATCGCGAAGCATGAGTTTTATCAAGCTCTCGTTTTTTACCGGATCGGTATAACCCTGCAGACTCATTATCCCGGTGGCTGCCACGACATCTTTGGGATACAGCTTCATGACCCTCAGATAATATTCATAAGCTGACTGCACATTTCCCTTGCGCCATGCGATTGCCGCCATGCCCAGCAGGGCATCACGATTATCCGGCATGGTATCAAGCACACCCTGATATGCTGCTTCAGCAACAACATAATTCCCTTTGTTATACTCGGCATAGGCGGTATTGATCAGTTGATCTTTTTTATCTGCCGACCGGGTGCGGCTTATAGCAATGGCAGATTGATCGACCTGGATTTTTTCAGGCAACACATGATCTTCATCTGCCATACTTTGCGTTGGTAAATCTGTTACTTCTCTTGCTGCCGGTTTGCTGTCTACTTGTTCCAGTAAGGTCAAGGCGATCTGTTCAGATACAATTTCTGCAATTTCCGGCGGTGCTTCAGTGATTATTGCTGCGTCCGGCTCCACAGTAGTTTGGGTTACCGGGGTTTCTTCTAACGGCAGTGGAACAATAAATGCCGGGGTAGCATCGACTTCCACGCCTTGTGCAACCAACGGTGAAGACACTTCCGGTGTTAACGGTGTGATCTTGAGGTAATAAAATGTACCAGCAGCAGAAATTATGAGGGCAAATAAACCAAGAAAAACCACCCACTCCATCACTTTACGTTTTCCGGAAACACCACCAACTGCACTGAATACAGTTTGCGCTGCAACAGGTGTAGGTGCTTCCCTGGTTACGCCGCCGATGTCCCTGGCCAGTTCGGCAGCACTGATAACTGATTTGAAAGAACGGCTGCCGCTCAGTGTTTCCGTTAATTTTTCCTTGACCGTGCTATCAGCAGTATCATCAAACGGCGCAACCGAATCTTCATCCAGGCTCAGGTCAGTTGTCAGTACAAATGTTTTATCATGGCCTGCGGCAGGCTTAAACTCATCATCAGGATAATTTTCATCAAGGTCATCGGATAATTCATCATGCTCTATGGTTGCATCGTCCAGCAACAAAGATGCAGATTCTTTTTTTTCATTACCCGGATTTGTTATTGATAATTCGGGCTCTTGTTTTTGCTCGCGTTGCACTTCATTAAGTGGCGATAGCGATAATTCCGGAGAAGTTTTTTTTCCTGCAGTTTTTTTTGCGCCAGTTTGATCCGGGGCTACCTTTTCCGTTTCTGCTGATTGATCTGATGGAGTAGTAAGTGCTGTGTGTTCATCTGTCTGAAGTTTAATATGCTCGCCTGACTTGTCCTGGGCTTCTTTAAGTCGTTTGGCTGCTTCCTTTTTTTCCTGCTCCGCCTTTTTCAAGGCATCCATTAACAGGCTCACGGGTTAGACACTCCCTGATAACCGGGTACTGAGGTTTGTTGATCGAGAAATGTTTTATAAAGATTCAGATCAGTTTCAATACTGGGATCCTGAATAATCACCGGCCGGATAAAGATAACCAGTTCGGTTTTCCTATAGCTGATATCCCGGGTTTTAAAGAAATTACCTAATGTCGGCATATTGGAAATTCCAGGAACGCCAGTATCACGTGTTCTGGCTTCATCTATCATCAATCCGCCAAGCACGGCTGTTTGTCCGCTGGTCAGCCGTATCAATGATTCCATTTCCTGTGCCAGCGTTTCGGGTATCGCATTATCGGCTATCGGGTCAATTCCGGGTGGTAATGGAATTGTCCTACGTGATTCCCCCTCTCTCGAAATAGTAGGCCGTACATGCAGGATCACTTCCCCGTTATCAGTTATGTGTGGAGTAATGAACATCACTATGCCGACAGGCAATGAATGAATGGTCGTATCAAATGATGTTGTCGGAGCGCCTACTGCTGGAGTAACTGTTTCCGAATCAATAGTGAAAAACACCTTGTTCTCAACCCGTTTCAGGATTGCTGTCTGGTTATTCAATGCCATCAGTTGCGGGCTTGAAAGCACTTTTACATCACCAAACTCATCCAGCAATCTGAGTGTGGTAGCGAATGAATTGCCTGAATTATCTGCTTCGGCGTAATCCAGAAGCAGACCTGTTGCACCAGATGCTACTGCCAGAGGTGTTCCAATTGTTGTAATCGATAGTCCGAGCGCACCTAATGTTATATCGGTCCAGTCTATGCCAGCCTGATATTGGTCACTGAGACTGACTTCAATGATTGATGTCTGAATCAGAACCTGACGCCGTACGTTATTCATAATCTTGTCGATGAACGTCTGGATCTGTTCGTGTTGTTTTGCTGTTGCATTAACCGAGATTGTCCCGGTTTCAGGACTGGTGATCACTGAATCAGAAACCGGCACTTCAGTGCTCGATGATGTGGTGACTTTATCACCGATGATGGCCTGTATATTGGTGGTGACTGCGACCCAGAACCGGTTTAACGAGGTACTGGTCAGTTCAGTAGTTGAATTATTGCCGGAGAATGCACCACCACCTTGTCCGCCGCCACCGCCTTCGGAAACACCACTGCTTGTCGCCAGTGATGTTGCAACACTATTTGTATTTACTGTGTCCCGGGCAATATTCAGATAATTAATCCGGTATGTTCTGAAGAAAGGAGCATCAGGTTCAATAAACAAATTGTCATCCTTGAATTCATAACGCATATCGATCTGGCGGGCGATTCGGTCGAGGATCTGCGGCAGTGTTTGATCGACCGCATTGATGGTGACATTGCCATCAATGCGCGGATCGATATCCACATTGATCTTTGCATCACGCGCCAGTGCAAACAACAGTTCCTTGGCGGGGACTTCATTGACTACGACAGTGTATTTTTCCAGTTCCACGGGCGGCTGTGGTGAGGGCAGCACAGGGGTTTTCTGGACCAGTTCCGGAATTTGTCCGGCTGGTTTTGTGTCGCTTTTTATATGACCGGCTGAAGGTTCAAAAGGCTTGGGCTCTATCTCGGCACAACCGAATACCAGAAGCGCCAACAGACTGATCAACACTGGTTTTAATTTGTTCAACTGCATATTCCCCCACATCGTCTGCTACAGGACACTTATTATAAACTACAGGATATTGATCTTATATATATGACTATTACAGGCTTTTATGATCCATTAGTGGCCTGTAAATTATTGATGAGCAGAGCTTGCACACCGTGTCAGCATCTGAGAGATAGACTGACTCCGGCGGCAACAACTTTAACTGGTTTATCAGTAACTCTGCCTCATCCCTGGAAATCGACAATTCCCCCCATTCAACGAGCTTGTCATACTGTTCATTATCAAGCAAATTGTCTGCCAGACCCATTTCTTCCTCGTCCCGGTAAGCAGCCTTGCTGTCATTTTCAGTAATTACAGGGATTGCTGCATGCTCTGCCATTGGCTGCTCCGGCGTTCCTGCCGGCATAATAATTTCTGCAACTTCCTCTGAAACCTGATTTTCGGTTGCTTCATTCATGCGGGTTTCGGCCACCTCTATACTGCCTGAAAATACTGCATCATGCTGGGTATGGTAGATGGTTTCAATGGGTTCTCTTGCTTCAGCTGATATTTCCTCAACCGGCTTTTCGTCAGCATCGAGTGCCTGTTGAGCAGGAAATTTCTCAATTTCTGCAGCCCCGTTTGCGGTTGTATTCCAGCCATTTATACCCTCCAGAAGTTGGTTAAATGGCAACAGCCAGGCAGCCAAAAACAGAGCAATGATTACCCCGGCAACTACAGCAGCCATACGGAAATGTTGCCAGCCTGCGACAAATTCGCTGTCTTTTGCAGCAACCCTGACCAGTTTGGCTGAAACACTGTGCTGGTTCGCCGCATAAGCCGCCAGTAAGGATTTATCAGCAAGTATATTGATCCGGCGCAGCAACCCTTTTGAAAAACGTGCGATTTCCCTGATTGCAGAATTAGTGAAAATCTCATTACCCCGGTAACCACTGGCACGCAGGCGCGAATTCAGGTAATCCCTGATTTCATCATTTTTTAACGGATTTAGGTAAAAGCTGTAGGTAATGCGTTCCTTGAGTTGCCGTATGTCCTTTTGCGAAATCATCTGGTCCAGTTCCGGTTGGCCGAACAGGACTATTTGTAAAAGTTTATGCTGATGTGTTTCAAGATTACTCAGGAGACGGATTTCTTCAAGGGTGGCCAGCGGCATGCTCTGGGCTTCTTCAATAAATAACACAACCTGATGATTTTCTGCATGCCGTTTTAAAAGATATTGCTGCAAACTCTGCATGACCCGCAGGCGATCATCTTTTGCATTGACTTCCAGTTTTAATTCAATGGCAATCGCATGCAGGATGTGATCCGGGGACAGACTGGGATTGGCGATATAAACTACTTCAATGTTTTTCGGAAGTTCTACCGCCAGCATCCGGCACAACATGGTCTTGCCACTGCCAACTTCACCCACCACCTTGACAATTCCTTCACCGCTGGTGATTGCATAGATCATTGCATTGAGTATGGCGCCACGGTTTCCGCCCGGGAAAAACAGACTGGTGTCCGGGGTAATCCGGAACGGCGGCTGGTTCAACCCAAAATAATCGTAATACACTCTATTTCTCCTCCCCGTCACCCAGACGTTCCAGCCTGCTATAGAGTGTAGTACGGTTTACCCCGAGCAATCTTGCCGCCTGGCTCAGGTTACCATTGCTCATCTCCAGCGCTGTATTGATGTAATGCCGCTCCATATCACCAAGAAAATTGTCCAGCCTGAATTTCTGGTCGAGCAGGTTTTTGCGTACCTGTGACTCGATATCATGTAGCTGTTCAAAATCTGTATAAGGCACGATGCTTTCAAGTTCAGTTTCAAGCTGTGCCTTGCTGACCGTTTTGCCCGGATATTTTGCACCAAGGCGAATAACAATATTACGCAGTTCGCGAATGTTGCCGGGAAATTTGTAGTCCTGAAACAGCTCTTTTGCTTCATCGCTCAGCACGAACTGACCGCCTGGCGGTGAATATATATTTACAAAGTGATTCAGGAGAATCATGCAGTCGTTACCGCGTTCATGTAGTGGCGGTACATTAATGGTGAGTACACCAAGCCGATGATAGAGGTCCTGGCGAAATGTGCCTTTCCTCACAGCCTCTTTCAGATCGCAATTGGTCGCAGCAATGATGCGTGCGGATGAACGCCTCGGTTGTGTTTCGCCTATACGGTAATACTCACCATTCTCCAGCACACGTAACAATTTTGACTGCAGATCAATTGACAATTCACCTATTTCATCCAGGAACAAACTGCCTTCATTGGTTTCTTCAAAAAAACCTGTCTTGAGATTAATCGCACCGGTAAATGCGCCTTTGCTGTGACCGAACAACTGTGCTTCAAGTAATTCAGGAGAGAATGCAGCACAGTTCAAGGTTAAAAATGCAAAACCGGCGCGCGAACTCAGATTGTGCAAACTTTCCGCGACCAGTTCCTTGCCGCTGCCGGATTCCCCTTCTATCAATACCGGGAAAGGTGAATCGGCAAATTGCTGGATAAGATCGCGCAGCGTCTGAATGGCCGGGCTTTCACCAATCAGTTTGTCCTTGTCTACCTCAACCTGTTGCTGCGCCTGTTCTGCGGCCAGCATCATAAGCTGATGGGCCAGCCTTGCTTTCAACAGGGAAATATCACAAGGCTTGGGAATGAAATCAACGGCACCCAATGTCAACGCGTGCTGAATATTGGCCTGTTCATTCTGGCCGGACAGGATCAGTATTTTAAAATCACGATTCAGGCTCAAAAGGTCACGAATCAGCGCAAAGCCTTCTTCGGGAGAATGGGGTTTGGGTGGCAAGCCCAAATCCACCAGAGCGAGCGAAGGAACATTTTCAAGTTGATGCATAAGTGTAGTGGCCTGGGTACGTGTTTCCGCAGAACATATTTCATACTGGTCCTGCAGAACCATACCCAGTGATTCAACAATCAGGGAATCATCATCGACCAGCAACAGTCGTGTTCTGGTTTTTAAACCGGGCCTGGAAACACTGCTGGTTTTATCAGACAAATTGGCAACCCCGTCAGAAATCAGTCTGTATCAGTTTAACCTCTGATATCACGGAGAATATATTCAAGGGTTCTATGAACAAGATTCTATTTCGTTATGCTGGTCAATACCAACATCCAGTGAAAAATTCTTTGACCGGATACTGACAGGAGCCTGTCCTGGCAGTCTGTAAGCCAGGGCCAGAATGACGGCAATAACTATCAGTCATTATAGTAACTCCCGCATCCATGCAGTCATCCGTGGTTTCATTATACCAATATTATAGTATTCCTATCCTGCTGATACCTTTTTTTCACTCCTGCGTTTGCTCAATATCAGATTTTCCCAGATAGCTTCGGAAGCCTCGGACTGGTTCATGGTATAGATATGCAATCCGGGTGCGCCATGCCCCAGCAGGTTTTCACAAAGCTGAGTGGTAACATCAATCCCGAAATCGCGGATGGCTTTACGGTCATCACCGAATTCCTGCAATCTTTTCAAAATCCAGCGCGGGATTTCTGCACCGCAGGCATCCGAGAAACGCACCAGTTGGGTACAATTAATAATCGGCATAATGCCGGGCACAATCGGAACATTGATCCCGAGATTTTCACAACTGTCTACAAACCGGAAATAGGCATCCGGATTATAAAAATATTGCGTAATGGCAGAGTTGGCGCCTGCATCTATTTTGCGTTTGAAATTTTCCAGGTCCTTTTCCGGGCCGGACGACTGGGGATGAAATTCCGGATAGGCTGCTACTTCTATATAAAAATGATCGCCAGTCTCCTTGCGGATAAATTCAACCAGTTCGTTGGCATATCGCAGTTCGCCATAGCTCGCGAAACCGGATGGCAAATCACCGCGTAATGCGACAATGTGCTTGATACCGGCGGATTTGTAGGTTTCCAGTACATCCTTGATGTCTGAGGTCATGTAACCGATGCAGGAGATATGTGGCGCGGCTTCAATTCCGGTTTTTTCGCGGATGTCCTGTACAGTCTCAAAAGTGCGTACACGGGTACTGCCGCCGGCCCCGAATGTAACAGAAAAAAAGTCCGGCTTGTATTTCGCCAGGATTTCCTGCGTCATCTGCAGTTTGCCTACCGCTTCAGGCGTGCGCGGCGGGAAAAATTCAAAACTGAATTTCGGATCGTATTTTTTTTGTGAATCCATTAAGTTCGGTTCTCGGTTCTCGGTTCTCGGTTCTCGGTTCTCGGTTCTCGGTTCTCGGTTCTCGGTTCTCGGTTCTCGGTTCTCGGTTCTCGGAATTAGAATATAGGGTGAAATCTTTATTAGTTCCCTCAATCAATCTGTTTTCATCCCGCGCATATCGTGTCCCGAGCCACGAGTCCCGCTTTAGTAACGATAGTGATCGGGTTTGTACGGGCCTTTAACACTTACACCGATGTAGCCGGCCTGCTTTTCTGTTAACTCTGTCAGTGATACGCCGATGCGCTGCAGATGCAAACGTGCCACTTTCTCATCCAGATGTTTGGGAAGTACATACACATCGTTTTCATATTTACCAGTATTGGAAAATAATTCAATTTGTGCCAATACCTGGTTAGTAAATGAATTGGACATGACAAAACTTGGATGCCCGGTCGCACAACCCAGGTTTACCAGCCGGCCCTTGGCCAACAGGATAATACGTTTGCCGTCCGGGAAAATGACATGGTCTACTTGTGGTTTGATTTCTTCCCATTCGTATTTTTCCAGACCGGCCACATCAATTTCATTATCAAAATGACCGATGTTGCAAACAATGGCCTGGTTTTTCATTTTCACCATGTGATCATGCCCGATCACATTGAAATTGCCGGTGGCAGTCACAAAAATATCCACTTTATCTGCAACGTCTTCGAGCTTCACTACACGGTAACCTTCCATTGCCGCCTGCAATGCACAGATTGGATCAATCTCGGTAATCCAGACTGTAGCACCCAGTCCACGCAGTGATTGCGCACAACCTTTGCCGACATCACCATATCCCAGTACCAGAGCAATCTTGCCGGCGATCATCACATCAGTTGCGCGCTTGATCCCGTCAACCAGGGATTCACGGCAACCGTAAAGATTGTCGAATTTGGATTTGGTCACGGAGTCGTTCACATTGATGGCCGGGAACGGCAGGCCTTCATTTTTCTTCATCTGGTACAACCGTTGTACACCGGTTGTGGTTTCTTCCGTCACGCCTTTGATGCAGGCCAGTGTTCTGGTATAAAACGTCGGATCAGTTTTGATGCGTTCCTTGATCGCCGCAAACAAATATTTTTCTTCTTCGCTGGTTGGGTTGGCAATCACGGAAGCATCTTTTCCCGCCTTGCTGCCGAGGATTAACAACAAAGTAGCATCACCACCATCATCCAGAATCATGTTGGGAGATCCACCATCGTGCCAGGTCATGATCCGATGGGTGAAATCCCAATAATCTTCGAGGGTTTCGCCTTTGTAGGCGAATACCGGAATTTGCTGATCGGCAATTGCTGCAGCGGCGTGGTCCTGTGTGGAGAAAATATTACAGGACACCCATCTGACTTCAGCACCCAGCGCAATCAGTGTTTCAATCAACACAGCGGTCTGGATGGTCATGTGCAGGGAACCGGCAATGCGGGCACCCTTTAGAGGTTGCTTGCCTTTGAATTCTTCACGGATTGCCATCAAGCCCGGCATTTCGGTTTCGGCAATACGAATTTCTTTATGGCCCCAGCTGGCCAGGGACATATCGGCTACGTGGTAATCAGAAAATACACTTGATGCTGCTACGCTCATCCGGTTTTCCTCCAGGATTAAGCGAGCGCCGTTTGAAACATGCTGTTTTTCCGAGCCTGGCGGAATTTCACCGTCGCAACGCTCCTCAGAATAACAG
>Ga0214472_10001290_pt1 | contig 28521 bp, 22 predicted proteins | sample RVTome_6_FD_207662 | JGI IMG/M metagenome (GOLD analysis project Ga0214472, IMG submission 207662) | Soil microbial communities from uranium-contaminated site in the Upper Colorado River Basin, Wyoming, United States - RVT140D175 | ecosystem: Environmental > Terrestrial > Soil > Contaminated >...
GGGGATGGCATCATGGCGACCTTCGGCGCCACCAGTCCTTCGGAGACGTTTGCTGCGGATGCCATAAGAGCGCTGGAGGATGTCTCGGCGGTTGCTGCCGCCTGGCGTCGGGAAAGCGAAGCCACCGGAACCTATTGCCCGAAAATAAATGGCTCTGTCGCGACCGGCCGAATCCTGTTCGGAGCGGTAGGCGACGAGACCCGGTTGGAGTACACGGTGATCGGCGATGCGGTGAACCTCTCAGCCAAGCTTGAAAAATACAACAAGACAGTCGGCACCCGCATGCTTGCCGATGCCGAAACTTACCGTCTGGCGCTTGCGCAGGGTTACGTTCCCGATATGGCAAAGCGGGAACTTCACGCCGTCGAGGTCGACGGCGTCAGCCAGCCGCACGATCTGGTGGTGATATCCGGTTAGCCGCTATTTGTAGGGGTCTGCCGCGTCACGCAGGCCATCGCCAAGGAAGTTGAAGGCCAGGATCACCAAAATCACCGGTTGGACCGGCAGCATGAGCCAGGGATAGAGCGCGACCACATTGATATTCTGAGCTTCGTTCAGCAGCACACCCCAGGAAGTGACCGGCGGACGCAGGCCAAGGCCCAGGAACGACAGCGCGGTTTCACCCAGGATCATGGTCGGCACCGCCAGGGTTGCCGAGGCGATCAGGTGGCTGGCGAAACTCGGCAGCAGATGCCGTCCGATGACCCGCGAAGGTGATGCCCCCATCAGCTGGGCCGCCGTACAGAAGTCCTCTTCACGCAGGCTGAGCAGTTTCGAGCGGACGGCACGGGCCAAACCTGGCCAGTCCAGCAGCCCGAGGATCACCGAAATGCCGAAAAACACGCCAATCGGACTCCAGCTGGGCGGCAGCAGAGCCGACAGCGTCATGAATAGCGGCAGTTCAGGGAAGGACTTGAAAATTTCGATGGTGCGCTGAATTGCATTGTCGATCCAACCGCCGTAATAGCCTGCAATTCCGCCGATAATGGTGCCGAGAACAAAGCTGATTGCCACGCCGATCAGACCGACCGTAAGCGAGATTCGCGAGCCATAGAAGATCCGGCTCAGCAGATCCCGGCCCAGGCGGTCGGTGCCCCAAAAAAACGCCGTGCCGTTTTCCGCCGGACAGACAAGATGGAAATCGCTCTTGATCAGGCCCCAGAAACGGTAGCTTTCTCCGCCGCAGAAAAATCTGAGTTGGTCGATCTTCTGCGGATTCGGGGTGTACTCGCGCCGCAGGTTCTCCATGTTGAGGTTGTAGTCGTACCCGTAGACGAACGGTCCGAGGAACTCGCCTTCGTGAAAAAGGTGAACGGACTGCGGCGGGGCATGAATATAGTCGATGTGCCGGGTGTGCAGGCTGTAGGGCGCGACGATTTCGCAGATGGCAGCCACGAAGTACATCAACAGAACGACCACGCCGGACCAGACCGCGAGACGGTGCCGCTTGAACTTCCACCACATGATCTGCCACTGAGAGGCCATGTAGTAACGTTCCTGCGCCGGCGTCAGGGTGGCGACGGACTGCGGATCAAAGGGAGCCGGATTGACGAAATGCGCGGACATGTCTGATTCCGAACCCGAGTTGCCTGGAGGCAGAGACTGGCCGGGCGGTAGAGACTGGTCGCTCATTTCGTGGCTCCTCCGCCAAGCCTGATCCGGGGATCAAGGGCGGCGAGCGCCAGATCCGACAGGAACACGCCGATGACCACAAGGCTGGCTTCAAACATCAGGAATGATCCCGCTAAATACATATCCTGACTTTGCAGGGCCCGCACCAGCATCGGTCCGGTGGTCTCCAGACTTAGTACGACCGAGACCAGGACCGCGCCGGATATCAGTTGCGGCAGGACATTGCCGATATCGGCAATGAAGGGGTTTATGGCCATGCGCAGCGGGTATTTCAACAGGACCTTGAGCGGCGAGAGGCCTTTTGCCCGCGCCGTCACCACATATTGCTTCTGCAGTTCGTCCAGCAGGTTGGCCCGCAGACGCCGTATCATCGCGGCGGTTCCCGACGTACCGATGACGATGACCGGTATCCAGAGGTGTTCCAATACTGAGTTAACCTTGCCCCAGGTCCAGGGGTGATCGATGTATTGCGGGTCCATCAGGCCCCCGATCGAGGTCCCGAACCAGATATTGGCGAAATACAGCAGGATGAGCGCCAGCAGGAAATTGGGGGTCGCAAGGCCCAGAAACCCGATGAGGGTCAGGACATAGTCACCGGTACTGTATTGGCGCACCGCCGAATAGATCCCGATGGGAAAGGCCACGGCGTAGGTAAAGAGTATGGTTGCGAGCGCCACAACGAAGGTCAGCCACATACGGTCGCCGATGACCTCGGTCACCGGGAGCTGGTGTTCGAAGGAAAAGCCGAGATCGCCCTGAACCAGCCCGAAGACCCAGACTGCGTATTGCTCTATGAAGGGCTTGTCCAGGCCGTATTCGGCGCGCAGATACTCGATCTTTGCCGGATCGACCGCCTCGCCCTGGGCCTGCATTTCAGCGATTTCGGTCTCCAGGAAGTCACCCGGCGGAAGCTGAATGATGACGAAGATGATGAAGCTGATCGCCATAAGTGTGGGGATCATGGTGAGGATGCGTCGCACGGTATAGGCCAGCATGACTATGCCCCCGCCGCGCTGCGCAACTGATCGCAGGCCGCCGGTTGCGCCCGCACGAAGTGTCCGCCGCCCAGATCGACCAGCCGCATTTCGGTCCGGCCGTCGATGGTAAAGGGCGCGGGCCAGGCTGCCGGGTTCGACGCCTTGCCCTCCATCAGCGCGGTCAGATCGAGCTGGCGGGAAGGATCAGGTTCGGGAACCGCAGAAAGCAAAGCCTGCGTGTAGGGATGGGTCGGTGCGCGGAACAGCGCCTCCTTGGGGGCCAACTCGACCAGCCGCCCCTGACACATCACGGCGATCCGGTCCGCGATGTAGTCGACTACGGCCAGATTGTGACTGATGAAGATGTAGGTCAGGCCGAGGGACTTCTGGAGATCTTTCAAAAGGTTCAGAACCTGCGCCTGAATCGATACGTCGAGGGCTGACACTGGCTCGTCACAGATCAGCAGGTCCGGTTTCAATGCCAGGGCGCGGGCAATGCCGATTCGCTGGCGCTGGCCGCCGGAAAAACTGTGGGGATAGCGTTTCAGAAAACGCACATCCAGACCGACCACGCGCATCAGCTCCTTGACCAGATCGGCGCGTTCCGCCGGATCGGTCATGCCGTGAATGATCAGGGGCTCGCTGATCAGTTCGAACACGGTCATGCGCGGGTTCAGCGATGAAAAGGGGTCCTGGAACACGAACTGGATGTGGGTCCGAAAGTCGACAAGATCCTTACCCTGCAGGGCCAGAACATCAGTGCTTCTGCCACGGTCGTTGAAGATGATCCGTCCGTTGTCCGGTGTTGCAGCCCGCATGATAATCTTAGAGAGCGTGGTCTTGCCGCATCCGCTCTCGCCAACCAGACCCAGGCATTCGCCGCGCTGCACCTCGAAGCTGACGTCGTCGACAGCCAGAACGCTGGTCTCTTCGCTGGGGCGAAAGAAACCGCCCTTTCGGGTGTTATAGGTTTTCGAGATGTGTTCAACCCGCAGCAGCGGCGGCTCGTTGGCGACGTTCGGCCAGGGTTTCATGCCGGCGCTCAGTTGAACTCCCGTACTATGCTCGATTTCGCGGATCGGTTGCAGGCGTTCACCTGGTTTCATGCCGAAACGCGGGATGGCGTGCAGCAATGCCTTGAGATAAGGGTGGCGCGGCGCACCGTAGATATCGCTGAGACTTCCGCGTTCCATGACTTCGCCGTGATACATCACGACAATCTCATCGGCGACGTTGGCGACCACACCCAGATCGTGTGTGATCATCAGAACCGACATGTCCAGTTCGCTCTGAAGGTCCTTGATCAGTTTGAGGATCTGCGCCTGGATCGTCACGTCCAGTGCTGTGGTGGGCTCGTCCGCAATCAAGAGGGCCGGCCGGCAGACTAAGGCCATGGCGATCACGGCGCGCTGGCGCAATCCGCCGGAAAGCTCGAAAGGATAGGTGTCGTAGGCTCTGACAGGGTCGGGAAATCCGACCAGACGCAAAATGTCGACGACCAGGTCGCGTCCCTGGGAAGCGCCGACTTTGCGATGAAGGTGCAGCGCTTCGCCGATCTGGTTTCCAACCGTATGGACGGCCGAAAGGGAGGTCATGGGTTCCTGAAAAACGATTGATATCCGGCCGCCGCGGATATCACGCATTGCCGCGCTGTCGGGCAACAGGGCGGCAATATCGGTAACAGCACCGCCGGCGTCGGGATCGGCAAAAAGGATCTTTCCGCCGTCGATCATCGCCGACTTTGGAAGAATGCCCATGATTGCCTGGCTGACGACGGATTTTCCCGATCCCGACTCACCCACCAGTGCGACAGTCGAGCCGCGCCTGACGCGGAAAGATACGCCGCGAACCGCTTCCAGCTTACCTTCCGGCAAGGAAAACGAGACCCGCAGATTTTCGACCCGCAGCAGATCGTCGTCCGATGCCTGATCAAGGACACTCACGTAAACATTCCCCCCTAGAGCGGATCATATTTTGTCCGAACCACTTCGTGGTTTCGGCGTATGCCATGAATCCGTACAGTCAAATAGGCGTTTCATCAATTGTCTTCGCATCGAAGTCGATTCCCAGCGTCAGCAAATTGCCTGCCGTTGCTGGATCGGTCGGGAGAGTCAATGCACGTGCCGACTGCGCTGCCTGTGCCGCAATCGCGGAAAAGCCGTCCAGCGAAGATTCGAAACGCATCGTGGTTTTCCTCACTCGACCGGCGGAACCGCTTTTACCGGTCAGCGTGAGCTGCATGAAACCGCTGCCTTTGTCATCGCGGTGATGGCGGCGCGTGCCGAAATAGCGGAGCTTCATCCCCGACAGATCCCGCCAGGCCAGAGTCTGCATGAAATAGCCATTCGGGCGCTTGCTGCCAGCAGGTTTGATCTGCGTGGTAATGCGCTTTCCGTCGAACGCAACTTCGAGGTGGTGGCGTTGCAGGCTGCGCAGCGCAAACACCAGGAACAGGCCGGCCAGCAGCGCGAAAATGCCGGCAAGGATCCAGTGAAGAGACCCGGCAAGGAGGAGTCCCAGCGTGACGGTCAGGCCCGCTGCAGCGCGCAGGTAATCGCCGATGACTGATTTTACCGGATAGCGGGAGGCTTTCACGCCCTGCTTTTCCGCGTTGGCGGGTTCTGTTTTATTCGAGGCTTCTTCGTGGGGTTCACGGGCAGGGGAGTTCATGATTTCCGGTGCCTCCCGGCAGGTAAAAATACTTCTGACGGGTCAAGCAGCTGTGCGGCGGGGTGACGATTCAGGCCGTCGAGAAGCAGTTCGAGAAATTTCCAGGTTGCCTCGTCGTGGACGAGGTGATGGGTCAGGATACCTGTTGGCTCCCGGCCGTCGAAACCCGGGGCCGCATCGGTTCCGCTCAAAGCTGCCCGGCGTGCCTGAAGGTGGTTCAATAGAAGTGCCAGAGTTTCAGACTCGCCCAGAAATCCCCGTTCGGGCTTCCAGCGCAGCAGATCGGCATGGCTGTTGACCTGAAGCAGGCCAGGGGCAGGGTCGGGGCGATGCCGTGCCTTGTAGGTCGATAGCCCGAGGAAGCCGAGTGAGGGCAGGCGTGCCACCAGCTCGGGAGCGATCCGGTTCCAGGGCGGAACCAGCACGGGCAGTGCGCGGTCACCGAAAAGGTCCGACAGGCGATGACGCCCGGCGATCAGGCCGGACGAAAGCACCGCAAGCGGCACCGCGGCGCTCAGTTCGGTTTTCTTCTCGCCGGCGGGCGCCGTGTTGCGATGGGCAATGCCGTGCTGGAGGACGGCGATCTCCGCACCGCCCGACTTCGATACCTGTCCCAGCGTCGTCACGAGGCTTTCTGCGCAGCCCTCGGGTATAACGGCCAGGGCCAGTCCCGCGGCGGATCCGGCGGAGATCGTCAGCAGACGTTCCAGTGCGGTGGTCGAGGATACGGCATCATCGTCACGCCACCAGAATGTGGCTGTCTGCTCTGCTTCATGCCAGCGATCCAATTCGCTCCAGAGGTCAGTCCAGGTTGTCATGAGGAAGCATCGTTCCTGATGTCACGGGCAGCATTGCGGATCAGGGCTGCGGTGCGTTCCGCGCCGGCCATGTCCAGGCTGTGAATGAGGTCCGGCTGGGTGGATGATCCGCCGGCCTGCGCCATCGCCTGCTCTATTGCGGCTGCGAGTGTTGCGGGAGACAACTGATTTTCCGTCACCACGGTTGCGGCCCCTCGCTCCGCCAGCAGTTCTGCGCGCAAAGCCTGTTCGGTCTGCTGAGTTGCGGAAAAGGGGACCAGGATTGCCGGCACTCTGGTTGCGAGCACATCCATGATCGTGTTGTAGCCTGCCTGACTGATGGACAGCCGCGCCTGCGCGAGCAGTTCGGTGAAATCCGGGCGGGCCGGTTCCAGGATGACACCCCTGCTGCACTTTCGCCGCAGCCTGGCGAAGGTTTCTTCCGGCAGATTGGGGCCGGAAAGTATCCGCCAGGGGACCTCCGCCAGAGACGTCATGGGACGCGCCGCCAGGGCTGCTTCGATCAGGGGTGCGGCAACGGCGCCACCGCCGGCCGAGACGATCACTTCGCCATTGTGGCGGCTGGACGGGCCAGGTGCTGCGCCCCGATTTTCGATGACGTAACCGGTGTAGCGGATCTTGTCGCGAAAGCTGTCGATGGCGGGAAAGGATCGCTCAAGCGGAACAAAGTCCGGATCACCGTGCACCAGAATCAGATCGAAGTAGCGTGCGACGATATCCAGAATCCACTCGGTCTTGCCCGGCTTTTTGTGGGTGGTCAGGATGTCGCGAAGGGAGCAGACAATTTTCGGAGGCGCGGCCGATGCTTTGGCGGCTTCAAGCAATGGCAGGAGTTCAAACCGCATCTGGCGGCGCCCGAAAGGAAACATCTCGAACAGCAGGACTCGCGGCTGGCGGCTCTGCAGGAGATCGAGCAGGAGATCGCGTCGTTCGGCCTTGCTCTGCGCGTCGGGTTCCCGGCCGGTTTCATCCACCAGTGCGCTGAAGCTTTCGTCGAGCGTGCGCAGCGGCGGCAGCTGCACGAATTCGCAACCACCGACGTCGCTGTCGGGCAGGGGCATTCCGCCTGAAACGAAAACGACGCGCAGCCCGGCCCTGTCCATCGCCCGGGCCAGAATGCAGGCGCGGTGCAGGTGGCCGATCCCCAGCAGGTGCTGCACGTAGAAGAGGACGTCTGTGGTTTGTTTCGGCATTGAAGGCGTCACTCGGAAATCAAGGGTATGTTGAGCCGTTCTACTTCCGGCTGTCCATCGGAGGATAGCCGAAACAGATGACAGCAGCCCTTGTGCAGTTTGACCGGCGGCTTTCCCGTCATGTCCCAGCCAACCGCCAATGCGTAGAGCGCGCGAATTATGCCTTTATGGGTAACGGCGGTGAAGGGGCCTTTATCGCTGGCAAGCTCGTTCAGCAGTGGTGCGACGCGGGCTTGCAGGTCCCGTGGGCTTTCCCCGCCCGGCGGGCGAAGATCGAGGCCCAGGGCTTCATGCCGGGTCATTGCCTCGCCCAGTTCACGGCGAAGGTCTTCAAGCCTTTGCCCTTCCCAGTCCCCCCAGTTCATCTCCTGCAGGCGTTGGTCGATCCGCGCGTCGGCATGTCCCAGAAGTGCTGCGGTTTCGCGGGCCCGGTTCAGGGGACTGGTCAGCCATTGCCCGGATGCGGCCTGTGCGGGCAGGCGCCAGCCGGGAATGCTGCGGCGGGCTTCGTCCGAAAGAGCGATGTCGCTCTGACCCTGGATGCGGCCCTCCACATTCCACGTCGTAATTCCGTGCCGGATGACAAGCAATGTCGTCATGACTTTTTCGCTTCATGGCGTGACAGAAGTTTCCGGATCTGTCCGGCGGTATTCGCGGCGCCGTCGGTGTTCAGCTTGAGTGTTGTTGATCTGCTGCGCGCGAATTCGCGGTCAACGGCTTCCAGAAGACTACCTGCCGACAGGTTGTTCTCTTCCAGCAATGTAAGCGCCTCGCGTTTTGCAAGCAGTTGTGCCCGCAGAGTCTGCTCGGTCTCCAGCCCGCCGGAATAGGGCACGATCACCCGTGGACAGCCGGCGCGCAAAACCTCCATGACGGTGTTGTAGCCGCCCTGGCTGATGGAAATGCGGCAGTCGGGCAGCAGCGAGGTAAAGTCCGGACGCGCGCGCTCGACGATAACATTGTCCGACGCCTGTGCGAGGAATCTCTGAAAATCCGCTTCGGGCAGACTGTGGCCGATCAGGATCCGCCATCTGCAGCTTCTCAGCTGTGGCGGGCAGTGCGACGATTGCCCGCTTGCCGCGATCGCTGCCGTTACCAGCGCTTCGCTGACCGCACCGCCGCCGGTGGAAACCAGAATTTCGTCACGGCCGTCACGCGGGTGCGGCGGGTTGTCGACTGATTCGTCGACAACATAACCGCTATAGACAATCTGATCGGCGATCTCGCTTATTGGCGGAAAGGTTTCGTCGAAGGGAATCAGATCAGGGTCGCCGTGGACTATGGCAAAGTCGAAGACGGTCTTCATCCAGTCGATCATCTCGGCGATGCGCTCGCGCTTGGGCGGTTCGACCAGAATATCACGGACCGAGGAGAGGATGAGCGGGCGGGGTGCGGCGACGCGGGCGGCCTCCAGCAGCGGGCGCAGTTCGAAGCGCATCTGGCGCCGCCCGAAGGGAAACATTTCGATCAGCAGGGCGCGGGGGCGTTGGTCCTGGAACAACGCCAAGAGCCGTGCCCGCCGCACCGCCTTGAAGTCATCGTCAGCTTCACGGCCGTTTTCATCCACCAGCCGGCTGAAGTGAATGTCCTCGGCCCGAATGGGGGGAAGCTGGATGAACTGCGCGGCGCCGGTATCCAGACCGGGTACAGGCATGCCGCCGGAAACGAAGGTCACCTTCAGGCCTGCCCGCTCCATGGCGCGCGTGAGAGTCGCGGCGCGCTTCTGGTGCCCGATCCCCAGAAGGTGCTGGACGTAGAAGAGAACGTCGGTCTGGCGTGACGGGATCATGAACGGGCCTTTTGCGGTGGTGCGGCTTCGCGGACCTGCCTCAGAACGGCGTCGAGAGTCTTCGACGCCGTGGAAAGATCATGCTGCTCTGCGGTCTTTTCGGCCGCCGCCACAGCCATGTCATGTTGCCGTCGCGGGTCGCCAAGCAGGTCTTTCAGAGCCGCGGTGAAGGCGTCGCAGTTTTCGGGCATTGTGAGGAGACCGGTAACGCCGTCCTCGACGATGGCCGGCACACCACCGGTGCGGCCTGCGATTACCGGCAGTCCGGCGGTCTGAGCTTCCAGAAGAGCCATGCCATAGGCCTCATTAACCGCAGGCCAGACGAAAAGGTCTCCCGCGGCATAGATCTCCCGCAGAGTATCCGGGCCGCACTCGCCGAGAAAGCGCAGGCGTGCCGGATCTGTTCCGCTGAAGGCCGCTTCGACTTCTGCCCGTGCGGGCCCGTCACCGACGATCAGGAGCTGCCAGGGGCGATCCTGAAGGCGGGTCATGGTTTCGGCCAGAAGACGATAGGATGCCAGCTTGTCTCCCCGCCGCATCATCGCGACGCTCAGCAGCCAGGGCTGACTTCGGTCCAGGCTTGCTCTGGCGGCGAGGTTGGTTTTCGCTGTTGCCTTTTCCTCAGCGGTTAACCGGAACCGCGCGCTGTCGAGGAAAGGTTTGAGGGCGACTACGGGACTACCTTCCGGCAGGCAGGCTGTGTCATGCGGATTGACTGTTATCACCGCGGCAGCGCAGGCCAGCGCATCAAGGGTTGCGCGGTGCCCGAGATCCCATGGTCCGCCGGCGCGTTTGTAGGCGACCGATGCTTCCGCCACCAGGTAGGGGATGCCGAGCCGTCTGCAAACGCTTGGGCCGACCCAGTCTGGAGCCTTGTAATAGAGATGGTAGGTGAACCAGGCTTGCGGGCGCTGACCCTCAGGCCTGGTTTCCCAGCGCCGGAGGATACGATCGGCGAGGGTCTCGCCCAATTTCTGCAGGCGGGCTTGGCGCTGCGGATCGCCTTGCGGGTCGCGGCTGCGCAGGCGGCAGGCGAGCTCGATCTGATGCCCGGCGCGTTCGAAGGCCTGCTGGAACAGCCGTGCCATATGCCGGTCGCCCGAAGGCACCGGGTGATCCGGCGGTTTCATGGGGGCGTAGAAGGCAATGCGCATCGCATCTTCCGGGCTAATTCTGATCTAGGTCTGGCCGAAACGCTTCAACAGGGCGTTGATACCGTTTTCCATGGCGAATTTGCTTTTCACGCGTTCGTAACCTGCGATACCCAGGCGTTGACGCCGGTCGGGATCGGTGATCAGGCCTTGCAGGGCCGCCGACAGTTCGGCGGGGCTGTCCGGGGGCACCAGAACTCCGGTTTCACCGTCGCGGATCAGCTCCGGAATGGCTGAAACTGCCGTGGACAGACAGGCGACACCCTGACTTTGCGCTTCCATCAGCACGTTGGGCAAGCCGTCCCGGTCGCCGTCGCTGCCGATACGGCTGGCGAGTACGAAAAGATCGGCCCGACGATAGTTCTCCAGCACGATTTCCTGCGGCTGGGCGCCGAGCCAGTCGATCCGCTCGGCGATCCCCAGTTTCCGGCCGAGCGTCTGCAAGCTGTCTTTCAGCCTGCCGCCGCCGATATGGACCAGCCGCCAGTGTAGGTCTTGCGGCAACTGGGCGAGAGCGGTCAGCAGATCTTCGTAACCCTTCTTTTCCACCGCACGGCCGACTGAAAGCAGAATAACCGGCTTCACAGAATCACCGCCGTCACTTTTGTTCTTACCGGCGTTCGAGGCCGCCTGGAGTCCGTTCGGTCCGAAGCGTGTGAGATCCAGCCCATGGTAGACCAGGCCAACCTTTGCCGGATCGGGCGCCAGTTGGGCCAGGTGGTCGCGGCCGACCGCGGTGCAGGTGACCAGCCATTCCAGTTCCGCCAGCTTTTCGCGTTTTTCCCAGTCCGGCGTGGTCCAGATGTCCTTGGCATGCGCGGACGCACACCACGGCAGGCCGGTCATCAGGGCGGCATAGCGTGCAACCGACGCCGGGGTGTGCAGGAAGTGGGCGTAGAGACGGGTGATGCCGGGGGGCAATTCCGCCGCCAGAACACAGGCCTGACCGAAGCGCCGTATACGGTTCGGGGTCCGGTCCCTGATCAGATCGCGCAGAAAAGCCTTCCGGGCGCGTGGATACCCCGGCATCTTCGAGGCCATGCGCCAGGCCCGCCAGACTCGCACGGGTTCGTCGTGCAGATATTCCGGCAGGTAGGTGACAGGTGCCGTGATCTCGCGGTGAATTGGGTGTGTCGAGGTGTCCGTGGGATGGCGCAGCGAATAGAAATGCAGATGCAGACCGTGCTGCTCCAGGGCCCGCAGTTCTTGCGCGATAAAGGTCTCTGAAAGGCGCGGGTAGCCTTTGAGGATGACGGCAATGCCAGGGGTCATGGGCCGGGGATCATGGCGTGGGCTTGCCGCTCGCGGTCACGACCCGCCGGGCATGACGGCTTCGTCGCGGTCATCGTCGATGGCGGCGAGGCGGGGTCGGCGTTTGGCAAGCCACTGTCTGGTCAACTTTATCACGTTTTCCCGGCCGTCCAGGAGCCCGGGGATGACGGTTTCCGACGGCAGACCCTGTTGCGGGAGATTACGCAAGGCCGTGGCCATTGTGGCGGCGCTTCGGATCCCGTCGTCCATCAGCATGGTCAGCAGACCAAGGTCCTGCGCCCGTGACGCCCGGATGAACTGTTCCAGGCGCGGTTCCGTACGGGGAACGATCAGGGCCCGCTTGTCGAAGGACAGAATTTCGCAAAAGGTATTGTATCCGCCCATGCCGATAACGGCGATCGCCCGTTTCATGAAGCTTTCGAGTTGTGCGTCGAAGGTGATGGCCTCGACATTGTCGAGCCGGTCCACCCGTTCGATAAAGTCGTTCTGCAATTCAGAGCCCATGAAGGGTCCTAGAACGATGAGGGCCGGATAGGGCAGGTTGCGGTCGGTCTCATAGGCGCGCAAGACCCAGTCTATGATGGCCTCGCCATCGCCACCACCGCCGACGGTGACCAGTAGAAAAGGGTCTTTTATCTTTTCCGTCTTGGGCTGTGGTGCGTCTTCGGTTGTGCTGCGGCGCAGATAACCGGTGTAGGTTACCTTGCGCAGTACCGAAGGCGTCAAATTGATCCCCTCCAGGGGATTGCAGATCTGCGGCAGACCATAAATCCAGATGTGGTCGTAGTAATTGCGAAGGGCCGGCTCGACGCCCTTGCGCTCCCATTCAGGGGCCAGGAGATCGGGCTCGTCCATAACGTCCCGCAATCCCAGAACGCAAGGCGTGCCGCGGGATTTCAACAGCTCGAGGGTCGACTTGACCTCGCCGCGAAGTCCCAGTGGTTCCTTGTCGACGATAAAGATATCGGGGTCGTAAACCTTTGCCGTGTGTTCGATGATCGACGAACGTATGGCCAGGGTATCGCTGATATCGATCCGCAGGCTCAGCGAGGTGTAGTCGCCGTCGCGCAACTTGATAACGCCCGGGACACGGACGAAATCGACCCGCGATACAAAACCGTAGTTACCGATGATCGGTGATCCCGACAGGATCAGGACAGACAGATTATCCTCGGCTTTGGCGAGGGTATGGGCAATTTCGCGACACCGTCTAAGATGTCCGAGCCCAAAGCTGTCGTGGCTATAAATCAAGACGCGCGTATCGCGCTGGCTTTGGGCCATGTAACGCTCTCTCGTTCCCCCGCCGGTCGCTCCTAACGGCCAGACTGTCTCTTCTAGGCGGCGATGATGACATAGTATCGTCGCGCCAACCAGTCCGCTGACTCATTTTCATTGAATTTACCGCATCCGGAGAGATGCAACCGTTCAGGCGGCCTGTTGCTTTTGAAGTTTGTTCCCTGAGCGAACGGCCGGAAATGCAGGCACTGTACAGTCGCGTTCGGCCGGTTGATCCCGGCTGATGGGGCCTTTTTCCAGACCATGCCGTGCGTCATCGTGAAGCAGGGGCGGACTTGTACTGTCGAGGTAACGGACGACGGGAAGAGTCTCATCCTGACGGTTATGCCTTGCAAGCGCATCACAGCTGGACGAGAAGCCGGTTTCAGCGTTGCCGCCCCGCACCACAGTGTTTACCGGAATTGGGTCATCGGTTAAGGTCCAGATTCCTACGTCCAGAATCCCGATAATCTGCGACTCTCCTGAAGGTATAGACCCAGCCCTGTGGAACGCAATCTTTTCAAATACATCTGGCGTCACAGTCGCCGCGAGCAGCTTGGTATCCTGCTGCTTGTGACGATCTCGCTGCCGTTTTACTTCCTGTCGCTCAACCTTCCCAAACAGATCGTCAACCAGGGGATTATCGACGGTTTTGAGCTGGTCGGGAAGCCCGTTTCGGAACAGCAAAGGTCGCTTTTCGCAATCGATGCGCCGTTGAAAGACGGACCTTTGTTTGAGGGGCTGAACCTGGGCCCTTACCAATTTTTACTGGCTCTCTGCATCGCCTTCCTGGCGCTGGTGCTGATCAATGGCGGCTTCAAGTACTTCATCAACACCTTCAAGGGTCAGCTTGGCGAACGGATGCTGCGGAGGTTGCGTTTCGAGCTGACCGACCGGGTTCTGCGGTTTCCGATTTCCTTCGTCCGGCGGATCAAGCAGGCCGAAATGGCCACGATGGTCAAGGATGAGGTCGAGCCACTGGGCGGGTTCATTGGTGATGCTTTTGTATCGCCGGCGTTCCTTGGCGGTCAGGCGCTCACCGCCATGCTGTTCATCCTGGTCCAGAATCTCTGGTTGGGACTTGTCGCCGCTGGGATCGTGATGTTCCAGGCGGTTCTGATTCCACAGTTGCGGAAGCGAATTCTGGACCTCAGCCGGCAGCGGCAGATCACGGCGCGCCAACTCGCTGGCCGGGTCGCGGAAATCGTCGATGGCGCTGTGGAGATTCAGGCGCATGACACGACGAATTACGAGCGCGCCGATCTGTCCAAACGTCTGGGAGAAATCTACCGGATCCGCTTTGAGATTTTTCAGCGCAAGTTCTTCGTCAAGTTTCTGAATAATCTGCTCTCGCAGTTCACGCCTTTCATTTTTTATGCGGCGGGCGGCGTTCTGGTCATAAGTGGACGCCTTGACGTTGGCGCGCTTGTCGCTGTGATCGCTGCCTATAAGGATCTGCCCGGTCCAATCAAGGAGCTGATCGACTGGGATCAACGGCGGAACGACGTGCAGATCAAATACGAACAGGTTATCGAGCAGTTTCAGCCGCCCAAGATCATTGATGCAGAATTGCAGGATCCGGCTCACGACAGCGGGCCCGGATTGACGGGTCTGGTTGAAGTCAATTCCCTGCTCCTGGAAGACGAGAGCGACAATAAACTGGTTGAAGGCGCCAGTTTCAGCTTTGACGTTTCGAGCCACATCGCGATCGTCGGTTCAAGCGGTAGCGGCAAAGACCATCTGGCCGTGATGTTGTCCGGTCTTGTCGCACCGACTTCCGGCACCATCAGGATCGGAGGACGCAACCTTCAGGGGCTGCCGTCTGCGGTGACCGGCCGGCGGTTGTCTTACATCGGCCCCAATAGCTATTTTTTCCCGGTTTCTGTGCGGGACAATCTGCTTTACGGACTTAAGCACCGTCCGTTGCGTGAGCCTGATTATGATCCCGAGGGCCAATCGGCGTGGGAAGCTGAAAAAGAAGAGGCCGCGCGGTCGGGAAACTCGCCGCTCAATCTGGATGCGGACTGGGTTGAGTACGCGGCTGCGGGGGTGTCCGGGCAGAGCGACATCAATGCATGCATGATTCGGGTTCTCACCGATGTGGGTCTTGAAGACGACATATATCGGCTTGGTCTTAGCGGCACGATTGATGCCGCTGCGCATCCTGAAGTGATTGAAGGCATACTAACGGCCCGCTCTGCGCTTTCCGATCGCCTGGCATCTGAAGATGCCGAGGATCTCGTGGTGCGCTTTGATCCCAAGGCCTACAACAGAAACGCGACGCTTGCGGAAAATCTGTTGTTCGGAACGCCGACAAAGGCAGGTTATGAAACCGATGCCCTGGCGCGGAACAAGCTGATGTTGAGGGCTCTGTCAGAGGCCGGCCTGACCGATGCTTTGCTGGATATGGGCTACAGTATTGCAAAGACCATGGTCGAGATCTTTGCCGATCTGCCGTCAGGACACCCGTTTTTCGAACAGTTCAGCTTTATCGAAGCCGACGATCTGCCGGAGTTTACCGCACTCATCGCCCGGGCCGAGAAATCCGGCAGGGAAGCGCTCGGCCCGGTCGAGCAGGGTCTGCTGCTCAATTTGCCGTTCAAGTACATTGAAGAGCGCCACCGTCTGGGATTGATCGATCAGGATATCGAAGACAAGCTGATTGAAGGGCGCCAGCGTTTTTCAGAGCTGTTGATGGAAAAGGACCCGGGTGCGGTCGCTTTCTACAAGCCGGAGTCTTACAATGCGGCGGCTTCGCTTCAGGACAACATCCTGTTTGGCCGGTTGGCTTATGGTCAGGCGCAAGCGGCCGAGACGATCGGCCGGGTGATGTCGGAACTCCTGGACGAGCTGGGCTTGCGCCAGCGCGTGATCGAGGTCGGTCTGGATTTCAACGTCGGGGTGGCTGGATCGCGGCTGTCTCTGGTTCAAAGACAGAAGCTTGGTTTTGCACGCTGCCTGTTGAAGCAGCCCGATCTTCTGATTGTCAACGAAGCGGCGGCGGGCATGGACAGCGTGACCCAGTCCAGGCTGCTGGAGAAGGTGCTGCAACAGCGCCGGGGTCGGGGTGTCGTATGGACCTTGCAGCAACCCAAGGCCGCCGAGTACTTCGATCTGGTACTGGTCATGCGCGGCGGGCGTATTGCGGAACAGGGAAGCTTTGCTGAGCTGTCTCAATCGGGCTCGGCGCTCAGTGAGTTACTTGCTGCAGAATAGATTTGGCGAGAGAGTTACGGTGGAACGGGGTCGTAAGCTGTGTTGGGCGCAAAGGCAGTGAGTGGAGCAATGGGGACAGTACGATGAGCATTGAGCAAGAAGTTGAAATTCTTCGAAAGATTCCACTTTTCGCAAATGTCGAACCGGCAAAACTGAAACTTATGGCATTTGCCAGTGAGCGGATGACTTTCAAATCGGGACAGGTTATTTGCGGGCAGGGCGATCCGGGCGATTCCGCCTATATTCTGATTGACGGCACCGCAAAGGTGCAGGTCGATACACCTGACGGCCCCTTGACGGTTGCAACGATGCACCGCAATGACATCATTGGAGAAATCGCCATTCTCTGCGATGTTCCGCGAACCGCAACGGTTATCGCCGAAAGCGAGCTGGTAACCTTGAAGGTTACCAAGGAGCTGTTCTTTCGGATGGTCACCGACTTTCCTGAAATGGGCGTTGAAGTCATGCGGGTTCTCGCCCACCGGCTTGAAGCAACCACGGCCCAGCTGATGGCCGCCAGGGCCGGAAACGCATGATTCGGGGGCAACATATGATGTGCTGCCGCCAGCTGAAGAGAGAATGCGCATGAGTCGCCTGGATAGCGTGATACGCCGCCTGCAGGCTCAAAGAGCCTGCCTCCAGCACGGCGTCGAGTCGGTACGTGGTCTCTCCGGTCCCGTATTAGAGCTCGGCCTTGGAAATGGACGTACCTACGACCACCTCAGAGAAATCTGTACGGACTGCGAAATATTTGTCTTCGAGCGCAAGGTCGCGGCCCATCCGGATTGTATCCCCGACGACGACCATCTTTTTCTGGGCGATCTGTCTGAAACCCTGCCGGCCGCAGTGACGCGCTTTCGCGGCCAGGTCCGCCTGATTCATTCGGATATCGGCACCGGAGACCAGGCGCGGAATGCAGAGATCGCCCGGTATATTTCCGGTTTTCTGCCTGATCTGCTCTGCCCGGGTGGGGTTATCATCTCCGATCAGGCCATCAGCTTTCCCGGATCACAGTCCGTCGATTTGCCGGACGGCGTCCAGCCCGGCCGCTATTTCATCTGCCGGGCCGGGGCCAGGGATCTAGATTAGCGGGAGAGGCCGCTGTTGCGCGGCTCCAGTCGTCCGGTCAATCGAGATCTACGACAATGGGCACATGATCGGAGGGTTTTTCCCACGAGCGGCTGTCGCGCAGGATGGTCATCGCCGTAATCGACTTCTTGAGCGGCGGTGCGGCCAGGGCGTGATCCAGCCGCCAGCCGTAGTCCCGGGAAAAAGATTCCTTAAAGCGGTACCCCCACCAGCTATACAAAGGTTCCGGTAGCGGAACGAAATGTCGTCCAACGTCAATGAAGTCACCGGCCTGATGCAGTCGAATCATATGCTCGGATTCGATCGGGGTATGGCCGACGCTCTTTACCAAGCGCTTGTGATTCCAGACATCCTGCTCGAAAGGCGCAACATTCATGTCGCCAACCAGGATGGCGTTGCGCTTGCTTACGCCTTCGTTTTTTGCCCATTCGGCCATTTCGTTCAGAAACTGCAGTTTGTGAGCGAATTTGTCATTTTGTTCCGGATCCGGAATGTTTCCGCCTGAGGGAACATAGAAATTGTGTATCTCCAGTCCGCCCGCGACCGTCACGCTGACATGCCGGCAATCGTCCTTTTCACACCAGATGCGCCTTACGTCGGCCTCGAAGGGCAGGCGGGAGAGAATGGCGACGCCGTTGTAGCTCTTTTGCCCGTGAATGGTGATGTGCTCATAACCCATTGATCGTATGTCATCATATGGGAAGTCGTCGTTTTGAACCTTGGTTTCCTGCAGGCATATGACATGCGGAGACTGTTCTTTGGTTATCCGTGCGAGATGGTCGAGTCTCTGGCGCAGGGAGTTGACGTTCCAGGTGATTAATCGGACGGACATAGAGGTTCCCCGGGGGACTGGTGATGCGGCTCAGACTATTCCGGCAGCGAAATAAAAAATCCCTGTTCTGGATCGGCTCGAGGATTATCGTTTCGATATCGAAATAATTGCGGTCGCCGCTGAGAGTTGACCGGCTGAGGCTAGTCTGTCGGTGTCGGGCTTTCAAGCCTGTGCAGCGGTATCAACGGCAAAACCGATAACGATGGCAGGCCGCTTGCCACAAACGGTTACTCCGGGATCCGGCTGGTTTAAGGATCCGTGACCTAAAGCGTTGATAGAATAAAGGAACGCCCGGTCGGGGGGAGATCCGGGCGTTCCAGTTCTTGACAGAATTGGAAAGACGATAGGGGGGAGCTATGCCTTCCCGTTCTGGCCGCGTGCCTTGGTTGGCTGCGGTCTTGTTCTTATAGATAGGGCGGATTTTAGAAGTTACAATTGTGATTAGTTATGCATCTTATGCAAAACCGTCCCGCATTGGACGCAGGGCGTCGCACGATACTTGTTCAGCTGCCGCCGGGCGTTTTTTTTTGGGTGGACGCCGGCACAGGTAATCGAGACTGGAACAGGTTCAGGCTGATAATGCCTTTTGCGATCCCGCCGCGCGTGCGACTGCCCGTGCCTGTGCGGCCTGCCCGAAGGCGCGGAACAGCGCAAGCGAGTCCTCGTTGTCCATCACCTTGTATTCCGGATGCCATTGGACACCCAGCGCGAAGGCTTTGGCGCCATCGACCTTGATGGCTTCCACGGTGCCGTCGTGCGCCAGCGCCTCGATGCTCAAGCCGTCGCCCAAGCGGTCAACGGCCTGCCAGTGCAGCGAATTGATGGTAATTTCGGATTTGCCAAGCAGGTCCCATAACAGTCCGCCTTCGACGAGATGAGCGGGGTGCCGGGGGCCATACTGTACGTCGGGGTCATCGTGTTTGGGCTGACGATGGTCGAATTTACCCGAAATTTCGTGCACGCGGCTATGAAGAGTGCCGCCAAAGGCGACGTTGAGTTCCTGCAGGCCGCGGCAGATGGCAAACAACGGCACTCCCTGGCGCACGGCTTCGCGTATCAATGGCAGGGAGGTCGCGTCGCGGTCCGGATCGTGCGGTTCGGCCTCCGGTGTCGCTGCTATGCCGTAATGCGTTGGATGAACGTTTGAAGGGCTTCCGGTCATCAGAAGTCCGTCAAGACGGGCAACGAACTGGGGAATATCAATCAGTTCGCCGAGCGAGGGCAGCATGACGGGCAAACCGCCGGTCGCCAGAGAAACCGCGCGGACGTACTTGTCACCAACCGTATGAAAGGGCTTGCCGTCGATATTCCGCACGCAGGCAGGCACAGCGATCAGCGGAGAATAGGATGAAGACTGAGTCATGACATACAGATTAGCGGGTGCCACCGCGAAGACAAGAGGGATTGGCAAGCCGGGGATTGGAATGTCGGGCCTGGGAAAGCCGTCGGCCGGATCTTTCGCTATCAAACAGGCGTGAAGCCCTGTTGAACTGCACGCGATTGCCTGAAAGCAGGAGGAGCGATACCTGGCAACCTGCGGATCAATGCCCGCATGGAAGACCGGCTGTCCCGTCTGATCATTACGCCTTCCATCCACTGGGGCCATCATCATGCGGTGCGACAGGATACGGACTCGAATTACGGTACGACTTTCAGCTTCTGGGACCGAATTTTCGGTTCAAGTTCCACGACACAACGTTGGCTGGAGATGCCGATCGGTTGTCGAACGAACGGCTGAGCGCACATTTTTCGGACTTTTGATCCGGCCTTTTGCGCTCAGACGTAGCTTAAATGTAGAGAAAACGCAGATTTAACCCGCTCTTTCCCGGTTTCGAACGAAACGATCGGACATTGTTTCACCGGCCCCGGTTGTCGTCCAGGCCGGGGGTATCGATCTCGAGATCGTCGTATTCGAAGAGCGATTTCTCGATGGGAATATCATATTCGGCGTTGAATAGCGAAACCTGGGTCACTATGCCCTGCCCGTCGATCACTTCCCACTTGTGCAGACGCAGCGGTTTATCGCTGAAGGTCAGGGTGATCTGCCCGGTGTCGCCGTTTTCATCGTTCTGCAGGACCATGGCCAGCGTTCCGGTTTTCTGGACCACATCGACAATCTTGATATCTTTCGTCAGCTCGACTTTCTCGCGGATCAGGAACCAGAGCGGCGTTTCCCAGAGCGGCAAAAAGGTCGCCTGTTTCAGCTCCCGGTCGTAGTAGAGCAGGGTCAGGCCGTTGGCGATCAGCAGGGCCGGGTGCGGGTCGTCGTACTGAAAGCGCATCTTTCCCGGACGCTTGATGTGAACTTCGCCTTCGGCGAAGGATCCGTTGGTCGACACTTGTACGAAGCGGGCATGAACCGACGAAAGGCCGTTGAGATAGCGCTCGACCCGGGAGATGGTGGCGCTGTCATCGGGCGAAAGCACTGTGACCTGAGGGCTGCCTTCGCCGTCGGCTAGTATGCGCGGGCCGGACCAGGAGATAGACGGCTGCAACTCTGGCGGCAGTGCGAGGTTTTCCTCCGACTGAGGCTTCTGAACGGACGATTCCTGCGCGGATACCCCGAAAGACAGCCCGATACTGCAGGAAGCGACTGAAACACACGAAACAATTGCGGCTCGAAGCCAAGTCTTCATCACTTATCCATCGTGTCCACCGGGGGCCAGAATTTCACGTTTTCCAACGTGGTTGGCCTGGCTTACAACGCCTTCCGTTTCCATCTTTTCAATAATCCGGGCCGCACGGTTATAGCCGATCTGCAGCTGACGCTGGATAAAGCTCGTCGAGGCCTTGCGGTGCTGGCAAACAATGGCCACTGCCTGATCATAAAGCTCGTCACCGCTGCCGCCGCCGTTACCGCCGTCCATGCCGTCGAGCGAGGGCTCCTCGTCTTCGGTCACGGATTCAATGTAGGAAGGCTGCCCCTGCCTTTTCAAGAAGGCAACGACATCCTCGACTTCCTGGTCGGTCACCAGAGGCCCGTGAACACGTGCGATCCTGCCGCCCTGAGCCATGTAGAGCATGTCGCCCTGTCCGAGAAGCTGTTCGGCACCCTGTTCGCCCAGAATGGTCCGGCTGTCGATCTTGGAAGTCACGTGGAAGCTGATTCGGGTCGGAAAGTTCGCCTTGATGGTTCCGGTGATGACATCGACCGAAGGGCGCTGGGTTGCCATGATCAGGTGAATGCCGGCGGCACGGGCCATCTGGGCGAGCCGCTGGACCGCACCTTCGATGTCCTTGCCCGCGACCAGCATCAGATCCGCCATCTCGTCGACCACGACCACGATGAAGGGCAGAGGTTCCGTATCGAATGGCTGTTCTTCGTGAATCGGCTGGCCGGTGTCGGGATCAAAGCCGGTCTGCACCTTGCGCGTAAGGGCTTCGCCCTTTTTCTGCGCTTCTTCCATTCGCGCGTTGTAGCCGTCGATATTGCGTACGCCGAGGCGCGACATGTTCCGGTAGCGATCTTCCATCTCGCGCACCGTCCACTTCAATGCCACCACCGCTTTTTTCGGCTCTGTCACCACGGGCGCAAGCAGGTGCGGAATACCGTCGTAGACCGACAGTTCCAGCATCTTGGGATCGATCATGATGAACTTGCACTTGTCCGGCGGAAAACGGAACAGCAGGGACAGGATCATCGAGTTGACCGCCACGGACTTGCCCGAACCGGTTGTGCCCGCGACCAGTAGATGCGGCATGCGTGCGAGGTCGGCGATGGAAGGATTTCCGCCGATATCCTTGCCCAGGATCATCGGCAGCTTCCCGCCGGCCCGGTCGAAGACGTCGGATCCCAGAATCTCCCGCAGATAGACGGTTTCCCGTACGGCGTTCGGAAGCTCGATGCCGATGACACTGGATCCGGGTACGACGGCGACGCGAACCGAGATGGCGCTCAAAGATCGGGCGATATCGTCGGCCAATCCAACAACACGACTGGTTTTGGTGCCCGGTGCTGGCTCCAGTTCGTAGCGCGTGACCACAGGCCCGGGCCTGACTTTGACGATCTCTCCGCGTACCCCGAAATCCTGCAACACCGTTTCCAGCATCGTGGCGTTCTTTTTCAGGGCATCGCGGGTCTGTATGGCGTCCTTCGCCGATTCAGGTGTCGGCGCCAGCAGGTTCAGGGGGGGAAGTTCATAATCGTCGTCGACACCGAAGAGTTTCGGCTGCTGGGCCTCCTGCGCGCGTTTGCCCGGTTTGGGGCGTGACTTGCGCGGCGCAACGAAGTTCAGATCGTCCTCGGTCTCGACGTAAGCTCTGGACGGGGGTCTGGAGTCTTCGTCCAGACTGGGTTCGATCCGGTCTCTGGTACGCTGCGCCTTGCGCCGCGGTGTCTTTGGCCGCCCGGCGGCGGTTTCCAGCGAGTCCTGCGGTTCGCTGGTGGTGTCGTCGCGGCTGAAGCTGTCGGCAAAGCCCGACAGGCTGCGCCGTGCTGCGGCCCATTCGTGCCGTTTGAGCCCGAGGGCATAGGCCAGCGCCGCGCCGCCAAGCAGCAGAAGTGGAATCGAGACAATCCAGGCGGCGACGCCGGCCATCTGGGCGAGTGAAGAAAGGATTATACCGCCCAGGAAGCCGCCCAGGCCTGCGTTCTCGACCAGCCAACCCTCCGGTTGAGGCAAAGCCGCGAGTCCTGATGCAAAGAGGACAATGCCCGCAACCAGTGCCCCAAGGCGCAGCCACCAGCGGTGAAGTTTGTGGTCGCGGAACATCCGCCAGGACCACCCTCCCAGAACCGGCGTAACCAGAAAACAGCTCAGCCCCAGGATCGGCAGCAGCCATCCCACCAGATTGGCGCCGGTCCGGCCGAGCAAATTCGTAACAGGACCATCGGTTGCGTGATTGGGGGAGGGGTCCATCGGATTGAAGGTCAGCAGGGCCACGAGCACCGCCAGCCCGACCGCGAGAAACAACAGGCCAAGCACTTCCGCCAGTCGCCGGCGCATGAAATCCCCGCTGCCTTCGGGCAGAAATCGAGAGCGCTCGTCACGAACGGACCGGCTGATCGTATTATCTCTCGCCGCCATCTTCGGTCTAGTCCCCTTTCCCGGCTATCGCCGGTACAGCCCCGAACTTCATATCCGTGCGGCTGTCATGCCTTGCCAGAAATTTGTCCTGTCTGAATGAATTGCCATGAACAGAATTCTTCAGTCAGAAGGGTTTACAAGATCTCGGCGATGCGGCCAAGGGCCGCTTTTGTGACTTCGGCATCGTATACCAGCGCGATTCTAATATATTTTGCCCCTGGATTATAACCCTCGCTGTCCATGACCGACATATAAGCGCCGGGAAGGACCCTGATGCCGGCTTTCCGCCACAGCTTTTTTGCCGCCGCTTCACCGTCGCCGACATCCAGCCAGAGGAAAAACCCGCCATCGGGCCGGGTAAAACCGAAGCGGCCGCCCAGAACCTGTTCCGCGATCTCGAAATTCCGTCGGTAGAAAGCCCTGACCGCTCTGGCATGCTCGTCATCCTGCCAAAGCCGGGCTCCCGCGGCCAGAACCGGCAGCGGCACGCCGGCGCCGCCGACACGCAGCAGTGCATCCAGAGCGTCGATCAGCTTTTGATCTCCGACCGCAAAACCGCACCGCAGTCCGGCGGCGTTGGAGCGTTTGGAAAGAGAATGAAAAATCAGAAGATTGTCGAGCGTGCCCCCGAGCTCGCCGACGATATCAAGGGCGCCGGAAGGCGGTGTGACTGTGTAGATTTCGGCGTAACACTCATCGAAAGCCACCACGAAATCGTGTTTGCGGGCCAGCACGAGCAGATCCCTGAGCTGCTGAGGCTTGGCGGCAGCCCCTTGCGGATTGGAAGGAGAGCAGAGGATGCAGAGGGCGGTGCGGTGCAGGATGTCTTCTGGTACGGCTCGATAATCGGGCAGGAAGCCGGTCTCGCTGGTTGTAGGGAGGAAGACCGGCTCGGCGCCGGCCGCGACCGCTGCCCCGGCGTAGACATGATAAAAGGGATTGGGGATCAGAACCACGGGACGATCGGCACCGGTTAAACCGGACACATCGGGGACCGTTGCCAGGGTCGCGAAAAACAATCCCTCCCGCGAGCCGGGCAGAGGAAGTATGTGACGCTGCGGATCGATGGCGCCTGCCGGGAAATTGTAGCGCCGTTCAAGCCAGGCGCCGCAGGCATCGAGATAGGTTTTGGTCCCGCGCGCCGGCGGATAGCTCGACCAGCCGGTGGCATTGGCGGCGATCTCCTCAGCGGCGAAGGCGGGGGGCTGACCCTTGGGTTCGCCGACGGAGAGCGCGAGCGGGGCGGCGGCCCCCAGCGGGGCCGGACCGGGCGGGATATCTTCAAGAAGCCGGTTCAGGCGGGTAAAGGGATGAAAAGTCTGCAGATTCTGACGATCGATCACGTAACGGATTTCCAGTGTTGGGGGCCGGTTTGGTCGGGCGGTGCGCCGAACGGCGAGTCTATGTCCGCACCGCCGGAAAATCCACCAGGGAAAAGGAAGCTTTTTGGTCCCCCGCGCCCGGCGAAAACCGGGAGCTTGGAAGGCATCGAACGGAAAAAAGGCCCGGTAGCAATGCTACCGGGCCAAAGTCGTGACGGGGAAATCGCCGTCAATTCAGAATTTGCAGGATTGGATCTCGTGCAAACCCGTTTCTGTTTAGAAGCTCTGCGATCCGTGGCCGAATTCGGGATAAGCCTCCAGGCCAAGTTCGGCTTTGTCGAGACCCAGTTCTTCCTCTTCTTCCGAAACCCGGATTCCTATGGTGACCTTGAGGACGAGCCAGACGATCAGGCTGGTGACGAAGACGAAGACGCCGACCGCGACAATCCCCAGAAGCTGTGAGCCGATGCTGCCGCTGCCGAAGATACCGACACAGAGCGTGCCCCAGATTCCCGCCATCAGATGGACCGGAATTGCGCCCACCACATCGTCGATCTTCAGTTTGTCGAGCAGTGGCACCGCGAAGACCACGATGACAGCGCCGACGCCACCGATAATCAGGGCGTAGAAGTGATTCTGCAGGTCCGGACCCGCAGTGATGGAAACCAGACCGGCGAGTGCGCCGTTCAGGGCCATGGTCAGATCCATCTTCTTGTAGAGAATCTGGGTCATGATCATGGCGACGACAACACCGGATGCGGCTGCCAGGGTGGTGTTGACGTAGACGATGCCAATCGCGGCGGCGTCCAGCGCGGAGCCCAGAGCAAGCTGCGAGCCGCCGTTAAAGCCAAACCAACCCAGCCAGAGGATGAAGGTGCCGAGTGTTGCCAGCGGCAGGTTGGCGCCGGGAAGGGGGTTTATACGGCCGTCGGGGCCGTATTTGCCTTTGCGTGCACCCAGCACGATAGCGCCGGCCAGAGCGGCCCAGCCACCGGCGGAGTGAACCAGGGTCGAACCGGCAAAGTCGGAAAAGCCCTGTCCGCTCAGCCAGCCTGCGCCCCAGGTCCAGGATGCCTGGATCGGATAGATGAAGGCTGAAAGGATGACCGTGAAGATCATGAAGGGCCAGACCTTGATGCGTTCGGCCAGGGTGCCCGATACGATCGAAGCCGTGGTGGCGACGAAGACCATCTGGAAGAACCAGTCCGACATCACCGAATAACCGTTGCCGGTCACTGCCGAGACCAATTCCGCCGTGCCTTCATCGGCGTTGATCAGGGCGAGTTCCGCCTCGCTGGAATTGTACAGCAGGCTGAAAGTGCCGATGAAACCGGTATCCTCTTCCACACCGACATACATCAGGCTGTAGCCGATGATGTAGTAGGCAATCCCCGCAAAGGAAAAAAGGGCAATGTTCTTCAGGCAGATGGTCGCAGTGTTCTTGGAGCGGACCAGGCCGGATTCCAGCATGGCGAACCCGGCTGCCATCCACATGACGAGGGCGCCATGGATCAGAAAGGAAAAGGTGTTGAGAACGAACGCGGTTTCTTCCGACACCGCAGCCTGAGCGGCATTGCCGATCACCAGTGTTGTCGCAGCGGCAAAGCCGCCCATGACCAGAATTTTGCCGCGCGTGGGCGCATTTTTAAACAGTTTCATCGTAAAGGCCTCCTACAGCGCCTCAGCATTGGTTTCGCCGGTTCTGATCCGGACGGTCTGTTGGATGTCGAAAACGAAGATCTTGCCGTCGCCGATACGTCCGGTGTTCGCGGACTGCTGAACGGTCTCCACAACCTGTTCAAGCATTTCGTCCTTCACAGCGATTTCGATCTTGACCTTGGGCAGGAAATTGACCGCGTATTCCGCTCCCCGATAGATCTCGGTTTGGCCCTTCTGGCGGCCGTAACCTTTGACTTCGCTGACTGTCAGGCCCTCAATGCCAATGCCCGTGAGGGCTTGTCGGACATCGTCGAGCTTGAAGGGTTTGATGATGGCAGTGACCATCTTCATGTCGTGAGTCTCCCGTCGTTTTGCCTGTCTCGCGTGTTTCCCCGGCACCGCCGATTGGCAACGCATGATCATTCACTTCTCAAGAACCGTGCCAAGCCGGGCAGACTATTAAAAAAGCTTTAAAATTCCGCAGCTTCGAGTAAATCTCGACAGACTCGGACTTCGGGGAATCCATAGTCTGATGTGCAAAAATAATAGGCAAAAAAATCAAAAAGATAAAAAAACAGGCAAAATTTTTGTGCGCATATTGTGCAAACTCCGAGCATTGCGGTCGACCGGTTTTGAAAGCCGTGAAGCATTGCCTATCCTGGGTTGTTTTCGTCTTCCGTGTCCCTGCGGCTTTTCGACCGTCGCTGTCGGCGCAGAAGGCTGATAGTCTGTTTGGTGCGCGCTACTGTGCGCGCCCTGTTCCGAGATACCGGGGTTGCTGATGCCGGGTTCGGGTGCTGCGGTCCCTGGATTGAAGCCGCCGGATGAATGAGAAAAGAAATGGCGGAGAAAAGCGTGAAGGCTGAAAATTCCGGTGCTACCGCGTCCGTGTCGCAGCCGTTTGAAGTCCTGGTTGTCGGCGGCGGTCTGGCCGGTCTGTCCATGAGCGTCGCGTTGGCGAGCGCGGGGGTGTCGGTGGCGGTCATCGATCGCGAGGATCCCGACGCCGCAGTTGCGGCGCCTTATGACGGGCGGTCCTCGGCACTGGCGCGGGGATCTCAACAGGTCCTGGCAACGGTGGGCGTCTGGCCGTTCCTGGCCGCGCAGGCCCAGCCGATTCTGGATATCCGGGTGTCGGATGGCCGGATTGGCCGTGCCGCGTCTCGCCTCTTTCTGCATTACGATCATCAGGACGTGACCGGCGAGCCGCTCGGTTACATCGTCGAAAATCGCGTCACACGTCAGGCCTTCCAGACTTTATTGCCGTCGCTGCCGACCTTGACTCGGTTTGCACCCAACGAACTTGCGGAACTGGAGCGGGGCGCGGACGCTTCCGGCGGGCGCGGGCAGAACAAGGTGCAGGCGGTTCTGAAGGACGGTCAGAGGATTACTGCGGATCTGGTGATTGCCGCTGACGGCCGCAACTCGATGCTACGGCAGGCCGCGGGTATTCGTTCGACCTCCTGGGACTATCCCCAGTGCGGCATTGTCGGAACCGTGCATCACGAAAGGCCCCATGAGGGGGTTGCGCACGAACACTTTCTGCCGTCCGGTCCCTTCGCTCTGTTGCCCATGGTCGACGACGAAGCCGGTGATCACCGGTCATCCCTGGTCTGGACCGAGTCCCGCGAGCTGACGCCGCATATGCTGGCGCTGGATGAGGCGGATTTTTCCGAGCAGATGCAGCGCCGCTTCGGCGACAGCCTTGGAACTCTGAGGATGCCTGGCAAACGCTGGTCCTATCCTCTGTCGCTGATGCATGCGGAGCGTTACGCCGGCCACCGTTTGGCACTGATCGGCGATGCGGCGCATGCAATCCATCCGATTGCCGGTCAGGGCTTCAATCTGGGTCTCAAGGACGTCGCGGCGCTGTCGGAGTGTATCGTTGACGCCCGGCGCCTGGGTCTGGATATCGCTTCTTCGCAGGTTCTGGAGCGCTACGAGCGCTGGCGGCGTTTCGACAACATGGCGTTGATCGCCGCGACCGACGGTCTGAACCGCCTGTTCTCCAACGACCTGCCGCCGGTCCGGCTGGCGCGCGACCTTGGGCTGGCGGCGGTTAACCGCATGCCGGGTCTGAAGCGGTTTTTCATGAATCACGCGATGGGGCTGGTCGGGGACCTGCCGCGGCTGGTTCAGGGGCGGCCTCTGTGAGCTTCCGGTTCGCGAATCGCCTGGCTGAAGCGCTCTGCGCAAAGCCGCGCGGAGGGCTGGCGGCTTTTCTGCTGCTTGCCTCTATATCCTCTGCGGATACGGCGCCGGCGCAGGAGCAGGGCGATTCGGTGGTGCTGCAGGGCGGCGGCGGCGAAGTCTATATCGGCGGTCTGCCGCCCGGATGGACGGCCGCTGCCAGGATCGAGGGCATGCCGGTCGATTTCGCCGCCTGGACGCCAAAGGGGCAGACCGGCTCAGACTGGCGCGAAATGATCGCGGCCCAGCTTTTTCCCGGTCTGGGCGGCCGTGATCCCGGCGCGTTTCTCGATCGCGTTGTGTCGAGCTACGATCAGGCCTGCGCTTCGATTTCGACGACCTCGATCAAACTGGAAAGCATCAACGGCCTGCCCGCCGCTTTTCGGGCGGTGGCCTGCAGCCGGAACAA
>Ga0214472_10001291_pt1 | contig 28477 bp, 29 predicted proteins | sample RVTome_6_FD_207662 | JGI IMG/M metagenome (GOLD analysis project Ga0214472, IMG submission 207662) | Soil microbial communities from uranium-contaminated site in the Upper Colorado River Basin, Wyoming, United States - RVT140D175 | ecosystem: Environmental > Terrestrial > Soil > Contaminated >...
CTCGGCGAGGGCGCCGGCCCAGAACGTGACCAGCCTTCCGGCGTCCCGGAGCCCGGGGCGCCGGACGACCCCGGCGTGCCCGATGACCGGGGTGACGAGCAACCGCACGCGGGTCTTTCCCTGGAGGTGCTCCGCGAGACGCCGCGACTCGATGGAGGGGATCACGTCGTCCGCGGCGCCGTGCAGGAGATAGACGGCGGCCGCCGGGGCGGGGGAGCGCTCCGGCGAGAGGGCGGCGTCGTCGGAGATCGACGCGACGTGCGGCAGCAGGGCGGCTCCCAGCGCGGCGACGTCGCGCGTGTTCACCTGTCTCATGAAGCTGGCGGCGGGCTCGGGCATGTCCCGCCCCAGGGCTCGCGCCCTCTCGAAGGCCGCGGCGGCGCCCGCCTTGTCGACGAGGTCGAGTCGGGAGCCGTCCAGGAACGTCAGGATGCCACGCCGGAGCGGGTCGACCTGCGCGGGCGGCACCACGTCGGCGGCCACCGCGAGCAGGGCGAGGGCCACGCCGTAATCGTGCGGCCGCCGCCGGGTACCGTCCGCGAGCACCCCCGTGCAGAGGAAGCGCAGCGTGCGCCGCAGGTCTCCGTGACCACCGAGCGACAGCACGAAGCTCACGCGGTCGCGCAGAGCCGGACGGCCCGCGGCCGAGACGCAGAGGCCCCCGCCGAAGCTGATCCCCACGATGCCCACGTGGCGGTCACGCGCGAGGCCACCGCCGCCGACGGCCCATGTTGCCGCGTCCTCGATCATGTCCGTCGTGCGCGGCGTGACGCGGTAATGGAGCAGGTCGGGCAGCTCCACCGTGAGCACGGCGAAACGGCGCGAGGCCAGGTGACCGGCGAAGTCGACCAGCCGGGGCTCGTCGAGCCCGCCGGCGTGCACGCCCGGCACCATCAGCAGCGCGCACCGGGGCCGCCCCTGGGGTCCGTACAAGCGGGCGCGCAGCGGGCCGTGACGGGTGGGGACCTGCCGCTCCTCCGTCCGGAAGCCAGCGGCGTGCCACGAGGCGAGCGCGTGAGGCCACCCGCCGACGCCCGCGGCGTTGACGACGAGGGCGGCCGCACGCAGATAGCGCGGCGCGACCGCGAGGGCGGCGAGCGCCCCGACCGCCGCCCCGGAGAGGGCGACCGCCAGGGTGGGCGGGCGAAGGCTCATGGCCGCGCGGGACCGGTCAAAGGGCGCTGGGGAACGTCTCCGGCACTTCGCCCCGCTCCCAGAGGGTCGTGCGCTCCAAAGGCTCGACCGCACGCGTGATGTCGTAGTGCAGGATGGCGTCGAACTGCTGCGGGAGCTGCGCGTGGAAATAGTGGCTGCGCCGCTCGCTCTCGGGCCGGTAGATGACGCCGATCGCCCGCTCCAGACGAGGCTTGGATAGCGCCCGCGCGACGGAAGCGTCGTCACGCAGGTTCAGCATGAAGTTGCGGGTTCCGACGTCGTGGAACAGCGCCTCGTAGCTGCCGTGAAGGGCGGGGCGGACCCGCTTGCGCTCGGCCGGCGCCTCCCAGTCCGAGGCCGCGGTGACGGTGCCGGCATTCGTGCTGAAGCCGACCAGCACCGCCTCCGCGCCATGCCGCTCCCGCACGAGCTGTCCCAGGTTCAGCTCACCGTCCACACCCATCTCCGTCGCGCGCGCGTCGCCGAGATGGGAGTTGTGGGCCCAGAGCACGAGCTTCGCCGGCCGGCCGGGGGCGGAGAGGTGCCCGACGAGCGCCGTCAGCGTATCCGCCATGTGACGGTCGCGCAGGTTCCAGGACTCCGCCCGGCCCGCGAACATCGTGCGGTAGTAGCGCTCGGCGTTCGCCACCAGGCGGGCGTTCTGCTCCGCGAAGAACAGGTCGTCCGGGGCGACGCGGCCGTCGCGGCGCGCGTACTCCGCCGCCGAGGCCCGCAGGTCGAGGAGCTGCGCCACCACCGCGTCCTCGCACGAGGGGGCCAGGCCCAGGCTGGCGGCGTGACCGTAGGCCTGCGTGTCCGCGCCGAAGCGATCGAAGCACGCGTACCGTCGCTGCGCCCGCCGCGCCGCCTCCGGGTCGACCGTGTCGAGGTAGCGCAGCACCGCCGCCATGGAGGTGTGAAGGCTGTACAGGTCGAGGCCGTAGAAGCCCGCCTGGCCGGCGCCGGCGACGTCGTTGTGGGCGCGCAGCCAGCCCACGAAGTCGAGCACGTCGGCGTTCCTCCACATCCACTGGGGGAAGCGCCGGAACCCCTCCAGGGCGTCCACGGCGTCGGCTTCCGCCGTCTGTGCCCGCACGTAGCGGTTCACGCGGTACGCGTCGGGCCAGTCGGCTTCGACGGCCACCGCCGCGAAGCTTTTCTCGCGGATCAGCCGCTTCGTGATCTCCGCCCGGATGCGGTAGAACTCGTGGGTTCCGTGCGACGCCTCCCCGATGAGCACGAAGCGGGCGCGGCCGACCATGGCCAGGAGCGGATCGAAGTCGGAGGGGGCCCCCACCAGCGGATGAGCCGAGCGCTGGAGGACGGCACCCACGGCCTCGGGGCCGGGAAACGGCATCCGTGACCTCCGTTCCGCGGCCAGGGGGCCGCGGCGGGGAAGCGCGCAGGCCCGGGCGACCGTCCCCCTGCGCGCTCCCTTCCGGATGGGACGAACGAGGGCGGTCAGGCCACCTTGATCTCGATCGCCTTCGGCTTGACCACCGGCGACTTGGGAACGTGGACGTAGAGCAGCCCGTCCTTGAACTCGGCCGCCACCTTCGCGTTCTCGGCCTCCGAGGGCACCGTGAAGCGGCGGACGAACTTCCCGTACGAGCGCTCGATCCGGTGGACCTTGCGCGTCTTCTCCTCCTTCTCCTGCTTGCGCTCCCCTTCGATGGTGAGCACGCCGTTCTCGATCGTGACCTTGACGTCCTCCTTGCGGATCTCGGGCAGCTCGGCCTTGATGAGGTACTCCTTGTCGGTCTCCTCGACGTCCACCAGAGGCGCCCAATCCACGTTCACGAGGCCCTCTTCCAGGAGGCCCTTCTGCTCGAGCGGGCGCATGAAACGGCCCCCGAGCACGCGGCTCAGGCGGTCGGAGAAGTCCTCCATCTCGCGGAACGGATCCCATCGTGTCAACTGCATCGTCTTTCTCCTCTCGAAATGGCCGGCACCGCGCCGGCAAGGGCTTGCCTCCGGCCTGTCTCAGATGGACGGCTCGATCCGGAGCTTGTCTTCCACGTTGCGGACGCCGGGGGTGCCCCTGGCGGCTCCGATCACGGCCTGTCTCTCGGCCCACGACTGCACGGTCCCGGAGACCTTCACGTTCCCGTCCTGGACGTCGAACCAGAAGCCCTTGGCCTCGCGCTCCGCCCGGCGCTCCAGGGCCTCCTCGATCGCCTTTCGCACCTTGGCCGGGTCGACCCTGGGCGCCTTGACCTCGATGAGGTTCATCACGGTGCGGACGCCCGAGAGGTTCCGGATCGCCTTCTCGGCGTCCTCGTGCTGCGTCCAGGTGTCCACGTCTCCCTCCAGGGTCACCACGCCGTCGGAGACCGTGGACCTTATGCGTGTGTCTGGAACGAACACGTCCCAGGCCAGCGCGTTCCTCACCGCGTGGGCGATCTCGGTGTCCGTCCGTCCGGGCGTCCCGGGCGCCTTGACCACGATGTCGTTGGCGACGTCGAGCACGCCCCGGAGGCGGTGCGCGGCTTCCGCGGCCGCGTGCCTCTTCCCCCAGCTGCTGACGGTGCCCGACAGGGTGACCACGCCCTTGTCCACGGACACGCCGACGTCGGTCTCGTCCACCCGGGTGTCCCACTTGAGCTCCCGCAGGACGTCCTGCTGGATCTCGGCATCTGTCTTCTTGTAGACGGCAATCTGCGCCATTACTCCTCCTCTGTCGTGAGCTGTGGGGCTCAGACGGCCTGGCGGCCGGATGGCGTTCCGTCGGCGTCGGGGCCCAGTCTCCCGGCCGCCAGACGTCTACCTCTGGAGTGCATCGCCTGTGCCACCGCCGGGGAAGGGGGTCCGACCGCAGCCCGGGCTCCTCGACGGCGGCTCGCCGCGCTAAGCAGGTGATTGCGGGCCGGTTCCCCTGGACGGTGGCCGCGGCGAAGGAAGCCGGCGGCCACGCCCGCGCCTGCTCCGGCGAAGCCCTTGCGGCGGCGCCGTTCGCCAGGCGCAATCCGTACGCGAGCGCGTTCGCGGCATCGCCGTGCGGGATCGGCACCGTATCCGGACGGAGGCGCGGAGGCGGGTCGGCCGCCGCCGACGCCCTGGTCACTCCAGGACGATGAGCAGCGCCATCACGGTGACGCCCGCCGCGATCAGGCCCGCCTGCACGAGAAGGCCGCGAAGGCTCCGGTCGTGCTGCAGCTCGGGTATCAGGTCGGCGGCGGCGATGTAGACGAAGCCGCCGGCCGTGACCGGGATCAGCACCTCCGAGACCACCGTCCCCGCGGCGGACCCGGCCAGCAGGGCGACCACCGTCCCCACCACGGCGAGGCTGGCCGAGCCCAGGTTGAGGAGAAGGGCCTTCCTCACGCCGAGGCCGCTGTGGACGAGGATGCCGAAGTCCCCCAGCTCCTGCGGCACCTCGTGCAGGAGCACGGCGATGGTGGTGGAGAGGCCGAGCACCGGGCTGGCCAGGTAGCTGGCGCCGATCAGCGCGCCGTCGATGAGGTTGTGGATCGCGTCCCCGATGACGTTGATGGTGGCCAGCTCCGGACGGGCGGGTCTCTCGGGGTGGTCATGCACGTGCAGCGGCCCGTGGTGGTGGCGCAGGAGCTTCTCCGCCACGAAGAAGAGCAGGAGGCCGCCCAGGATCAGCAGCGACGGCCCCAGCGTGGGGCCGTCCCCCTCGAAGGTCGCCGGGATCAGATGGATGAACGCGTCGCCCAGCAACGCTCCCACCGCGAAGCTCACCAGGGCGGCGGCCAGACGGCGGAGGCGCGCTTCGTCCAGGGACAGGGTCGCCAGGCCGACGAGCGAGACCAGGCTCACGGCCACCACGCTCAGCAGGCTCAGGGCCCAGGTGTTCACGCGGGGCCCGCGGCGATCCGCGTTCCCGCTTCCCCGGCGAGCGCCTCGCGGGCTCGCTCGGGCGACGTGATGATCACCTCGCCGCCGCCGTGCTCGATGAAATGGAGCGCCGCCTCGATCTTGGGCCGCATGCTGCCGGCGCCGAACTCTCCTTCCTCGAGGTGGCGCCGGGCTTCCGCCGCCGTGAGGTGGCGGACGTCGCGCTCGCGCTCCCCGCCGAAGCCCAGCTTCACGCAATCGACCGCGGTCAGGTCGAGGATCCGTCCCGCCCCCAGGGCCAGGGCCAGGACGCTCGCGGCCCAGTCCTTGTCCACCACGGCCTCGATGCCGGTCGCCGCCCCGCCCGGCTTCCGCTCCACCGGGATGCCCCCCCCGCCCGCGGCCACCACCACGACGCCCTGCTCGAAGAGCGTGCGGAGGACCGGGGCCTCCATGATCTCCACGGGCCGCGGCGACGGAACCACGCGCCGGTAGCCCCGGCCCGCGTCCTCCATGACCGCAGAGAGGCCGGGGGGCGGGGCGGGGTAGAAGGGGCCGATGGGCTTCATGGGCCCGTCGGCGCCGCGATCCTCCACCAGCGACCGCGTGATCACGGTGACGACCCGCCGATCGACCCCGGCGGCGCGAAGCAGGTCGTCGAGAGCGTCCTGGATCAGGTAGCCGATCTCGCCCTGGGTCTGCGCGACGCACACGTCGAGGGGCAACGCGTAGGCCTTGCCCCGCGCCGCCTCGCTCCGGATGAGGGCGTGTCCGACCTGGGGGCCGTTGCCGTGGACGATGGCCAGCCGGCACCCGCCCGCGGCGATCTCGGCGGGCAGACGGAGCGACCGCCTGAGGTTGTCCCGCTGGGCGGCCACGCTGGCGGGCTCCCCGGCGCGCAAGAGGGTGTGCCCGCCAAGGGCGACCACGAGCCCCTCAGGCACCGGACCGCTTCAAGAGGAGCGCGGCCGGCGCTTCGTCCCAGGCCACGTGGTGTCCCACCCCGGGCGCCCGTTGCAATGGGGATGCCTCACGGGGTTCCGCGCGTCGTTTGCGCCGGCCGCCGCCGCGGCGAAAACCCTGCGGGCGAGGGCCGGCCCCGGCCAGGACGTGGCATGGCCAATGATCTGTGCCGCCGTGGTTTGCGGCCAACCCGCCGGGACGCCGGGGTGGCGGCAACCTTGCAGTTCCATGGCGGCAAGCGCCGTTCCGGCGAGGAGCGAGATGCCCAAGGAAAGACCGAGACCCATACTGGTCGGCCAGCACTGCAAGGGCTGCGGCCGATGCATCGAGGCCTGCGCGCAGGGTTGCATCGAGGCGGGCGCGGCGATCGACCCGGCGACGGGGTTGACGCCCGTCGTCCTCCACCTCGAGACGTGCACGGGCTGCGGCCTCTGCTTCGACGCGTGCCCCGAGCCCTACGGGCTGCTGCCCGAGCTGGCCCGGGGACTCGCGGGCGGGCCGGCGCCCCGGCCCCGGGCGGCGGAGGCCCCGGACGAGCTGCTGCCCCTGCCGCGCGCCCTCCCGCTGATGGTGAAGGGCACCTACGCGTCGGCCATCGGGGCATTGCTGGCCGGCTGCCGCCACTTCTACGGCTACCCGATCACGCCGTCGACCGAGGGCGCCGAGCTGATGGCCCGGCTCCTCCCGCGGCTCGACGGCTTCTTCGTGCAGGCGGTGAGCGAGGTGGCCACCATCAACTTCATGTACGGCTGCGGGGCGGCGGGGCTGCCCTCCATGACCTTCACCTCGTCGCCGGGCTTCAGCCTCATGCTCGAGGGCCTATCGTACATGGTGGGGGCCGAGGTCCCCGGCGTGGTCGTCGACATCATGCGGGGCGGGCCGGGGCTCGGCAACATCGGGCCGGAGCAGGGCGACATCAAGCTGGCCTGCCGCGGCCTGGGCCACGGCAACACCCACGCCATCGTCCTCGCGCCCTCCACGCCGCAGGAGATGCTCGACCTCACGTTCCTCGCCTTCGGGCTCTCCATGAAGTACCGCAACCCCGTGGTGGTCCTGGCCGACGGCTACCTGGGCCAGATGACGGGCCGCGTCTCCCTGCCGCCGGCCATGATCAAGCCGGGGATCCCGGGCTGGGCGGTCTACGGCGACCACGACCACCGTGCGAACCTGATCTCCTCGATCCACCTCAACGAGGCGGACCTCGAGGCGCACAACCTGAAGCTCATCGGGAAGTACGCCGAGATGGCCGCCGCCGAGGCGCGGGCCGAGGCGTTCATGGCCGAGGACGCGGACGTCCTGATCGTGGCCGCCAACACGCCCGCGCGCATGGCCAAGGGAGCGGTGCGCGTCCTGCGCGACCGGGGGATCCGGGCGGGGCTCTTCCGGCCGGTGAGCCTCTGGCCGTTCCCCGTCCGGCAGATCGAGCCGCTGCTCCGGCCGGGCGTGGAGCTGCTCGTGGTCGAAGCCAGCGACGGTCAGCTCGAGGACGAGCTGCGGCTGGCCCTGAGCCATGCCCGGCTGCGGCTGCCCGCGCTCCGGAGCCTCCGCCACCACGGAGGCGTGCTGCCCAGGACGAGCGAGATCGTGGAAGCCGCCCTCGAGGGCGGGAGGGGAGAGGGAGCCGTGGCATGAGCGTCTTCTACGAGCGGTTCGACAGGCACGACCACGGCACCGGCCTCAAGGGCACGAGCACGCACTACTGCCCGGGCTGCGGCCACGGCCTCGTCCACAAGTACCTGGCGGCCGCCATCGCCGGGCTGGGCATCCAGGACCGCACGGTGGCCATCTCTCCGGTGGGCTGCGCGGTGTTCCTCCATTACTACCTCGACGTCGGGAACACCCAGGCCGCGCACGGGCGCGCCCCCGCGGTGGCCATCGGCCACAAGCTGGCGAACCCGGAGTCCATCGTCGTCAGCTACCAGGGCGACGGCGACCTGGCCTCCATCGGCCTGGCCGAGATCCTCCAGGCCGCCCAGCTCGGCCTGCCGCTCACGGTGGTCTTCGTCAACAACGCGATCTACGGGATGACGGGAGGCCAGATGGCCCCCACCACCCTCGCCGGCCAGAAGACCGCCACCAGCCCCTACGGCCGCGGCCGCCTGGAGGGCGCGCCCCTGCGCATGGCGGAGCTGATCGCGCAGATCGACGGCGCCGTCTACGTGGAGCGCGTCGCCCTCTTCGACGCCCGGCAGCGGGTGAAGGCGCAGAAGGCGATCCGCCGCGCCCTGCAGACGCAGGTGGACCGGCTGGGCTTCGCCTTCGTGGAGGTGCTCGCGGAGTGCCCCCTTCACCTCGGCCTCACCCCGCAAGAGGCGGAGAAGTGGGTGAAGGAGAGCATGCTCCCGGTGTTCCCGCTCGGGGTGAAGAAGGAGGCGCCCGCCGCCCCGTGGCCGCAGTGGAAGCCCCCGTGCTTCGATCCCGAGCGCATGCGCGAGCTGGTGGGCGGCACCGCCGAGCCCGCTCCGCGCTTCGCGGCGGGTTTTCCCGCCGAGCCCTTCGGCGACGACATCGGAGTGAAGCTCGCGGGCGCCGGGGGCGACGGCGCCCAGACCGCGGCCATGCTGCTCGCCCGCGCCGCCCTGAACGAGGGCTTCGACGCCACCCACATCCCCAGCTACGGCCCGGAGTCGCGCGGCGGGACCTCGTACGCCGACGTCCGCATCGCCCCGGACGAGGTCCTCTCTCCCGCCGTCCCCCGGCCGCACGCGCTCGTGGCCTTCAACGCGCCCAGCCTGGCCCGGTTCGGCCCCCTGGTCGCGCCGGGCGGCGTCGTGGTCTACGACCGCTCGGTGGTCCCCGACGCCCCCGCCCTCCCGGCCGTGGGCAAGGTCGTGGGCGTGCCCTGCTCCGAGATCGCGCGTGAGCTGGGCCGGGTGATGGTCAAGAACATCGTGGCCCTGGGGGCCCTGGCCCGGGCGACGGGACTGTTTCCCGAGGAGACGTACTTGACCGCGATCCGCCAGGCGTTGCGCGACAGGCCCGCGCTGGTTTCCCTGAACGAGCAGGCCTTCGCCCGGGGGCTGGCCGCGGCGGCGGCGCCCTCGCCCGTCGCGCCGGGTGCCGTGGAGGAGGAGGCGCCATGTCCACGTTGAAGTCGGCTCCGTTCGAGCCGGTCCCGCTCGCGCTGGTCCCCGAGGAGTGGCGCATCGTCTGGGCGCTGCGGGAGGTGCCCGAGGGCCGGCTCCGCGACGAGCTCCTCTCCCTGTTGGAAGAGCTCCTCGCCTTCGCGGGCAGCCCGCACTGCGCGCAGATGCAGGCCGACGGCGTCCCCTGCCCATGCCTGGGCGTGTCCTGCGACGAGTGCGAGCGCGTGCTCTCCCGGCTCCGGAGGCTGCGCGCCCCGACACGGGAGGCGGGCCTCTCCGGGTGACCGTGACGGAGGTCCTCACGGCACCGCGCGCGGAGGGCCTGTGGACGGACCGCTTCGCCCAGCGCACGCAGCGCATGACGAGCTCCGCCATCCGCGAGCTGCTGAAGCTCCTGGAGGACCCGGAGATCATCTCCTTCGCCGGTGGCCTGCCTGCGCCCGAGGTCTTCCCGCGCGAGCAGGTGGAGCGGGCGGCGCGCCGCGTCCTGGAGGAGCAGGGAGCCACCGCCCTCCAGTACGGCGCCACCGAAGGGTACGGCCCGCTGCGCGAGATGCTGGTCCGTCACATGTCGCGCTACGGGATCGACGTGGGGCCCGAGAACGTCCTCGTCACCACCGGCGCGCAGCAGGCGCTGGACCTGGTCGGGAAGCTCCTCATCAACCCCGGCGACCACGTCGCCACCGAGGAGCCGACCTACCTGGGGGCCATCCAGGCCTTCACGAGCTACCAGGCCGAGTACCTCACGGTGCCGATCGACGACGCCGGGATGCAGATGGGCGCGCTGGAAGACGTCCTCCGCGCCGCCCCCAAGTTCATCTACGTGCTGCCGAACTTCCAGAACCCCGGCGGGGTGACGCTGTCCCTTTCCCGGCGCCGCCGGCTGGTCGAGCTCGCCGCCCGCTACGGGACGCCGATCGTCGAGGACGATCCCTATGGTCAGCTCCGGTACGACGGCCAGCACCTGCCCCCGCTCGTCAAGCTCGACGCGGACCGGACCGGCTGCGCCCACGGCGAGCGCTCCTTCCGCGGCCGCGTGCTCTATCTGGGTACGCTGTCCAAGACGCTGGCCCCGGGGCTGCGCATCGGCTGGGTCGTGGCGCCCGAGGAGGTCATCCTGAAGCTCACCCAGATGAAGCAGGGGGCCGACCTCCACACCAGCACCTTCGCCCAGATGGTGGCGTACGAGACCGCGCGCGGCGGCTTCCTGGACCGCCACGTCCGCCGCATCCGCGAGGTCTACCGCGCCCGCCGGGACGCCATGCTGGGCGCGCTGGGCCGCCACTTCCCGCCGGGCGTGCGCTGGACGCGCCCGCAGGGCGGCCTCTTCCTGTGGGTCACGCTGCCCCGCGGCGTCGACGCGGGGGAGCTGCTCCCGCACGCGCTGGCCCGGAAGGTCGCCTTCGTGTGCGGGTCCGCGTTCCATCCCCGCGGCGGCGGCGCGCACACGTTCCGTCTCAACTTCTCCTACTGCACGCCGGAGGTGATCGAGGAGGGGATCGGGCGGCTGGGGGCCGTGCTACGGCGCCACCTGCCTAGACGGCCGCGCGGCGCCGGGCGCCCTTGACGATGGGCGTCACGCGGGCCGCCGCGGCCTCGCGCCTCGGCGCCTTCTCGACCAGGAGCCCGACCAGGTCCAGGCTGGTCACGATCCCCACCACCCGGCCCCGGCGCGTGACGAACACCCGGTGGATGCGCCCCGCCACCATGGTCTGCGCGATCCTGGCCACCGGCGTCTCCTCGGGGACGGTGTAGACGGTCGGGGTCATGATGTCGCGCACCAGCAGGTCGTCGCTCTCGATGTGCAGCGGACGGATGTCCTCCGGGTTCATCCGGTCTTCCCAGCCCCGCACCGCTCGGGCTGGGCTCGAGTGGTCGTCCACCAGATCGGGCCGCTCCGCGTCGTTCTGCGCCACGTCGGTCAGGGACGCCACGCCCACCAACCGTCCCTGGCCGTCGATGACGGGGGCGCCGCTGATCTGGTTCTCGATGAGGAAGGCGGCCAGCTCGCGGACGGTGAGGTCCACCCGGACCGTGAGCACCTGCCGGTTCATCACGTCCCTGGCGGTGAGCTTCCGCATGGCCAACCTCCCATGAGGGAGGTTGACGTGGCGGCCCTGCCCCATCAATGGATCAAACGATCCATGGGGCCCCAGGGTCCGGGTCAGACCCGTCGAGCGGCTCCCACCGCCCTGCGCTGCGTGACCTCGTAGAGCACGTGTCCCGCCTGGGCCCGGCTGTCGGCCTGGGCGATGTCGGAGAGGCTGATCACGCCCACGCAGCGGCCGGCCTCGTCCACCACCACCAGCCGGGACCTCTTCACGGCGGCCATCCGGCGCTCCGCCGTGCGCAGGGGGTCGGTGGCCCGGCAGACGCGGACGTCGCGGGTCATGACGCCGCTGACCGGCATGCCGAGCGAGAGGTCCTCCGCCAGGACGCGGACGGTCAGGTCCCGGTCGGTGACGAGCCCGCTCACCTGTCCCCTGGCGTCCACGACCGGAAGGAACCCGACGTTCCGATCGCGCATGATCCGTGCGCACTCGTCCACGGCATCGCTCTCGTGACAGACGAAGACCTTCTTCGTCATGGCGTCGCGGCACAACATGGCGTCCTCCTTTCGGGTCGCTCCCTGGCTCGCCGCCGACACGGGAGACGTCCACCGACAAACTAGCGCGCTCGCGGTCGTTCCTGCATGAGCCAGACGGCTCAGGAGGGGCGGGAGCTCGCCTGGAGGTAGCGGTGGATGGCGGCCGCCGCCTGCCGGCCGTCGCGCATGGCGAGTATCACCGTGGCTCCGCCCCGCGACAGGTCCCCGCCGGCGAAGACGCCGGGGCGGCTCGTCTGCTGGTCCGCGTCCACCGTCACCGTGCCGTTGCCGCCCACCGACAGCCCGGGGGTGGTGGCCTGGACGATGGGGTTGGGCCGCGAGCCCAATGCCGCGATCACGGTCTGGACCTCGAGGACGTGCTCGGAGCCCGGCACGGGGACGGGTCGGCGGCGGCCCGAGGCGTCGGGCTCGCCCAGCGTCATGTCCTGGCAGGCCAGCCCGCGCACCCGGCCGCGCTCGTCGCCGAGGATGGCGGTCGGGCTCTTGAGGAACAGGAGCTCGACCCCTTCCTCCTCCGCGTGCGCCACCTCCTCCGTCCGCGCCGGCATCTCGGCGCGGGACCGGCGGTACACGAGGTACGCGCGCTCCGCGCCCAGCCGCCGCGCGGTCCGCACCGCGTCGAGGGCGGTGTTGCCGCCGCCCACCACGGCCACCTCGCGACCGAGCCGCATGGGGGTGTCGTTCTCCGGGAACCGGTGCGCGCCCATGAGGTTGACGCGCGTGAGGAACTCGTTGGCGGAGAGCGCGCCGCTCAGGCTCTCGCCCGGTATGCCCATGAAGGACGGGGTGCCCGCCCCGGTGGCCAGGAACACCGCGCGGAAGCCCTGCTCGTCCATGAGCTCGTCGAGGGTCGCGGTCCGTCCCACCAGGAAGTTCGTACATACTTCCACGCCGAGCGCGTCGAGCAGCCGCAGCTCGCGGTCCAGCACCTCGTTGGGCAGGCGGAACTCCGGGATGCCGTAGCGGAGCACTCCGCCGAGCGCGTGCAGGGCCTCGAAGACGGTCACCGCGTATCCCATCCGCGCCAGCTCCGCGGCGCAGGTGAGCCCCCCGGGACCGGACCCCACCACCGCCACCTTCGGGCCGAGCCGCGGCCCCGCCGCGGGCTCCCACGCCGGCCGGTGTCGCGCCTCCCAGTCGGCCACGAACCGCTCCAGCTTCCCGATGGCCACGGGCTCGAAGCGGCGGCCCACGGTGCAGACCTGCTCGCACTGCGTCTCCTGCGGGCAGACCCGCCCGCAGATGGCGGGCAGGGCGTTGGTCTCCCGGATGCGCTGGGCGGCGGCCGCGAACTCCCGCTGCACCAGGAGCTGGATGAATCCGCGGATGTCCACCGAGACCGGGCAGCCCTTGACGCAGACGGGGTCGCGGCATTCCAGGCAGCGCGAGGCCTCGAGCAGCGCCTGCTCCTCGTCGAGGCCCGGCGAGACCTCCAGGAAGCTCGTCCGCCGCGTCTCCGCGGGCAGCTCGCGCGGCCGCTGGCGCGGGATCTTGACCCGCTCCCTGGGCTTAAGCGGGTTGACGCTCGTCATGCCCTTCGTGCTCCAGCGCGTGCCGGAAGCGCTCGTCGGCCGCGCGCTCCATGTCCGCGTAGGTCGTGTTCCGGCGCGCCAGCTCGTCGAAGTCCACCGCGTGGGCGTCGAACTCCGGGCCGTCCACGCAGGCGAACCGGGCCGCGCCGGCGACCGTCACGCGGCACCCTCCGCACATGCCGGTGCCGTCCAGCATGATGGGGTTGAGGCTGGCCCAGGTCTTCACGCCGAACGGGCGCGTCGTCTCCGCCACCGCCCGCATCATGGGCAGGGGGCCGCTGGTGTAGACGGCGTCGATCCGCGAGCGGCCGAGCAGCTCGCGGAGCGGCTCGACCACCAGGGCCTTGCGTCCCCGGCTGCCGTCGTCGGTGGTGACAACCAGGCTGTCGCAGCACCCCGCCATCTCCCGCTCCAGGATGAGCAGGCTGTCGGACCGCGCCCCCACAAGGCCGTGGACGGTGCCCGCCGCGGCCTTCAGCGCGCGCGCGATGGGGTAGACGAGGGCGGTGCCCACGCCGCCCCCCACGCAGGCGGCGGTCAGGCCCGACTCCATCGGCGACGGGTTCCCGAGCGGCCCCAGCAGATCGAGGATCCCGTCCCCGGTCCGAAGCGCGCAGAGCTGGCGCGTCGTCTTGCCCACGGCCTGGACGACGAGGGTGATGAGGCCCTCATCCGGATCGACGTCGACGACGGTCAGCGGTATGCGCTCGCCGGCCTCGGCCACGCGGAGGATGACGAACTGCCCGGCCCGCCATTTCCGGGCCACGAGCGGGGCCTCCACCACGAGGCGCGTGAGGGTCGGCGCGAGCGGCCGGGCGTCGCGGATGGGGAACATCGGGGCCGGGCGGGGCTCAGGCGTCCCAGTCGTCGCCTATGCAGTGCCGCGGGCAGGCCTCCATGGCCTTCCGCATGGCCCGGACCTCGGCCTTGCTCTCCGGTTGCTGCAGGACGGCGTAGTAGGTCCCGTCCCAGCCCGCCGCGAAGTTGTCGGGCGCGCAGGCGGCGCAGATCCCGCAGCCGTCGCACAGGTCCGTGACGTAGAAGGGCCCCCAGGCGTTGACCCGCAGTCGCTCTCCGTTCGGTTGCATTGAAGTCCTCCTCCCGCCGCGGACTTGGGCTGCAATCCAAGTGCCATGCGCAGGCGGCGTGGCGCGCCGCGGCCGTGCGCACGGGCGTCGGCAGGGGCGCAGGCTTCGCGGGGGCGCGGCGGAGCCCCGCACGATCTGCGCGAGCGCCCGTGCAGGCAGGGCCCCGCGGGCCCCCTGCCGGGCGTGACGCTGCCCTGCGCGGCCTCGAGCGTCACGGGCACAGCGCGTGCATGTCGTGCCTGCGGAGGTGTGGCCATGATCCCCACCGGTGAACGGCTCCGGGCCAATGTCTGGGGACGGTACTACGTCACCGACCAGTGCGACGGGTGCGGGATCTGCGCGCTCTGCGCCCCCCTGAATTTCGACAGGGGCTGGGACGGAACGTACTACGCGGTGGCTCAGCAGCCCCGGGACGAGCGGGAGCGGGAGGCGGTGCGGGCGGCGGTCGCGGCCTGTCCGCTGCACTGCATCAAGTACGACCCGGACCTGGACTGAGCGCTCCGGGAGCGAGGGTCGTTTCAATCACGAAGAAGGAGGTCCGTCCATGCGTCGTCTCGTGATCGGGGCCGGGGCCGCCGTCCTCTGCATCGCCTGGGGAACGGCGGCTTTCTCCCAGGACGCGAAGGTGGTCGAGCGCGGCAAGCAGGTCTACGCCGAGCAGAAGTGCAAGCTCTGCCACTCGATCGCCGGGGAGGGTAACGTCAAGGGACCCCTCGACGGCTGCGGCAGCAAGCTCACCGCCGCGGAGATCAAGGAGTGGATCGTCAATCCCAAGGAGATGACGGCGAAGACCAAGGCCGCGCGGAAGCCGTTCATGAAGGCGTATCCCAGCCTGCCCCAGGCGGACCTGGACGCGCTCGTCGCCTACATGCAGAGCCTGAAGAAGAAGTGATCCCCGAGGCCGGCGCGGCCCGGCCCCGCCAGCGGGCGGGGGCGGGGTCGGCCCGTCGGAGCAGCGATCGAGAGGCGGCCGGCGTCGACCCCTCGCGGGCTTGCGGGTAGAATCGGCGCCGACCATGCCCCTTCGGCGCGTCCTCTCCTGGCTCCAGCCCGTCGTCTTCCTCGGCAGCAACCCCATCACGCTCGCGGGCGCGGTGCTGACCACCAGCTCCGCGCTCACCATGGTGGGGTTCTGGATCCTGGAGGTCGTCCAGCTCCGCTCCGTGCACCCGTACGCCGGGATCATCCTGTTCCTGGTCCTGCCCGGGATCTTCGTGCTGGGCCTGGCCCTGATCCCGCTGGGAGCCGTGTTGCGGCGGCGCCGGCTCCGGGCCCGAGGCGAGCTGCCCCACGTCTACCCGACGATCGACCTCCGTCACGGCCTGGTCGCCCGCGGCCTCGGGCTGGTGGCGGGGGCGACGGTGCTCAACGTCGTCATCCTGAGCACCGCCTCCTACCAGGGCGTGAAGTACATGGACTCGACCCAGTTCTGCGGGCTGACGTGCCACTCCGTCATGGCGCCGGAGTATTCGGCCTACCTGGACTCTCCGCACTCCCGGGTGGCCTGCGTGGAGTGCCACATCGGCCCCGGCGCGCCCTGGTTCGTCCGCTCCAAGCTCTCGGGCACGCGCCAGGTGCTCGCGGTGACGTTCAAGACCCACTCCCGCCCGATCCCGTCGCCGGTGAAGCACTTGCGCCCCGCCCGCGAGACCTGCGAGCACTGCCACTGGCCGCAGAAGTTCCACGGCGACAAGGTCCTGGTGCGGACGAAGTACTCGGAGGACGAGAAGAACACGCCCCTGAGCACGGTGCTGGTCCTCAAGGTGGGCGGCCGGGCGGGGAGCGGCGGCAAGGGGATCCACGGACGCCACCTCGATACGACCGAGCGCATCTCCTACGTGACGACCGACGAGCGGCGCCAGGTCATCCCCCGCGTCACCTACGTGGACGATTCCGGCCAGACGGTGGAGTACGTCTCGGAGGAGGCCAAGGTGACGCCCGAGCAGATGGCCCGCGGCGAGCGCCGGAAGATGGACTGCATGGACTGCCACAACCGGCCCAGCCACACCTTCGAGCTGCCGGACCGGGCCGTGGACCGCGCCCTCGCCGAGGGGCGCATCTTCACCGAGCTCCCCTATATAAAGAAGAAGGCGGTGGAGCTGCTCCGGGTCGAGTACCCCGATCGCGCCACGGCCGACCGGCGGATCGGGGAGTCGTTGACGGAGTACTACCGGGCCTCCCATCCCGACGTCCTGCGCCGGAGCCGGGGCGCGGTGGAGCAGGCCGCCGCGGAGCTGCGGGCCATCTACGGGAGGAACGTCTTCCCCAACATGAAGGTGGGGTGGGGGACCTATCCCAACAACATCGGCCACGAGAACTTCATCGGCTGCTTCCGCTGCCACGACGACAACCACAAGTCCGCCGGCGGCGGCACGATCACCCAGGACTGCGATGCCTGTCACACCATCCTGGCGCAAGAGGAAGAGAGCCCCAAGATACTGGCGGACCTTGGCCTCCGCTAGCCTTCCCCCGCGACGGTCGACGGCGAGGGAGGGATGAGCGCGGAGGCGGCGCTCGCCCTCTGGCTCGCCGCGGCCGCGCCGGCCGCGGGCGCGGATTGCCTGTCGTGCCACGAGGACCCCGCGGCGGAGGTGGCGAAGAGCGCGCACGGCGCCCTGGAGGCGGAGGCCTGCGCGGGCTGCCACGGCGACCCCCACGCGGTCACCCCCACGGCCAAGGGCTCGTTCGCCGGTTGCGCCTCGTGCCACGCCGACGCCCTGGCCGACCTGCAGAAGGGCGTCCACGCCCCCGGCAACGGTGGCGACCGCCCGAACTGCGGCTCCTGCCACGGCCCGGCCCACCGGATCCTCGGCTCCGCGGAGCCGGCCTCCTCCGTGGCCAAGCACAACCTGGCGGACACGTGCGCGGGCTGCCACGCCAACCCCGACTTCCTCGCCCGCCACCGGATCGCCTTCGCGCGGCCCGTCGAGGCCTACCGCCTGAGCGTCCACGGCCGCGCGGTGAGCCGCGGCGTCGCCGCCGCCCCCTCCTGCTCGGACTGCCACGGGTCCCACGCGATCCGCGCCGCCCGCGACCCGGAGTCGAAGATCAACCACTGGAGCATCCCGCAGACCTGCGGGACGTGCCACGGCGAGATACGGGACACCTTCGCGGGCAGCGTCCACGGCGACGCCGTCCGCCGCGGGGTGGGCGGGGCGCCGGTGTGCACCGACTGCCACGGCGAGCACTCGATCCTGGCCCCCAGCGAGCCCCAGTCGCTGGTCAGCCCGGCGCGGGTCTCCAGCGTGACCTGCGGGCGGTGCCACGGCGACGAGCGGCTGGCGGAGAAGTACGCCCTGCCCCGCGACAAGGTGCCCGCCTTCGCCGACAGCTATCACGGCCTGGCCCTGCGCGCGGGCGCGCAGTCCGTCGCGAACTGCGCCTCCTGCCACGGCGTGCACAACATCCTGCCCTCGTCCGATCCCCGCTCCACCGTCCACCCCTCGAACCTCGCCCGCACGTGCGGGACCTGCCATCCGGGGGCGGGCGCGCGGTTCGCGATCGGCCCCATCCACGTCCGGCCCGCCGGGAGCAGCGAGCACGCCGTGGTGAGGGTGGTCCGCGTGGCCTACCTGTTCCTGATCCCGCTGACGCTGGGCTTCATGGTCCTGCACAACGCCATCGACTTCGTGGCCAAGCTCGTCCGCGGCCCGCGCGGGCACGGCTCGGGGGCCCAGGTCCCGCGGATGAACCTCGCGTTCCGGATCGCCCACGGCCTGGTGGTCCTGAGCTTCCCGACGCTGGTGCTGACCGGCTTCGCCCTGACCTACCCGGAGTCGTCGTGGGCCCAGCCGATCCTGGCCTGGGAGGGCCGGTTCGGCTTCCGCGGGCTCGTCCACCGGGTGGCCGGCGTGGTCTTGATCGCCGCGCTCGTCTACCACGGCCTCCACCTGCTGTGGTCGCCGCGGGACCGCGTCATCCTCCGCCACATGCTGCCGCGGCGCAGGGACCTGGCCGACCTGTGGGGGACGCTCCGCTACAACCTCGGCCGGTCCGCGGCGCGCCCGCGCTTCGGCAAGTTCAGCTACGCCGAGAAGGTCGAGTACTGGGCCTTCCTGTGGGGCTCCGTGGTGATGGCCGTCTCCGGGTTCCTGCTCTGGTTCAACACGTTCACGCTGCGGAATTTCCCCACCTGGGTGAGCGACGCGGCCACGGCCGTGCACTTCTACGAGGCGATCCTGGCCACGCTCTCCATCCTCGTGTGGCACTTCTACATGGTGGTCTTCGACCCCGACGTGTACCCGATGGACGTGGCGTGGATCACCGGCCGCGCCTCGGAAGAGCACCTGCGCCGCACGCGCTCCCCCGACTACGTCGACCGCCTGCGGTCCACGGAGCCCAAGGGGGAGTGACGCCCGATCCCTGGGCGATCGAGGCTTCCGGCCTGGGGCGGCGCTACGGGCGGCGCTGGGCGCTGGCCGACGTGAGCCTCGCCGTGCGCCGCGGCGTCCGCTTGATGGTGACGGGCCGCAACGGCTCGGGCAAGTCCACGCTGCTGCGTGTCCTGGCCACGGCGGCGCGCGCCGACCGGGGGACGGCGCGGGTGGCCGGCTACGACATCCGCGCCGCGCGCGACGAGGTCCGCCGCCGGGTCGCGCTGCTGGACCACCGCTCCGGCCTCTACGACGCGCTCAGCGCGCGCGAGAACCTGCACGTCTCGGCGACGTTCCTGGGGGCGGAGGCGGCGCGACGGGTGCCCGGGCTCCTGTGCACGGTGGGGCTGGCGGAGCGCGCGGACGATCCCGTGTCCGCGTATTCCGCCGGGATGCGCAAGCGGCTGTCGCTGGCCCGCGCGCTCCTGCAGGAGGCGGAGGTGTACCTGCTGGACGAGCCCTACGGGGAGCTGGACCCGCCGGGCTTCCGGCTGCTGGACGCGGCGCTCGACGACCTGAAGGAGAAGGGCGCGACCGTCCTCCTGGCCAGCCACCTGCTCGAGCGCGGGCGCGAGAGGTGCGACGAGGCCATCGTGCTGGACGAGGGGCGGCTGGCCTGGTCGGGGCCGGCCGCCGATCTGCGCGAGGCGGGCGCCCCGGCGTGAGCCCGCTCCGAGCCGCCTTGCGCAAGGACCTGCTGCTGCACTGGCGGACGCGGGCCCAGGTCGTGGCCGTCTACGGCTTCGGGGCCTCGGCGCTCCTGCTCTTCAGCTTCGCGGTGGGCCCGTCCGCCGGCGTGCTGCGCGAGCACGCCGCGGGCTTCCTGTGGCTGGGCCTGCTGCTGTCCTCCACGCTCACGCTGGCCGAGAGCTTCCACGCCGAGGCGGAGCACCGCGCGCTGGAGGGGCTCCTCCTGCTGCCGGTGTCCCCCCGCGCGCTGTACTACGCCAAGGCCCTGGCCAACGCGCTGGCCCTGGCCGCGCTGGGCGCGGGACTGGTGCCCGTGATGGTGATACTCTACGACGCGGCGACGCCACGCATCCCGGCCCTCCTCGGCATCATCCTCCTCGGCTCGGCGGGCCTGTCGGCGCCCGGCACGCTCTACGCAGCCATGACCTCGCAGGCCCGCGCCCGGCAGACGCTCCTGCCCCTGCTCCTGTTCCCGCTCGTGGTCCCCGTGCTCCTGGCCGCGGTGAAGGGCACCGCCCTCCTCATCCACGGAGACCCCATGGGCCAGCTCCGCTCCTGGGCGCTGCTGCTCGTCTGCTTCAACGTGATCCACTGGTCGCTGTGCGGGCTGCTGTTCGAGCGCGTGGTGGAGGACTGACGTGAGGGCCGACCGCTTTCCCTACGCGATGCTGGCGCTCGGCTTCCCGCTCCTCCTGTGGGGCTCCTATTGGGGACTGTTCCTGGCCCCCGGCGAGACCTACATGGGCGACGTGCAACGGATCATGTACGTCCACGTGCCCACCGCCTGGAACGCGATGCTGGCCCTGACCTTCGCCTTCGCCTGCGCGGTGCTCTTCCTCTTGCGCGGCGATCCGGCCTGGGACGCGCGGCTGGAGGGCGCGCTCGAGGTCGGGGTGACGCTCTCCGGGCTGCTGTGCCTGCAGGGCGCCATCTGGGCCAAGCCGACCTGGGGGGTGTGGTGGGACTGGGACCCGCGGCTGACCACCACCGCCGTCATGGTCTTCGCCTTCGGGGGCATCCTGGCCCTGCGCCAGTTCGTGGACGATCCGGTGAAGCGAGCCACCTGGTCCGCGGTGGCCGCCGTCATCGCCTACGTGGACGTGCCCATCGTCTACTTCTCCGTCAAGTGGTGGAACTCGCTGCACCAGACCCAGTCGTCGCCGGAGACGGTCTCGCGCGCGTTCCACTGGCCGCTGCGGATCAACGCCGTCGGCATGCTGTTCCTGATGACGGGCCTGATCTCCCTGCGCGCGCGGCTGGCCGCCCTGCGCCGGGACGAGGAGCTGGCCCCGCCGGGGCCGCGCTGATGGGCGCCGCCTCGGGCGTGATCTCGGGCGGGTGGGGGTTCGTCTGGGCGGCCTACGGGGTCAGCGCGGTTATACTGATTGGCTATGCCGTCTCGGTCCACGCGCGCTACCGCGCGCAACGCCGCCGGCGGGGAGAGGTGAAGCCGTGAGCCGCGGGCGCTGGTTCGCCGTGGGGGCGCTGGCTGCCGCCGGCGGGGCCTTCGTCGCCATCACCGCGGGCGGGATCGGCCAGAACCTCGTCTACTACTGGGGGCCGACGGAGCTGCACGCCGCCGGGGACAGGGCCGTGGGCGCATCCATACGCCTGGGCGGCCTGGTGGCCGAGAACTCGATCGTCCGGGCGCCGGGGTCCTCGCAGGTCGAGTTCGACGTGATCGACCGCCCCGGGGGCCGCGTGCACGTGAAGTGCACCGGCGTGCCCCCGCAGATGTTCCGCGAGCGCATCGGGGTGGTGGTGGAGGGGACCATGAGCCGCGCCGGCCACTTCGAGGGGCGCCGGCTCATGGTCTCGCACAGCAACGAGTACCGCGCGCCCGACGAGGGTCAGGCGGTGGACGTGGAGAAGACCATGCGCACCACCCGGGGGCTCGACGACGGGCCCTCGCGCCCCCAGCCGTGATCGCCGCCGCCGGCCGCGTCTTCATCCTGCTGGCCCTCCTCGTCTCTTCGGCGGGGGCGGTGGCGGGCTTCGCCGCCGCGCGGCGGGGCTCGGCCGCGGGCTGGCGCCTCACCCGCGTCCTCGCCTACGCCTTCGCCGCCTCCATGGCCGCCGCCAACGCCCTCATGGTCTGGGCGCTCCTGGCCCGGGACTTCAGCGTCAGCTACGTGGCCCACGTCGGGTCGCGCAGCGTCCCGGACTGGGTGGCGGTGGTCAGCCTCTGGTCCTCCCTCGAAGGATCGATCCTCTTCTGGGGGCTGGTGCTGGGCGCGTACGTCACCGCCGCCACCCGCGCCAACCGCGCCCGCCATCCCGAGTACATGCCGTACGCGGCCGCGGTATGGCTGGCCTGCGGGGCGTTCTTCAGCTTCCTGCTCGCCGGACCCGCGCAGCCGTTCCTCACCGTCCCGCATCCGCCCGCGGACGGCCCGGGGCCCAACCCGCTCCTGCAGAACCACGTCCTCATGGTCGTCCACCCGCCCTTCCTGTACCTGGGCTACGTGGGCATGACCATCCCGTTCGGCCTGGCCTCGGCCGCGCTGCTGCGGGGGCGCCTGGGCCACGACTTCATCCGCCCGCTCCGCGACTGGCTGCTCCTGCCCTGGATCTTCCTCACGGTCGCGATCGTCCTCGGCGGCTGGTGGGCGTACGAGGTGCTGGGCTGGGGCGGGTACTGGGCCTGGGACCCGGTGGAGAACGCCTCCTTCCTGCCCTGGCTCACGGCCACCGCCGCCCTGCACTCGGCGCTCTTGACCGAGCGCAAGGGCGTGCTCAAGGGCTGGACGGTCACGCTCGTGCTCGCCACGTTCCTGCTCACCATCCTGGGCACCTTCATGACCCGGTCCGGCGTCTTCAACTCCGTGCACTCCTTCACCCAGAGCGCGATCGGGCCCACCATCCTCGTCTTCCTGGCCCTGTCCCTCGTCTGGTCGGTGGGCCTCCTGGCCGCGCGCATCGACCGCCTCTCCGCGGAAGGCCGCCTCGAGGGCTCGGCCAGCCGCGACGGGATGTTCCTCGTCAACAACCTGCTGTTCGTGCTGCTGACGTTCACGATCCTCATCGGCACCGTCTTCCCGCTGGTGGTGGAGGCGACCAGGGGCGTGCAGATGAGCGTGGGCCGCCCGTATTTCGACCGCATGGCCGTGCCCATCGGCGTCGCGCTGCTGCTCCTCATGGGCGTGGGCCCGGCCCTGCCCTGGGGGCGGGCCACGCCGGACCAGCTCAAGCGCGCGCTGCTGCCGCCGGTCGTGGGCGCCCTCGCGGCGGCGGCGGCGGCCGCCCTGCTGGGGGTGCGGGCGCCGTGGACGCTGGTGGCGCTGGCCTTCGGCGGGTACACGGCGCAGGTCACGCTGCGCGAGCTCTGGCTGCCCGTGGCTCGCCGGCGCGCGCAGGGCGCGGGACTCCGGCAGGCCCTCGTCGAGTCGCCCCTGCGGCAGGGCCGGCGCCGCACCGCCGCCTACGTCGTGCACGCCGGCGCCGTGCTGGTCGTGGTGGCCATCGCCGTCAGCAGCACCATGGGCACGTCGAAGGAGCTGCAGCTCCGCGAGGGCGAGACGGCCACGCTCGGGGCCTACACCTTGACCTTCTTGAAGGCGGAGCAGGTGCGCGAGCCCCACCGCGAGTCGCTGGTGGCGCGGATCGCGGTGGCGCGGGGGGGCCGCGACCTGGGGATACTCACGCCGCGCATGAACCACTACGAGAGCCAGCGCGAGCCGGTGGGGACTCCCGCCGTGCGCACCTCGCTCTTCGAGGACCTCTACCTCTCGGTCATGAACATCGATGCCTCCCAGGGGACGGTGGGTCTCCTGGCCATGGTCAACCCCATGGTGGCGTGGATCTGGGCGGCGGCGGCGGTGATGGCCCTGGGTGGCCTGGCCGCGCTCCTGCCCGGCCGCCGGGGGGCCGCCGCCCCGGCGCGCGTGGAGTCGCGCGGGCCCGCGCCGTCGCGGGTGGCCGCGGAGGGCTGATCCGTGGCCGCTCCTGCCCGCCCGTCCGCCACGGCGGCCGCGGCCCCCGCCGCCGTCAACCGCCGCGTGCTGCTCGTGGGGCTGTTCGTGGTGGCGCCCCTCATCGCGATCCTCCTCCTGAACCTCGGCCGCGACCCGCACTCCATCCGCTCCCCGCTCGTCGGCCGCCCGGCGCCGGCCTTCTCGCTGGTCCCCGCGGGTGGAGGGCCACCCGTGACCAGCGAGGCCCTCAAGGGCAGGCCCCTCGTCCTCAACTTCTGGGCCACCTGGTGCGCGCCCTGCCTGGAGGAGCACGAGGTGCTCGTGCGCACCGCGTCCGCGCTCCAGGGCGAAGTGCGGTTCCTCGGCGTGGTCTACGAGGACGAGGAGGACCGGGTGCGGGCGTTCCTGCAGCGGCACGGATCCAGCTACCCCTCGCTGCTGGACCCGGAGGCGAAGGCCGCCATCGCGTACGGCGTGGCCGGCGTCCCCGAGACGTACTTCATCGACGCCGCGGGCGTGATCCAGGCCAAGGTCGCGTACCCCTTGAGCGCGCAGACGATGGCGGAGAACGTCCGCAAGGTCCGGCCGTGAGGCGCTGGCTGGCCGCCGTCCTCGTGCTCGCGGCCCTGGCCGCGGGCGCCGTCGCCCAGGGGAGAGGCGAGGACCCGGCGCGGGTGGTGGGCCCTCCGCGCGGCCCGCGGCTCCAGGGCGCCGCCCTGGACGCCCGCACCGCCGAGGTCGCGGCCCTCCTGCGGTGCCCCGTATGCCAGGGCCTGTCCGTGGCCGACTCTCCCTCGACCATGGCCTCGAACATGCGGGGACACGTGAAGGAGCTCGTGGCCGCGGGATACGACGAGGACCAGATCCTCGCCTACTTCGAGCGGTCCTACGGCGAGTTCGTGCGCCTGAAGCCGCCGCTACGGGGCGTGAACTGGCTGGTGTGGATGGCGCCGGTGATGGGCCTGCTGTTGGGAGCGGCGGTGATCGCGTGGGCCTTGCGCGCGCCCCGGCCCGCGCCGGCTGCTGCCGGCGCCCACGAGAAGCCCGGGCCGGTGGAGGACGTGCCGGGGCCCGACTCGCTCCCCGCCGATCCGGCCCTGGCCCGGTACGTCCTGCGCGTCCGCGAGCGCGCCTATGGCTGGCCGGGCGGTGTCTCGCCTTCCCGGGACGCCACCGCATCCGCGGCCCCCGCCGCTCCGGCCCCCGGCAGCGGCGCCTGATGGAGACGAGCCCCGTAGCCTGGGGATGGCCCCTGGCCGCGCTGGCCGCCGGCCTCGTCCTGGGCGCGCTCGTCGTATGGCGGATGCGCCGCGCACCGACGCCGGCGCCGGCCGCCGGCGCGCTGCCGCTCGAGCTGCGGGACCTCGACGGACGCCTGGACGTGCTCGTCCTCCAGCTACGGGAGCTGCAGGACCTGGCCGCCAAGCGCAGTCCCGAGCAGCTCGCGCGCGAGCGCTACGCACTCGAGGTCCAGGCTGCGGAGGTCCTGCGCGAGCGCGAAGGGCGCTCGGCCTCGCTGGCCTCCGGGGGCAAGGGCAAGGCCCGGGCCGCCGCCGCGGGCGCGCCCCCGGGGGAGGCCGTCGCCTCCGGCTTCCTGGCCTCGCGGCCCGCGCTCCGCGGCTTCCTGTGGGGGACCGTCAGCGTGGCGTCGCTCGCCCTTCTCGTGTTCTACGTGGGCCGCACCGCGCGGCCTCGGGAAGAGGGCGGCAGCGTGACGGGCAACCTGCCCTCTCCCGCCGCGCGGACCGCCGACGGGGACGAGGCCGAGGTGCGCGCCGCGATCGAGCGCAACCCCGACGACCTGGGCTCGCGCCTGGACCTGGCGCAGCTGCACCTTCAAAAGAGAGACCTGATGGGGGTCTGGGACGAGACCCAGTACGTGCTCGCGAAACAGCCGGGCCATCCCCGCGCGCTGTCCTATCAGGCGCTGGTGCGGCTGGCCATGGGCCAGCCCGACGTCGCGGCGCAGATGCTGAAGGAGGCATTGGCGCAAGACCCCGACCTCTTCGAGGCGTACCTGCACCTGGCGCTGGTGGAGACGCGGGCGGGACGGGACAAGGAGGCGCAGGCCGCCATCGACGAGGCGTCCCGTCGCTTCCCGGAGCGCGCGGAGGTCCTGGCGCGCGTGCTGCCCGAGATCCGCGCCTCGGGAGGGGAGGGAGGTCCGCCGGCCGTGGAGGGCGATCCGCACGCCGAGGTGCCGCCGCCGGCCGCCGCCGCGGAAGTCGAGGCGCCCGCGGCCACGCGCGGCACGACCGACCCGGGCGGGATCGACGGCGTGATCGAGCTGCCCGCCGCGCTGGCCTCGCGCGTGGGGCGGGGCGCGATCGTCTTCGTCACCGTCCGTGACGCGGGGGCCTCCGCCGGCCCGCCGGTGGCGGCGAAGCGCCTGCCCGCCGCGTCGTTCCCGCTCCGCTTCGCGATCGGCCCCGGCGACTCGATGATGGGGCAGCCGCTCCCGGCGCGCGCGCGGGTCGAGGCGCGGGTCGACTCCGACGGCGATCCCATGACGCGCGACGAGAAGGATCCTTCCGCCCGCCTCGACGACGTGGCCGTCGGCTCCTCCGGCCTGCGGCTGGTGCTCCGGTAGCCTGGGTGGCGGGACGCGCCGCCGTATCCGCTCCTCCTCCCGGCCGCGCGTCGCTCGTCGTCCTGGCCGTCCTGGGCGGCGCCATGGCCGCGTGGTCGCTCGCGCTCGTGCTGGGCCCCACCAGCGCCGCGGTGAAGACGGTCTGCGGCCCCGACGACGGGGGCGGCTGCTCGGCCCTCTGGCGAGCGCCGTTCGCGCTGGCGGTGCAGCGAGCCAGCGGCCTCTCCGTCGCGGCGTGGGGTGTCGTCTGGGGAGTGGCCGCCCTGGCCGTGGCCATCCTGGCGCTCGTCCGGATCACGCGCGGCCAGCCCTCGGCCGCGGCCCTCACCGCCTTGCGCTGCCTCTCGGCCGCCGGGCTGCTCGGCGTGTTCGCCCTGGCCGCGGTCAGCTTCTCCGAGCGCACGTTCTGCGCCGCCTGCGCGGTCGCCTACGTGCTGGTGGCGCTGCACGCGGCCCAGGCCGTCTTCGCCTGGCGGCAGCGCGGGCTCCCCGAGACGACCCGCGGCGCGATGATGGCGGGTGTCTCCATCCTGGCCGCCTACATCGTGATGGTGTTCGTGCCGGCGGCGGCGCCTCCCATGCCATCGGCGGTCAGCATCCCGGAGACCCGGGCGCCTGCGGGCGGCTCCGCGGACGAGACCTTGTCGGCGTTCGTGGCTTCCCTGGCGCCGCCGGCCCGCCAGGCCCTGAGCGACGTGCTGGGGCGCATGCGCCGCGGGCCCTCGCTGTCGCTGCCCCCGCCGCGCGTCCTGCGCGGCCCCGCGGACGCCCCCGTGCGCTTCACCGAGTTCACGGACGTCCGCTGCTCGCACTGCGCGGAGCTGCACGGGGTGTGGGAGGAGCTGGAGCGGGCCCTGCCGCCGGGCAGCTTCAGCGTGGAGTCGCGGTTCTACCCGCTCGACGCGGCCTGCAACGCCCTGATCCGCGCGCGGGCCACCGACCCCGTCCGCTGCCTGGCGCCGCGCGTCCAGATCTGCCTGGAGGACCAGCCGGGGGGGCGCGCGCTGGCCGGCGCCCTCTTCGCCGAGCAGCGCACGCTCACCACGGACCGGGTGTGGGCGCTGGCCGCGCCCCATGCCGCGCGCGGACCGCTCGAGGCCTGCGTGGCCGGCGAGGCGACCGCGGCCAGGCTCGCGGAGGACGTGGCCCTGGCCGCGCGCTACGAGCCGGAGGGGACGCCGATCGTGCTCGTCAACGGGCGCTTGGGCAGCGCGCTCCCGCCCTTCCTGTACGCGATCGTCCTGGCCGGCGGCTCACCCGACCACCCCGCCTTTGCGGGCCTGCCCCCTCCCGATCCCAATGCCCATATCCACTGAGGGGCCATCCGCGCCCCAAGACGTTGAAGCGACGGAAAAAGTGGCCGGCACGCGGCCCGAGACCACGCGTAGTGCATTTGGCCCTTTGCAGACGCCGGGTCTCCCGCCTAATATCCACACCAACGGGGGGAGGTGTATGAAGCGACTCCGGTGGGCCGTGACGCTCGTCGGTCTGGTTCTCCCTTGGATCGCCGTCGCCGCCCGGGCCCAGTCTCCGCCCGAAGGGCAGGCGGAGACCCCGCCCGCGCATGCCGCCTACGACGCCAACGACTGCAAGGCCTGCCACGAGGCCGCGTTCACGAAGTTCGAGAAGACACCCCACGCCGGACAGGCCGGAAGCTGCGCCGCCTGCCACGGCGACGCGGTCGCCGCCCACCTCCAGTCCAACCTGGAGAAGGGGGAGCCGGGGCCGGTGGACGCCATCTCGATGAAGAAGAAGAAGGCCAAGGACGTCGCCGCCACTTGCCTGGAGTGCCACGAGAAGACGCACCACGCGAGCTGGCGGGGCGGCGCCCACGACCGCCGCGGCGTGGCCTGCACCGAGTGCCACTCCGTCCACGAGCCGCAGTCCGCCAAGGGACAGCTCAAGACCGCCTCCGAGCCCGACACCTGCTACAAGTGCCACAGCGCGATCCGCGCCCAGGCCCTGCGCACGTCGCACCACCCGGTGCGCGAGGGGCTCATGACCTGCACCAGCTGCCACGACGTCCACGACGGCAGCAAGCCCAAGCTGATCAAGGCCGACTGGACGAACGAGCTCTGCCTCCAGTGCCACACCGAGAAGCGTGGTCCGTTCTTCTGGGAGCACGCGCCCGTGCGCGAGAACTGCCTGAACTGCCACAACCCGCACGGCTCGAACCACGACAAGATGCTGGTCGCCCAGCAGCCCTGGCTCTGCCAGCGCTGCCACCTCAACACGCGGCACCCCGGCACCCTGTACAGCAACATCAACGCCGCCGGCGACCAGACCACCGCCAGCAACCGCGCCGTGGAGCACGCGTGCAAGAACTGCCACCAGAACGTCCACGGCGGCAACGCGCCCAGCGGGCCGTACCTCGGGCGCTGAGGAGGGAGCCCATGAAGCGCAACGGCATTCTCGCCCTCGCCCTTACGGCCCTCTCCCTCCCCGTCCTCGCCCAGGACGACTTCGACGAGTCCCGGGTGACCTTCGGGATCGCGCGGAAGGACTTCGACACGGACTCCTCGAAGTTCCTGGAGTACCGCGACCTCCCGCAGGGGCCGGTGGCCGGGGAGCTCTGGTTCCTCGGCAAGAAGGGACGCTGGCGCTATCAGGTCTTCGGGCGGGACGTCACCCAGAGGGACCAGCGGTACTTCGGCTTCGTCGAGAACGGGACGGTCCG
>Ga0214472_10001293_pt1 | contig 28467 bp, 44 predicted proteins | sample RVTome_6_FD_207662 | JGI IMG/M metagenome (GOLD analysis project Ga0214472, IMG submission 207662) | Soil microbial communities from uranium-contaminated site in the Upper Colorado River Basin, Wyoming, United States - RVT140D175 | ecosystem: Environmental > Terrestrial > Soil > Contaminated >...
CGTAGGTTGTCATACCTTCTTGTCCTCTGAGGTGACGACGAGAGTGTTGCTCTGCACGTGAGGCACCGTGACGGCCGCGCCAACAGGGGCCGCAGCGATGAAGGCGTCCTTAACAAGTGAGGCCGCCCTTGTCAGCAGGTCAGCGAGTTCCGCGTCTGTCGGGCGGGTCATTTCTTCTCCTTCCTATGCCGATGATCAACTCGATCATCCGGCCGATTAGCGGTGCGTAGGTTGTCATACCTTCTTGTCCTCTGAGGTGACGACGAGAGTGTTGCTCTGCACGTGAGGCACCGTGACGGCCGCGCCAACAGGGGCCGCAGCGATGAAGGCGTCCTTAACAAGTGAGGCCGCCTTTGTCAACTCCTCGGTAGTCCGCTCGGCGGGCTGCTGTGCCTCACCGTGCTCCAACCTGTGCCCGATGCCGAAGACGCTCGACAGCAGCGCGGCGAGGATGACCTGCACCCCGGATGCCCATTGTGGCAACTCGGCACCAGGGAAGACGTCTGTCCACTTGTTCAGCACGTCGAGGATGAACACCGCGAGATTCAGATACTTTATCGAGCCGAACCATTTACCTAGAGTTGGCATGTTATCCCCCTCCTCCTAGATGCGGTACGCGGACGTTATGGATATTGCCCAGCAGGCCGAACGCCGCGAGCAGCCAGAGAACGACCGCAATCACGACGACGACGTTGATGATCTTCATGATCTTCGGATCGACGAACTGTCCTAGCTGAGTGTTCGCAAGCCACAGCAGGACGCCGACGACCAGCAGGACGATTACGAGTCCGATGAGACTCATGGTGCACCTCCATTCTGACCTGTGTCTTCGGCGCGCTGGATGGTCATCTGCTCGTTCGCGCCGGAGTAGTACTCCCTGGGCTGATTCGCGTAGAGGACGCCCCGGCAGACATCCACGATGCCTTCGAGTCGCGTCATGCCCTGAGCGATGGCGATGACCTGAGCCTCCACCGCGTCGAGTTGATTCTGCTTGACGGTGTAGGTGCCGCCGATGGACAGCGCCGCCGTGACGCCCACGGTCACGAGTCGTTCGATCATGGTGCGCGTCTCTTGGGTCATGGATTTATCTCCCTGAATCGTCGCCCTTCGTGGTCCGGGAAGTCGTATTGGAGCGAGTAGTCAAAGCATCCCAAGCGCCACGCCACCAGAATCAGCGCGGACAGCATGGCGAATCGCAGCGCCATCTCGCGTGCTCTCATGGTAGAATCCACCTGACAATCAGCGCCACGGCAAACCCCACGATAGCGCTGATCACGGCGATGCGCCCGATGATGTTTGACTGCGCCACCTGCAACGCGACGATCGCTTTCGCCATATCGTCATGCTTCGCGTAGTACGTCTCTCGAGGAATGTATTCCGCCTGAATCGCCCGGAGCCTCGCGGCCTCGCCGTTGAGGTCGCCAAGTCGGCGCGCCAGTTCTCCCGTCTGGATCGAAAGGGCCTCTTTCGCGGCTCCCATCAGGAGGTCGATCCTCTCTCTGGTGGCCTCGCGTTCCCGAGGTGCGAGGGCTTCGAGTACGGCTAGACGCGCCCTGATAGACGTGTCATCAGATGAATCGCTCATCATCGTCGTCTCCCCTCAAGACTTCGCAATCTGTGCTCGTGGTCGGTCAAGCCGGAGTCGATCCGCATATGAAGTCGGTCGGCCTCCTGTGCCTTCTGGTCGAGCATGGTGTTGAGGCGGATCAGTTCCATCTCGGAGCGTATGGCGGTTGCTCCGATAGCCTCGACGCGGGCTTTCATCTCCTGAAGTTGCCACCACGCGCCCCCGAGAATCGCAGCGACCCCTACAAGACGGATCACGTCCGCTGCGGTGAATGTGCGGAGTACGTTAGCGAGCGTAGGTTTCTCCACGTCGTCAGGGTCCATCCCCCCTCCTGTGGCGGCAAGAGAGGGACGCACGGGGATGCGTCATGTTGTCGAGTCCGAAGGTCGCGCGGGGCCTATGCGGGCACCGATGAGAGTGATGAAGGCATCCCACGGGAACAACTGTCCGGGGCACGTCTTGTAGGTCGCGTAGCGCCGATGCGGTTGGATCTGTTTCAGAGGGATCGAGAAGTACCGCATCAGCGGGACGACCAGGTACTTCGCCGCGTAGATGAGAGTCTCGTTTGACGGTGGCTTCTTGTCGAAGTCACCGACGAAGCAGACGCCGATGCCCCTGCGGTTCATGCCCTGTTCCTTTGTATGAGCGCCCGACTGGTCAAGCGGACGCCCGAGAAGTATCTCCTGATGTCCGTTGATCTTCTCGACACCGAAGTGGTATCCGATGTCGAGCCACTTCTGATTGTCGATGTGGTATCGGCGTATGGCCTGCCACGAGACGGTATCGGAGTCGGACGTAGCCGAGTGGTGAATGATGATGTGATCCCATTTCGGAGTCATGGGGCAATCCCTTGGAGACAGGAGAACTGCCCGCCCCGAACCGCCACGGAGACGCCCCCGTCTCCTATGGCTTGCGTCGTTGAGCAGCCCTCCTGCCATAGGGTTACGTCTGCGAGATCGTCACTCTCGGTTCCCGCTGCGTCCACGGCCCGCACGCGGAACATGAGCGTCCGCTCCGGGCCATGCGGCACTATCCAGACGGCGAAGTCCGCGCCGGGGCATGGGGAGACGCCGATGGAGTGGGCGATCGGGAAGAGAGGGGACATGTCGGCGCAGGGCGGAGACTCCCACGAGAAGCACTCTCGCGGAATCATGTGGCGCTCCCAGATGTCGGCGACGTAGGAGATGGCGTCGGGGGATGGGGAAGCGTCGAAGAAAAGGAGTGGGATCACTTCTTCTCCACGCTGACCGTGTAGGTCGTGCTGGGAGGATCGCCTGCACCGCAGACGTTCACCTTGACCGTATCCGCCGCGGTGACCTTGCATGTCACGGCCTGCCCCGCTGTAGGCGCCACGCTCGTTGTCACCGAGCAGGTGTCACCGAAGGCCGCTCCGGTCACTGTTATCGATCCGGTGGAGTCGAGACAGGTTGTCACCACGCCAATATCCTCGGTGAGAGATCCAGTGAGCCCCTTGCGGAGTCCGCCGATGGTGCCTATAGCCGCACGTGAAGTCGGAGAGCGCACATCACCAGCGATCAACGTTCCGGCGGTTTGCCGCAGGTAACTCATGGTCCCACTACTGGAAGCGTTGTCAACTATATCGACATCGGCGCGCCATACACGAAGCGCGCCCTGAGCATCCGTGACGTTGAATACCGCGAGATCGTTGTCTGTGTCGGCATTGTTGATGATCTCAGCGCGACCTGTGAAGTCTGCTTGCTCCAAGTTGCCGTTAATGGCAACCGCAGACACGACAGTCAGATCGCCCACCTCCGTGTTGAGAACCACTCGGCTGATCACGTTGTCGAATATGGCGCGCTTGTAGAACTCGGTAGCATAGGAGAGAATGCCGGCAAGACATCCTGCTTGGCTCGCGGTGCCAACACAATTTGCACCGCCGCGAGTGGCGAAGTCGTTTGCTCGGGTCTCTCCGGTCCAGTTAGATACGTGCAGCAAATCGGCGTCCTGTGACAGATCCGTCCCAGTGACCCCGAAGTGCAGCCATGTGAGCTTCCACCAACCGAACTGGAATCCACCGCTTGCTATGATCGTCCAATCTACATCTCGACATGGAGCGACTTCATACTCACCGACGGCTGATATGGTGTAGTTACATCCTGTCGTGATGGCTTCGCTGCACGATGGCGAGAACGTTACTACGTTCTCAAAGCCAGGCGCACCGAAATCTGTGACAGTCCCTTCGTGACCGTCACAGGCATTCGTGGCTCCACATCCACCTCCGTTGTCGGAGAAAGTGATCGTGCGTCCTACATACCCTCCGACTGCGCCGAAGTTGTCTGCGGCTTCAAGAGTTACTCTGCTTATTTCACCCGCCTGTGCCGTGCCAGACACCGCAACAAGAAACATCTCGTCGCTCGTCTCACAGTAGTTCGTGATCGTCTTACTCATGCCACCCCACATGTAATCGATGGAGTTGCCCTTCTTGACGACGTTATCCCTGCCGCCGATGGTCAGTATGTGAGACAGGCGCAGGCTGGGTTGGTCGGTCGCCGTGGCACTATCACGCCTGTCAGAGCACCATTGCACGCTGTCGTGATGCCCGATGACGGTGCCAGATCCGGTGATATGAACGTTGCCCCATGTGGCCTTAGCTTCATCTGCACAGGCTTCGCGCCCGACCTGAATACCCGATTCTGGGGCAGAGAAAGCGTCGTTCTGGACTATCCCATCGACGACAATCCAGATGTTGTCCGCACCTCTGGTCGTCGCGTCATCGCCTACCCGGATCACCCCGCCATCTACGTCCGCAGCAGCAGAGACAATCGGGCGGATGATGGCACCCGGCATTATCCACAGCGTCACGTCAGTGATGTCGTTGAGGGCTACAACGTCGTCATATCGGCCAGGAAGCACTCTTATCAGGACATGCTCGGCTCCACCGTCTCGGAGTGTACGAGCCAACTCAACAGCACTCCCAGCAGCACAGGCCGTATTATCAGGCGTTGCTCGCGTTGTCGTCCCGCACGGAAGGGTTGCATCGCACCCGCTGTCGCAGACGGTGATCTCGTTGGAGGGGTCCGGTCCAGTAGGAGCCCCCTGCAACACCCATCCCGCCGCGCCCTCGCAAACGTACACCTGCTGTCCGCTCGTCGCGTCCGTGTCAACGTACACGCGGCCCACTGTGTTCGGGTCAGAGCTGCAATCCCCTGCTGGCAACGTGGTGCTGTTAGGCAGTCGCACCTTGCCGCTGAATATCCACTCACCGGCAAGAGTGAAGATGGATGCCGCGTTCTGAAGAACTCCGCGAGTGAGCGCGTTCGTGACCTGCGCCACCGGGCCGGGTATCAACAGAGCCGCCGCGATGATTCCTACAAGAGAAAGCGCGACCAGACGTTTACGCATCAATGCACCTATGCCGCAGTTGGGATCGTTGCGAAGCCGAACTCAGCGTAGTCCACGAATAAACCCCCTGACTGAGCCCCGGCAGTCAATCCGTTGACTCCAATCGTCGGCTTCAACGTTGCCGCCGGAATATTAGCATCCGTGGATAGTGTCGATACAGATACGCCGTTGAGGAAAAACTCTGCCTGACGGAGCCCCGCCGTCGCGGAGCATGTCAGGTTAATTTGGATGATGTTCCAGTCGGTGTTTGTGGCGAAGTCTCCTGTAGTGGAGGCCGACCCACCGTTGCTCGTCCTTCCGAGCCATGCCGTCGCAGACGACCCGATCGTCACCCCTACGCAATCTGAAACGTCCGTGACAAGTGTCGTGGTCAAGGCGTCATCCTGCCAGCCGAAGAAGTAACTCCCGGCGTAACTTCCGGGGCTCCTTCTCTGGACTCGCAACTTGCAAAACGCGACGTACTCCGCTGTCTTGATAATCCGTAGCCTGCTGCTAGTACCGTGGACGATGGCGTATTCTGTTGACGCACCGCCGGCCTCAAAGTGCAGTTTGTGCTGACTCACAATCCCGAGGGAAGCATTCAGAACCTGTGTCCAGTTGACCGTGCTGATCGTCGTGCCGGACATGAAGTGGTCCCGGATGTCCTGGTCCGTCCGAATCCCAAGACCCGCCGCCGTAATCTGCGCGTCGAAGTAATCCTGGTTGTCACGGATCTGCTTCCAGTCGGCAGAACGACCCGGCTTTTTAACGTCGAGCAAAGGGTCTGGTACGCGAATGTATGGCATCAGGTTGCCTTATACCCTATGCGTCGGTTGGTCCCGGTTCCGACCATGCCGAACGAATCCGCAAGATAGGCTGTCACCCGATCATCATCGTTCGCGGAGTCGTAATCGGGAAGCCCAGTATCTGCGTAGAACCATGCGCGCTCAAGCACTCCGAAAGTATCGATAGCCTCGATGGTGATCTTGTTCCCGCTGACGCGCTTGCTGGTGACGTACATCGTGCCGTCGTAATCGTTTCCGTGTTCGTCCTGTATATGGGAGGTCTGGACGCGCACCGGATCGCCTACTTCGATGTCATCGTCCTTGATGCTGAGTTCAGCCTTCATGACTCTCCGTCCGTGCCGGAAGCGCGACATGACATGCGACGTGAAATACGCTGCTGCGCTGTCTATTGGCTCCGTGCTGATAGTCGGCTCAAGCCACTTCGTCAAGAGCACCTTCTGTCGAGGTTCTCCGTAGTAATTGCGGCTCTCCGCGCTGGCATCCACTTCGACCCGGACCCTCGCGTAATCCTCGACAGCATCACCGCTCACGTCGTCTCCGTCTCCGATGTCGTATCCGATGAGTACCCGGCTGATTCGTTCTTCGTCATCTTCCTCAAGAGACACCGACCCGCTCACGATGTTCGCATCGTCCGTGAGTGTCGCAACAGTAGTACCCGGCACCACAGGCGCGAACATGCGGCACGAGATTTTCTTTCCCTGCGTGACGAATACCATGAGGCCGGTCAACTCCCGTAACTCCCCTGCTAGTTTCTCGACTTCGATCGTCTCGGTGAGAGTACGCCTGACGGCGGGACCGTAGGATGATCCGGTGGAAGGGTCGATTAACGTGAAAAGCCATGTATCCCGCTCAGAGTCGAACGTAGCATGGTCGAACTCGTCATAGTCGATGCCAGCAAACATATACATCTCTCTCAGGCAATCGATGGTGTTTTTTCCGAGAGGCACGCCTGATGTATCGGTGCGCTCCGTGCCGAACTCGTAGATCACCCGGACCTCGCTCATGACGGGATGGGAACGTGCCTGCGTCCCCCACCTCCCGCGCTGGATTGTCGCCTCGTTTGCGTCGATGTCGATGGATGTCACGTTGACCTTTTCGGAGTTGGCCGTTCCAGGCTCAATCTCCAACGTCACGACGTAATCAGGGTTAGCCTGCGCGGCGTTCACCGCCGGAGTCGGTATCTCTCCGCAGTCCTCAAGTTCGATCAGATTCTGAACATCCTGCATCGGGAAGCGGAGAACATTGCTGCTACTGAGAGTCCCCGGCATGCTCTTTCGCGTGAGTTTCAACCTGTCCGTGCATACAAGCCGCGCCTTGCGGTCATCGAACTGCAACCGCTTCATGAGATACCGGCCCCGAGTCTGGAAGTCGGCTTCGGTCACGCCGGACTCTACGAACCCTACCTTCCTGTCAACGTAGCACTCGGGGTTGGAGAACCCTCGATAGATTGTTGACCATCGACGCCAGAAGGTTCCGGCCCCGGACTGCGTATTGACGAGGCCACCTTCTGACTGCTGCCGTGGGTTCCATAGGCCCGGAGAGGCGTCATCGTCAAACTCGAACGTGATACGTGCGTTGACTGTGACGGCGCGCTCAGGTTCTATCTTCTGCGCCGCTGACGGGACTCCTGTAAGGTACGGGTAGACATCTTCCCCGATGGTAGGGATTGCGGCGTCCGACTTGCAGAACCGGTACTCACGGATGCCCTGTAGTCTCGGCTCGGATTCCCACACATTTCCGGCGTTGAAATTGTCTGGGTCTTGGCACGTCGGGCGAGAATACATGCACCTTGCCCCGTCTCCGGCGTCCTCGACAGAACAGCGGCTGACGAACGTGGTGAGTAGTGATGCGCTGCCCGTGTTATTTGCACGGTAAGGCCACTTGATCACGCGGTCCTGGTCGCCTGGATTGCGGGATAGATTCCCGCCCCATGCGTGAAGCGTCGAGACTGAATCTCCTGCGAGACGGATCACAGTGAGGGTGGCGTTATCTGTTGGAGTTCCTGAAAATAGTTTGTGCATGAAGAACCGCTGCCATGAGTCGGTCAACGTAACCTGAACGTCCCCGGCTTCTGTACCTCCAGCATTTGTCACGCGCAGAGTTACCGTCTCCGTGCCAGTCGGAATCTTCATGAAGATAGATCCAGTCCATGCCCTACTAGTAACGACACCATTAGCGCCAACGGCTGTCTGTGTGAATGCGTCGTTCGTTGCGTTGAACGCGACTTCATCCGCAGTCATCGTTCCGTCAGGAGCCTCTATCGTATCCGGAGTGACCGTCACGGATGTCTTAGTCCATGCAGCGTTGTCGATGGACTCGGAGTGCAAAATCCACTGAAGCGCATGGCCTCCACCGTGCCAGTCGATGGAGTAGTGGTTCTGACACTCGCGCACCCCAACAACCACGAGTTCCTGCTTCGTGTGAGAGAACGCATCTCGCTGCGAGGCATACGTCATTCTGGCGGCTCCATGTAAGCCTCTTCCACAGGCATCGTGAATGTCAGTCTACCTGACCAACCACCACCTACCGCCTCTCTCATGAGGTCTCCCGTGTCGGTCATCTTGATGAAAAAGGCCCGATCGAAAGTGGCGTCGTCCGCATCCAGAACGAAAAAGAACGGATGCCGCCGCATAGCGTGAGTCGATGCGAACGTCGTCAGGTCGGAATCATGGAACGACCGCGCCACTCCAGCAGGTCCACCAAACTCCATCGTGGCACGATGCACCTGCCCCCTGATGGTCGCTGAGAGAGCGTGACCTCCCTCCGATCGCGCCCCGGCAACCTCATACGCCGTGAAAAACGGAGAGAAGTCGGAAGTCAGGAACTCCGGCATGGTCGTTTTCATCCCCATGTAGCAGTCCCCGATATTCGGCTTATCGGAGAACGGAAGAGCGGCGTGATTGATCGTTATCCGCCAGTAACGCTTGGCCCCCGGAGCGGTGAACGAGATGTACGTCACTGTGTCCTCATCTGGAGTCACCGCGGCTAGCACTTCAACGAGTGGCGGGTCTACTGTATCTGCCAGCACGCGCACTGTGGCCCCGAGTGTGTTGAGGTTGTGATTGACGAGGGCGATGTAGTCAGCGTTCTCCCCGCCGGCCCCTGCGTCGATGTCTATATTGACCGCCGATGCTGTCTGGTCGGACTTCCAGAGAGTGTATGACTTCATGTCATGCAGACTGGCGATGCTGAATCCCGTCTCCGTGCCGGGGTCCGTGATGGTCGTCGTGGATAGCCCCAACATGGAACGGTATCCGATGATGGGGAATGCCATGTCATCGACTCCCATCCGTCTGGGCTGTGGCGATCCAGCGGGCTATGTCTCTTGCGAGGGCGTCTTCGTCTCCAACGAATCCGGTCACGTTCACTTTGATTAACTGCCTCGGTGATCCTTCGACTGCATTTGTAGCCGATGTTCCGCTGGCTCCCGTACTTGTGGACTGCCCACCACTTCCACCAAGAGCACGCGCGGCAGAGGCAGCAGCAATGGCGGCGGCGAATGCGATCCCCGCCGCTGCTAGTGATCGTGCGTCTTCAAAAATGATGCCTTTGACGAGAGCGAGAGCGGCGTATGCAAGGAGAACTGGAACAAGCGATTCAAGCATCGCCGCCATTAGTTTTTTGACAGACAACGACCCGGATAGGAGTTGACTTGCAAGAGAAGACACAAAAGCGTTCAGTGCTGCATTTAGAAGGTCAACGGCTAACTTTGCAGCAGAGACAGACTTCTGTATGGATTCTGTGAACTCCTCCCATGCGGACTTGTTTAGGGCTATATCCGTCAGAGCCTTGATGCGTGCCGCCGCTTCGTCTGCCGATAGACCTAGAGCCTCATACTGCCCCGCGAGCGATCCGATTGCTGAATGCACCTGCCCCTCGGACAGAAATGCTATGTTGCCCATGATGGCGCGCACCGCATCATCGACTTCCTTGATGGCGTTAAATATCATCTCGGGCGGCGGCAGCCCCGCCATAGAAAAGAATCTGTCTATGCGTGCAAGGTCGCTCTCTCCGCGCAATCCCGTCTCGGGTCCACCGATGCCCTCCGAGGCTAACTTGTCGAGGCGCTCGAAGAAAGCTATCAACTCGCTTACCGATGCTGGCTTACCGATGATAGAGGAGAGTCCACCATCCCCTAGTATTCCCTCCGCTGCTATGTCTTGGAACTTCTTTATCTCCTCTCTCGTTGGTGGAACGGCGCGCCGTATCAACCCGAACGCTTCTACTCCTGTTACTCCTGCCTCCTCAAGAGAGTCGATCAACTTATTCATTTCTCTCTGAGTCGATATTACTTCAGCCTTTGCGACAGCCATAGCAAGAGGATCGAGTGGGGCCGGTGATGATGTTGGTGTAGCCGCGCCTCCAACGCGGCCTATGTCAATAAGAGAAGTAGCCTCTGCTGAACCCAAAGCGGCCAATTCTCTCACTGGGTGCATTTGCCTACGTAGTTCCTGTAGTCGTTTCACTAGTTCTTTCGCTTGGTTGATATTAGAGATGACCGCGCCACTGCCGAATTCCTTGAGTTTCCTGCTCAATCTGTCTAATGAAGTCTCACCTTTAACCATCTCCAGCCACCAATCCGTCACGGCCTCTTTCAGACGCTTGAACCAGTTGGTGTTGGTGATGAGTTCTTTGACGAGACCTGAGAGAGCGAACGCCACACCTAAGATCAGAGACGTGATACCGAAGGCTCGGCCAAGAGTGACTAACGCTAGGCGTGCTGAAGTGAGGCGTGATGTCAGCAGGGCCGTATTCGCACCGAGAGATGTCTGCACGGTCCCGAACTTACGCAACGCCGCATCGCCTCGCGTGAGGGCGGCATTCGTCTCGTTCACCCCAGACACCACGCCAGAGGAATCGACTCTCAGATTGGAGAGTACCAACTCCTCAGCCACGGTGCTTTGCCTTCTCTCGTGACCTCACGATGTCCATGACCTCACGGTGAATGAGAAACATTCTGTGCGTCATCTCCGGGCGCGCTTCAGTGTCCACACCTTCCAGTTCGCACGCTGCTAGCACGGATGGCAAACTAAGAGCGTCTGTCATGCCGGATGTCTGGCCGCTGAGATACTCAGCGTAAAAGGAGAGACACTTCTGGACGTGTGAATCCGTGGTATCACGCCACGTCGAGTATACGCTGATGTCTCTCGGGTCCGCGCCATTGGCTACACGCGATGCCTCATCGGATCGTATCTCCTGCTCTGCCATCCACAGAGGCACGACACGCAATATCAGGGTGTCGATGCGCTCCCGTTCTCGGAAAAAAAATCCGCTTCGTCCGAGAGCGCACGGACCAACTGCTCGAAGGCTACAGAATACGCACCGAGCACCTTCCCCATCTTCTCGTGGTCGTAGGGCGGGTTCTTCGTATCTCCGAGTCTGATGTCACCGCGCCAGTCTGTGATGAACCTCTCCGCGTACTCTCGGAAGAAAGCATCCTCACGCCCTGGGTTAATCGTGTACCCCGAGTCGGAGTTCTTTATCACGCCATCTCGTTGCAGTTTTTGGCGGAACTTCTCCTGTGAACGTGGCCCCGCATGTCGTACCTCGACTTCCACGCCTTCGAGCGCACCGCCGAGACGCACCCACCGGCGGCGCTCCACGCCTAGTTGTTCCAGATCGAGCATTGTTCCCTCCTCTTAGGTCTGGATTAACTCCCACTCATCGTTGCCCGCGTCACTGTTTGCGAGGCACTCGAACTCGACATTTGCCGTCGCCACACCCTCGCGGTCTCCGAGGCCAACCTTCGTATACTTCGCCTTCGGGATCGTGACTTGGAACTGATTGTAGTTGGTGCCTCCCCCTGGAAATACTCCCGTCGTGATTGAGCCCGTCGTCTGAGCGTCGATCCACTCGTTCCAATAGTTCTTTGTTGCGGCGATGATCTCTTCAGCATCGAACGATCCAACAGGCGTCCGACCAACAATCTGCGCCGTGATGTATCCCTGAGGATTGTTCGGGTCAGGTCTCATGACGATCTGATTCCCGAAGTCGAGCGTAAGCGTCTGGATTCGCGCCGTCGTGTATCCGAGAATCGAAATAGCAGCAGTTAGGAAAGGCGGTTCAACTATAGTTGGGTACGTCGGAACTAGAAGTGCCGTATCTGTCGGTGGAGGCACGAGAACGCCAGTGAACTCGAAGGCCGCCTTCGGTGGCAATCCAGAGGCATGAGTCAGCACACAGTTACCAACGGCCCCCCTGAGCATATATCGTTTCCCATCCTCATAGAGCGCGACGGTGCAATACGCACCGTTCGTCTCGTCGGATATCGTGCTCGTGGACGGCTTGAACGAACTCTGCTCGTTTGGAGAGCCTCCGCTGACTGTGATAGCCGCTCCACACCCCTTAAACGGGACGCTGAAGTCTGGCTCGTTCGACGACGCAACCGGAGCCGTTGACGTACCTCGAAGATACTGCGACCATCGGATCTTCCCCATGCGCGACCCGACCACGGACCCGCGCTTCGACAGAGACGCGGACAACGCCTCGCGAGGCGTCATCGCAACGTCAGCCTCAAACTCGGCGTTCCCAGTTTTAAGCACTACATCCGCAGCGGTGACCGTCTCGGTTACTCCCGCCGTTGCTTCCTGCTTTATCGCTATCTGCTGTTTCTGCGTCAACATCGGCATGGGACTCTCCTAGACTCGCGCCTCGCGGCGTCGAATGGATATCGGTAGTGTTGCTGTTCGGACAACGAGGCCGTCCTCCTGCTCCTCTTCCGGGCCGTATGTCGCCGGCTCGGCCCACGTCACCAGTTCCACACCGGCAAATGCAACCGGGTCAGCGGTCGTCTCAAGGCCATACTTCATCACGGCAAGGACGCGCATGGCCCCGCATACGTAACGCATCAGGATGCGCTGCAGCGTCACCGGGTCAGTCCCCGACTCCTCCAGAGATGCGTGAAACATCACGTCAACCCTGTGCTCCGCATCTGACCTTTGACCGAACGTGTCAGGCCGTATCTCTATCGGAGAACTCGACACCAACCGCAGCGTACACGCCGGAAAGCGCGACAGGACCAGCCTGTCCCACTCGTGGTAATCCGTGGAGTCAATGTCAGGCGTCGTGATGCCGTCATTTTCCTCGGTGTCGATCAGGTCGAGTTCCGCCGGCAGGAAGTCACGAAGTACCTGCACTATGCGACCAGGGAGACCGGACATCAGACGTAGGGCCATATCAGACACCCCTCTCCGGTTTGGATGCACGGATCAGGCGCGCATGATTCCTCACGACCTGCTTGGTCCTCTCCGAATACCACACGACGAATGCTCTACGCAGTTCCTCTATCTGAGCGCCAGACTTTGTGATCATGTCTCTCGCAGGGAGTCGAGAAGCCGTCCCGCCGAATATCCGCCGCGCGGCTCCCGATTGGCTCTTGGCCTTTCCGGGGTCTCCCGATAGATGCGCTGCCGCAACATCGCTCTGCGCTCCGAACTGATATTCACCGACTGCACCGCTCACAGGCACGTACTTCTGGACGTAGAGTGGAGAACTCGGAACCGTGAATCGGCGGCGCATGTCGCCCGACAGCACAAGCATTCGAGCGCGACCGTACTTCCTGCGCTTCCTGAGAGCGTAATGCCTGTTCAATGGCTCCCATGCGCCTGCCCCTCCCGATTCTCCCTCAGTAGCGAAGATGTTTTTCTCCTGCCGCCGATGAACCCTGCCGAGATGCGTCAGCAGAGGACCAGACATGTCCGCGAGGTTGAGTTTCATCGCGTCTGAGAATGACCTCATCCGCTTGTAGCCTGTCCTGTTGATTTCCACCCTGACGCGCATCAGAACAGATCCCCCATCCCGATTCCTATGGGACCGGCCACCGGGACACCCTCATCCACACGGGCCGCGGTATCTCCTGACAGGATGTGATCCGTTGCGAGAGATGCAAGGTTGCCACGCACTTCCTTTTCGAGATACCCCTTCGAGTCCTTGACTGTCGGGTCTCCGATGAACTGGTACCATACGGCCTCCAGCGCGTCCCCTTTGTTGCTCCTCGACGGAGACTTACCGTACTGCTGCGAGACGACGTAATGCATCGCCGCGCCTACGGCGTTGGCGTCGCGCATGATGTCTTCGAGGCGACTGCCAGCCGTCACTGTCGTCGGCGTGATACTCAGTCCCCATGAAGCGCACATGCTCGACAGGACGGAAGCAATGACTTCCGCAAACGCTGCGGCCTCTGTGGCGCTCGGTGTCGTGCCGGAGTCAAGCGACTGATTCAGCCATCGCTCGATGTCTGCCTCCGAGCAGTAGGAGTTAGCGAACGAAGGCAGGAACACGGCCCCGGCCTGAAGGACCGTCATGTCCGGGAAGCGGTAAGTCCTGAGCAATGTCGATGCGTGGAGTTCTTTGAGCTGCAACACGTACAGCCCGGTATTCTCCGGCGTGAACGAGATGGAGTAGTGGCCGGTAGAGCCAATCTCAGCGAACGTGATCGTCTCGGACGCCGCAATCATCGCGCTTCCGCTCTGACGGTGCAGTGTGAACTCTATGTCCGTCGGCTCCGTCATCCCCGTCAGGGGATCGGAGTTCACGTCGAGAATCGTCCACAACTCAACGATGATTTCGTCAACGACGAAACTCATGTCTCACCCCGTGATGTTCCCGTACCGTCTAGTCCGGTACATCGTCGGCTCATCATAGACAACCACCACCGCTGCCCTTGTAAATCGTGCTTCGCATGGGTACGACCCAAGAGTATGCTTCCTGCATCTCAGGACTATCTCCAACCCGTTCAGATCCCCCGCTGCGAATGGAGCGCCCGTATATGGATGCGTCGTGAACGCTTTGGTTCTCTGCGTGTAGTCTGCGGTCCCGGAGAACTCTTCTCCGAATGCAATGTTTCCGTCCTTGTCTGACAACTCCAGAGCCACCAACACGGTGCCAACCGTCTGCTTACTGGTGTGTTGAAGCGTGACCGATTTAGGACGTAGGTTGGACGCTCCGTGAAAGTGAAACGACGCCAACGGCATCACCAACTCCTCCGTCGGCGTCAACGTGATGTACGACGTATCCCCGTCGTGAGGCGTCTCGTCCAGCGCCTCCCATGCGGACGCCGCCCCTGTGATCGAGGCGTACTGTTTCCAATATCCATCGGCCCCAGGAACGAGCGTTATGGTCGGCATTCATATCAGACCGTGTAGACGAGGTAATCGACATACAACGTGAAGTTCATCGACTTCGTCGTTCCGGCTAGAGTCCAGTTAGCCTTGAAATAAGGAAACATCGGTACCATGTCGCGCCCGGCGTTGAAGAATGACGCATCGCCTGGCCATGCCTCATAATCGCGTAGAACTGATGCAGTCAGCGTGTCGAATGTCGTGGTGCCAAGTATTCCTGCTGTGTCGTTGTCCAGCCAGTTCACGGTGAGAGCAAGTGTCTCGTCGGTCGTTATGTTTTCGCCAACAAGATGGAATGCCAACGGGAAGCGCGCAGCCCCGTTGTTTATGACACCAGGTGACGCAGTGATTCCAGAGTCACCGGTGACTGTCAGAGTTCCAGACACGTAAAACGACTCATACCACACAGTACGCCAGTGAGGACCGACTATCATTGTGACCTCCTCCGAAGGCCCCCGGCAGCAACAGCCACCGGGGGCCACAGTCCTACGTGAATACGTACCGTGCCGTACTCTTCCACTGCCACGGATAGAACGCGAACCGCGCGTAACCCATGAACATCGCCGTATTGTCAATCTTCCACAGGTCCGAATCGGTATACATGTTTGACGACATGTCCCAATCCGTTTTGTGGAAGAACCCAACGGCAGGTTCTGCACCGTTCGCGAAGATGTAATGAGTCTTGCTCGCGACGAGAGCCGTCGGGATGATCGTGAACATCCCGCGGAACTTTCCGGTACCACCTGACGAGTCGATAGCCTGCTGGCTCATGTTCGGGTCCAGCACTGACTTGTAGGTGAAATACTGGAGAGGGTTGACGAGGATGGTGAACGACATGACACCTTCATTCACCGGGGTTGCCTGGTCATCCGTGAATCCGTGGATGGCCCCGAGATTTGACGTGATCGCCGTCTCGACCTGCGCTCCCGTCGGTGTCCCGGCGCTCGTGTCGATGTTCGTCTGGTTCGTCCCCGACTCAGGATGAGAGGCAGAGTAAATCACGACGCCATCGTATCCGAGCAGCGTTGTTGACGTGAGGCACGCCATAAACAACCTGTCATAGTAGAAACTCGACTTTCCACCGAGTTTCCCGACAATGCTCTGAGCGTCCGCAGGGTTGTCTTCAGCCACGGAGCGAGGCATCGGCACTTTGACCTGATGCTCGACAACCTTCACGGTCAGTTTGTAGTCCTTGAGAACCTTTGCCGAAACAACTCCTGCTGTCGTGACACTCCCAGACAACTGATTCGGCTCGGGCACGGACCCGAAACTGGTGTACGTGACGGTTTCCGTTTCCTGCGGCACGTCCTTCGACAACTTGTTGTAATACCTCGCGGCATTGCCACTGATAACGTTGTCGAAGAAGTTCTTCCGGTAGATCCCCTGAAGGATCTCTGTATTCTGCGGATACATGAGATCCCCCTATGCGTTGGCGTGCGAAATGCGGATGTCGGTGTTCAGCCATCCGTCGGTTGCCGTTGTGACGACCTTCCAGAGAACCCCGCACGTCCCCGCATCTCCTGTGGACTGCAAGTCGAGCGTGGAGGGGTTATCGGTGAGGTCGCCGGACTGGATCGCGAACTGTAGACCGATGTTCGCATTCGTGAAATTAGCGCACGCGAAATACCACCGGCCTGCCGTCGCGACCCATATAAGGTCCGAGGTTGTGGCGACCTTGTGCTCAGACACTACACCGGCATACGAATCCGCGTCCGCCGGCGTCAGCGTCAGTGCTCCAGTCGCGTCAACCTGGTGCGCCAGACCACCGCGGAAGTACGTATCCGCAGTCGTCGGCGCGAATTGAGTTAGGCCGATGGGCCACCGAGGATCGAAGCGATACTCGATGTCGGCTGACAACGTAGCCATTTATGTTCACTCCTTCAGTTTGTGGCCGACAGGGTCACTTGGTGGCAACAGCCACCGAGTATTCCTTGTCGTCCTTCGCCTTCATCGCTGCACGCACCTTCTCGGGGTCATGTCCCAGTCGGCGGATTTGATCCTTCACTTCGTCGGTGAATGCAACTTCCTCATGATCGAGCGCCGGCCCACTGCCGAACGTCCGGTTGAGAGTCTTCTTCGGCATCGTCTCCAGCATGATGTCGAGACGTTCCATTGAATCCTTGAACGTGGAAGCCTTGAACCACGACAGGACCATTTCATCTGACGGATGGTCATACCCGGATGCCGGGTCTCCAACCAGAGCACGGTCGAACTGACCTCGATCGGCTCCGGTTTTCACGAGTCGCCGCACCTTCTCGGCTCGCAACTGACGCTGCGCGGCCTTGAGTTGCGTGTTGAGTTCCTCGACGGCCTTCGGTGCCTTGAACTTCTCGACATCGGCCTTGAGGTTTTCGTTTGATGCAACCAACTCTGCGACCTCCCTCGTCTTTTCCTGAAGCAGCGTCTCAGTCTCCTTAAGCTTCGCTGTCATGGTCTCATCGGAACTCTTTGCCTTTAGTTCAACGATCTCGTCCTTGAGCTTCGTGATGAGATCATCCTTTTCCTTTGTCTTATCCATCGCGTCGTCCTCTTTGTTTAGGGCGGTGAAGTAGCATTCAACGGTCTCCCCGCCCGCTTCGGAGGCCGCGACGTTCAAATCCTTGTAGTAGGGTTCATTCGTCAGAAGCAGGTGCTTCAGCACCTCTCCTATAGACCTGCCGTCGTAATCCTTCCCCTGCACTGTGTATATCGACGCCCCACGCACTCGATCCCCGCCGACGGCAAGAGCTGCTGGACCAAGTAGTTTGGTGCGTGCGTGCAGGTCGTCACCTTCCATCGTCAACCCCTCGACCCATCCCACAGGAACGGAGTCATCGTTGCTTTCAGGGTGGTCTCCGAACATGAAGATTGGCACCTGCCTCGGATGTTTCTTGAAGTTGACTGCGATGGCGGTGAGCCTCTTACGGTCCATCACGCCCTTCTGGTCGCCGTTGATGAACCTCCCCATCGGACCGCATACCTTCATCTCCTTGACGAGAGGAGGCACATCGTCGGCCTGGTATTGCAACGCTATGGACAAGCGGGATTTCATCTCGTCCTCATCGATCTCAGGTTCATAATCATCCTCTGAGCCGTCGCTCTTTAGTCCTAGAGACGAACGGCACATCGCATACGCAGACGATTCCGAATGACCCTTGTCCATGACGCTTCGGACGCATTTGTCCAGAATTTCAGGCATTGGCTTCATCTCCGGTAAGGAACATGTAGAACCCGCGGCACAAGTCGCGACCGTCACAACCGTTCGGGGGCATGATGCGGAAGTACTCATCGGAGTTCATATCGACTATGACGCCGTCGAACTCGCGACACGGGGGGCAGGTGTTTGCGTCGAGGAATTCCGTGCGTATCACACTCGTGATTGCCGCGGCGTCTTTTTGCGCTCCGAGGTTGCGGCCTAGATTGAACGATTCCGCCGAGGCCCCACGCGCTGCATCCTGTATTGGGCGGTCGCTGAGATTCATCAGACCGGAGGACACACGGTCCGCGAGGTCGTCTCCGTCGTAGCCCTGCTGTGACAGGTCGCTAAGGAGACGCATGGCCTCGGCTAGCAGTCTCTGGGAGAGACCGGTCACATCGATATCAACGCCAGTGAAAACGGCGTTGCGCGTGACCTTCGCTGCTTTCGGCCCTATCGGTGTATCAGCCATAAAAAACCGCCCGGTGCAGTGGGTGTGCCCCACACCGGGCGGTTATTTATGTCGTTCGAGCCGTCCCACTGATCAGGCAGGCCGGCGGCGCGCTATCGTGTTACTTCTGCCTCCTCATCGGCATTTCATCGTCAGCCTTGAAGACAACGTTCTCCGGTTTCTGAGGTTTCGCAGGTACATCCGCCGGTGCCTCCGGCAGATGCCTCAAGCATCGCGGCGTCCCATCGGGCAAACCGTGACACCACTCGTCACACACCTCACACTTCACCAACTCGCTCATGACGATGCCACCACCAGAGCCATGTTGTGCCTCGCGCATCTGATGGACCCATCCTCGACCGGATCATTGCACGCCGCCCCTAGAATACCAGATATCGGAGCACCACACTTCTTCTTTTCGGACTCATCCTTGAACACTATGGACCGATACTCACCGCGGGACGCGAGCATTTCATCAAGGATGAAAGCGAGTGTTCTTCCCTGTGCGCCTATCGCATCCAGTATCAACGGCGTTGCGTCCATCGGACGAGGCGACAACTGCGCCGCATGCACGAATCTCCTGATGGACGCGGACTGAGCGAGATTGATAGCAACCATCTCCCGCGCCGACTGTGTGTGCTGGTCCGGCTTCGGCTTCCCGTTTCCTTCGGACATCACGCCGTCCTCCTTCTGACTCTCGCCTCCTGACATAGAGCACAACGCGCCTGATACAACGTCCCCTTCGGCATGCCGTTAGAAAACGTGAAGTACGGCTTCATCAGCAAAGGGTTTCTGATTGAACTCGCCGCGCAGCAATCACCGCACTTCTGCGGCAGCGGACCTTCAGGGAACATCACATCCTCCACCGACAACCCTGATTTCTCGTCGCTGCTGATGTTGCGATGCTTGTACCTTGGGCTGAACACCGAGATCACTTGCCCGGCTCCTTGACGCGCTCCTGTACCTGACCGCAAGTGGCGCAGTGTATTTTCGCCTTCGAGGATAGAACCGTCAGGGATGCGTTGGCCGAATGGCAATTGTGACAGACGATCTCGAATCCCATCGGCCTCGGCACCAACTCATCAACGATCTGGAACTCCCCATCTTCAGGTTGGTCTTCCACCATCGAGATCGAACTACGACCTCTCTCGCTCTTCATTCTTCTGCCTCCTGAGTTCTTCCTCAACCTGCATCCTTCCGAAGTGCATCATCGCCTCGCGGCGGTTGATAAGATCCGCCTTGAGACGCTTTCCGAAACCGAAGAACCCGTCATCATTCAATCCCATCAGTTCCTTAGCGTCAAGACCTTGCTCAACCAATTTCCTGATCTTCTCTACCGCTAGAGCAGTGTACTTATGCAGCACGGCGGCATACATCTGCTCGTGCGCCGTCAACTCTGTGTCGATTCGAGCCAGACGTAAGACCTTCCTCTCCGTCTCTGTGGCTTCCCGCCGTCCAGAGTTTTTTTTTCCGTGAGGCCAAAAGACCGCCCTGCACTGTCGTCTCTCGGGTCTTCGACATCCGTAGGTGTAGGACTGTCAGGACGCCCCCCGAGGTTCGGGACGCGCTCGCCAACCGACTTGATACGATTGAACTCATCTGCGGACAAATCGGGAACACCGAGAGACTTCCTCACGTAATTCTCGACCGAAAGATCATGCACAAGACTTCCCTTCTGGACCGCGTCCAGTATGTTCGGGACGTTGTCCAGTTGCTCTGTTGGGCTTACTCTCGATCCGACGATCTTCGTATATCCCTCTTCTCCTGGCGGGCCGAAGTTCTCATCTTCGAGCTCCTCCGTCAGTCCACGAGTGTTACCAGCACCGTGATTGATCTGGTCCTGCACCCACTGACGAATAGCGTCCAGTTCCTGCATGTAATTGACCATGAGCACAGACCCAGTAGCCCGCGAACCGCTCTGAGTCTGACCCTGTTGCTGGAAATCCGTACCTGACGCCGCCGCTATCTCCATGTTTTTACCGTCGATGATTGGAGTTGAATCCAGCGTCGTGCCTGAACTCACGAGAAAACCGACTTTCTGACCTGGAGATCGGACCACGTAAGCCCTCTCCTTAGACCCACCGCGCAAATCCTCTGCTATCTTCTTGAGCGTCTCCGCTGCCTTCGGCCCGTCTCCGGGCGCTAGTTCCACATCCGGGATCCCAACACCTCGGTTCTGCAAGTCGATCATCTGTATCTTCGCTGCGAGATCCTTCTCGGTGTACGCGCGGTACATCGAACGGATCATCGGCACACCCTCCCAGTTGTCTCCGGCCATCCACCACACCACAGGGAACACGTCGGATATCGGTATGCGCTCGTCAAACACAGGAGACAGGTTCGGCAGTCGATATGACCTGTGAACAGCTACGAGGCGCACACCGTTTTCGTCCCACTCCCACGGACCCTGCGGCCCTCCCAGGCTTCTAGGATGTAAATACGTCAGGCGCCGGAAAATCATGTAGCCGTCAACGATCTCCCTGGTCTTGCCGAATAGGCTCACCCCATACTGAAGACTCAGCAACGACTCGAATAGTCTCTGCGTCCACGAAGTCTCACACCAATACCGAGGATCTCCCTGACGCAGTAAGTTCGACGCCACGATCTCGCGCGCTTCATCTCGCCCACCCTCTGCCTTCCATCTGACAGCCGATATGATCGGTAGGATATTCGCCCGGAGCACCGCCGCTATCTTCGCGTCGTTCCCCATCCGCTGGTACAGGTCGATACGACCCGGCCACGACTTCAGGGCGGGGACATATTCCTCATCCATCCGCATGAGGTCGATGCGGAAGCCCGTAGCAAAACCCCTGGAAGATGCGTTCACCTGCTGGAGCATGACTTCGTGGGATTCGCGCTGCTTGCGCGTGAGGCGGGGAGGCGTCTTTCTCTTCGCTGCGGTTGCCATCAGTACACAGCACTCATGATGTCGCCAGGAAACTCACTCTCATCCCTGCGATAATCCAGACCGGAACACTCACCAGAGGGACGCGCCGCATCGTTCATAGACGACAAATCAACGTTACCAGCCATCGGCAACATATGCATGACCATCCTCGAAACTACCGTCGCAGCATCGTCATAGCACCCAACACGCCTCGGGGCCTCAACGACATAATGCCCCGGACTCGTCTTTCTTGCAACCAGCCCCTTCAGATCCTTCACGACGATTGGATCATCAGGCAGACTCACCAGCCTGGACCTCAACGCCGCCCTTAGATTCTTCATCGCGTCGAACTTCTCCGGCTTCGTCGCCGGCTGCTCCACGAACATGATGCCAACATCCGCAAAACGGTTCTTCAACGGCACATCCGCGAACTGGTCACCGCATATACGGTCGCACCCATACGCCCGCAGATCCGACACTATCTCTGAGATAATCTCACCCTCATCCAGAGGCCGAGACTTCTTCCCCTTGCGATGCACCGGCGTCCAGTGCCGCGTGTGATCAACCACCGCCCGCACGACACCATCCCCCTCTTCCGCGTGGCCTATCCCGAAAGAAAAACGGTCCCGGCGGAACGCTGCATCCATCCACGCCACGTATTCGACTCCAGCCTTCGGTGCGTTCTGCAACCGCCCAAAATCAACGCACTGATCCACCGTCTCAGGAGGCAGAAATATGTTCCCACCAGCACCCCTCGAAAACTGCGCCCCGTAATCCCTCACGAACGCCTCCGCGTCCTTCTCCTGCTCACGGTCGAAAAACTCCTGCTCAATACTCGGATTCAACACCCACGTCGGCGCCTGAACCACAAGAGTCTTCCCAGTACCTCGATGCTTGAACTCCTCCCACAACACTCCCTGCTCATCGTTCGGACTCGAAATCAAAATCTTCTTCGGCCTGAGCCTCGACAACGTCGCAAAACGAGAACGCGCAGACCTCATCACCTCAACATCCTGGTTGTACGAACCCTCTGCACTCTCCCACCACGCGATCTCGTCCGCCACCAAACACAGCCCCGTCAGACCACGAGTGCTCGCCTTACTCGCCGTGTAGATCGCTATCTCCACCGGCCACGATAACTTGATCACAACCCCTGTGATCGCACGCTCCTGACCCACCGTCCGAGCCAACACCGGATGACCACGATCCTCCAACGTCTGCAAATTCCCCTCAATGTAACCACGAGCCTGACGCGCCGCTCGCTGATTCTGAGCTATCACCATCACCGTAGCCAACTGACCAGGTATCATCATCTCCGATATCACAGGACCCCACCTCACAGACTCATACGTCGCAACCACCGCCGCGAGATCCGTCTTACCTCCCCGCGTCCCAACAACCAACACCGCATCCTCGTAACCACGAGGATCAGGACGACGCCCATCCGTCATCTCCAAAAACGACAGCAGCTCCTCACGACTCATCTCCTCACCGTACAGGGCCTTCAAAATAGCTACCTGCGCCGGCGATAAATAATCCTTCCCCAGATACTGAGACGACATCGCAAACTCCACTATCCCTATCTGTACAGGTCGCGGCGGGCGGATTCGCGTGTCCGTCATCGTGGTGTCCGCGTCCCGGAGGAAACCGCGCCGGAAATTTTACTGGAGTGGATGCGCGCCGGGCCGGCGGCGCCAGTAGAGTGCAGAACCTCAACACCGATGGAGCAGCACAGGCTACTAGGTGTGGTGGTACTCATGGACCTAGGCACTCTAGGTAGTGGTCAGAAGTTGACATAATACCCGGTATCGGACACCAACTAACGCCTCGAAACGCCTTTCCACGCGCACACTTTCATTGAGACTCCGCCATTGGCTCACCCACCAACGGCCTCGCCTCGGTTGCCCGGTCCCCTGGCTCTAGCCGAGGATCGGGTCTCGGTGGAGCCGTAAATATGCTGGTTTTAGCGTGTTTGCCCTTACGTTTGTCGGAGCCCATGACTCTGAGGCATTTACGCAGGAGTTCACCGAGAACGCGGCGGGTTTGGATGTCTGGTGTATCCGTTGTTGAGGTGATGGCTGCGTAGGTGACGTGCGCCCATTCGGCGTAGGTTGCGATGGTTTCTGCTGCGACGGCTCTTTGTCTTGGGTCGTCGGCGACGAGGGTGAGTAGGCGTTTGGCGAAACCTTCGATGTGTAGTTTTGTTTGGTGTGAGAATCGGCGGTTGTCGCGGATGGCGTGTAGGACGAAGTTGACTGGGTCGCCGGTCCATGCATTGGCCATGTGGCCCAGTGTGTCTGATGTTGGGAGTTAGGTCAAGTGGGGTAAGCGTTGGTGCGTGGTGACTCACGTGGTCTCAGGGGGTTTGTATAGGCAGAAACGAGCAGAAAACTTCGAGTGCCATTTCTACCTATGATTCCGACGAACGGCACGTTTTTTCGTTTGGTTCTTTGGAGGAAGGGCGTCGTCGAACTGCGGCGGCGTAGCGGACAGCCGCAGTTGACGGACGCCGGACTGTGGATGTATCTGACCGTGTAACTCGTTTGTTTGTGTGGGTTTGACGTGCGCGCGCAGCGCGCCTTAAGATGAACTGCAATAAGGATGCGCGCGGGTGCAAAAGTCCTTTCCTCGCTCTCCCCTTGCGGGGGCTCGTCACGGACTTTTGCGCGCTTCAAGGGAAGGGGTGCAGGGGAAACCAATTCGGAGTGCTTGTCAAGTGTCTTGAAACATGGCTTTGAGCGCGGTGTTTCAAGGTATGGGAAAAACGGAAGTTTGCAATTTGACCGTTGCGCTGTTTGCAAACTTAGTTTTTCAGGCTGATTTGACGCGGTACATGGCCTTGTGGCCGTCGCGCATCCGCTCGGTCTTGCCGCGGGCGAGCAGGGCGGCGAGGGCTCCGTCAACGGTCCTGGCGCTCATGCCGGAGCGTCCGATGATCTCGCCGCGCTGGTGCCACTCGCCGTCCTGCAGGATGACGAGGATGGAGTCCTGTGAGGCGTCGGAGGCGGTGTCGAGGGGTCCGACGTAGGAGGCTGCCACCGGGCCTTTCGGGTCCGCGTCGGCCTCGAATCCGGTGAAGTGGACGAGGAAAGGTAGCAGCGGGGTGCCGCGGTGTCGGCCTTTGGTTGGGTGGATGACGATTTCCTCGTCGCGGCGTTCGGTGCCGACGACGAGGTCCGCGAGGGCGAATTTGTCGCCGCTGCCACGGACGCGCTGGTCGGGTTCGTTGAGGGTTTCGTCAGCCGACTTTTTCCTGTAGTGGTCGATCAGGACGATTGCCGCGCCGGTTTCGGCCCTGAGAGGGTCCAGGGCGTTGAGGAATAGGCTGTTGCTGGTGTCGCTCTCGTTCTCTGAGCCGAGGAATGTCCGGCGCATGGAGTCGATGATGAGAACCTCTGAGCCCCATTTCCTCACGCTCTGGATGAGGGATTCGAGGTGTTCTGGGATGTCGAGTCGGATGCGTTCGCGCACGATGTCGATGCGGTCGGCGGTGTCCGTGGGGTCGACTCGCATGCCGAGTGCGAGGCGGTGGAGGCGCTGGTCGATTTCCCACGGGCGGGATTCGAGGTCGACGACGGCGACCCGATAGGGGCGGATGCACGGGAGGTAGTCCCAGAGTGGGCGGCCGTCGGCCATGCAGAGGGCGACGTAGAGGGATATCCACGATTTGCCTGTGCCGCCGGCGCCGGCCAGGAGAGCGATGTCCCCGAGGCATAGGAATCCCTCGACGGCCCATGGTGTCTCCGGGATGGGTCGTGCGAGGACGGCGCTGAGGGGTTCGGACGCCAGGATGCGTGCTGCCATGTCGGGCGGGGCGTCGGCGAGTTCGGCGATCATCTCGGCGATGATGTCGTCGGAGAGGCCGTTCGCGGCGCTCTCGTGGATGCGGCCGGCGATGGAGCCGATCTTGCGGCGCCAGGCGCCGCGGACGACCTGCTGGGCGTACCAGGCGACGGAGGAGGATTTGACCACCCCGTCGAGCATGGCGCTGAGGGCCACCTTGTCGCGGTTGTCGAGGCCGAGATGCCGCGCCAGGGCGATGATTTCGATGGGTTGTCCGGCGGCTGTGAGGGAGAGGATTCCGGTGTAGACGCGGGAGGTGAGGTCGCCGGCGAAGTGGTCGGGTCTGAGGCGTGTGATGTCGGCGAGGCGCGCGGGGTCGAGGATGACGGCTGCTACGACGGCGCGCTCGCAGTCGGCGGGGTAGGCTGCTGGGTCCACGGCCTAGCCCTTGTCCTGAGGGCCGTCTTGGTGCGCGTTCGCCTCTCCTGTCGCGATTGTGGGATTCGCCTCTGAAAGCCTTGACTGGCGTGGATTATCAGGCTCGTTTCCTATTCTCACGCCGAAATAGATAGCCATGCCGTCGCGCTCGCACCGCAACCAGACTGTGCGTGCCATCAGTGCGTCTCTGGGGGCGGTCCGGCCTCTGCCACGGCGGAGCTGAAGAGGCGTGCGCGGCGATCGAGTTCGGCGGGCGTGAGGCCGGCGAGTTCGGCGAGGTCCTCGAGGTAGGTGACGGCGAGGCGGTAGGTGTTGGGGTCTCGCATGGAGACGGCACCGGTGCCGGTGTGGGCTCGGGCGATGAGGTCGCGGAGGATGATGGCTGCGTCGCGGGCTCGCTGTTTCGGGCTCAGGATGTCGGGTTTTTTTGCCATGTCGTCTCCGTAGGCGAGAGGGGGAGCAGGGGGGCGGATGGCCTACCCGGACCGGGCGGCCCGGCACCCGCCCCCGAATCATGCTCCACTGTTCCCCCTGTTGATACCACGCGCCGCGCGGGCGAGTCAACGGGGCTGGATCTGCGCGCCATGCGTGCGCTATCATCTGGCCCCATGAGCAAACCACTCTCAGAGCACGCCGCCGCGATGGCCCGGGCGCGGTGGGCGAAGACGACGCCGGAGCAGAGGTCCGAGGCGGGGCGGCACGCCGCTCATCTTGGATGGAAAAAGAGGAAGCGCGGCCGAAAGCGCGCGTCCCGCAAGCGAAAGCGCGAGTTGTAAAAGTTTCGCCTCCATCCGATTTCCCCTTGACCCGCCATGCATGCGTATGTATAGTATAGGTGTCAGGTCGGATGAGCCGACCGACGATGCCCCGGAGGGGGCGAGGAGGATGAGATGACGTGGTACAAGGTGCTCGCTAAGGACGGCTCCGCGATCCATGGCACAGGGGTATGGTCTCTCCCGCAGGATGGGCGGCCCGGCGCATGGATGCCGGAGATCGAACAACTGGAGCCGTGCGTATCCGGCTATCACCTGGTCCGGCGTGATGGTCTCGTTGAATGGCTCGGCCCAGTGATCTCCGAGGCAGAGCCGTATCCCGAGGCTCGCTGGGTCGAAAAAGACGCGCATGTCCGTGTGTTCTCGCGCGCCCGCGCCGTGCTCCTCCTCGATGCGTGGACCGAGCGCACGGCGCGGCTGTTCGCGGCCGACTGCGCTGAGCGGGTCGTCCATCTCACGGGTCCGGACCAGAGGTGCGTGGAGTCCATCCGCGTGGCGCGGGCCTATGCGCGCGGAGAGGCGACGGCAGAGGAGTTGCGCGCCGCGAGTGCCGCCGCGTGGGCCGCGAGGGACGCCGCGTGGGCCGCGTGGGCCGCGAGGGCCGCGAGGGCCGAGTGGGCCGCCGCGAGGGACGCGATGGACGCCGCGTGGGCCGCGAGGGCCGCGTGGGACGACGCGAGGGCCGCCGCGAGTGCCGCCGCGGGGGCCGCCGCGAGGGCCGCGTGGGACGACGCGTGGGCCGCCGCGAGGGCCGCCGCGAGGGACGCCGCGAGGGCCGCGAGTGCCGACGCGAGGGCCGCCGCGGGGGGCGGTGAAACGACGTGGCAGACGGAGAGGCTGTTCCAATATCTCACTAGGGAGGTCGCATGAACCCCCCATTTTCCCGGCAGGTCTCCCGCGGCGGTAACGCCCGGGCGGGTAACACCACCTCCCCGACTCCGAGACCTGCCGGGGTCACACTCCCTCACGGGACGGCCGCCGGGACGATCCCGGTACAGGTCACGGCGGGGGCCGTCGGAGCGATGGTCCCCGCGCGTGCCTCGCGTGGAGGGTCAGGCGATGACGTGATCGCAGTCCACGACGGGAGAAGCCACGAGACACCCGCCGGCGGTGCGTGGGAGCAATCGGCCCGTGTCGCCGCCGGCGGGGGCTACGTCTCGGACTGGTGCGAGACGTGCAACCGGCTCCATAGAGAGGATGAGGTGACGCCATGTCGGCAGTGCATCCCTACATCGCCACGCTGACGTGTCCGGAGTGCCAGATGCGGGATCACCGATGGCCGACGCGGGATGGTCAGGGCCGCGACGAGTTCCGCCGCCGTGCTCTGCGGACGCAGGCCGAGGCGCGCGAGACGCTGCGTCTGGCCGGTTGCCGCTGCCCGTTCCCCGATCTGGTCTATGCGTGCCCGATCCACGCGGAACTCATGGAGGCGCTGTGAGAGCCCGCGCGGTGTGCCTGACGTGCGGCCTCGACAGTCGAGCGAGCGAGATACCGATCACGCGAGAGATGGCTGACGCGCTCGCGGCGATGCATCACGGAACCACGGGCCACGATGCCCGAGTCGTGGAGATGGAGGAGGAGACGGATGTTGATATTCCGGCTGCGTAATCGGCTGTCAGTGCGGATTCGCCGTACTCAGATGTGGTGGGACGAGCACGGCGAGGAAGCCGAGAAGTTCATGGTGCTGGTCGCGTTTCTCGGGGCGGGATATATCGTGCTTGTCCTGCTGGCGACCAGGTGACCCATAGACACGACGGGCCGGGGCGTAACCCCCGGCCCGTGGTTAACCCGAACTGCCCGCGGGCATCATAGCCCGCAGAAACGGAGAGAGCAAATGGAGATCAAACGGATCGACGGTACCATCCTCTACACGGCACCTGAGGCGCTAACGATTGCAGATGCCGTCAGGGCGGCACTCCTGCGCGGCGCGAACCTGAGCGGCGCGAACCTGATCGGCGCGAACCTGCGCGGCGCGAACCTGAGCGGCGCGTACCTGAGCGGCGCGGACCTGGGCGGCGCGGACCTGGGCGGCGCGAACCTGAGCGGCGCGTACCTGAGCGGCGCGGACCTGGGCGGCGCGGACCTGGGCGGCGCGAACCTGAGCGGCGCGTACCTGAGCGGCGCGG
>Ga0214472_10001294_pt1 | contig 28451 bp, 26 predicted proteins | sample RVTome_6_FD_207662 | JGI IMG/M metagenome (GOLD analysis project Ga0214472, IMG submission 207662) | Soil microbial communities from uranium-contaminated site in the Upper Colorado River Basin, Wyoming, United States - RVT140D175 | ecosystem: Environmental > Terrestrial > Soil > Contaminated >...
AGTATTGGTAATCGGGTAACCTAATAATTTAGTAAATTGTGTTAACTCTTTACTGGCTTCACCGAGAATGATGCCGCCGCCAGAATAAATCATCGGTTTTTTAGCCGACAGAATTAAATCTGCCGCCCTTTTAATCTGTCCCGGATGCCCTTTAACGACTGGTTTGTACGAAGGCATGTCAATTGATGTTGGATATTCATATTCACATGAATCCGCAGTAACATCCTTTGGAATATCAACAACAACGGGACCTGGTCGACCACTGGTTGCAATATAGAATGCTTTTTTCATGGTGGTAGCCAGATCTTTAACATCTTTAACCAGAAAATTGTGTTTTACGCAGGGACGAGTGATGCCTATGGAATCAACTTCCTGAAACGCATCATTACCGATCATATGAGTTGAAACCTGACCGGTAAAAACGACTAATGGAATCGAATCCAGATAAGCGGTAGCAATGCCGGTGACCGCATTAGTGGCACCAGGACCAGACGTAACCAGAACGACGCCGGGCTTACCGGTTGCGCGCGCGTAGCCATCGGCAGCATGAGTAGCCCCCTGTTCGTGACGCACGAGGATATGCTCTACAGCATCTTGCTTATAGAGTTCATCATAAATGTGCAAAACAGCGCCGCCAGGATAACCAAACAGATGTTTAATTCCCTCATCTTTCAATGCGCGGCAGAAAATTTCTGCACCCCGTAATATTTCTTTCTTTTTAGCCACTACTTACTTTCCAGATTATCTATAAATAAGTCGAAACGCGCGAAGTTACTGAGAATCTTGAGTCAGGTCAAGTTAATGTCAGATATATTAAAGAGAATAGCTAAAATCGAGCTGAATAGCGCTGAAAAACGACTTTGAGGAGGAAACAATTGACGATCACTTACTCTGTTGATTAATGTCGTTTATAGTATCGCGCCAGACAGGAGCCACTTAAGTAAACCCATTTATGAAAACATCTCAATTACTCATCTCAACCTTACGCGAAGCACCGGCAGACGCGGAGATTGCCAGCCATCAACTGATGTTACGTGCGGGTATGGTACGACAACTCGCTTCCGGCATTTATACCTGGCTGCCTTTGGGTTTAAAGGTTTTGCGAAAAGTGGAAAATATTGTCAGAGAAGAGATGGATCGCGCCGGTGCTCAGGAAATCATGATGTCGGCCATTCAGCCGGCTGAATTATGGCAGGAATCCGGGCGTTGGGAACATTATGGCCCTGAGTTGCTTAGGATTAAAGACCGTCACGACCGTGAATTTTGTTTCGGTCCGACGCACGAAGAAATTATTACGGATCTGGTCAGACGCGAGATCCGCAGCTACAAGCAATTACCGGCTAATTTTTATCAGATTCAAACCAAATTCAGAGATGAAGTACGACCTCGCTTTGGCATTATGCGTGCGCGTGAGTTTTTAATGAAAGACGCTTATTCCTTTCATCTTAACGACGAATCATTGCAGGAAACGTATGAACAGATGTACCAAACCTACTCTAATATATTTACCCGTGTCGGTTTGAACTTCCGTGCCGTGATTGCGGATTCAGGCAATATTGGTGGCAATAAGTCACATGAATTTCATGTTTTGGCTGATTCAGGTGAAGACCTCATCGTCTTTTCTGAAAAAGGCAATTATGCCGCGAATATGGAGCAGGCTGTCGCAGTAAAACCGGAACAGCCTCGTCCTGAAGCAACAAAAACAATGGAAACAGTAGACACGCCTGATCAACACAGTATTGAAGAAGTCAGTCAATTTCTGAATATCAATACCAGGCAATGTTTAAAAACACTGATTGTAAAAGCTGAAGAAGATGGGCTGATTGCCCTGGTCTTGAGAGGCGACCATGAATTAAATGCCATTAAGGCAGAAAAACTGGACGGTGTAATGAGTCCGCTCACCTTTGCTGAGAATAAAGACATTGAATTTACACTCGGTTGCAACGTTGGTTCAATCGGACCCGTGAATCTTTCCATTCCTGTCTATGTTGACCATAGCGCAGGCATTGTTAGTGATTTTGTTTGTGGCGCTAATAGCGACGGAAAACATTTAACCGGTGTCAATTGGCAACGTGATTTACCATTACCAACAACGGTTGATATTCGTAATGTCTGCGTTGGTGATATGGCAGAAGACGGTTCCGGGAAACTGGAATTCGCACGCGGTATTGAAGTCGGGCATATTTTTCAACTTGGCACGAAATACAGCGCCAGCATGAAAGCCAACTGTCTCGATGAACAGGGAAAGTCGGTCACACTGACTATGGGCTGTTACGGTATCGGGGTTTCGCGCGTGATTGCCGCTGCCATAGAACAAAATAATGATAACAAAGGCATTATCTGGCCAGCAGCTATCGCGCCTTTTCAACTGGCACTTGTTCCTATCAATATGCATAAGTCGGTTCGTTTACGTGAAGCCGTTATGGCATTTTATGATCAGTTATTAGAAGCAGGCATTGAGGTGATCCTCGATGATCGTAAGGAACGCCCCGGGGTGATGTTTGCCGACATGGAATTAATTGGAATTCCGCATCGCTTTGTCTTTAGCGAAAAAGGTCTGGATTCAGGCGAGATTGAATATAAAGCTCGAACAGATACGGATAATCAGAATATTGCTTTGCAAACGGCAATTGAATTTATAAAGGGAAAACTGAGCTAAATTTAGCGAATTGAAAAATCCGGAAACGCCTGATAATCGACAGCTCGGCATTCGACATTAAGCACTCTTGCCATTTTTGGACCGTGTGATAACCATTGTTGTAATTCTTCAATTAATTCCACTTCACCGGAAGCCATCACTTCAACCCGACCATCTTCCAGATTCCTGACCCAACCCGTTAAACCCAATATTTTGGCTTGTTGACTGGTCGACATTCGAAAACAAACGCCCTGAACCTGTCCACTAATAAAACAATTTATTGTTTTTTGCATAATAATCAATTAGTTAAAAAATTGTTCTGCTGACGTCTCCTGATTGAGACATAATTTTCAGCGTGTATTGTTGTTTAACAATGTCAGGATAACCAAAATAGCTGCATAACCCCAAAATATCAATCTAACTTATTGATATATATATTGTTATTTAAGATTAGAGAAAACCTGTATCAATATTCCCGGCCTTCCCCCGCCCTGCTTTTTTGAAAGCATTGTGACGAGTACATCACAGTATTTCGTAAATTTAAACACCATTCTGGAACGGATATTGCCGATAGTTAATAAAACAAAAATAGCGCAAAACTATAAATACAAACAATAAATAATAAAGAAGAAATATTATGGATCAATTACCACTGAAAAAATCCACTCAGGGGACTGAAATAGATACGCGTCCAATCTACATTGAAGAATGGCTTGATTCCCTGCCCTATATCGACTTTAAAAAAACCAGTGCATTACTGAATGAAGCACTGATAGCCACTAATAAAGCCGATATCAAATCATCCACTCGACTTGAATTAGTCGAGCTTTACAACCGGCCTTATCAATATTATGTCGCTTCGCAAATTAACGCCGGTGCTCAACATACATTGCAAACGATCGATGCGATGGGTAGTCAGGTCAGTCAAATGAAACAAATTGCAGTTTCATTAAGTTACAGTTGCAAACTCGCATTTGATGCCGCATTAAGTAAAAAGACACTTTGGAAACAATCCAAACCTCCGATTGAAGCAATGTTGATGTCGATGAATTATTTATCACACGCTTTGATATTCAGTTTTCTGGAATACGCACCCATTCCGAAAAACGTCTGGCAACAACTTAACTTTATTTACGACTTTGCTGAATCACTGGAGTGTCACAAAAAAATCTATTCTATTCCCGGTGCAAATAATAAAGATATTAGTACCACCATCGATCACACGTATAAACGAATCATGATGGCTTCTTTGGTTGATCCGCATCATTTACCCTTTGGAGCGATATGGGAAATATATGAACAACTTGATAGTTGGGCGGAATATACTCAAGTACATCCGATGCAAACTGTTTCAAACACATCAGGCTATTTTGTTTTTGATCTTAAAACGGATAACAAGGCTATCGCCTATGCAAAGTTTAATCAGGAAAATATTAATAGCAAAACGCGCTTACTTGATTCAACGCCGCTGGAAAATTTAATACAAAAACAAATTGATTTGATCCAGATAGGACAACCAATAGATAAATCAATTGTACTGTCACCTTTCTATGCAAAGTCATTACTCACGCATATGTTAAAGGCATGGGGTCTTCCGCCTAAACGTTACTTCCCCAGAAAACCCAAAACAGGCAAGTTGAAAATTGTTTCCGGCATCAGAGCAATTTATTACTTTCTGAATAATGGCAACACTTTTCAAAATGTTACTGTTACTGAAAATGAAAGTGACGAGATTGATATTACGGAAAATGTTGCGGAAGATTCGATGGTCTCTCTTTCGGGAACACATTATGTCGCAGAAGACTGGCGAATAGTTGATCAGGGCTCAGGTGGCTATGCTGTCATTAGAGATGATAAACCCAAAAAAGCAATGCGTGTTGGAGATCTTGTCGGCATCCATCTTGACGGAGACGATGACAAGTGGAGCATTGGTGTTACCCGGTGGTTAATGGTTAGCAAAGCTGTACATAAAGTTGGTTTGCAAATCATGGCCGATACCGCCAAAGCTATATCACTCTGCGCATGCGAAGGCAGTAGGGCTGATAGAGAATACAGGCCTGCTTTTCTGGCAAGTCACAATAATAACCCTAATGAATTATCTATTATTGTGGAAAAAGGGCTCTACATTGATGATAGAGAAATGGAAATGAAAATTGGCAATAAAAAAGAATTGATCGCAGCAAAGACTTTAATTGAATCGAGTATGTCTTATGAAGTATTTAGTTATAAAACCAGATAGCACTATGCACTTTTTTCTTTAAAGAGATCGTGAATCGATAAAGATAAATGTTGCGTCAATTCTTGCTGATGACTCGCAAGAAGAACTTTCAATTTTTCTGAAAGTCTATCCTGGCCTAAATCAGAGTCTGATATTGGTAAGCGAACAGGCAACGCAGAATGTAAATCATAAAGACTGGTATTTTTCATATCTTTAGATAACAGCCATTCGCCGTTTGAACTTTGGTTTACCCATTTTATTCTTCGTAAATGCTCCAGTAGTTCGCTCATTTCATAGTGCGGCAACAAAATAGAACTCCTTCTTAATTCAGCAACAGTAAGAGTCTCTCCTCTTCTTTGTGCCTGATATAAAAGATCTAAAACCTGTAAAGCATTAAGAAAAGTCCAACCGCCTTTACTGCGGTGTTCAATTTCATTTTGTAAGCGAAAAGAAGAAAGACAAAATGTAATATGAGCGCCAAATAAAACAATCATCCATGAGACATAAATCCAGATTAGAAAAAGCGGGATAATCGCCACTGCACCATATATATTTTCGTAACTTGGCATTTCGCGTACATAAATTCCAAATCCATATTTCGCAAGTTCAAATAACACGGCGCAGATGAAGCCCCCGACAAAGGCATGTTTTTTTGACACAAAACAATTCGGGATCAAGATATAAAGCAAACTAAAGGCAATCGAAGTTGTTAAAAAAGGGAGCCAACTAAGCATGCGGGCTTTTAAATTCCACGCTGTACCAACATCAGCAACGACGGGCAAAGAGAGCAAGTAAGATGTTGAAGCCAGACCGACGCCAATTAACAAAGGTCCCATTGTTAACACTGACCAATAAACCATTAAGCGTGCAACCGGGTTACGCCTTTTCCTTACGATCCAGATTCGATTAAATGTATTATCAATCGTCGCCATTAACATAATGGCAATAATTACCAAAATCATACTACCGGTAATAGTGAGTTTTGACGCTTTGTCGGAAAAGTCAGAAAGGTATCCTTGTATAGTCCAACCAAGTTCAGGCACAAAATTGGCAAAAACAAAATCCTGTATAGATTCAGAAAAATCCGACAACACTGAAACGCTGCCAAATAATCCAAACATAACCGTAATTAATGGAACAATGGAAAGCAGCGTTGTATAGGCAAGTGAAGATGCGGTTTGCATACCACGCAAAGCATAAAAATGACGCAGGAAAAAACGAGAAAAATAAAATACCTTGATCAGATTCGTTTTTATAATATTAATAATATTTTCCGACATTTCAGCTCGTCATACGGTGTTATTTTAATTATTATAATTTAATACTAAATACATATACAGTAATGAGGCTATCATGAAAGCAACTATCTATCACAATCCACGTTGTTCCAAGTCCAGACAGACTCTCGCCATTCTGGAAGAACAAGGTGTTGATATCGATATTATTGAATATTTACAAGCTTCGCCTGATAAAAAAACTTTGGCAAAAATTTTAAAGCAACTCGGAATAGCACCATCGGCATTACTCCGAAAAGGCGAATCCGAGTTTAAAGAACTTAATCTTGCCGACAAACTGGATGACGATGATGCAATACTTGATGCAATGGTCAAGAACCCCATTCTTATTGAACGTCCGATTGTTTTGGCAAACGATAAAGCCTGTATTGGCCGACCACCTGAATCGGTTCTCGATATTCTTTAAAAGAGCATAACTTACATGACCAATATTCTTGTTCTCTATTATAGTCGTGGCGGCAGTGTTGCCGAGATGGCGCGACATATTGCGCATGGCATAGAATCGGTTTCTGATTGCAAAGCAATAATCCGAACCGTGCCTTCAGTTTCAACAACATGTGAGAGTACTGAATCAGACATTCCTGATTCTGGCCCTCCGTTTGCAACACATGATGATTTGGTTAATTGTGATGGTCTCGCATTAGGCAGCCCTACCCGCTTTGGTAACATGGCCGCGCCAATGAAATACTTTATTGATTCCACATCTGATATCTGGGCTTCAGGTGACTTAGTCGGAAAACCGGCAACGGTATTCAGTTCAACCGCAAGTTTACACGGGGGTCAGGAAACAACTTTAATCTCAATGATGCTGCCGTTATTACATCATGGCATGTTAATGCTGGGCATACCTTACACTGAATCAGCATTATCTAACACTGAAAGTGGCGGCACGCCCTATGGCGCAACACATGTTGCAGGAAACGATGATGACCTTCCTATAAGCGAAGATGAGAAAACATTGTGTATTGCAGTCGGGAAACGATTGGCTGAAGTAAGTCGCAAATTAAAATCTAACTAAGGAACCTCTGATTAAGTTCAATAAATTCATTATGAATTTATTAACCCTTTAACAAACGGAATCGTTATCTTTCTTTTTGCTGCAAGTGATGCGTGATCGATTTTATCAAGCACTTCTATTAATGATCCTAAATCACGATCAACCCGACGAATTAAATATTCTATAACTTCATCGCTCAACTCAAAGGAACGTGCATTTGCTTTTTGTTTTAGTATTTCAATTTTTAGATCATCATCCGGCGACTTTATTTGCGCAACCTGATCCCAGCTTAATCTTGATTTTAAATCTTCGACTTCAAGATCAATGTTTGTTGGCGACTTGTTTCCACTAATGATCATGGAATGTTGATTGTCACGCAATTCATTATAGAGCCAGGTTAGTCCCTGTTGCCATTCGATTTGTCCTGCTACGCATTCGAGATCATCTACACAAACTAAATCGAGCTCACCCAGATCATGTAACATTTCAGCACTGAGTTCTGAAAGTTGTTTTAACGGGATATAGGCAACATGCAGATTATTTTCTGCTGCCTGTTTACAGGCTGCCTGTAACAAATGTGTTTTACCTGTTCCTGATTCGCCCCAGAGATAAAGACGGTGACTTTCTTCTTCTTTATTTGTGATCAGATTGATTAACGTTAATAGATCCTGATTCTTTCCCGACAGGAATGACGCAAGATCATTCTTTTGAAAATCGCCAAACTGAAAAGGGATCTGCGCTGAGGACGACTTTGAAGAAAAATCACTTGGCATCAGGGCGTGTAAAAATGACTGTTTAGATATTGTTCATAAAAATGTCTGAGTAAGACAACAATCACTGCCGCCGTTGGTAGTGCAATCAACATTCCGAAAAATCCGAATAGTTGTGCACCGGCCATGACTGCAAAAATAACAGCGACAGGATGCAAACCAATTCGATCACCGATCAGTAATGGCGACAACACAACGCTTTCTAACGTCTGGCCTACACCAAAAACAATCAAGACATAAACAATATGAACGATGTCATGAAACTGCATAAAGGCCGCGATGCTGGCAATAACGATCCCGACAATGGCGCCAAGATACGGAACAAAGCTGACTAAGCCAGCAGCCATACCGATCAAGAGTGAGAACTCCAGGCCAACTATCCACAAACCAATGCTGTAAATAACACCCTGGGCAAACATGACAAACAACTGGCCTCGAAAAAATTCGGATAGTACTGCATCACATTGTTTAACTAATTTAACTGAAACAGGTTCGTACCTTCCCGGGATTAACTTTCTAATTTTTTCGACAATAATGTCCCAGTCTCTTAACAGATAAAAAGTCACTACCGGTACTAATAAAATGTAACTTGCCCAAAGCAGGATGAGTTGTCCCGAAGCGGAAACCCTGGTTAAAAACTTTCCGGCAAGATTACCAACTGCCTGCCAATGTCCGCTTAATGATTGTTTAATGCCATCCAGATTAATACTGTCCGGTTGCAAACCAAACCGCTGTGTTACCCACGGGATAAAATCGGATTGTACCCAATCGATCATTTCCGGTAGACGCATGAGTAAACGTCTTATCTGCTCTTCGATTAAGGGAAATACAATTAATACAAAAGATAAACCAATAATTAACATTATAAAAAAAACAAAGACAACCGATAAGGTTCTTGAAAATTTTATTGTTTCCAGTCGATCGACTGCGGGGTCGCCGATATAAGCAAGAAAAGCACTTATTAAAAAAGGCGTTAATATCGGTGCTAATAAATAAATCAAATACCCTGTCGCTATTATGGCTACTAAAATTAACCATTTCTGCGCATCTGTAATTTGAACGCTCATCTTCCCAAGATACCCATGATCCCTGCAAATATAGCATCCATAGCACGTCTCTTTTTATCCATAGCTGCGTTGCTCCTCTTTACATGGAATAACCATGCTGCATCGTCGCGCCTTGCCCTGAATAAAAATAAACACACTCTGCACACTATAATTTCCAAGGATCATGGGTATAAACGATAATTCAATTGTTCACTATTACTGACAAGTTCCAGTGTTTTACCCAGCTCAATCGTCTGATTAAACGCGGTTAAACCACCATGACTGATTATTTCAAATTTTACCTTGTCTTCTGAAACCTGTTTCACCTGCACCGAGCTAACTGCTTGCAATGACTCCAGATAAGATAAGGCTTTGGCGTATCCATCAAGATCATTAATATTCGAAACGGTTAGTTCTATTACTTCTGTACTGGTCGAACCTGTGTTGACATATTGTGATGCAATTCTGTCGACAAGCTCGTCGACACCTTCTTCCAACACGATTTCTGCTAATTCGTCCTGAGTCGTCCAATGCATTTCCTGGCCATTCAAATAAACTGACCATTGCGCTTCCCATAATGTCGGTAATGTTTGAATTAATCTGCCGGTCAAGATCACATCCGATTGATAGCGACTGGAAGCACTTAATACAGGTTCTTTAAAACCGCCCCAAACGTCGCTGACACTCATTCTTGAGGTATCTTCAAGATCAAGTAAAGGAAATAATAATGAAACTCCTCTTGAAGCAGCGCGCCGGTCAAGCATAGTTATAAATTCAGGGCTTTCTTCAAAACTCACAAGGCGACGGTTTTTATTACTTTCATATGCCAACCAAACTAAAATCGACGGACGCTCTTTCCCCCAGATATTTAAACCATAGCTTCTAAGAGCATCATTCAGGGCTGATTCATCAAATTGAACCCATAATTCCCTGGACTGTGGTTGCTCATCTTTAGCCGGCACATCTTGATAGCGAAATTGTTGAACAAATCGTTCCGGACTTTCGATTAATGGGCTAATACCGCCACTATTGGCAATATTTCTATCTCCAGTCAGCTTGATTAACACTCGAATAAGCGCCTGTTTAATGGCTGGTTTACGTTTTGATGTTGATTCGTCAGTGACTGGAGTGGCTGCCTGATAAAGCCCTGAGACCTGAATCGCATGGACAGGTTGCGAAACAAGTAAAGCAAAACAAATGAGTGTTAATAATATACCCAAGATACCTGAAGATGCGGGATTTAGAGTGCTTTTGTTTTTATTCAGAGCGAGGCGCGAAGCTTCCGCGTCCTGCTTACGCCCCTTGCCTACAATCCCTGTAGGCAACGACGCGCATGGCCGCTCCCTGTAAGGAGGAGCAACGACGCTCTGGATGAAAACAGATGTGCTATAAAACTGCATCTTCAGGTATCTTGGGTATATAGGTTTCATAGTACGCACGCTATTCAAGACTCGTCTTTAAGTCAAGGATTGCGGTAAAGAGACGACACCGATAACATACACTAAATTCCAGAAACTGCATTTGACTGACCAAACCAAAATAATGAATAAGCCCACAGATAAAAAATTCAGCTACAAAGACGCTGGTGTTGATATTGAACACGGTAATGAACTGATCCAGCGACTGAAAAAGAGCGTCGGTAATACTCATCGACCCGGGGTTATGGGCGGACTTGGTGGTTTTGGTGCTTTATTTGATCTTGGCTCGTTAAATTATAAACATCCCGTTCTGGTATCCGGTACCGATGGCGTGGGTACCAAAATCAAACTCGCCATCGAACATAATATGCACGATTCGATTGGTATCGATCTGGTGGGCATGTGTGTTAATGACCTGATTGTGCAAGGTGCCGATCCTTTATTCTTTCTCGATTATTTTGCCTGCTCCAGTCTTGATGTTGATGTTGCTGAAAAAGTGATTAATGGCATTGCTCAAGGTTGTTCTTTATCAGGATGTAGTCTGATTGGCGGTGAAACAGCAGAAATGCCGGGGATGTACCAGACAGGTGAATATGATCTGGCCGGATTTTGTGTCGGCGTTGTTGAAAAGGATGAATTAATCACCGGTGAGAACGTATCTGAAGGGGATGCAGTCATTGCACTTGCTTCCAGCGGTTGTCATTCCAATGGTTATTCTCTTGTCAGAAAAATTATTGATGATACGAATCAGGATTTATCTGAAAAACTGGATGGCAAAACATTACTCGAACTTTTAATTGAACCCACCCGAATTTATGTAAAACAAATTCTTGGTTTAATTGATAAAGTTCCTGTTAGAGCCATTGCTCATATTACCGGCGGTGGATTGATTGAAAATATTCCTCGCGTTATTCCTGATGATTTATCAATAGAATTAGATGCTACCAGTTGGGAACTTCCACCAATCTTTAACTGGCTTAAAGAAACCGGAAACATTGAACCAAACGAAATGTACAAAACATTTAACTGTGGTGTTGGCATGGTTGTTTGTGTTGCTCAGGAAAATAAAAGCGAAGCAATAAATTATTTAAATGGAATTGGCGAAACAGTTTGGGAGACAGGAAAAATCATTTCAAACAATGGCTCAGAAGATAGGGTAATAATTTAATTACTTTGTCTTTCTGATAAATAGTCAGATGGTTTTATATCTTTTATTAAATACAGTGGTCTGTTTTTAGTTTCGTTAAAAACCCGCCCAAGATATTCACCTATTATTCCTAAAGCTAATAGTTGAATACCGCCAATAAATGTAATCAATACGACTAATGAAGGATAACCAGCCACTGGATCGCCAAACATTAATTTCTTTAATATAATAATCACAGCAAATATCAACGCAGCAAACGCAGAAAAAACACCAAGCATCGAAGCAAGCCTTAATGGCAAGACTGAAAATGAAGTAAGCCCTTCAAATGCCAAATCCAGTAAACCAAAAAATTTCCACTTGGTTTCGCCCGCGTAACGTTCATCACGTTCATATGTAATCTCGGTTTGCGAATAACCCTACCCATGCAAATAGACCTTTCATATACCGATGTTTTTCACGTAATTCTAATAGTGCGTCTAACGCATTTCGACTTAGTAGTCTGAAATCGCCAGTATCTTTTGGAATTTTTATATCACTTAATTGATATAGAAAACGATAATAAATATACGATGTGATTTTTTTGAATGCACTTTCACCTTTTCTTTTAATTCTTTTTGCATTGACAACATCATATCCATCGTTCCACCTGGCAACTAATTCAGTAATCAATTCGGGTGGATCCTGTAAGTCTGTATCGATAACAACAACGGCGTCACCTGATGCATGATCCAGGCCCGCAGTCAGCGCAATCTCTTTACCAAAATTTCTGCTTAGATCGATAATCGTAATACGTGAATCATTGTTATGTTGCTTACTCATTATTTCCAGCGTGTCATCCTGACTACCATCATTTACATAGATGATTTCCAGTTCAATATTTAAATCTTTTACTGCATCCACTAATCTTGAATAAAACGTATCTAACCCGTCTTGCTCATTATAGGCAGGGGCAACAACGGATAATATTTTTTTACTATCTGACTCTTTATTTTCCATTTTATATTTTCTTCGCAACAACTATTATTGAAAGACCAAAAGGGAGCCTGAGATTACCAATAAATTTTGACTCAAAGCTGAATATTTTTTCAAAAAAATAATTAATAATTTCAGGCGGCATTTTTAAATCACTATCTTGTGCTAATGGAAATACTTTCTGTTTTATTCTATCGATAAGTGCCAATGGAAATAATAAAGAATTAAAATAAGATATATAGTGTACATTCCACCCATTGTTTTCGATTAAACTTTTCAAGCTATTTACCGTATATCTTCTTTTATGATGATGTTGTTCATCGTGGTTAGTCCATAAAAATTGATATGCCGGCACTGTTAGAATCAAGTTTCCATTATCCTTTACGCAAGCTCTCAATGCATTCAAACTTCCAGCATCATCCTCAATATGCTCCAATACATCTAATAATACTATTAAGTCGTTATCTTTTCTTATATCAACATGAATATTATTTGGCAAATCTCCTTTTAATACTTTGCCTATGCCTCTGGCTTGCGCCTTAGTCAAAGCATTAGTATCTCTTTCCATCGCTACTACATCGCCATATTTCGCTAAAAAAACAAGGTTATCTCCATTACCACAGCCTGCATCCATAATGCGGGAATCTTTTGCCAGATCTAATTTCTTAATAATAGTTTCTATTATTTTCCGTCTCGCAACAAACCACCAATGCTGAGTTTCAACTTTATACATTTCATCAAATAATTCATTTTCCATAACTGAATCTCAACAATATATTTATTTTTATAACAATCATTTACTTAATCTTTTCCTCAATCTTCGATAAAATCCCACGTAATATATTGCATTCATTTTCTTCTAATTGTGTACGATTAAATAGCCGTCGCATTCTATGCATTAATAACCGTGGATTTTCGACATCGTGAAATCCTATATCGATCAAGCATCTTTCCAGATGCTGATAAAACATTTCCATTTTATCTTGACTGACCAATGGTAGCTCATTTTCTTTTGTTCCAATATTTTCAACCATGTCACGTAAGAGATAAATTTCATAACAGATAATTTGCACGGCTGAAGCTAAATTTAGTGAACTATATTCTGAATTCGTAGGTATCTGTAAAACCAGATTACAGAGTTCCAGTTCTTCATTACTTAAACCTGAATTTTCTCGACCAAAAACAATCGCAACAGATGAATATTTGTTTTCGGAAATTGTTTTTGCACATTCACGCGGTGAAACCATCGGCCAGGGTATGCTTCTAATACGAGCACTTGTACCAATAACCAGATCACAATCTGATATAGCCTCTTTTAGGCTGGAGAAAACTTTAGCACTGGCTAGTATATCGTCAGCGCCTGTCGCTCTTGCTGTCGCTTCTGCCGAAGGAAATATTTTTGGACTAACAAGATACAGGTTGTTCTGTGACATTGTTTTCATGGCTCGGGCTGTCGCGCCGATATTGCCAGGATGAGTTGTCCCGACCAGAACAATCCTCGTTTTATCAAAAATTTCTTTCATACTTGTTATTGCTTCACTCATGACTACTGACCACGTAGAATACCTTGTTAACTATTTGGAGAACACTATGCACCCCATGCTCAATATCGCTATCCGTGCAGCCAGAGCTGCCGGCGATTCTATTGTACGTGAAATGGATCGCGTCAGTGATATTTCGGTTGATATAAAAGGAAAAAATGACTTTGTTACCGAAGTTGATCGACAAGCTGAGTATATTATCATCGAAACGATTAAAAAGGCTTATCCTGATCATGCTTTCCTGGGCGAAGAAACAGGAAAATCAGGTGAAAGCGAGTGTCTCTGGATTATTGACCCGCTCGATGGCACAACTAATTTCTTACATGGCATTCCTCATTTTGCCGTCTCTATTGCTCTGGAGCACAAGGGACATCTTGATCAGGCCGTTATTTATGATCCCGTCAAACAGGAATTATTTACAGCATCAAAAGGGAAAGGTGCACAGCTAAATAATAAAAAAATACGTGTCAGCTCACAGAAAACGCTTGATGGCGCATTATTGGCCACCGGTTTCCCATTTGGTGACAGTCAGTCAGTCGATAAATTTATAGCAAGTTTTAAAACCCTGTTCCCGAAAATTGCCGGCATTAGAAGACCCGGAGTCGCTTCGCTTGATCTGGCATACGTTGCTTGTGGACGCTTTGATGGCTTTTGGGAATATGGTTTAAAACCGTGGGATATTGCCGCGGGCGTTTTAATTGTACAAGAAGCAGGCGGCATCAATAGTGATATGTCTGGAGGAGAAGATTTTATGGAGAGTGGAGATATTATTTCTGCCAACCCGAAATTAATAAAAGAGATGTTTAAAAATATATAATAATAAATTTGGGAACATTAATTTTTATTTTAATATCTTTGCCTGAACCAGAATCATAGCAACAAATGAAAAAAGGCAATCCTGCGCTAATTGAACAAACCTTGTGAGGATAGCTAAAGACTGAACCTGCTCTACAGTGAAATTATCTAATTGACTTCCTAACGCAAGAAAAATGATTTCTCTCACGCCCATACCTGCAGGAACAATAAATACTAATATTCCAGCAACCCATCCTATACAGTGATATACAGCAATTTCTATTGCTTCATATAAAGTAACATCATAAAAAGCCAGAACGATTGAAGCAATAGTAAGCAAATAAGTTAAATAAAGCGTTGTACATGACAGGAACAACTTCTTTGTTTCTATTTCATGGTCTCTGCTTTTTTCCAAAAATAATAATGAATGGAATTTCTGGAACGGCTTAAAAAAAATATTGAGAACTACATCTTGATTTAAACAATAAATTGAAAGGAATGAGATAATTAGTAAAACAAATGCTACTATGATTGAATATTGTGATGCTATAAATGCTGCACTGATGAAAACAGAGAATACCGTTATAAATAACATTAATCTGATATTTGAAAACACCACTTTCTTAATGACTTTTTCAGAGTTAAGCATGGAAGCCTGAATAGCAAAGCCCCATATCACACCAGGCAAATATTTTGATAACTGTGACAAGTAAAATACTTTACATGTTTGAGAATAATCTATATCTACTTTATAAGAGTTTAGAAGTACTTTTAATAACCAACAACCTATTAAGGTGTGCATCAGAATGGCAACGGTCGAGATAACAAGGTATATGATCTTGAAATCTGCAACCTGGGATTTAACTTCTGACCACGAACTATGTAACAAATAAAATACAAAGCCTAAACCTAGAAAGTATAATATATATGTTATTTTTAATCGTGATACGGTCATAGCCTTTTAGTATTCTGGTTTATTAACTGCTGCTAACAATCTAGAATGATTATATAGAAAAGACAGCGTAAATAAACGATAAACAGGCCCATATATTTATTATAGAGATTATAGAGATGAATGACTTAAATGATTCTGAAAACAATAAATTAAATAATATAAAAGATTTCTATAACTCGGTCTATTATAAAAATGCTAAGCCAAAGCAACCGAATGTACATGATTTTTCCCTGGCAAAAAAAATTAATGTCCATGCAAAACAAAAAATATTAGATATAGCTTGTGGCACAGGAGAATGGTTACAGGCATGTAATACTTTGGGCGCTATTCCCCATGGCATTGATTTATCCAGCCGCGCAATAGAAACCTGTCAGTCAATTTTGCCGGAAGGTAAATTTTATGCTCAATCAGCAGAAAACCTTCCTTTTGAAGACAATAGTTTTGACATTGTTACATGCCTTGGTTCTTTGGAACATTTTATAAACCCTCTGGCTTCTCTTGAAGAAATGATAAGGGTAGGTAAAGATGATGCTTCATTTATATTGTTAGTACCAAATTCCGGATTTCTTACCAGAAGACTGGGGTTGTTTACAGGTACGTATCAGGTAGATGCACTTGAAGAAGTTCGTTCTTTGGAGGAATGGAGAAACTTATTTACATCCGCTGGTTTACAAATAGAGACGAGATGGAAAGATCTTCATATCCTTTCATTCTCATGGATTAAAAAAGGAAAGTGGTATCAAATTCCTTTTAGATTAGCCCAGGCACTGATCATGCCTCTTTGGCCACTTGAATGGCAATATCAGGTTTATCACAGTTGTAAAAAAGCGAAACATCTATAAAAAAAGACATAAACTAGACGCATGAAAGTACTTTTTATTTCCCGAGCATATCCACCAGTAATAGGTGGAATAGAAAAACAGAACTTCGAGATTTATAACGCACTATCAAACATATTAGATATAAAACTAGTAGCAAATACTAAAGGGAAAAGGTTTTTACCTGTTTTTATTATTATATCGTTATATAAATTAATAAAATTACGCAATGACTATGATTTAATATTGCTTGGCGATGGCGTACTTTCCATTTTATCTTTTATAGTTAAACTTTTTTCAAAGAAGAAAATCGTTTGCATCGTTCATGGACTGGACTTAACTTATCAAAATTTTTTTTATAAGAAATTATGGCTGAACATTTTTATAAAAGAGAACGACAGATTTATAGCCGTTGGTAAAGCAACAGTTGCGGAAGCTATTAAACTTGGAATATCCAAGGAAAAAATTATATTTATACCCAATGGCGTCAACATTGAAAATGTTTATTCAAATAACAAAGATATCGCCAATCTGTTAGGTTTTACTCCAAAAGGGCCAATACTGTTAACACTTGGCAGATTGATTAAACGTAAAGGAGTCGCGTGGTTTATTGAAAATGTAATGACCGAACTTGATGATTCAATTATTTATCTTATAGCTGGCCATGGGCCTGAAAGAAACAAAATTACTCAATCAATTGAAAGCTTTAACTTGAAAAACAAAGTAATTTATTTAGGCAGTGTCAGTGAAGAAGAAAAATTACTTTTACTCTCATCGGCAGATATATTTATACAACCCAATATACCCGTTGAAAATGATATTGAAGGGTTTGGCCTTGTAATTTTGGAAGCTGCCATACAAAACACTTTTGTCATTGCTTCTAAACTGGAAGGTCTGAATGACTCAATCACCCATGGAAAGAACGGTGTTTTAGTACCTCCAAAAAATGCAAATGATTATATTAAGGAAATTAAATCACTTCTTTCAAATAAAGATCAATTAAAAATAAAATCCCAGCAAGCAAGAAACTTTGTTATTGAAAATTATTCATGGGATAAAATTGCAGAAAAATATAAAGAAGTCCTACTCGAAAAAAGTAATTAATTGCAGATCACTTGATAAACATGCTGTGTCATTCAGGAATCAAACTGTCTGTGTATATCTCGGAAATACCATATGTATCAAAATAATTTTGTGCCGTTTTTTTATCGTTAATAGTATGAACATAACTGGGAATGCCACGATTGTGTAATTCTCTACCCAGACCGGATTTTGCTCGTGACTCGGGCATAGTAACGGCATAAATACCCATTCTTTCCACAATATTTAAAACTGCTTCATTACTTGCACCATATCGATAAAGAGTCCAGATTATTTTTTCGAAACCCAGTTTCTTTACCTGTTCGTATTCTGAAGGATGATATATTTGCGGAATAATTTGTGAACGGCGACCCGCAAATTTTTCTGACATGAGAGCCAAGCCTTTTAAATTATTGTTCTTGATGTCTGTAATTATTTTAATTTCAGGGTGATTCTCTAACCACTCGGACAAATCATTTAACGTGCATACATTAAGATCACGATAATTATTATTATATTCCTTAAATAATTCCAGACTGGGAACTTTTTCTAATTGGAAACCAAATATCTTTTTAAACTTATTTTTCCAGTCATGTATACAAACCATTTGATTATCGATCGTCCACGAAAAATCCAGTTCTATATATTTAAAACCGGAAGCAACACTATTCTCTATGGCTTCATAAGAGTTTGTATAATCCATGTCATTATATATTCCACCTGCATGCGCTATACGAAACACTTTGCCTGGTTGTTTTGGTCTGGAAATCTTCTTATCTGGAATATAACCCGGATATTTTTTTATAATAAATTCTTTTAATAACCAGGGAGATGATTTAGTTTGATCAGTCGTATTAACCCAGACCTTATGACACTGGGCTTCGTGCGCCTGTTCTATATTAAAATTTAAATTAAAATTATCCATTCCTGCCGGGATTTCCCATCTGGCACGAATTACTTCCGGTGCCTTATCTGCACAGTCGAAAGCGACCCAATCAAGAAAAAGATTACCCGGCTTTGAATCAATAAGATTATTATCGATATTGATGGAGACATTTACCATTTCTCCAACCGGCACACTTGATATAAATCTGCCTATTATCTGATGAGAGGCTTCACCCTGATATATTTTTTCAGGTAATTGAACCAGATAGTTATCCAACACATCTGCATTTAAATCATTCCTTGATATCAATTCAATTAAAGATGATATATCAGCACTATTTTTAGAATCAATTACAAGGCGTTGTATTCCTGATTTATTTTTATTGCCAATATAACTTTCATAAAGACTACATTCGAGACTATGACTGCACTTGAATAGATCGTTATCTTTATAAATATACAGTAACTTTCGAAATGTATTTCCTGCATATAATGTTCTTTTTTCTTTATATTCCCGAAAAAATGAACGTCCGCCAAAGCCATGCTTACTTATTTTTAAGTGATCCAGAATACTTGCAGGAATATCGACCAACCCAAAAACACTTTTATTTACAGTTGGTTTTATATTTTCACCTAGCGCCAATAAAAAACCACGGTTATCCGCATCAACGTCACTAACTTCAGGAATTAAGCTGGCAGATGACTCGTCAGAAGTAACGATAAGTATCGTATTTTTCAATAATCCTTTACTTAATAAATCTTTATAAAATGAATCAACTGAACGACTGGCAAATTCAAAAGCTCCTTTATATTCATCTTTACTATTTGGAGTATTATATGGGGGATGCGTACCACTGGTAAGCAAGGTTAAAAAATAAGGTTGCGATGATTTTCTATTTGCCAAATATTTAATTACACTTTTATAGAAACTATGATCATCCACGCCCCAACTACTTCTAAGCGTAGGCTTTTCAACATAGTTATCCCCGAATGCTTCATCGAAACCTGCTTGCTCGGCAAAAAGGTCTTTTGACATATAACCCAAAGGCGATGCCTGCATAAACAAAGACTGATACTCATGTTCTTTTAGCAGATGAGGTAAACATTTTTGAACAAGCCCTCCAAGTGCCATTAAATCTGATTTTGCTTCATTGGTAAAAAGATTAGGATAAGCACCACACAAGGCTGAAAACAAACCTCTGTTCGTTTGCCGCTGATGATTTACAAAGTAGTTTACCCGTAGCCCCTGTTTACTTAATTTTTTTAATTCCGGGGAATAGTTATTATCGACATGAAGCTGACTCAAACCTTCGACAAATAATAAAATAACGTTAGTCTCTGTTCCTTGATAAATACTCGCTCCATTTTCGACGCTATTTTTAATGAGTTGTCTCCCATCATACGTCACATTATCTGTATGTATTGCTTTTGAATCACCTCTTAATACATAGTAATCAAATAAACTGTTACCCTGCCATTTATAGACTTCGCATGAAGGACAAAATGAGATAACTATATTGAATATAATCAAGATCATTACTATCGCAGATTGCAGTTTGATCGAAACGAGTTTTTTTATTTGAAACCTTTCACTTATATAAACTAGCGCTAATACAACAGAGATATAAATAACCAACCTTCCGATTATAGCAAAATCAGCAAGAATACTTAATAAAAATGTATGACTTTTTGCCAGACCAATATGAGAGAAAACAGGATATGAACCATTGATAATAATATGGGCGTGAGACAAGGCTAAAATTGCTGAAATAATTACATAACAAAAATAGCGGACATGTCTATTAGCAATATAACTAAATAAAAATTCCAGAATCCAGCCCATGACAAAAGTAGTGCTGGCACCCCGTACCAATATTGCTGTGGAAACATCTTCGCCTACATAAAAAACCAGTACGACATGCAGTAGTGCACAGATAAGACCAAAAATCATAGAGTATTTTAATCCTGACTATTTATAGTTATAAATTCATATTGAATAACGAAACATTAAAAGCATCATTCTTAACTTAATGTTCTTGAATCACAGGAGTTAATTGAAAATTTGCTACCTAAAATTAATTCCACCCTGCTTTGTATGTCTCAGCTTTATCTTCAATACAGAATCAAGTTGCTGGTTTTCTTAACAACAAATTGAATAACAGTGTCAGCCAATTTGTAGTATGCATACTACTATACAATATCACACAGAACATCACTCTATAGCTTCCACATTACTTCCTATGTGCTTACTTGATATGTTACATTTATATATTGGCTCTCAGATGAGAGACTATATATTGATCTGAGGATTTTTTTATGAATATTGTGAACTTGTTTGCTTTTTTTCTTACTGTTCATTAGTGTTCCTGCTATGACCTACATTGATCCGGCATCCGGCAGTGCAATTATGTCTGCCATTATTGGCCTTTTTTTGCAGTTGGTTTAGCAATAAAAACATACTGGTACAAATTCAAATCACTTTTTACCGGTAAAGATAATAAAGATGAAAATGCGGAACAAGATTCTACAGAAGACAAGTAGAGTTTAATTGCATGGATGTTTTCTTATTGGGTGCAGGAAAACCCGCTTTCGGTCAAAAGCCTTCGGCACTTAAAAATATTGCCCTAAACACCCGGGCTATGGATTGGCAGATTCAAAGCTTTGCAGCAGTTGCCAATCCTGATGAACTTCATTATTTAGGTGGTTACTACGTTGATGATGTAATAAAGAATTACCCCCAACTTAACTTTACAGTTATTCCCGATTGGCAATCGAGAAGCATTTTACATACCTTTCTAAAAGTACCCTTTTCCGGTGACTCTGCAATCGTCTCCTACTCTGACACAATATTCAGAAAAGAAATTCTGAAAAATATGTTATCAATTGATGCTGACGTCATATTTTGTGTAGATAGTTTATGGAAAAAAAGATATGGAATTGTAATCCCCCCATTAATAACCGAAATTAAAAGTAGAGGTTAAGCCGCACTCAGTAATTGTCTGGGAGGTATTCCCCCAATCGCTGTATGTGGTCGTTCATTATTGTAAATCCAAAGCCACTGCGTAGCCAATAATTGCGCTTGTTCAATCGTTTCAAAAAGATGTAACTCCAGCCATTCATGCCTGGCGGTACGATTAAACCGCTCAATATAGGCGTTTTGTGTGGGCTTGCCCGGCTGGATATAAAGCAACGTAATTTGTTGTTCCATTGTCCAGTCTCTCAGTGCCTGGCTAATGTACTCAGAGCCATTATCACATCGAAGTGCGTCGGGTTTCCCTCGCCATTCAATGAGCTGTTCCAGTGAACGAATGACCCGTGTGCTCGGTAATGAAAAATCAACCTCAATCCCTAAGCCTTCCCGGTTATAGTCATCGACGACATTAAAGGTACGCAAGCTACGACCATCGGTTAGGCTGTCACTCATAAAATCCATTGACCAGACTTGATTAATCGCATTAGGGGCGCTTAGTGCTTCCGGTTTATCGCGTTTGATACGGCGCTTCGGCTTGATACGTAAATTCAATTCCAACTCCCGATAGATGCGGTAGACTCGCTTATGATTCCAGCCGTAGCCTTGAACATTGCGTAGGTATAAAAAGCATAAACCAAAGCCCCAGCGTTTATAGGTGGTACTTAAACGTAGCAACCAATCTGCGATTTGGACATTTTCATCATTGAGCTTTGCCTCATAGCGATAACACGTCTCACTAATAGAAAATACCTCGTATACAATACGGATACTGACTGTGAATTGCGCCCTTGTTTGTTGTGCCATCTCTTTACGTCGAGATGGCTTTACCACTTTTTTCAATGGCCTCGCAGGCTATTTCAGCTTTGAGTTTTTCTTCAGCATACATCTTTTTAAGTCGACGGTTTTCATCTTCGAGTTCTTTCATGCATTTCATCAACGAGGCATCCATTCCACCGTATTTAGAACGCCATTTATAAAAAGTGGCGTTGCTAATACTGTGTTCTCGGCATAAATCAGGCACAGACGTACTTGATTCGTTTTGTTTTAAGATCCCCAGGATCTGACTGTCTGTGTAACGTGATTTCTTCATAGAAAATACCTCTCTTAAGTGCATGAGAATTTTCTACTTATAACGCCTATTATTTTTCGGGGGGATTACAAGTCCATGATGGCGACCAGGTAGACAAATCCTTTGGCCATTGGGTATAGGTAATATCCGCGCACCAGACCGGGTTGGCGTGCGTGATCGACAGACCGTTGAGCAGGTACGGATAGGTTGTGTGTGCGACATTGGGTTTCGAGGTGTTCGGCTTTGGATAAATCGCGGTGATGCCCATTTTCTGCATTAAACGCTGTACGCGCTTGCGGTTGATCTTGATGCCTTCGTTGCACAACACATCACGTAACTTCCGGCTGCCCATGAACGGATAGAGCAAATGCAATTCATCCAGACGCCGCATGAGTGTCAGTTCCTCCTCACCAAGCGATACCGGGGTGTAATACATACCCGCGCGACTCAATTCCAATAAGCGGCACTGGTGGGTAACCGGCAGCCCGGTGCTGCCGGTCGATTCGTTGTCTTCGCTCGGACACTCCTAGCGTCCGAGCACCTGCTTTAAAAAATCATTCTCCAAGGCCAGTTTCCCAATCTTGGCTTGCATGTCTTTGGTATCGTGCTGTTGCTGCTCAACTACGTTGTGTGCCGCGACCAAATATGTCCTCGGCCTGATCAAGCAATTGCTTTTACCATTGCGAAATCTGATTGGCGTGAACATCAAATTCCGACACCAGTTCAGCGAGGGTTTTATCCCCCCGAATCGCCGCTAAGGCAACTTTAGCTTTCAATTTCGGGCTATGATTACGATGTTTTCTGCGCATGGCTTTCTCTCCATTACTGCGTGGTTTAAGATAACAGAAAACCACTTATCCCTCTGTCTGAATTTTGGGATCCTTTTCACATTAAATCAGGCATATTAATACCAAACACTCTGAAAATTGCAAAACACTCTATACTTCATCAAAGCTCTCTATAATTAATATTGCATACACAAGTAAAGAATGATATTGAGTATCTATTATTATAGAGACCATAAATACACTTAATATTCACTCTCAAATATTTAAAAATGGAATCTATTACAACCGACAATAGAAAATCAAAATATATTGTATGGGCAATGGCAGCAATACTATTGTCTAATATTTTTATATTAACTCCTTACTTATTGTACATAACAAATATTGAGCAATTTACATCTTATTTGTTCGAAATTATAAAGCTTTGTTTTATTCCATTTTTAGCATTTTTTCTTATTTTTATATTTATATTCAGGTTCAATTATAAATATGCCCACTGTATAGCAACGCTACTTGCCACTTTAAGCATACTTATATGGCTACAAGGAAATGTTTTGCTATGGGACTACGGTATATTAGATGGGCGAAACATAATATGGGAAAATTATCCATGGCAAGGCTGGGTTGATGGGCTTATCTGGACAGCCTCCATTTTAATCACAATTATTTTTTACAAAATAGCTGGCAATTTTTTTATTAAAGGTGCCATTTTTATTTTTTTTATACAATTAATATCCTTAAGTTACTTAAGTTATGAAAACTGGAATTTAATACAACATAAAAAAAATAAAAAACCGACAGCGGAAATAACTGAACTATTAAATTTTTCCGGCAAGAATAATGTTTTACACATTGTAGCTGACGGCTTTCAATCAGATGTGTTTAATGAATTAATGCATATGGAAGGCCTTAAAAATAGATATCAAAGTAGTTTTCATGGATTCGTATTTTTTCAGGAAACACTCGGAGTCTTTCCTTATACTAGATTTGCTATTCCAGCTTTCCTGGCTGGCGAGATGTATTCTAATGAAGTTCCTAAAGATACATATATTGATAATATATTAAAGAATGAAACTATCTTAAGCGTAGCAAACAATGAAGGCTACGAAATAGATATAGTAAGCGGTGATGATTATCTAATAAATAGATACTCTAATCTTCCCCATACAAATATATACAATATGGAAGACCTCGGAGGTGTTGGTGTACGCTTCAAAGATACTGCTGTCATCACTGATCTTTCATTCTTCCGGATTACGCCACATTTCTTAAAGAAATACATTTATAACGAACAAAAATGGTTAACGTCCCAACTTGTGGCTAATGATAATTTCTTTCAATTTAGTTACTTTTTGCACACACATTTTTTGAAGATACTAACTCATGCGATGAGTGCACAAAGACAAAAGCCTGTATACAAATATATTCATATAATGAATACTCATAATCCGATGGTTGTAAATAACAACTGCGAGTTTTCTGGCCAGGCAACGAGAATGAATAGAACCACCCTCACTATACAGTCTAAATGTACGCTTGATACACTCTCAGACTTGCTTGATAAGATGAAAACTTTGGGAATTTATGATAGCTCACTAATAATAATACACGCTGATCATGGCGGTTGGGTTCCTAACTACCGTCAAGGCCCGCCGCCATTGCTGTTTTCAGAAGGCATTGAGTCGCCTGAATGGGTCACTTCTCTTGCATCTCCTTTATTAACAATAAAAAAACCTTATAGTAAAGAAGTGTTTAGCGTATCTGACAAACAGGCATCATTACTTGATATTCCTATTACCATCAGTGATATTATGAACTGGGATTCAAACTTCAATTGGCAAGCACTGGATAAGATGGATACTGCAATGACGAGAAAACGATTTTTCCGCTTTTATGTATGGCAACGGGATGCCTGGGAAACAGATTATACAGGATCAATACAGGAGTTTAGCGTTGAAGGAAGCCATTATGAGGTAGAATGGAAACCCGAAAACATTTTTTATCCACCAAACTAAAAATTATGAAACCACTTCAATTTTTAACTATTGTAGTTATTAGCTGTTTTTTTTCTCAGCCTGCTACAGCATATCTTGACCCTGGGACAGGAAGTTTAATTCTGCAAATGTTAATAGCAGGAATTATAGGGGCAATGTTTACTATCAAAATGTACTGGTACAGACTAAAAGAGTTTATAGCTCGTCTGTTCGGAACAGAGAAAAAAACAGATCAAGATAACCAAGATGATAATAATCAAGATTAGTCTTGTTTAGCAGAAAAAACACCGTAGATTATGAGAGAAAAACTAGCCTGCTCATTCCGAGATCCTTCCGGCTTTCTTTTTAGAAAAGAAGGTGTTTTATATCGACAAATCAATAATAACTACAAAGAAACTTATGATGATTTTAAAAATTCGGGACTTTATGAAGAATTAATTAAATCAGGTTTACTCATACCTCACGAAGAAGTCGTAAATGACTCTATGAATGATGAGGGCTATATATCGATAAAGCCTTTTGAATTACCTTTTATTTCACATCCATACGAATGGTCATTTAGTCAACTCAAAGATGCAGCATTATTAACATTATCCATTCAACAAAAAGTTCTTTCGAAAGGCTATTCATTAAAAGATGCGAGTGCATATAACATTCAATTCTATAATGGAAAACCTGTATTTATCGACAGCTTATCTTTTGAAAAATTGCAACCTAACAAACCATGGGTTGCATATAAACAATTCTGCCAACATTTTTTAGCTCCATTGGCATTAATGTCAAAGACTGATATTTCGCTAAATCAATTACTAAAAACAAACATTGATGGAGTACCTTTAGCATTAGCAAGCAAACTACTGCCTCTTGCTACAAAACTTAATCCTTCATTAGCGATTCACATACACTTACATGCTAAGGCTCAATCAAAAAATGCTGATAAAAAATTTGATCCGGAGAAATTTAAAAATACATTTTCTATTAAATCTTTTTACGCAATTATAGATAGTCTAAAAGCAACCATTTTAAAACTAAAATGGAAGCCGGCAGGTACTGAATGGCATGATTACTATGACTCTAATAACAATTACGAAGATGCCAGTCTGGCATATAAACAGAATATTGTTGAAGAATTTTTAAGTAAGCAGAATATTCGTTCAGTATGGGATTTAGGCGCGAATACAGGTGTATTTAGTCAAATCGCTGCACATTATAGTCAATATGTATGCGCGTGGGATGTGGATCCTGCCTGTGTAGAATTAAATTACAAATCGCTCAGTGATTTAAAAATAAACAACGTTTATCCTTTATTATTAGATTTAACAAACCCAAGCCCGGCTTTAGGTTGGGATCACAGTGAACGAACATCATTTAAAAAAAGAAGCCCTGTTGACATGGTGCTTGCTCTTGGCTTGATTCATCATTTGGTCATTTCAAACAACTTACCTTTAGAAATGATTGCCCGATTTTTTTCTGAAATTACCTCGACGCTTATTATTGAATTTATTCCTAAAACAGATAGTCAGGTAGAAAAACTTCTACAAAATAGAGAAGATATTTTTCCCGATTATAATATAGAAAATTTTGAGATTATTTTTTCCAGGTATTTTATGTTACTAGAGTCAAAGTCAATAATTCAAACTCATAGAACACTATTTTTGATGAAAACTTTATAGACAGTTTATTTATCATCCTGTTTTTGATTGTACATAAGGCTAGTAATCTGTTCCGATATTAAACCCATAAGAAAAATTATGATCGCTGTAGAAAACAATAACGCACTCATATTTGTAAAACGACCAACTGTTATAAATGTGAATAAATAATATGATAAGCCAATAGTAAAGCTTAATACGCTAAGTGGGAAAAATATTTTTAATGGTGAATATAATGTACCTATTTTGAATAGAATCAGTAAAAACCTGATCCCATCTTTTAAAATTTTAATATGACTTTTACCTATTCTCTCTTCTGCTTTTATAGGCACATAACCAACACTGTAGCCTGTGCGAAAAAAAGCCATTGTACTTGTCGTTGGGTAAGAAAAACCATTAGGTAAAAGGTGTAAAAATTTTCTAAATTTTTCTGCGTTTACTGCCCGAAAGCCTGAGGTTAAATCTTCAACTTTTTGCCCAACCATAAGAGTCGCAAACCAATTATAAAAAGTATTGGCAAATAACCTTCCTACGCTCGCTTGTGACAACGTCGATCTGGCGCCAACAACCATATCAAATCCTTGATTAAGTTTATCAAGTAATGTTTGTATATCTTCAGGCTTATGTTGACCATCAGCATCCATAAATACCAAGACATCAGACTTGGCCAAACTTGCTCCGGTTTTTACAGCTGCACCATTTCCTTTCGAATAAGGATGACAAATAACCGTTACGCCAATATTACGACATAATTCTTCTGTACTATCAGTCGAACCATCATCTACTACTATAATTTCACAATCAGAATATGCCGCTTTAAGCTTTGGCAAGAAGACACTTAACGCTTCCGATTCATTTTTGGCTGGCAATATAATACTAAGTTTATTTGTCATATAACTTTCAAAGCCTTTCTCTAACTTCTTTTATAAATTTATTAAATCGACCATATTTATCCTGCGTTTCCAGATAATTAATTGTACGCTCCACCTGTTCAGGATAACCTCCTTCTTCATAATAAAGGGCTAATATCATTAAATCATCCGGAGTTGGATGCACAATAAGGGCTTCGAGTACTGTGGTAATCGCTGCATCAATATTTCCCTGTCCTTTAGCCAAGTATTCTGCATGAATTATGAGCAATCTTCTTCTTATATCACCTGTCATATATCGATTATTGAGCGCGGCTTCCAACACTCTATGGTAATCTTCTGCACTTAAAAGGCATCCCCCAGCGACGATACAATTTTTAACTGACTTTAGAATACTTATTATTGAAACATCAAGCTTTGATGAATATAGACCACTCACCAATTCTTCGATAAATTCCTGCGGTGGTTCGACTTTTAATTGCAAATAGGTCTCGAGCTTTCCCAATTCTCCACTGAATTCTTTTTTATTTAGT
>Ga0214472_10001295_pt1 | contig 28449 bp, 7 predicted proteins | sample RVTome_6_FD_207662 | JGI IMG/M metagenome (GOLD analysis project Ga0214472, IMG submission 207662) | Soil microbial communities from uranium-contaminated site in the Upper Colorado River Basin, Wyoming, United States - RVT140D175 | ecosystem: Environmental > Terrestrial > Soil > Contaminated >...
GACCGGATACTCCGGCGCACTGTCACCCAGGTACACATTGACGTTGACCACCGTACCCTCAGTTACAGTCTGATCCAGACCGATATTCACCGCGGGCGGCGGGGTCTCGTTGTCATAAAGTAATACAGTGCCACTACTCGGTGAGCTAATGATATACCCCGGATCAGCCGTAAGCTTGAGATCGATGGTCTCATCACCTTCGTAGGTATTATCATCCAGCGGAACTATATCAATAGTTACCGTGCTATCACCTGCCAATATGGTTGCACTACCATTAATTACTATATAATCAACCCCAGAGGTCGCTGAGCCACTAATACTAAAGTTTACAGTCAGGTCTTCAACAGTATTACCAGCGCGCGTAATGACAAACTGGGCACCATCACTGGTACCTTCGATGGCTACCGCATCCACAGCGCTCAGCATGACAATGCCAGGACCGGCACTTGCGGTTATTGAAAAATCATCATCCGTGTTCGTGACCAATACGTCAGCAGGGTTAATGCCATTGTAACTGGCATCCGTACTAAAGGACGTACCAGTGATAATGGTATAGGCAGCATTGCCATCACTTGCTGTGTCATCCACACCGGTAACGGTCACAGTTTGTGGTGTGGCCCAGTTTCCTGTAGTAAACGTCAGAGATGACGTGCTTACAGTCCCTTCTGTTGTATCGCTGCTGGATATTCCAATGACAACATCCGCCGTTGGAGCCTTATTAAGCACAACATTAAATGTCGCCGTTCCTCCTGCTTCAGTTGTACTGAGTCCGAAAGTAGGATTGACAGTGATCCCGGCAGTCGAGCCATCATCGTCAATATTCAGTACAACAACATCAGTGGCATTCAAGGTATTATAATTACTGTCTCCACTCGTTGCCGCAGCCGTAACAATATTGTACGGCTGATTACCATCGGCAGACCCATCGTTCACCCCGGTTACAGTGACAACCTGGGCGCTATCCCAATCGGCAGCTGTAAATATGAGCGAGGACGGAGATACTGTTCCTTCCCCTGTGTCGTTACTTGACAGGCCTATAGTGACACTTGCAGTGGGTTGACTATCAAGCACCACAGTAAATGTCGCCTGGCCGCCACTTTCAGTCGTGGTTAACCCTGCATCAGGCGTGACGGTGATACCCGCCGTATCATCATCTATATTGGTGACAGCTACATCAGCAGGATTCAGGCCGTTATAGTTCGTGTCACTGCTTGTTGCAGCCGCTGTAACAGCGTTGTACACAACATTGCCATCATCAACATCGTCGTTTATACCCGTCAGAGCGACCGTTTGGCGGACATTCCAGTTACCTGTCGTAAACGTCAGCGATACAGGGCTGATCGTACCTTCAGTAATATCACTACTGGACAGACCAATAACAACATTGCCTGTCGGCGCCTGGTTCAATACCACATCGAAATAGGCCTTTTGTCCGGATTCAGTCGTTGTCAAACCACTTGCCACATAGTCGAGTATGACCTTATCCAGTTCGGCTTGTTGTGTGCCATCCGAGTTCAGGAAGGCCTTGAAGTAGAAATTGCCCGTACCGACATCGGCAACAAAGCTACCCATTCTCGAGCTGATTACCCCGGCACTGTTCGTCTGTGCATACCCGGAGGCAACTGTCCAGTTCGACCCATTATGGTAATACCATGTGCTGCCATTATTGGATATCTGGTACCCGATGGTGCCTTGATGGTTTGCTCCCACGATGTCGGTAAATGACACAAGCTGTGAGAAGGCTAGACCTGAATTATTGACCACCGTCGGGTTATCCGTCGGATACCCGGTCTGGGTCGTGTAATTGATCGTAATATCTTCAAGTTGCGGCGTTACACTGCTGTTCGATGTGCTGAATGTCGCACGATAACGGAAATACCGTCTGCCATCAAACGTGGTATAGGTATCGACACCGTTAGTGGCACCTATCCAGTTTGTCCATGAGCTACAGGCACCCGGGCAATCCGGGCTTACACCATCATCGACAATCGCCACGGTACCACTTAATAACTGTGACCATGGACTCAACGTGCCATCTGAAAAATCATCGAAGAACACCTGTGTATCCGCAGGCAGTGCACGCACATCGATATTATCGCTGTCATAATCAAAATCACCGTTGACGTTGACATTAGTAAAACTCGAGTACGTGCCATCGGTTGCCGACACCGTTGCCAATGGAGTAGCTGCATCAGGATCGACCTTGCCTGCGAATATCCTGCCTGTAATAGCAGAGCCAACACGAGACAATTGGAGCGTATACCATACGCCGGTATTTAATCCACCTGCAACAGTAGTGGCAGAGCCTCCACCCAGCGAGACAGCGCTGTAGGCATCGCGACGCTCGATCTGGAATCCCTCAGTTGCGGTGTTCATCGTAATTCCATAACCATTACCACTGCCATTGGTCACACTGTAACGGTTGGTATTGCTGCCTGGCTCATTAATACGCTTGGTATAGACCGTCAGTTCAAAATCACCGACGGTTTGTGATAAAGGTGCAGACCCGCCATTGGCATCGCCGTTGACCGTTTTGCGTAGCACATTGTTAGAGATGCCCGCCTGAATCTCGATACCCAGACTGGTATTGGCAGGTTGTGTACTCAGATTCCAGCTGACGACCCCAACATCAGGATTGTTATTTCCAATGTTTATGACAGGCGAGACAAACTGTCCGGAAGCAAGATATTCTGCCAAGGGTACCCCGGTGGCGGTACCACCATTGCCATAGACAAGCGTGCCGCCAATCTGCGAGCTAACCAATAAATCACGATCCTGGTCACCATCCAGATCGCCTAATGCGGGGCTTTGACCTGCTACACCAGGAGTCAATGTCCAGGCAAAACGCTGTATCCAGGCGGGTGATGCGGCACTGCCCGCATTCTCATAAACTCGAATATCATTGTTAGAACCTAGCACCAAATCGAAATCACCATCACGATCCAGATCAGCGAAGGCTGGACTTGAATTCGTAGTACCAGTGGGTGGATTCCAGGCAGCATTTGCTGTCCATACCGGGCTTGTGACACTGCCCGTATTTTGATATCCCCTTGTTGCTCCACTACTGTCACCAATCATCAAATCATAATCACCATCATTATCCAGATCAGCAAGCCTCGGAGCAGAATTTCCACCCGTATCAATGGTGTTCCATGTTGGTCGCGCAGTCCACACAGGAGATGTGACAGAGCCGGTATTTTCATAGGCTACGTTTATACCTACCTGTGTACCGATTATCGCATCTAAATCACCATCATTGTCGAGGTCTGCAAATGTGGGGCCTGCATTGCTGCCTATATCAGGCATATTCCATGACGCTTTTACAGTCCAGACAGGACTACTGGCTGTCCCGGTGTTTTCATAGGCCTTGCCTGTACCATCCAGCAAGCCAAACATCAGGTCCAGGTCACCATCATTATCCAGATCGGCAAGGGCTGGCCTTTCCCCACCACCTTGAGTGGGTGGATCCCAGGTTGCGCGGCGCATCCAGTTCCATGCGGGAATAGTGTTTGTCCCGGTGTTTTGAATACCAAAACTGACACCCGATAGTTCACCTACCAACACATCATAGTCACCATCGTTATCGATATCAGCAAGGGCAGGTTCCGAATTTGTACCCAGGTCGTATATATCCCATGCAGAGGTGGCTGTCCATGTTGGGCTGCTTGCAGTACCCGTATTTTGGTAACCATACGTGATACCTGATGCCGCCCCAACCAGCACATCGAAGTCCCCATCATTATCCAGATCTTTGATAGCGGGTATCACTGAACCCTGACCAGTGGCAATATTCCATGCAGGGCGTGCTGACCATGTCGGGCTACTGGCAGTGCCAGTGTTTTCATAGGCAATGACTGTGGCTCCAATATCGCCTATCAGGACATCCCGATCACCATCATTGTCCAGATCTGCAAAAACCGGTGCTGTGCGGGTTCCAACATCGGGCACATTCCATGCCGCAATAGCTGTCCATGCTGGGCTGCTCACCGTACCTGTATTGCGATATGCCACACTTAAACCATTAGTACTGCCAATCACGACGTCATAGTCACCGTCATTGTCCAGGTCTGCAAGTCCTGGTTTTGAATAGCCGCCTGAAACTGTGCCAGGTACATTCCATGTAGGCATGGCAGTCCATACAGGACTGGTATTGGTACCGGTATTTCGATACGCAAGGGTTGTACCGCCAGAATGCCCTACTAATACATCCTGATCTCCGTCGTTATCCAGATCAGCGAAAGCGGGGTGAGAATATGATCCTACATCAGGCAGATTAAACTTTTTAAATACGGTGGGTGAACCTACTGAAGACAATTGAATGCCTGCGCCGGCACCACTGCCGCTGACTGCTGTATTGACCAATGTGCCTGCATTAAAACCGCCCGCGTTTGGTGCATCCGCGCTGCCATCATCAGAGGTTTGCAGGACTGTTTGATTGCCGCCATACTGATATTTAAGCCTTGCGGTACCCGATGTAACTTCTATCTTGGATACGTCAGATACTGTGTATTCGTCTGGTGTTGTCAGTGGCCAATTCGTGCTCGCATTCAGATCCGGAATAATAGTAACGCCGGCCGAATCATCGTCTATATTTATCACAGAAACATCCACGGCATTCAACCCACTGAAATTGGTATCTGAACTGACAGCCGCTGCAGTGATAATTGTGTATGACTGGCTGCCATCACTCGCCACATCATCCTGACCTGTGATGGTAACGAGCTGTGGTGTAAACCAGTTCGATGAGTTGAAGACGAGCGATGGCGGCGAGACTGCGCCTTCCGATGGATCAGAGCTCGACAGGCCGATCGTTACATTCGCGGAGGGTACGCCATTGAGCGCCACAGTAAATGTGGCGGTATCACCGCCTTCTGTCGTCACCAGGCCTGCCACCGGGTTTACATTGATGCTTGTAACATCATCATCTGCATTGGTTACTAATACATCTGCTGCATCCAAACCATTATACTTACCGTCAGTGCTAATGGCCGGTGCGGTCACAATGCTGTAGCCTTGATCGCCATCTGCAATGGCATCATCTACACCCGTGACGGTGACGGTCTGGGCAATGTTCCAATTGCCTGGGATAAACGTCAGCGAGGGTGGTGTTGGCGCACCCTCGGTAGTATCGCTCGTTGACAGGTCTATAGTCACATTGGCCGTTGGTTCACTGGTAAGCACAACATCAAAAGTATCGGAAGCACCCGTTTCTGCCGTGTAAAGGCCTGATGTCGGAGTAACAGTAATACCTGCATTCTCATCATCGATGATAGTCACCGTAGCATTATTTTGTATGCCGATTTTATACCCTGCATCAGGTGAGATAGTCACAACAACCGTTTCATTGCCTTCCGCAATCAGGTCATTGATAGCCGTAACTACGATAGGTGGCGCGGATACGCTGCCTGCACCAATAACGACACTGCCACTCAAGGCCACATAATCCGTACCGCTTGTGGCGGTGCCATTCACAGTGTAAAACACTGTCAGTGGCGCTGCGGTCTCACCCAAACGCTGGACAGTGAATTCTCCGGTACCCGCACTCTCAACCGCAGTGGGATCATTGGCAATAATCGTTACCTGATTCTGTCCTGATTCATATGAAATTGTCACATCCGTCAATTCGGGGGTTGTCAATGTAGTATTGGATATCAATATAGCCTTATATTGGAAATAGCGATCATTGAAATCATTCGTCAATTGTGCCGGAATGATCGACGATGGCGCGTTGAATACATCGCTGGATGTAGAATTGTTTTCTGCGATAGTCAATACTGAAAAGGCCAGGTCATTGGCTTGCGCTATCCCATTGAAATAGCTTGTGCCACCAAAATAATTCGCACCACCAACCGCCTTGGCCTGTGCTATTTGTCCGACTATATTACAGGCGTGAGTCAGCTCGGCATAATATTGAGTATTCGGCTGCACCGTGATTGCAGGTAAAAAGTCGGAACCGGATGCAGTTGAGCCCAGGTTGGTCGTTTTAGCGGGGCTGTCCCACAAGGTCATGACCGGATTCGGAGTAGCACAGCTACTATACGAGGTGTCGATAAACGTGACCCGTGAGATTTTGGTTGTGTCGCTGCCCGTGGTAAATGTCTGCCCAATAGATGCTGCACTGAAGGTAAAGGTCAGATTCCACGCGGTAAAACTGATCAGCGTGTTTCCACCCAGACCGACCCACTGACTCCAGTTCGTGCCATCGGGCGATGATCTCAACTGAAAATTGATATCTGTACCGGCAGGCGTGACATCGCTCCAGGTGATATTGGTAATTGTATTTGTCGGGTCTTCGCTATCAAACGGTGAAGATATCAATTCAAATATACCCGTTGGATAGGCATCATAACTGCGATTAATGGTTATATCCTCGAAACTCGGCGCCTCCGACGGGCTGCCTGCGCTGCCATCCAGCACTACGCGATAACGCAAGTAGCTATTACCGTCAAATGTCGTACCAGTAGTACTACCGTTAAGTGAGGTGACATCTATCCAATTTGTCCAGTTAGTGCATGCTCCTCCGGGACAATCAGGTGTACTTGTAGACCCAGCCTGTATTTCTACAGTCAAGGTTTTACCGGACGGCTGGGAAACCGGATTCCAGCTGACAATACCATAATCAGAATTAAGCCCGGAAAGGATCACTGGTGAAACAAAGGTACCTGTGACTACCGAGGTCAGACCGATTGAAGCCGCAGGATCTGAGCTAATCGTCGGGGCACTTACCGTTTCCAGACGAATTCGGCCGTCACCGCCTGCGCCGCCTGTCCATTCAGCAGCACCATTGCCGCCGGCGCCTCCGCCAGCCAGTACCTGAAAATTCGTCAGAGTTGTACTATCGGTTCCTATGTATATAGTTCCGCCTGCACCGCCGCCGCCGCCGCCGGCATTTTTACCTGTCGTTGTTGCGTTACCACCCGCTATACCATCTGCATCAATTCTGCCGGTGTTTCCTGTGATAGTATTTGCTGCAACAAAGATTATTCCGCCGCCATTACCACCGGCACCTGATGTATAGGAACTGATAGCGGAACCGGAACCACCTCCGGCGCCGAGGAACATGCGCCCAAGATCACTGTCACCATAACTGTTGCCACCCTGGCCATCATAGGGGGTACCATTGAAAACAGTATTGACCCAGCCTATGCCATCTGATCCGTCTGCAGCATGCCCGCCGCCACCACCACCGGCCTGATTATTGCCAAATCCGGTACTAAGCCCACCGCCGCCGCCGCCAGAGTTTTCTGTGTTAATTAATGTCGGTATGCCGGCATAGCCCTCGCCCTGTTCACCGCTCGATCCGGATTGGGCACCACCCCCTATAAAGCCTTTGCCTTTGGCTCCGATGACACCATCAAGCGTTAGTGTGCCATTTGCCCTGAAGGCAATGATACCGCCTTTACCGGTGGAAGAATCATAGGCATTGGTGGTTAAACCAACTCCGTAAGGTATGGTAACACTGGTATAGTTAGGCACGCGTATGACCTGTACCTGCCCGTCCGTATCAAAGTAAGAATTCGACAATGTACCAAGCAGATTGATCGTATTGCCGGAAGGCGTTCCATTGATCGATGAAAATTCATAGACACCTGCATTGGTCGGATGCTGCATTTGTACGATCAGGATTTCATCGCTATCCACAAATCCAGCAACACTGTCAACACTAAGGCTTGACATCCCGGCAGAGACATCTGTTGTTAATGAAGCTATGAAACCATCCGGCTGCCCGGGATTACCATCCCCGCCATTACCGACAACCACATTTGAACTATCAGTGGCCAGATTGAAATAGGTAGGATTTTGCAAACCTTGCTGATAGTGGGCCTGTATCGTGGCCTGATCAAGGGCGACATCTGCATAGGTGGCGAGTTCATCAATACGGCCATTAATAAAATTTGTATTATTGCTGCGACTTCCTATACGTGCACCAATACCAACACTATTTAATAAACTTTCATTGATCATCGACAATTTCATGCGCACGCCATCCACATAGATATTGTGATAGGCCCCTACTGGAGCATCAATATCACTGACATAGGCAATATGATGCCATCTACGTTCTTCAATCACATTATTGACCGTTTGCGCCACCCATAGATCTCCCCCACTACGGGTGGTAATGGCTACACGTTTAACACCACCATCGCCAGGACCAACCTCAAGCACGGTCGCATTAATATTATTTGCAGCAGTCTCAATAATGGTATTCCTTGTAGAAAGGTTATTGATAAATACCCATGCTTCGATGGTATATTTTCTGAAATGTGCCAGGGTGCCACCACTTACAATTACAGAGTCATCTATCCCATCAAACGAAAGTGCCTGATTCAGAATGCCTGTATCATATACAGGACCTCCGATTAGAGTTGCTGATAATGCAATAGGACCAGTATTGTTTGCATTGCCATTAAAATGAAAAAGGGCAGTGGTTCCAGGGATATGCCCCGGTGCATTGGGCAGTTCTATGGGAGATCCTGCCGTAAACCCTGTTAATGCACCATCGGTACCATCTCCATAAGTCTTATTGGCATACGTAGAAAGCGTGACTTCCGCATTGATACCCTCTTTGTGAATAACAGCACCACCTGATAATATCCCGTTAACAAATCCCCCTGAGTTTGGTGAATCCACAACACCGTCATCAGTTGTTTGTGTAATTGTGCCGTTTGCAGGCGATGATTGCAGGCGCACAGTCCCCGCGCCAAGATCAAGGGTGCCTGTTGTTGATGAAAATTCATCCCAGTTGTTCTGATCTGAAGTATGTGTCGCCGTGTTTGAGCTTGTACCACCTGTCCAGTCATTCTGGTTGAAACTCCCCGAGACGGCATTGACATTGGCAGCCGCCAATAACAAGGTAACCGTGCCCATCGTTAATGAGATGCGCTGAAATAAGGATTCAATTTGGCGATTTGTCTTTAATATCATATTAACAACTCTTATAGTTATAAGGTTTTTGTCATTATATTTTTCATACATACTTCAGGTAATCTGAATACTGGCGGGCTGAATCTCGCGCATCCTTCATCAGGGGCTTAATCCAGATACCATGCCGGTAACACACAGTTAGGTGCACAAGACGGCGTGAAAACATCACCCCCATTCTGCACAGGATCCCTGAAAGAACGCCAGATGGCCGGATCATAGACATTGAATCCATCACCATCTGCACTAAAATACTCTCCTGCATCGAAACCTGCTCCACTGTCCCATCCAGCGGAATGTAATGAGCCAGGCTTCCATCCTTGTCCCGGGACAAACACAAATTGTCCTGCGGTCACATTTGCATCTTGCGCATCTGTTGCCATATCAAAATTTGCAACAGAGTCCGACTCCTGATTGAAAGTCAGAGTATTTATCATGGGGATAATGACATCCGCCGTATCGTAACTGACATGCCGCATATCGATATCCACGAACAATGTCAGATCATCGGTTGTTATTGTTTCAGTGATCCTTGGCTTGTTCTCGAAACTGTCCTTTAAAAAAGTCTGGGAAAACTCATCGCCATCATTGAGGATCATTTGTATTTTGGTCAGCGTGGGATATCCTGTGCCGATACCGGTATCCACTGAATCCGAATTTCCGCCGGCTCTGCTAACGACAATACCCAGTGGATCGTGCCCATTACCAGAATCAGTGATTTCATTACTTACAATAACTTTCGCGCAACCTACTTCACAACCGACTGGCGCCAATGACCCTGGACCTCCTCCTGCAACAATACCACCCGATGCAGTAACACTGGTTTTAAAGCTATTTGTGCCGGGAGGACCCCCGGTATTCTGCAATGGTGATGCCTGGATGATCAATTCCTGGGCAAAATCACCTGACGGGTCACCCATGATCATATGCCGATAACTCACACCATCTACAAAATATTGCTCGAACATGACAGGGACGCCATTAAAACCGTAATAGGCATGCCTGCAATCTCCCCCACCGGCTGCTGAACAATTGACAAAAGTAAATGATGGATTACTTTGAGAAGGTAAAGCATTCTTTTGTGTCCAATCCAGATCCAATGGACCTGCAACACTTTGATTAACGATTGGGTTGGCGATGGTCAATGTGAAGACAGACAAAATGGCAACCAATAACCAACGCCTTGCACAAGGTCTTGCACTATTGCGCATCATTTCCGTTCTTTGACTAATATATATAATATTTTTCAGCATGGCTTTCTGTCATTTACTTGTTTTTTTAGATATGCCCTTGTATATCATTTTCTATTCAATTCATCCTGAACTGATAAATGACGAGCCCACCAATGACTGCATGAATATCAGGTCAAAGACCACACTAGATTGATATGGTGTTTTGTTTATCATGTAGCTTCCCCCAGCGCTGTTATTATTTTTACGCGCGCAAGAATTTTTTATGTTTATACGTAATTCGTAAATCCAGTTACATGACTGAAATGGAACCTCTTGTTGATGGCCTTCCGGGACAATCCGGAATCACGCTCCACTGTGATCCCCGCCGGAAAAACCATGAGAAAAGCCCCTGCGCCGCAACTGTTTCCACTTGCTCGACAACCCCTTAGTTTGTTTTTAATACTCTGAAAAACTGCATTTAATTCATATAAACATGAAGTATTTTTAATCTCCATCGAGATTAAAAAACGGCAATACGCCCCTCAATTGCAGGAACCTACGAAGTAGTTATCGATTCCCCAATTTCAGGCGTTACTTAATTTCTGTATTTTTACAGGCATTTATAACAACTTTCCGAACTTTCACTTTATGAACCAGATCCCTAATGATTCTGGTTTTCTTGTCTTGTATTGCTCGTGTCTTATTTTTTACTGCCAGTTTTTATTTTTATTTGCGTTTTCTTTAAATGTTCTTCTGGGTATTCAACATGACGAGATGAATTATTAAAATTGTCACAGATAAATAAAATATCTTATTTTTATAAAAATATTCATCTGCTTAGATCATGACTCAAAATGTTTATATTGATAAATCCCCCCTATCCCGAATGGCGCTAACTTGAGCGCTTTTGATCGAGGATACGGCGCCGGGCAGGATAAGGCTGCCACGCGTAGCCTGCATGCAGCGACAGTGAAATACGGGGGAAACGGCCGGCGCCAACATCCATTCCCGGAATCCGCTTTGCTTCTTCCGGGCTATACACTTTTAACAAATAACTTGACAATGTACGGCGTTGCCGTATAAGCAAGCCATGCTATTTATCGAGACCCCGGTATTCTCAAAACTGGTCTATGACTATCTAAACGATAATGAATACGCTGACTACAGTGGACTCTGGTATTTCACCCCAAATCGGGGGACGTTATACCGAAGAGCGGGGGAGTTCGTAAATTGCGCTGGGCTGCAAAAGGAAAAGGTAAGCGTGGTGGCGTGCGTGTTATCTATTACGTCAAAACCGAGGCAGATGAAATCTGACTGCTGACAATCTACGCGAAAAACGAACTGGAAAATATGCCAGTGAATGTACTGAAAGCAATCAGGCAGGAGATAGAAATGAAACGTAATATTGGAAAAGAAATATTACAGGGTCTGAAAGACATCAAGGCCCATAAGCGGGGCAAGAAGAAACTGGTCACACACAAGCTGAAAATTCCTGACGCCAGATCGATACGGGAAGGTATGGGCGTTTCCCAGTCTGTCTTTGCTGCCATGTTGGGCGTCAGCGTGAGAACCTTGCAGGACTGGGAACAAGGCCGCCGGACACCCCAAGGGCCGGCCTGCTCTCTCCTGAGGGTCGCGGCCAGACACCCAAAGATCCTTGCAGATACCTACAAGAAAGCAAGCTGACGTGCTTGCTTATAATTCCATTTCATCCGGGCTACTCGCTTAAAAAATATATTGCATTGCTTCGCAATCCTTGGCGGGCTACGGCACTGCGTGCCTAGCCCGTCCTACATCTATTATCTGACTAATAAAGTTTATATACATCAACAACACCCTGCCCACCCGGGACAAAACCGGTGCCGCCATCGACATTGATCTGGCCCGTGGTTCCTGAAATAACGCCATCATTATCGTAAAAGGTTATGCGGCCACCACCGCCACCACCACCGGGCATAGCGTTTATGTTCAATTCACTGTCACCACCCCTGGCGGTGATAATGCCATTATTGGTGATGCTGGTCGCCTCAAGCTGGATGCCGCCACCCGAGCCGCCGCCACCTGAGGTATAGTAATTTTTCGTAAACGTATCGCCTATATTGCTATAGGTGTACGTCGCAGCACCATTACCTCCATCGGCCTGTATTTGTCCGGATGGGCCGATCAGGATATTGGCGCCGGAGGATATCCTGATAGCGCCGCCGCCGCCGCCGCCATCACCGCCATAATAGTATCCGGTATCTTTAAAACGTATGGGATCATACGGTACGTAGCTTGTAGATGTCCCACCTCCCCCACCTGAACCGCCAATCAGTGCATTCCCATAGCGAATTCCGCCTGCACTCACAAATATATCCGTCACTGAAACATCATATCCGGCGCCACCGGCGCCGCCAAAACCACCACCCGCCCCCGCCAGCAGTAGATGCGCGTAACCGCTCCCTGCACCATATCCTGCCTCGGGATATATTGAGCCGCCATACCCACCTTTCCCGCCCATGGCGCCACCCGCGCCACCCGGAGAATTAATAAACGATGGCAGGCTAGTAGTATTGGTCGCGCCGTTTACACTCAAAATCCCATCGATGACGACATCACCCTGCGAGTAGATGACAAGTGCAGGTCCACCCTTGGGCACATCGACGATGGCGCCTTGCGCGATGTAAAACGAGGTAAAGTTGTAAATGCCACCCGGCAGGTTGGTGCAGGTGCCTGTTAGACAGGTGTAAGCACCGTCTTGTCCCGTCCCGCCCAGTGGGGGTTTCGATAACTGGACGCTGCCGCCGTTCAGGTTCGTCACCTGGGTATAGTTTTTTGAGTTCCCTTCCAGGTTAAATCCTGTGTCTGTAGTACCATCATCGGTCTGAAGCCAGCTGCCATTGCTTGTACTGATGGTGATAGATTCCAGCGCGGGGGTCTTGAAGATATTCGTGGTGACCAGTGACACCTGATACTGGATATATTGATGACCATCGGTGGCGCCACCGCCATCAGAGAGGGCGCCGCCATTGGAAAGATTGCTCAGTAAATTGAACCCCGGTTCACCCAGGCAGTTCGGATCATCACAGGTTCTGGCCTTTATAGTGATCGTCTGTCCGTTCAGGGTCTCTGTCCAGTTGATAGTCGTAAAATTACTGGGTACACCCAAGTCATGGATCGCCGAGATATAGGTACCACTGGTCACAAACAGTGCGATATAGGCCTCCAACTCGATGAGATAACTCAAGCCATCCAGGGCCGATCCTTCCGCAATGGTAAACCGCACAAATCGGGCATCGACAGGGGCAAAGTTCACTGTCCTGATGAAACTGGAGTTATTGGCAACGTTAGCCTGAGTATTCCATTGTGAACCATCAACCGATGTGTCAATGGTGAATGCGCGCGTGGTTGTAAAGGCAACACTGTTATAACCCATCGTGAGTTTCACCTGATCGATGGTGAAGACATTACCCAGATCGACAGCATACCATTGTCCGGCATTGGCATTGGCCGGCGCCCACATCGCATTGGTGTCCGGAGTCTGGGCAGTATTGTTATTCAAGGGCGCACTGGTGCTGTAACCCGATTTTGTCGATGAGGCCACACCGGCTCTGCTCTGCGCAACATTGATTGTAGTCAGCGGGGCATCGGCGGTGGTAAAGATTGCATCCGGGGACTCATGGATATTGTTCGACTGATCGATGCCCGTAATTTTATAGTGATATAGCGTCGATGGAGAGAGATTCGCGAGTGTCATCTCGTGGCTGGTCGTGAGTGCGTTGTCCGCTGTGAAAAATCCATATCCTGTTGTCTGACCATAGTCGATGCGGCTGGTAGCCTGAACTGTGGTATCCCAGCTGATGTTGGCACTGCTGGAAGTGATATTGCTTACGACTATATTCGAGATGACCGGCGTTACAGGTGTTATTGACGATGTGGTACAAACCGCATCGCTTCCATGAACAAGTCCCCCGGAATTCTGTGCCACGAGCCGATAGTAATAGCTGGTGTCCGGTGCAAGGCCAGTGACCACCGCACTCAGTGGAACATTGATGCTGCCCGTGCCCAGGGGGATGGATCCCGTAGGCGTACCATAACTCGTGGTTTCTCCCCACTCAAACCAGGCATCGGTATCGAAACCATTCGGATTGACCGTGCCATTGAAGGCGCATCTGTCCACTGTCACCAGTGATGGAGATGCGGTTGTCACTGCCGGTGGTGGTACAGACTGGGTCGTCGCGGTCTGATCGGCACCTTCAATTATCACATTGCCAAAGCCGCGCGCCACGATGCGGAAATGATATTGTGTCGCGGGGGTCAGTGCTGCCAGTGTCTCGCTGAAGCTCTGGCTGTTATTCGTGCTCCCGACCAGTCGCTCCGCGGTGGTGTCGCCATATGCTGATGTCATACCCCAGTCAAACCACGCTGAAGTGGCAAAACCATTCGGATTGATGGCCGCATTCATTGTCAAGCCGGTGGGGGTAAGGCTGGTCGCTATGGCGGTGTTTACCGTCGCTGACCGTGCAGTGCGGATTATCTCATCTGATCCGTAAATTGGTGTGTTGCCATACCCTCTGGCTACAGCACGATAGTGATATTCGGTATCGGGTTGCAAGCCTGCAATATCTTGTGTGTATGGTTGTGTCGTGGTGCCATTGCCCATGGATTGCGCTGAAGTCAGATTGCCATAACTGGTGCTGCTACCCCATTCAAACCAGCCCACACTGTCCGTGCCCAATGGATTGCCTTCACCGTTCAGCGTAATACTGACCGGGGTGATATTAGATGCACTGCCTGTGGTAACCGACGGAGGATCGGTCGGCGGGATCACGCCCGCGGCCGGGGTCGTGCACTGATTGTCTTCACTGGTTACTGTTCCCCCTTCATTTTGCGCCACCGCATGGTAATGATATGTAGTCGCAAGAGCATAATTCGGTATCGCCTGGGTAAAATCGAGGTTGATCGTACCAGCACCCAGACTGGCGGCAGTAGTCGTCAAGCCATAATCGGTGTCGAGTCCGAATTCAAACCAGGCATGGGTGTCATAGCCATTGGGATTGACAGTGATCCCCATCAGGGTGCAATTGATATTCTGAATCTCATTGGCAGTGCGTATCGGCGCCAGGGTCGGTGGCGGAATTGCAGTGGTGGTGAACACCATGCCTTCATCATAAATGATATCGAGACCATTGCGGGCAACCAATCGGTAATAATAAAGAGTATTAGGGGTAAGTTGATTCTCAAGGCGCTCACTGACATTGACCGCTTCAGCACCATTGCCGACATCCGTCTCTGCTGTCTTGTTGCTGTAGATCTCATCCGTCCCCCATTCGAACCAGGCGATGGTGGGATCACTGTTTGGATTCACAACGCCTGTCAGCGTGGTACTTTTCGGACTGATATCGGATGTATTTACCGATAATGTAGTAACGCTTGGTGATTGCGGTAGCTTGTTAAAGCCCCCGCCACCGCAGCCATGAAGGAACAAGGTGATAAGAAGATAACTTACAAATCCCCCTCTATCCCCCTTTTGCAAAGGGGGAAGCAAGTAACCCGGATGAAAAGAAATGAAATCCGGGATTGCACGATTGTTCCCCGGATTACGCTGCGCTTCATCCGGGCTACTTGCTGTTCTTGTTCCTCCCTTTATTAAAGTGAGGTCAGGAGGGATTTTCATATTTAATACTCTGGTCAATAATAAACTTCAAAATGGATTCCGGGATCACAGGTTATTCCCCGGATTACGCTGCGCTCCATCCGGGCTACTTGCTGACAGCACATCTGGTGGGTTACGGCACACACTACGTACCTAACACACCCTACATAACTTATGGATTCCCGCTTTCGCAGGAATGACGATAGATGGGCCATCTTTCACTCACACTCTTTCAATCTTTTTAACTTTTCTCTGTTGAAAATATGTGTTGCTTCGCAACGCTTGGCGGGTTACGCAAACAACGCTCTTGTACCCGTAGGGTGAACCCGCCCTACATTGATTTAAAAGTTCACCGACAACCCGCCAAACACATTGTAAAACCAGGACGGCGAATTGATCTCGGCCAACTGGATGCTGGCATAGTTCACAGTGCCTTCGAGCGCGAGTGATACATTCTTTTTATAGCGGAAATGCATCCCGGCAATACCTCCCAGACTTACCGAGTTGGCGCTCTCACTTTCAGAGGTGCCCAACGCAAGCTCACGCTTGATGATAATCTGGCCCAGACGCGGGCCGCCGTAGAACGCTGTTGCACCAATGGCATTGCGATACAACAGGGACAGCCCGAACGTTGTCTGTGTAACGTCGGCCAGGATAGAGGTCGAACCTTCCTGCAGAATCTGCTCATCCTCACCATACGAAATATCCGCGCGATAACCCAGACGCGGACTGAAATATGTGTTGTTGGAATAGGAAAGACCAAGCATCATCATGGGCTTCGTGACGCCGTTGTCAATCTCCTCTGTCAGAAATCCCTGATAGCCGAGCCGAATTGCCGTACCCTGATCAAATCCATTAAGCAGCAATGGCAGTGATATCTGGTCGCCTTCTTCGGCATGAAAGGATTCTTTATACAATTGCCTGATCCCGTCAGATGACCGCAATTCCACCCGGTGTTTGCCCGGATCTACCGTAACACCTACCGGAAGCGTCCCTTTCTTTTCACCATCGACAAATACCAGCATGTCTTCGTAACGACGCGAATAGTCATATAGTACAGGCTTGCCGGAACGCACTACCTCGCCTGACATGATGATCGGATCAACACCCAGCACTACCGATTCCATCGAAGGCCGCTGATCCCCTCCGGTAAAGTAATAGGTCTGCTCACGCGCATAGTCATGTACTTCGGTAATAGTGACTGCGCCATCATCGTTGCGATCGTTCTTCTTTATCCCTTCGATCAGGAAGTGGGTATAGATATCATTCTTGAGCCGATGGTCCTCACGCGCCGTTTCTCCCCAGGCGCTGGCTGCCAATACGATGGTTGCCTCGCTGGCAGTCTCGATGGGCTTGACGAAAAAAGGCGACTTTATCACCTTGAGCTCGGAAGACATGGAATCACTCAGTTGTGATTTACCCTGGCCACTGTGGCAAAAGGCAAATATCATGACCTTTTTCCGCGACCTTAACTGATTGAATGAATCTTTCAGTTGATCGAGATCGATGGCGGTGGCAGGAATATTGCCGAATCGTGTATCACGAGTTACGACATATTGATGCAGATTACCGTCTTCTGTACGCGCAATCGTTCCGTGCGACGAAATATATAAAACGACAGTGTCATCCTTGGAAAGATTATATTTTGATAATTCTTTAACCGATTTTAATACCTGTTCTTTTGCAGTTCCATCTCGACCCGTTAATGTGATGACCTTGTCGAATTGCCCATACCTGTGATCGTTTAATACCGATGCGAGATCATCAGCATCTTTTTCAGCATAGCTAAGCTGAGTCCATTCCTTGTCGTCGAAATTATTAATCCCGATCAATACTGCAATACGTCTGGGCGGACCGGTTTCCTGCCACACACGTTCCTGGTCGGTCTTTGCAATCCTGACAGGGTTACCTTTCATGGTCTGTTGGGTATTTGCGCAGCCAGTCATGAATGCGCACACCACCAGCATAATCCAGAATGGAACCCTCCTCACTCTCGGCTCTGGCATCCTGCTTCGCTCTACCTCCTGCATCCATGCAGTCGTACCCTCTCCCCCGTTTAAGGGGAAGAGGACAGAAACCACGGTAGCGGTTTCGGGTGAGGGGGTACAACAAGGAATCGCTGTCATTTTGCTAGACGCCAATATCAAAATATATGGTGTCGATGGCTATATTCTTGCCAAGTAAACTTGAATCAGCGTGATCTATCCTGCCTTCAGATATTTTGGCGGATTGCCGGACGAAAGGAATCACTTGTTTATCAATATCCAGCGGCTGCGCGGAATATATTCCGATCACCATGTAGCGGCCCGCTAATCCGGCAAGTGGATATCCCATGATCTCCTGATCATCAGGGACTGTATGTTCACCGGTTGACTGGAGTTGGCCTGAAGCAGAGGCATCAGGATAAAGCACATCAATTTGCTCATCGTTATGCAAAGCAAGAACATAAACATGGCCGCTTGTCGCAATCCCGTATTTGAGAAATAGCAGGTCGTTTTGCTGATAGGTTTCCCCATTCACGCCCTGAAGAAATTCCAGCTTGCCGTCTGCTCCGCGACGCCCCGCCGTAAATTTCATATCAATAGTTGAAGCTGCGGCAGCAATCCCCTTTTCTTTCTGGAACAGCATCTGTTCGATGTCCAGGACATCCGCGCTGCCCAGATAGAGTTGTGGCACGATGCCGCCCGTTATCAGGAAAAGCGCAATCATGGCGCCTGCAAATGCAGGCATGCCAAGGCCATCTCCAAATATTCCTTCAATCCATTTCGACGTTGGCGGGACGTCCGTCATTGGGTGTTGTTTGCCGGTAATTTCATGTGCAGCAATTTCATTGCTATGGACTTCATCGACAAGATCCTGCCGTATTCTTAACAAACCCAGTTCCGCTGCATCACTCAGATTCGCAATGAACTGATCACAGTCACTGCAATCCGTTTCGAGATGTCTGGAAATCTCATTCGCATCAGCGGGCGTCAGGGTATCATCCAGAAATCTCTGCCAGCGATCTTCATCAAGGACATGGCATTTCATAACTTCGATGCTCTTAGTTTTATAATCTCACTGATAATGGTCTTGCGGAATTTTGTCCGGAAGCGATTCAACCGCGTGGTTACCAAGGTAATCGTTATGCCCTGCTCTTTGGCAATCTCGCTTGTATCCAGACCGTCCAGGTAAAACAGCTTGATTGTTTCCTTGAAATCCGGTTTATCGAGGCGATCGATGATGTCTTCAACAATCTGGTAGGTTGCCTCGGTCCATGTATCCTTGTCCGTGGTGAGTGTCTGCTGGAATACTTCATATTCTTTAATCGTACGATCGATACTTGCCTGTTTGCGGGCGGATGAAACACATTTATTCCTGGCGATCTCATACAACCAGTATTGAAACCGCGATTTGTCCCGCAGCTTGTCAAGGTTATCAAAGGCGCTTATGAAGGTTTCCTGGCAGATATCATTTGCGCTGGCGGTATCGCCATAACTGCTTCTGAGGCAAATTCTGTAGACTTTGTTTTCATAACGGCTGAACAGATGCTGAAAGGCATGTTCATCACCCATCAGGGCGGACTGAATCAGAGACTCATCAGATATGGAATCCTTCTTACCTAAAGTCTCGTTCATCGCCTTCCCCAAAACCCGTAATTTCCTCGTTTTATTGTTATATGTGTTTCAAATCCCGTGTTGTTGACTGACTACATCAAAAACAATCGAGTTTCTGACCAAGCATGCAGGATTTTAAATTGAGGAGTTTGATACTCACGCCTGTAACTTTTTAATACCTGCCAAATCAGGTTTATAATTATTGCTACCGTAATGTTTTATGTGCGACAAAAGATTGGCTGATATTAGCATCTTTGTTCAAACGTGAAAAGAAAGTGTTATTTTAGAAGTATTTCTTAACTATATGTTTTTAATATTGATAATTTTCTGTAATGAGCAAAACTGTAAACCAATCCGACGATTTTCAAAAAATTATTTTAAAAATAAGAGACATTTACAGACATATTGCGTCTTTACTGACGGTTTTTTTGCGATTATACCCAGTAGAGTACGACAAAATCCATCTGTCTTGTTGAGGCGGGGATACACACAATCCCTTAATTCAGGGATTCATCCATACTTAAGGAAGGTCTGATTAATTCGTCATTCCGGGCGAAGCGAAGCGGAGACCCGGAATCCACTCTTTGTATTTCAGTAAGTTACTGGATCCCCGCTTTCGCGGGGATGACAAAAATGGAATTAATCAGACCTTCCTTAATTATATATGTACCTGAACCAGGTAATATGAATAAAAAAGGGCTACATCGCTGTAGCCCTCGTAGTTGTCGTCTCAGCACCCCCCATGTTGGGTAAAGACGAAAATTGAATTTAGTTACAAATTACCCTGCGGTTCTTTTCACCGTAATATCAAACGATTTGTCATTCCCGTGAAAACGGGAATCCATCTTTTCTTATCACTTGTTGTTAAATCCCCCCTCGCTTGTCGCTCGACCCCCTTTAAAAAAAGGGGGTGGCCGAAGGCCGGGGGATTTTTTGTTACTTATTTCTCTTGTTCACCACGATGCGCATACCCAGCAACATCATCAGGCCCAGCAAGGCAAGCAGGTTCATCGCTCCGCCGCCAGTATTACCACCAGAAATGGTAATCGAAGTCACTGCGCGGCTGCCCACTCCGCCCGGATCCTTGACCACATAGTTGGCAACGCCGTCGGCATCATTGGGTCCACCATCCTGGATGGTCAGCTGGACGCAGTGGTTGCCTGCAGTGAGCCCTGCGGTGTACGCCGGGTCATTGGCCGCCGGACAGCTACCTGCACTGCCTTGAGCCGAGGCAATCGTGTTGTGATCATCTTCGACAAAGTCGTTCCAACCCGTAGCCGTGTACTTACGGTATACGGCATTAGCAGGAATAACAGCCGCCTGTGGAATCACAATATCCACAGATACGCCTGCCTGTGGCAAGCCGGTAACTATCATGTCAAAGTAACCGCCGACGTTCGTCACACTGTCGCTTGGCAGCTGTGCGGATGTCAATGAGGCATCACCCTCTGCCGTTGCAAAGGCGGTGTTACCCAAGCTTAGATTGAGCTCGGGATTAGCTGCCAATATATTGCTTTCGCTGTTCAATGCCTCGCCTTGCAGTTCGGCGCTACCCAGAGTGTTGGCATCCTGATAGTTCGGGATTCCGTCATTGTCGGCATCGCCAAAGCCTTCATCGTTATCATTGATACCATCGCCATCGCTGTCGGTGCTGCCAAGCACCGGAGCGGCATCGAGAATACGGATTAACAGTTCCGCAGCCGTGGTGGCATTACCACTGTCCGTAACCAGCACGACGACATTGTAATCGCCTGCCGTCACATCGGCCGGATTGAAGGTAATGCTCTTGGCTGCCGTGCCTGTCAGGCTCAACAAGGCATTGCTGGTCGCATTCCAGTCGTAACTATGAGTATCCGCTTGGTTGGCATCACTCACGTTCGCAGTGACAGTTACAAACCCGAGGTCTTTGAAGATCATCCGTACGACATTACCCGCTTGTTTGGCCACGAGATTCACACTGGGCGCGACATTGCCTTCCGTGATGGTAATGGTCTGACTTGCGCGTTGACCCAGGCGAGCGCCACTGCTGGGTGTACCTAGCGTAATGATCACCGTCTCATCATCTTCGCTGCTGCTGTCAGTGTTGGCCGTGAAGGACAGTCCACCTCTGGTGCCAGAGGTAATAACCATCGTGCCCGCTACAGAGGCATTGTGATCCACGCCTGCCGTGGCTGTACCACTGACGGTGTACGGGATCTCGACCGGATACTCCGGCGCACTGTCACCCAGGTACACATTGACGTTGACCACCGTACCCTCAGTTACAGTCTGATCCAGACCGATATTCACCGCGGGCGGCGGGGTCTCGTTGTCATAGATGACGACGGTTGCCGTGCTCGGGGCGCTGATCAGATACCCACTGCCTTGAGTGATCTTGAGTTCAACAGTCTCATCACCTTCGTAGACACTGTCATCGAACGGCGTCACCACAATGATGGCACTACTGTCACCTGCAGGGATCGTTACGTTGCCAGTCAAGGCGGCATAGTCCTCACCTGCCGTTGCCGTACCGCCAACACTGTAATTAACTATAAGGGGATCCGCCGTACGTCCGGCGCGAGTGAAAGTGAATTCACCAAAATCACTATTGCTGCCTTCGACCGCCGATACATCGCTGGCGATCAGGGTGACAATGCCAGGACCAACTCCAGCAGCCGGAGCAACTTCATCATCCACGTTGACGACAAGGACGTCAGCAGGATTGATGCCATTGTAGGTAGAGTCCGCGCTTATTGCACGGTTTGTGACAATTGTGTACTTCACATTACCATCGACCACGGTATCATCAACGCCGGTGATCGTCACCGTCTGAGCCACATTCCAGTCACTTGTCGTGAACGTCAAGCTTGTGGGCGTCACTGCGCCTTCGGTTACATCAGTACTATAGAGACTGAATGTAACATCTGCGCTCGGCGCCCGGGTCAGTACCACACTAAATTGTGCCTCAGCATCCCCGGCGGTCTCTGTTGTCGCGAGCCCGGCTGTTGGTGTGATGACGATCTGGCTGGATATTTCGTTATCGCTGTTAACAACAATCACATCGTCCGCATTGAGACCACTGTATGCGCTGTCACTGCTCGATACAGGATTAGTGACAATGATATAAGCGATGTTGCCATCGGCCACGCTATCATCCACACCCGTGATGGTTATTGTGTGTGCAATTTGCGCATCAACGCCCGGCACAAATTGCACTAATGACGGCGACACAATACCTTCACTCGTATCGCTACTAGATATCCCGATACTGACCATGGCGGTTGGTACGGTATCCAAGGCCATGGAGAACGACGCCGTACCACCACTCTCGGTGGTCGTCAGATCCGATGTTGGCACAATCGTGATACCGGCGGTATCGTTATCGCGGTTAACGACTGTCACATCGTTGGCATTAAGGCCACTGTATGCCGTGTCGCTGCTCACAGCCGCAGCGGTAAGTACATTATAGGTAATATCACCGTCATCAAACAGATCATCCACCGGCGTTACAGTAACCGATTGGGGCACCCACCAGTTAGCGGGTGTAAACTCGACAGAGTCCGGTGAAATAGTACCTTCACTGGTATCATCACTGGATAGATTCACTGTCACATTTGCTGTCGGCGCGGTATTCAAGACCACTTTGAAACTGGCCGTATCACCTGCCTCAGAGGTCGTCAGTGTATCCGCCACATAACGCAATGTAATGTCATCAAGTTCAATTACTGTGTTGCCGTCAGAGTTTAATATGGCCTTGAAGTAGAACGTACCGACACCTATTTGATCAGCAAATGCGGCCAGGCGGGCACTGATTTCAGCGGCTGTATTGGATTGGGTTTGTGACGCTTGAGTCCACTGTGTACCATTGTGGTAATACCAATCCACCCCATCATTGGAAATCTGATATTTCACTACCCCCTGATTGTTCTGCCCATATCCTTCGGTGAAGGCCAACAGGCGTTTGTACATCACGCCGGTATTATTGATCACTGCAGGACCATCGGTTGCCACCTCATTGGTAACGTTATAACTAATTGTCACATCATTGAGTTGCGGTGAGACCAGCGTAGGCGTTGCTGTAAAGGATGCGCGATAACGCAGATAACGCTTACTATCAACCACTGTAAGCGTGTCCACCCCATTATTAATGGAAACCCAGTCAGTCGCTATACTGTCAGCATGACGCACATTGGTCCCTGACCCTTCATTCATATGATAGAGCGCAACCAAGCCGGGCTCCGTAGCAGCAAGCTCCGCAGGATTTGCACAGCTCGCACCGTTCCATCCACAATGACTCCGGATAATCTCCAGTGAAAGTGCCTGATTATAGATAGCAAATTCATCGAATACAGCGTTGGTACGGGATAGAGTGGTGGGATAATTCCCGATAACCCAATTTGAGTCAGGTGTGTTGAGGGTAGCGTTAGCGCCCACCAGCGTTAAGGGTTGCGAAACACCGTTGATGTATATCTTGATACCGGTACTTATACCGCCACCGGAATAGGTGACCGCTACGTGATTCCAAACACCTCGAGTAAGCGCGCCTGCTGGTGTCCGCATTTCTCCGGAACCATAGGTGGCAAACTCAAGCACTTCATCAATGTAATCGAAAATGATATTAAACCGCTGACCGCTTACGTCCGCGCCAGAAGTAAACAAGTCCTGGCGTCCCTGTTTAGTACCGAGCTTGACCCAGAACTCTACGGTTCGCGCAGCAGCCCCTGAGATACCCAGATTAGGCACATTAATCTGATCATCTGTTCCATCAAGCGAAATAGCCTGGCCACCTAACCTTGCGTTGGCTCCCGTACCATTGGTCCATACCTGTGTCGATGCCGTTTGAGTACCTGTCACACCAACCACCAAAGCCGCCATATTGTAATCGGGTCCGTACAATCCGGCAGGAGTATCTGAACCCTGCATCTCCAAAGTCAACATCGACCCGGCTGGCTCATTAGACGACCAGCTGACATTACTTATGTCCGCCGTGGTGGTGTTCAGATCGATTACGGCCGAAGTGAATGTGCCGCTCGCAGGCGGTTCCGCATATACCTCCACCTCTTTAAATGAAGCATACCACTGACTGAAATTTGGATTGACCACATAACCACGCACATAACGTACGTTGCTAATCATAGGAGAAAATTCCCATGTATAGGCCGCCTGACTCGAGATAAAGGCCACAGTGCCGCCACGCTGGGTGAATGTCACGCCATCGGCTGAGGTATATACACGCAGCGATACAATTCCCGCTCCATAATGTGGCCGCAACACCACTTTACTCAGCGTCTTCGCACTACCCAAATCCACCGTCAGATATGCATCCCCACCGGCATTGGTCTGCCAAATGTTAGATAAACTCCCATCCACCCCGTTCGTACATGGCGTCGTGGTGTAGGCCCTTGAACAGGTAACCGGTTTATTCAGTGCAATATTCGCAGAAGAACTGCTGATAGCAACAGCCGCTGCTATACCCGTGCCTGTTACCGTCGTATTGGTGAAAATACCCGCATTAAAGCCACCAGCATTGGGTGAATCCGCCGTACCATCATTAGAGGTTTGCTCAACAACGGGACCAACAGGATTGAGCTTCAGTTTCGCCACTCCGTCACTGACCTGCAACTTGTTGGCATCAGATACTTTGTATTCCTTACGATTATCGAAGCCCCATTTTGCCGTCGCTGATGTATCTGAAATCACGCTGATGCCCGGAGCACCGCTGTCAAGATTCGTTACGCTGACATCGGGTGGATTAATGCCACTGAAATTGGCGCCTGCCGCAGGTGATGTCACGATGGTGTAAGCAACATTACCATCGGACAGACTATCAGCCTGGCCTGTCACGGTCACCGTTTGAGCGATCGCAGAATTGGCGGGCGTAAACGTCAATGACGTTGGCGAAACAGTACCTTCTGTTGTGTCGCTGCTCGACAGATTAATCGTGACATTACCTGTTGCCCCACCATGGAGCACAACATCAAAGGCCGCTGTTCCACCACTTTCGGTGGTGACCAGCCCCTGAACAGGCGTCACTATGATCGTCGCGCTGTCGTTGTCGATATTGGTAACAGACACATCGGCCGCATCGATACCGTTATAGACACCACTGGCACTGATGGCCGGTGCTGTAATGATGGAATAAAGCACGTTGCCATCGGCTTCATTATCATCTACCGCTGACACCGTCACGGTTTGTGCAATATTCCAGTTAACAGATGTAAATGTGAGTGAGGAAGGCATCGGTGCCCCTTCGCTGGTATCACTGGTAGATAGATTAATCGTGACATCCGCCACCGGTTGTGATGTCAGCACCACCGTAAAGATCGCATTAACACCGCTTTCCGTCGTGATCAATCCCGCCACGGGGGTCACGCTGATTCCCGAATTTTCATCATCCACAATGGTCACCGTGGCGCTGGGCGAGGAACCCACCAGATACTCATCGTCTTCAATCAATGTCACAATGACGGTACGGTCACCATCGGCCATGAGATTGTCCAGTGGCGTTATCGTGATATCAACCGTTGCTTGTCCGGCGGGATAGGTCACGCTACCACTTAAGGCAACATAATCCACACCCGGTACGGCCGTACCACTTACTGCGTAATCAACGGTCAGCGGATTGGTGAAGTCGCCCTTGCGGGTCAGGGTGAATGTCCCAAAATCATTGCCACTTTCAACTGCGGTGGCCTTGGTCGTATTGATCTCGCCCGCACTCACCGAGCCGGTACCATACACAATACTCACGCGGTGTAATGTGGGCGTGACCGTGGACACAGTGTTTTCTAACTGTGCCCGGTACTGAAAATAACGATCATCCACCCCTGCTTGCTGAGGGGGTGGAATGGTCTGCCCGGAAGCAGTGTAGGCTGAACCATTACCATCGGTGAAACCCAACACCGGTGTGCCAAGCCACGGTCCCCAGTTAACACCATCCGCAGAAGTACGGGTATGGAATTTAATGCTGGTATTAGCCGGTGTCGTTGCGACCCATTTTAACCCGGTAATTCTATTGGCCACGTCCTGCGCATCAAAGGTAGATGAGACGATGGTATACAGCCCCACTGGGTACTCGAGCCGGCTATAGGCCAGTGATAATCCATCAAAGGTAGTCGCCACATTGGCATCTCCACCTGCCCCATCAAACGTTACGCGATATCGTAAATAACTCCTGCCGTCAAACATGGTGCCCAGATTCTGACCGTTGGTCACTGCAGTCCATGCGGTCCAACTGGCATCCGGTATTGCCGTATTCCCGGCTTGTACTTCGACAATCACGATCTTGCCCGCTGCAGGCGTTGGCGTCCAGGAAATAACGCCGAAGTCCGTGGAAGTTCCCGCGAGTATCATTGCTGAGGTAAATGTACCTGATGAGGGTGTTGAGGCATCCGCAATTGACACTAAGCCTGCACTGCTGATATCCGGTAAAGAGGCACTGCCACCAGGCACTTCAACACGTACCCGGCCCTTGCCTCCATTGCCTCCCAACCAGGCATTCGGTGAAGTATCCAGTGCTGTGGTTGTAAATCCACCACCAACGCCGCCTGTAGCCCAAATACTTCCAGCCCACTGGCCGATAGTATTGGCGGCAAGGAAAATACTGCCACCCGCACCACCACCACCACCACCCACTTCTGTATAAGACGCAGTAGGATGACCACCGGCATTACCCCGCGCCGTGATTACACCTGTGGCCGTCAAATCAATAGTATTGGTGGCCATGAAGATTAGACCGCCACCGGTACCTCCGGCACCGGAGATAGTGCTGCCATTGTATGACGAACCAGAACCCCCGCCTGCGCCAAGTAACATGTCGACTAAACCAAGGTCTCCATAGATGCCGCCTCCCACGCCACTGTGATCAATACCGCCACCTATGGCGCTGTTATCCCAACCTTGGCCATCGGTACCCGCAGTCGCGTGACCGCCACCGCCACCACCACCTTGATGGTCATTCAAGATACCACGAACGCCACCACCGGCGGCGCCCATTACAGGCGCAGGGGTCTGTTCAGATGAGGCGCCCGACGGACCTACCCCTTGGAATCCATCGGTCGCCGATTGGACAATACCACCGGCAAAACCTTTACCAGCAGCATCGATAGGGCCATGAATCGTAACCGTACCATCTGCGCGGAAGGCAATAATGCCGCCTGTCCCTGTTGTCACATTATAGGGAGCGGCTGCTAAACCCAGTCCTTCACCATCCGCCACTACTAAATCAGTGTAGTTTGGTACGCTCACGACCTGGGTCCGGCCACCTGAACCCGTACCAAAATAATCGTTTAACAATGTATCACCCGTATCAAAAGTAATGGTGTTGCCAGTCACATTTACATTACGCTTGAATTCATATTTACCAGCATTGGTTGGGTGGGACATTTGTATAATGAGTATTTCATCTCCATCTACAATGCCATTGATCGCGGACACCAGAATACTGGATGCCCCCGCTGTGTAATTGTTTGCTCCTGCACTGACATAATTGTTAATGATGCCATTGGGCCAGGCAAACAGGCGCGCATCGCTGCCGGTCGTCGCGGTGGGGGTCGCAGTACCCGTCAGCGTGCCCTCAATATAGATGCGGCCGTTACCACCCGTAATGACGTCATCACCTCGAGCTGCAACATTATTACAGCAAGGTATGGGTGCTGTAATAGAACCACCCCCCGTCGCATCTACCCGTTGCGTGTCGATATTCAGGCTGTTAGTACCCAGGTAAATGCTTCCGCCCGATCCTGCACCACCCTGGCGGTAGGGATTCATACCCACTGAGTTATTTGCTGTCCACACACCATAGGTGCTGTCCGCCACACCGCCTTTAGACGTGATAAGGCCACTGCTGTTAACGGTCAGGGTATCTGCGGTCATAAATACCGCGCCACCCCCAAATCCACCGTTACCGGGGCGATAGCCTCCTGCAGCACCGGCCATCGTACCTCCACCACCCGACCCCAGCATAAACAAGGACAGATCGGCTTCACCATAGGTCACCCCCGCCGACGCGTCCTTATCCGCCGTATTGGGACTCGTGCCCGCGGTGGCATAGCTGCCGCCTCCACCGAATGTGCCGGCTGCCGGGGCTACAGACAACAGATTATTGCTGCGTACTCCGCCACCACCGGCATTGTTGATAGGACTC
>Ga0214472_10001296_pt1 | contig 28438 bp, 33 predicted proteins | sample RVTome_6_FD_207662 | JGI IMG/M metagenome (GOLD analysis project Ga0214472, IMG submission 207662) | Soil microbial communities from uranium-contaminated site in the Upper Colorado River Basin, Wyoming, United States - RVT140D175 | ecosystem: Environmental > Terrestrial > Soil > Contaminated >...
CTCTACAACATCGACGCGCCGACCCCCGCTGCCATGGAGCAGGCGGCGATCATCGTGCGGCAGTGCGAGCAGCTCGCCGAGGGGCTCGGAAAGCTGCGGCACTTCAAGGGGGTCGAGCCCTTCTGGATCGAGGTCCATCGGCTCGAGAACGAGGGCGACCGGATCGCCCGGCAGGCCGTCGCCGAGCTCTTCAAGCAGGGCCAGGACCCGATGGACGTCATCAAGTGGAAGGACGTCTACGCACTGCTCGAAGAGGCAATCGACGCGGCCGAGGATGCCGCCAACGTGATCGAGCGGATCGTCGTCAAGCATGCCTGAGGGCTTCACCGCGACCCTCATCGCGGTGCTGGGCCTGGCGGTCCTCTTCGATTACATCAACGGGTTCCACGACACCGCCAATGCCATCGCCACCTCGGTCAGCACCCGCGCTCTGAGCCCGCGCGTTGCGATCGCGATGAGCGCCACCGCCAATTTCGTGGGGGCGCTGACCGGCACCGCGGTGGCGCACACCATCGGCGAGGGGTTGATCACGCGCCAGTCAGAGGGGGGCTCCGTCATCGCTGCTGCCCTATTGGGTGCAATCGTCTGGAACCTGCTCACGTGGCGCCTGGGGATCCCCTCGTCCAGCAGCCATGCGCTGATCGGTGGGCTGCTCGGTGCGAGCGCGGCGGCGGTTGGATTCGGCGCCTGGCAGATGGGAGGGATCCTGGGCAAGGTGATCCTGCCGCTGTTCGGATCGCCCATCGCCGGCTTCGTCATCGGCTTCGCCTTGATGGTGACCATCTTCCACCTGTTCCGCCGCGCCCACCCGAAGACCATGAGCGACCGGTTCCGGCGCCTCCAGGTGATCTCGGCCGCCTACATGGCCTTCAGCCACGGCAGCAATGACGCGCAGAAGACGATGGGGGTCATGACCCTGGCGCTCGTCTCGGCGGGCGTCCTGACCGAGTTCAAGGTGCCGCTGTGGGTCATCATCCTGGCAGCGAGCGCCATCTCGCTCGGGACGGCGGCGGGCGGTTGGCGGATCATCCGCACCATGGGCCGCAAGGTCGTGAAGCTCGACCCGGTTCACGGCTTCGCGGCGGAGACCACGGCTGCGAGCGTCATCTTCGGCGCCTCGATCCTCGGGATGCCGGTCAGCACCACACATGTGATCTCGAGCGCCATCCTGGGGGTGGGCTCGTCAGACCGATTCCGCGCGGTGCATTGGGGAGTCGCGCGCCGGATCGGGATCGCCTGGGTGCTGACCCTGCCCGCCTCCGGGCTGGTCGCCGCGCTGTCCTACGTCCTGCTGCACCCGATCCTGGGCTGATCGCGGCGCGTCAGCTGAAGAAGATGAGGCGAACTCCAACGATCACCAGGAGCACCCCGAAGGCTCGCTGCACCGCCTCCACCGGCAGCGAAATGCCGAGCCGCGCCCCGAGATAGGCGCCAAGCAGGAGGCCGACCGCCAGCACCGCCGCGAAACCAAGGTTGACGAATCCGCCGCGCCAGTACTCGAGCGCGCCCAGCGCACCCACGGGAAGCAGCAGGGCAGCCAACGACGTTCCGGCTGCCTGCGTGATCGTCATCCCCACGAGGACCATGAGCAGGGGGACGATGACGATGCCGCCCCCGATCCCGAAGAGGCCCGACAGGACGCCGGCCAGCAGCCCGATTCCGCCGACGATCACCAATTGCAGCATGCCGCCTCCACGTTGCGCTGGCCCAGTACGAACGAGGCGAGGATACACACGCGGATATTTCACATGGCCTTGATGTGCCGATAAGGCTCGGTTAAGGCCGCGCCGGGATGCTCCGGACGTACCTGTGCCAAGTGTTTGGAGGAATCCGTTGACCCATCCCACACGAGTCCGGCCCGCGCTGGCCGGCATCATGGCCGGAGCCGTCCTCCTGGCCGCCTGCTCGAACGGCGGCTCGTCCTCCGGGCCGTCCGTGGCTTCGGTGTCCGGCACGCTCACGATCTCGGGTTCTTCTACGGTCGAGCCGATCACCAGCCTCGTGGCCGAAGACTTTCAGGCATTCAATCCCGACGTCGAGTACAGCGTCGACGGGCCTGGGACCGGTGACGGCTTCGCCCTCTTCTGCAACGGCGAGACCGACATCAGCGACGCGTCGCGCGCCATCAAGGATGAAGAGGCTGCGGCCTGCGCCGACAAGGGCATCCACTATGTCGAGCTGAAGGTCGGGATCGACGGCCTGAGCGTCATCACCTCGCCGGCGAACGACGCCGTCAGCTGCCTGAGCTTCGTGGACCTCTACGCGCTGCTCGGTCCCGAGTCGCAGGGCTTCGACAGCTGGTCCGACGCCGACGGCCTGGCCGGTGAGCTGGCAAACCTCGAGGGCTACGGCGATTCCCACGCGCCCTACCCCGATGCGGCGCTGGAGGTGACGGCGCCAGGCGAGGAATCGGGCACCTATGACTCGTTCCTGGAGTTCGCCATCGACGGGATCGCCGGCGACCGGGAGCAGGATGGTGTCACCCGCCCCGACTACACCGCCTCGGGCGACGACAACGTGATCATCGAGGGGATCTCGGGCTCCGACAGCTCGCTTGGCTGGGTCGGGTTCGCCTTCGCCGATGAGAGCTCCGACAGCGTCAAGTCCCTCGAGGTGGACGGAGGCGACGGGTGCGTGGCACCCACGCCGGAGACGATCGCATCGGGCGAGTACCCGATGGCGCGACCGCTCTTCATCTACGTCAACACTGACAAGGAAGCCACCAACCCGGCGATCACCGCCTTCGTCGACTACTACCTCTCCGATGCGGGCATCGCGACCGTCACCGAGGCCGACTACGTGGCCCTCGACGCAGACGAGCTGGCCGCCACGCGGTCGACCTGGGACTCCCGCTAGCTCTCCCGTCAGTAGGATGCAGACCCGATGACGAGGCTCTCCACCCTCGACCTGCGCGTTGCCCCGCGACGTCGACGCCGCGAGCGGATCGTCCGTCTCGCCTTCGCCGCCGCCGCAGGGATGACCGTGGTCATCAGCGCGGCGATCGTGCTGTCGCTGGTCGGAAACGCGCTGTCGTTCATCGTGAACGTCGACCTGGGCAAGCTCTGGTCGGACGGCTGGTTCCCGCGACGGGGCCAGTACGACATCAAGACGATCGTGGCTGGCACGGTGATCATCGCCGGGATCGCGATGCTGGTCGCGGCGCCGCTCGGCATCGCCACCGCGCTGTACCTCTCGGAGTACGCGGGGCGCCGAACGAGGAGCCTCCTGAAGCCGGTGCTCGAGCTGCTGGCGGCGATCCCGTCGGTCGTGCTCGGCTTCTTCGCCCTCACCTGGATCAGCCCGAATCTGATCCAGGCATTCACCGATGCGCCGCTCTTCAGCATGGCCTCGGCCGGCGTCGCGGTCGGGATCCTGGTGACGCCGCTCGTCAGCTCCGTCGCCGAGGACGCGATGCATGCCGTGCCCGACTACCTCAGGGAAGCCTCGTACGGGCTCGGCGCGCGCCGCCGGACGACCAGCGTCCGGGTGGTGGTCCCCGCCGCGGTCAGCGGGATCGTGGCGGCGCTGCTGCTGGGGGTGTCGCGGGCGATCGGCGAGACGATGATCGTCGCGATCGCCGCCGGCGCGACCGGCGGGTCGCTGTTCGGCCTCAACCCGCTCGAGCCGGGGCAGACGATGACCGCGGCGATGACCGCGCTGGCCATCGGCTCCGACCAGGTACGGGGCGCCGCGCTCACCTTCGAGAGCCTCTTCTTCGTCGGGATGCTGCTCTTCCTGATGACGCTCTCGCTCAACCTCGCCAGCGAGGCCTTCGTGCGGCGGGTCCGCAGGCAGTACTGATGAGCGCCACGACCTCTCCCTCGGCCGGCGACCTGGTGGCGCTGCGCCTGCGCGGCGGCGGATTCGACTGGCGCAGCTACCTGCTGCACGGCGCGATGCTCCTCGCCATGCTGCTGGCCCTGGGCATCCTGCTGGTCCTGCTCGCCGATGTCGCGGTGCGGGCCATCCCGGTGCTGACCGAGCGTCCGCTCGAATTCCTGACCTCGAACCTCTCGTCGCGGCCCGCGCGGGCGGGGATCGCCCAGGGTCTCATCGGTTCGCTGCTGCTGGTGGTGTTCGTGGCGCTTTTAGCCCTGCCGATCGGCGTCGGCGCCGCCGTCTACCTGGAGGAGTACGCGCGGGATACCGCCGTGACCCGCTTCGTCCGCACCAACATCCGCAACCTTGCGGGCGTCCCGGCCATCGTCTACGGCCTGCTCGGCCTCGCCGTCTTCGTCACCCTGCTGGGGCTGGGCAAGATCCTGATCGTGGGCGGGCTCACGCTCGCGATCCTGGTCCTCCCGATCGTGGTGATCACCACCTCGGAGGCGCTGCGCGCGGTGCCGGCCAGCATCCGCGAGGCCGCCCTGGGCGTGGGCGCGACCCGCTGGGAGACGGTGCGCAGCCACGTCCTGCCGTACGCGGCGCCGGGGATCCTGACCGGCACGATCCTGTCGCTGGCCCGCGCCTTCGGAGAGACCGCTCCCCTGCTCATGGTCGGCGCCGTGGCCGGCACCTTCAGCGCACATGGCGGGCTGGTTGACCAGCTGACCGGGCCGTACACCGCCCTGCCGACGATCGTCTTCAACTGGGCGGGGCAGCCGCAGGACGAATTCCGAGCACTGACCGCCGCCACGATTGTGGTGCTGGTGGCCGTTATCCTCCTCGTCAACGGAACGGCCATCGTGCTGCGTAATCGGTACGATAGGCGCTGGTGATCACGTGACCATCACCGAACAGCGGCCTGCCCTGGAGGTGCGCCCCCGTATGACGATCGAGACCCCCGCGGCCGAGCGCTCAGCACTGGCCGATGCCGAGATCGTCTTCGACGTGCAGGCGTTCAGCGCCTACTACGGCGCGTTCCGGGCGCTGAAGGAGATCACCTTCCAGATCCGGGAGCACCAGATCACGGCCATCATCGGTCCATCCGGATGCGGCAAGAGCACCCTGCTGCGCGGCTTCAACCGCATGAACGACCTCGTCCAGACCGCGCGCTCCGATGGCCGGATCCTGTACCACGGCGTCGACCTGTACGCCCCCGAGGTCGACCCGGTCGAGGTCCGTCGCCGGATCGGGATGGTCTTCCAGAAGCCGAACCCGTTTCCCAAGTCGATCTACGACAACGTGGCCTTCGGTCCCCGCGTGGCGGGGTTCAGGGGGAACATGGATGAGCGCGTCGAGCAGTCGCTACGCCGAGCCGCCCTCTGGGACGAGGTAAAGGACAAGCTCGCCACACCGGGGACCGCCCTCTCCGGTGGCCAGCAGCAGCGCCTCTGCATCGCGCGGGCGATCGCCGTCGAGCCGGACGTGATCCTGATGGACGAGCCGTGCTCCGCCCTCGACCCGGTGGCCACGCTGCGGATCGAGGAGCTCATGCACGAGCTGAAGCAGAACTACACGATCGTGATCGTGACCCACAATATGCAGCAGGCCGCCCGGGCCAGCGACGTGACCGCCTTCCTGACGATGGGCGACGATCGGGCGGGCTACCTGGTCGAGATGGACACCACCGACAAAATCTTCACGCGGCCCGAGCATCGGCTCACGGAGGACTACATCACCGGCCGGTTCGGCTAGGAGGCACGCCATGGACGACGTCAGCGGTCGGGCCGGGGCCAGCGTCGGCCATGGACACGAGCGCCTGCGGCCGACCTTCGAGCAGGCTCTCGCCGATCTGAAGGACAACGTGCTCCGTCTCGGCGCGCTGGTCGAGCGAGCCGTGGAGCGCGCCGCGCGGGCCCTCGTCGAGCGCGACGTCGAGCTGGCCGACCAGGTGCGCTGGGAGGATGCCGAGGTCAACGAGCTGCAGCGCTCCATCAACCAGGAGATCACCTCGCTCATCGCCCGGCAGGGCCCCGTGGCACGCGACGTTCGCGAGCTGCTGGCCCTCTACCACGCGGCTGCCGAGCTGGAGCGGATGGGCGACTACGCGACCAGCATCGCCAAGCTCGCCCAGCAGCTCGCCTCCGAGCCGGAGGAGCCGATCTTCCGCCAGATCCCGGAGATGGAGCAGCTCTGCCGGTCGCAGCTGCGCGCCGCGATGCGTGCCCTGGTCGACGTCAGCGAGCAGGAGGCGCGCGACGTGTGCGCCGGCGACGACGAGCTCGACCACCTGTACGCCACCGTCTACGAGGCCTCGATCGCGCTGATGGAGCGGTCCCCGGATCGGGCGCGACAGGCGACCCACATGCTCTTCGCCGCGCACCACCTCGAACGGCTCGGCGACCGTGTCACCAACATCGGGGAGGACGTTGTCTTCCTGGTCACCGGACAGATCGAGGACCTGAATCCCTGAGCGACTGCGGTGGTCGGGCATGAAGCGGCGCATCCTGGTGGTCGAGGACGACCGCACGCTGCGCCAGGCGCTCGCCTTCAACCTCGAGCGCGAGGGGTACGAGGTCCGCAGCGCAGTCGACGGGGAGCAGGCGCTCGCCGCGGCGCGCGACGGGGGGATCGACCTGCTGCTGCTCGACCTGATGCTTCCCGGCATGAGCGGGCTCGAGGTGCTGCGCACGATGCGAGCGGAGGGGATCGACACGCCGGTGGTGATCCTCTCCGCCAAGGGCGGCGAGATCGACCGGGTTGTCGGCCTCAAGGTGGGAGCCGATGACTACGTCGCCAAGCCCTTCAGCCGGCCGGAGCTGCTCGCCCGGGTCGAGTCGGTGCTGCGTCGCCAGCGGCGCTCCGAGGCGGCGGGGGACGCGCGGCCGGCCGAGGTGCGCAGCGGGTCGCTGGCGATCGACCCGGGACGCCACCTCGCCACCTTCGACGGGGAGCCGCTGCGCCTGACGACCAAGGAGTTCGAGCTGCTCGCCCACCTGGCCGCGCACCCGGGTCGCATCTTCACCCGGGACCAGCTGCTGACCCGGATCTGGCCGTTCGACTTCGGAGGCGACAGTCGCACCGTCGACGTGCACATCAGCTGGCTTCGCTCGAAGCTGCGGGCGCGCGACGGGCACAACTACTTCCGGACGGTCCGCGGCGTCGGGTACGCCTTCGCTCCTCGCCAGGCCGATGACCGCTGACCCGCGCGACGCCGCCGCCTTCGCCGCGCTGCTGGAGCGCACCGCCGGCGACATCCTGCTGATCGTCGACCGGGAGCTTCGCATTATCCGCGCCGGGGCGGGCGCCGCAGGGCTCGCAGAGCGTTCGGTGGACGAGCTGATCGGGATGAGCCTGATCGCCGCCTTCGGCTCCGCGCCACTGGATGCCGTTGCGCGGCAGGCCGCCGGGGACGGCGCACCTGCGCTCGGCGAGGCGGACCTCGGCCCCCGGACCGTTCGGGCATTCGCGGTCGACGCCGTGCCGCTCGCCGGAGGGGAGGTGGTCGTCTCGCTGCACGAGATCACCGCGCTGCGCCGGGCCGAGCGCGTGCGTCGCGACTTCGTGACGAACATCAGCCACGAGCTGCGCACCCCGCTCGCCTCGGTCAAGCTGCTGGCCGAGACGCTCTCCGCCGGCGCGGTCGAGGACGCCGCCACGACCGGGCAGTTCGCGCTCCAGATCGAGCGCGAGGTGGACCATCTCGCGCAGCTCGTCGACGAGCTCCTCGACCTCTCCATGATCGAATCGGGGGAGAGCACGCTGAGGCTCGAAGCGGTCGATCCCGACGCCGTGATCGCCGACCTCGCCGAGCGGATCGGCCCGGTCGCCGCTCGTCGGGGGGTGACGGTTCGGCGGGCCGCCGCCCCGGGATTGGGTGTGGTCGTGCAGGCCGATGCGGCGCGCCTCGGCCAGGCGCTCCTCAACCTGGCGCACAACGCGGTCAAGTACAGCCGGCCGGGGAGCGAGGTCCGGCTCGGCTGGGAGCCGTCGGCTGCTTGGGTGAGGTTCACCGTCGCCGACGACGGGATCGGCATCTCGGAGGCCCACCAGCAGCGGATCTTCGAGCGCTTCTACAAGGTGGATCGATCGCGGGCGCAGGAGGCCGATGAAGCCGCCGGCGGCGGGAGCGCGGGCCTGGGGCTGGCCATCGTCCGGCACATCGCGGAGGCGCACGGAGGCTCGGCAGGCGTCCGGAGCATCGAGGGAAACGGATCGACCTTCTGGATCGAGCTGCCAGCCGCCTGATATAGTTGTCGGGTCAACCATGAGCACACCGAACACGATCCCCGGACCGCGCGACCCTCGCCTTGAGACTTGGCGCTCGTTCCTGGTCGCGCACGCCCAGATTCGCCGCCAGCTCGAGCGCGAGCTGCAGGCCGAGCAGTCGCTCGGCCTCGGCGAGTACGAGGTGCTGCTGCTCCTGACGCGCGCGGACGACCGACAGCTGCGTATGAGCGAGCTGGCCGATCGGCTCGTCCTGTCGCGCAGCGGCGTGACCCGCCTGGTCGATCGCCTCGAGGCGGAGTCGCTGGTCAGGCGCACGTCCTGCGATACCGACCGACGCGGTTCGTGGGCGACCCTGACCGATGCCGGCTACGAGCGCCTGCGGCGCGCCTCCCCCACCCACCTGCGCGGCGTCGGGGAGCATTTCCTGGACCGGATCCCGCCTGCTGAGCTCGACGCGCTGCAGCGCACCCTCGACCGGGTCCTCGAGGAGGCCTAGCCGCCCGGCGCCGAGCTGGCGCCCGGCGATGCTTCGGCCGCCTCCGCACGCAGGCCGCTGACCATGGCAGCGCGACCATCATCGGGCGCCAGCGCCAGGAACCGATCGAACTCGCGAACCGCCGTCTCGTTGTCTCCCCGGCGGAAGGCGATCAGCCCCCGATAGAAGGGGATATCGGGCTCGTCGGCATCGGCGATGGTGGCATACGAATCCGTCGTCGCGCTGGCGTCGTCGTAGTAGCCAGTGACGATGTAGGCGTTGATGAGGCGCCGATAGGCCGAGTGGTCGTCGGGCTCCAGCGCCAGCAGGATCTGGAGCGCGACCGCCGCGCGCTGGAGGTCCTCCGGGCTGCCACCGGCCAAGTAGGCGTCGGCCAGGTCGGAGACGACCTGCGCATCGGCCGGATCCGCCTCGAAGAGGTCCAGCAGGCGCTGGATCTCTGCCTGCCGGTCCGCCTCCCGCTCCAGCGCGTCAGCGAGGGCCTGGTTCACCACCGTGCGCTGGCCGAGGCCGATGGACCCCGGCAACGCAAACCCCACCAGGAGGGCAAGGCCGACCAGCGCGCCCAAGGCCGCCACTGCCGGCCGCGCGCTGCCGCGTGGCGTCGGCGGGCCTGCCCGTTTGCTCGCGACCGGCTCGAGCGTCTCCGCGGCACGCGCCTCGGCCTCGGCATGCTCCCGTTCGTACGACGCGTCGTCGAGCGAGCCGGCCCGGCGATCGGCCTCCACGTCGAGCAGCGCGTCGAGCGCCACCCGGTGGCGAAGCGCGCGGGCCTCGGCGTCCGCCTGCGCGTCGTGGGTGACGGTCGGTGCGGGACGCAGGAGCGGCCAGGCGATCGCTCCGGCCACGACCAGCCCGATCACCACCAGCAGCGCCCATTGCGCGAGGTCAGGCATCGAGCTGCTCCACTTCGTCGCGAATCCGATCCCGCGCCTTCCCCGTGGGCGAGGCTGTCGGCGCCACCGCCCCCCGGCCGCGCCCGAGCCACCAGGCGAAGACGCCGATGCCGAGGAGCACGGCCGCGGGTGGGACCCACCACGCCAACGGCGAGCGGGGCGCCAGCAGGATCCACTCGCCGTACCGAGCCACGAAGTAGGCACGAACCTGCTCCGGGGTCCGTCCGGCGGCGAGCTGCTCGACGATCTGGCGTCGAATGGCGGCCGCGCCGGCCGTCTGCGACTCCGCCACCGAGAGCGCCTGGCAGTCGGGACAGCGCAGCTCTGCGGCGATCAGCCGCGCCTGCTCGGCCCGTGTGGGCGCCGCGGATGGGCGCATCAGCTCCAGGACCACCAGCGCGCCAAGCGCCAGCAGCGCTGCGACCGCTACGGGGAGGGCGATCCTTCTCATGGCGTGAGCCCCAGCGCGGCCAGTTGGCGCGCGACCTCGTCGGTCGTCAGCGGCCCCACGTGGCGGGCGATGACGATCCCATCGGCATCCACGAAGAAGGTCTCGGGTGGTCCGATGACGCCGTAGTCGATCGAGATGTCGCCGTCGAGATTGAGCACGTTCGGCCAGCCGACCTGCCCGTAGCGATCCAGGAAGCCACGCGCATCGTCCGGCGTGTCGTTGACGAGGACGCCAACCACCTGCAGCTCGTCGCCATGGCGCGCCGCGAGGTCAAGCAGGACCGGGTGCTCGTCGACGCAGGAGGGGATGCAGTAGCTGGCCCAGAAGTTGACGACCGCGGGCCTTCCCACCAGGTCGGCGGACGAGAACTCGCCTCCTTCCAGCGTCGCCCCGGCGAAGGCGGGCATCGGCTTGCCGACGAGCGGCGACGGGATGACGCGCGGATCGGTGCCGAGGCCGGTGAAGAGGAGCCAGCCGAGCGGCACCAGCACGACCGGCAGCGCCAGCCAGCGGAGCGAGCGACGGAGCGAAGGTGCGGCCATCCTCAGCCTCCCGCCAGGGCGGCCTCGACCGCCCTCCGCCGACGGTCCGGCCAGATCGCGAAGAGGGCGCCGAGCGCGACGATCGCGCCGCCGGTCCAGATCCACATCACCAGCGGATTGATGAAGACCTGGATCGTCGCGGCCCGCGAGGTCGTGTTGTAGGCGAGCAAGGTGACGTACACGTCCTCGCCGAGGGCGGTGCGAACGACGGGCGTGGCGATCGCCGTCTGCGAATTCGGGTAGTCGCGCAAGGCGGTGGCGATCGGGCCGGATTGCGGGCCTGCCAGGGTGAGCTCGGCGCGGGTCTCGATCACGCGCGGATCCGATGCGAGCGGCTCGGTCACCAGCTGGTCATACCTCAAGGTGTACTCCCCCACCGCCAGCGACTCGCCTTCCTGCAGCGTCGCCGTTCGATCCGTGCCGAGGGTGGCGGACACCGCGATCGCCACGGCCATGACGCAGACGCCGACATGGGCCAGGTAGCCACCGTATCGGCGCCGATTGCGGGTGGCCAGCCTGAGCACGGCCAGGGGGGCCGCCTCTCCTCGCGATCGGGCCCGGGATCGTGCGCCGCGCACCACCTCGTCGCCCATCACCACCAGCACGAAGGTCGCCAGCCCCAGGATGCCGAGCGGCGCGGCGTCCCGAACGCCGAGTGCCCAGGCAGCGACCACCACTCCGACGCCGGACAGGATCGGGATGGCGAAGCGCTCGCGCACCGTCGCCCACGACGCGCCACCCCAGGGCAGTGCCGGCCCGACCCCGGCCAGGAAGAGGAGCGCCACGAAGATCGGCGCGTTGACCCGGTTGAACCAGGGCGCCCCGACGCTCGCCCGGGCGCCCGAGGTCGCCTCGACCAGGATCGGGTAGAGGGTCCCGAAAAGGACGGCGAAGGTGATGCCCAGGAAGAGCACGTTGTTGAAGAGGAAGGCCGATTCGCGGCTCACCACCGCTCCCGGCGCGCGCCGATCGCGCAGGTCGGGGAGGCGCCAGATCAGCAGTCCCAGGGCGCCGCCAAGGGTCAGCAGGATCGCCGAGGCGAACCAGGCTCCGATCCCCGAGGTGGTGAAGGCGTGCACGCTGTTCACGACCCCCGAGCGGGTGAGGAAGGTCCCGACCAGGGTCAGCACGAAGGTGGCGATCACCAGGGCGTGGGTCCAGGTGCGCAGCGTGCCGCGCCGCTCGGCGACCATCGAGGAGTGGATGAAGGCGGTCGCGGTCAGCCACGGCAGCAGCGCCGCGTTCTCGACCGGATCCCACGCCCAGTAGCCGCCCCAGCCGAGGACTGCGTAGCTCCACCAGGCGCCGGCCACGATCCCCGCCGTCAGGAAGATCCACGGCACCAGCGTCCAGCGGCGCACCACCGCCAGCCACTCCTCGTCGGTCCGGCGCGTGATCAGGGCGGCCATGCCGAAGGCGAACGGCACCGCCAGCCCGGTGTAGCCCAGGTACAGGAGCGGCGGGTGGAGCCCCATGAACGGGTGGTTCTGCAGGAGCGCGTTCGGCCCGTTTCCCTCGGGGCCGATGGGGGTCACCCGCACGAACGGGTCGCCCGCCCAGGCCATCACCGCGAAGAAGAACGCCGTCCCGAGCGCGAGCGTCGCCCCCACCCACGGCATGAGGGCCGGGAGCCGGGCGCGGTACCGATACAGCACCAGGCTCGCCCAGCCCGTTGCCAGCAGGGTCCAGAAGAGGATCGATCCCTCGAGCGCCGCCCACAGCGAGATCACCGAGTAGAACGGCGGCGTGGTGGTCGCGTTGTTGCGCGCCACGTAGACGACGCTGAAGTCGTGGGTCAGCAGCGAGATGACCATGGCCACGCAGGCGAGCGCGACCAGCGCGAAGGCCGCGTACATCCCCCGTCGAGCACTGGCGAGGACGCCGGGGTCGCCTCTGCGCCCGCCGAGGATGAAGGCCGCGGCGGCGTAGATGGTCGCCGCCAGGCCGATGACGACGGTAATGTGCCCGAGGGTCGGGATCACGAGCCGGGGTCGAAGGCCTGGGTCGGGAGGCCGCCCTCGGATGGGGCGACATAGTTCTCGTCGTGCTTGACGATCACCTCATTTGCCTCGAAGAGACCATCGGCATCGAGCTGGCCCTCGACGACCGCGCCGACGCCCTCGCGGAAGGACCGTGTCGGGGCGGCGAGTGCTCGCACGGTGATCTCGGTCGTCCCATCGGTGAGGATGAAGGTCAGGTCCGGCGCCTCGCCCTGGATGCTTCCCGGCTTCACGAGGCCCCCCAATCGCACCGTCTCCCCCGAGGGGTCATCGCGGGCGAGGAGCTCGGTGGGGGTGACGTAGTAGACGAGCGCGTTGCCGACGGAGCTGAAAGCGACATAGGCGATCACGCCGACCACGATGGCCACGCCGAGCAAGAGGCCCCAACGGCGCCCACGCGGCGGCAGGGGCGCCAGGACCGGGCGAGCCAGGGTCATCTCTCGGCGTCGACCTCGTCGCCGTGCCGCGAGGCATCGCGTGCGCTGCGCAGCCGTCGTGCAAGCATGGCGGCATACAGGCCGATCCCGCCCAGGATCACCCCGTAGGCCGCGATCACGAACCCCGCGTCGGTCATCGGGCCGGCTCCTCCACGGCCGGTCGGGAGACGGCCGCCTGTTGCGCGGCCCGCACCCGGCCGCGGCGGGCGTCCTCCTCGAGCTGCCACTCGAGCCGCGCCAGCTGGTAGCGGCGGATCAGGAGGTAGACCCAGACCAGGGTGAAGGCGGCGAGCATGGCGAGCAGCGCGAGCACGAACTGCAGGGGGGCGCTTGGGTTCAGGATCCTCGATGGATCGCCGATGGTCGGCCCCTGGTGCAGGCCGCGCCACCAGATGACGCTGAAATGGACGATCGGGATGTCGACCGCCGCGATCAGCCCCACCACCGCCGCGCGCGCGGCGCGGCGCGCGGGGTCGTCGGTCAGCCGGCGCAGGAGCAGGTAGCCGATGTACAGGGCCAGCAACAGCGCCGTCGTGGTGAGGCGCGGATCCTCCCACTGCCAGTAGACGCCCCACACCGGCTTGCCCCACATCATCCCGCCCCAGATGGCGAAGGCGGTGAACATGACCCCCACCTCGGCACCCGCCAGGGCGAGCGCGTCGAGGCGCAGGTCACGCCGGATCAGGTACGCGAGGCCGGCCAGCGCCGTCACCCCAAACGAGGAGTAGGCCAGCCAGGCGGACGCGACGTGCACGTACATGATCCGCTGGGCATCGCCCTGGTTGAGGTCGGCGGGCACCACGAAGAGGCCGTTGACGGCGGCGCCGATGACGGCGGCGAGCGCCACGAACCCCAGGATGCGCGTCTTCATCAGTCCTCCAGCAGGAAGCCGTAGGTGCCGGCCCCGGCGACCAGCATGATGACGTCGAACGCGACCAGCAGCTGGAGCCAGGACCACAGCTCACCGAGCGGATCGCCACCGAGCGCCGCCACGGTGGCCTTCACGGCCGCCAGGAGGAGGGGCGCCACGATCGGCAGCATCAGGAGCGGCAGCATCACCTCGCGGGCGCGCATCCGGACCGTCAGCCCGGCGTAGGCGGTGCCGATCGCCGCGAAGCCGATGGCGCCCAGCACCACGGCCAGCAGCAGCGGCAGCCAGGCCGCGCCGATCGGGATGGCGTAGAGGATCGCCACCACCGGCAGCAGCAGCCCGCCCAGCACGAGCATCGCCACCGCGCCGGCCAGCGCCTTGCCGGCGTAGATCGCGCGACGGTCGACCGGGTAGAGGGCGAGCTGCTCGAACGCCCCGTCATCGGCCTCGAGCTGGTGGAGGCGCGCCATGGTGAGCAGGCCGCCGAACACGATGGCCAGCCACAGCAGACCCGGGGACGCCTCGGAGAGGCGCCGTGAGTCGGGTCCCAGCGCAAAGCCGAAGAGCAGCAGCACGATCGCGGCGAAGAAGATCGTCGAGCCCGCCGCCTGCCGGCCGCGCAGCTCGGAGAGCGCGTCCTTGCGGGCGATCGCCATCGCCACCGCCACGCCGCGCAGCAGGTCGCTCATCGGTCCATCCCGGCCACCGCCACGCGGGGTCGCTGCGACGCGCCAACCGGCCCGGCGCTGACCCCCGCCCCGCTCACCTCGGAGACCAGCCCCGCGTCCAACCGGACGGTCGCGTCCGCCAGGCTCGCGACGCGCTCGGCCTGGTGCGAGGCGACCATCACCGTCACGCCTGCCTCCTTCCAGAGGCCGATGAGCCGGTCGACGAGGGACATCCCGTCGCCATCCAATGCAGCGTGCGGCTCGTCGAGGAGTAGGAGCGACGGGCGCGCGACGAGGACGCGGGCGAGCGCAAGGCGCTTTCGCATCCCTTCCGAGAAGCTGCGGACGCGGTCCCCTGCGACGCCCTCGAGCTCCACGGTGGCCAGCGCCTCGCGGACGACCGACAGCCCCTCGCGCTCGCCCCAGCCGAACATCGTGGCCGCGAAGCGCAGGTTCTCCTCGGCGGTGAGGTCGTCGTAGTGGGCCGTGGCGTGGGACAGGTAGACGGCCCGTCCGCGGACCAGCTCGGGCTCCTGCAGCGCGTCGATGCCGTCGATCGATAGCGTTCCATACGAGGGGCGAATGGCCGTCGCCAGGATTCTGAGCAGTGTCGTCTTGCCTGCGCCGTTCGGTCCCAGCAGGGCGACGGTGCGCCCCATCTCAACCGTCAGCGACACCCCGGCGAGGGCAGCGCTGCGTCCGAAGAGGCGCGCCAGCTCGACGGTGGCAACCGCCGGAGGGATCGTCCCGAGCGTCCCGGCGAGGCGGGGCGCGACGTAGATGGTGGTCTGCGGCATGCTCGACGGGGAGGGGCGGATGATGGATGGAGGCTGAGTGTGCGGCGCGTGCAGATGCGCGTCAAATCCGATACGGTGCAACCCGGGACGTACCAACGAGCGATACAGAACCGCCAGGAGGAGACCTGATGTCCACCACTGCATCGACCCGGCCCTTCCTCCGCCCCGGCATGCTCGGCGTGGGCCTCGCCGTGCTCGCGCTGACGCTCGCCGCCTGCAGCTCCGCGAGCCCTGCAGAGAGCGCCGGAGGGGCGGAGAGCCAGGGCGCGGCCGCCTGCGAGGTGTCCATCGGCGCGACCGCGGCCGCCACCAACACGATCGCCAGCTCGGCCTTCGGGGACGAGGTAACGATCTCGGCCGGAGAGTCGGTCACCTTCACCAACAACGACGCTGTCGGCCACACCATCACCGAGGGGACCGGCGGCCAGGCGGCCTCCGGCGCGTGCGTCAACCAGTCGATCGCGGGTGGAGCGAGCGTCACGGTGACGTTCAACGATCCGGGTGACTACGACATCACCTGCACGATCCACACCAGCATGCAGACGGTCGTCCACGTGCAGTAACCGCAGTCGGGCAGCACGGAGGGCCGGTGCGTGAGCGCCGGCCCTTTCCGTTGACAGGCTGGATTCCGGCTACCTTCCAGGAGCACGTCGCTACTGCAACGGGTTGCAGTAAGCCTCGAGCGCCACCTAGAATCGCAGCGGAGGAACCGATGGTCGACAGCGCGCTGCGTCTCCTGCGGACGGCCGGCCCGGTCCGGACCCGAGTCGTGCGGATGTACGCCTTCCTCATCGCCTTCAACGTGGTGGCGTGGGGCCTCGCGCTCGCCGCCTCGATCTCGTACCCGATCCTCCTCCCCACCGCGTTCCTGGCCTACACCTTCGGTCTGCGCCACGCGGTCGACGCGGACCACATCGCGGCCATCGACAACACGACCCGCAAGCTCATGCAGGACGGCCAGCGCCCCGTGGCAGTGGGGCTCTTCTTCTCGCTGGGGCACTCGACGGTGGTGGTGGCGCTGTCACTGGCAGTTGCACTGTTTGCCTCGCTGATCACCGACATCCCCGCGCTCCAGGAGATCGGCGGGCTGATCGGCACGACCGTCTCGGCGGTGTTCCTGCTCGTCATCGGCATCATCAACCTGGTCGTCCTGATCGACATCTACCGCATGTTCCGGCGCGTGGCCGCCGGCGGCGCCTACAGCGAGGCCACGCTCGAGGAGTTCCTCAACGAGCGCGGCCTGCTGGCACGCATCTTCCGGCCGATGCTCCGCATCATCCGCAGGAGCTGGCACATGTACCCGCTGGGCATCCTCTTTGGCCTCGGCTTCGACACCGCCTCGGAGGTGGCTCTCCTCGGCCTGGCGGCGACGTCGGGCGCCAACCACGTGCCGATCGTCTTCATCCTGGTGCTGCCGGCCCTCTTCGCGGCCGGGATGTCGCTGGTCGACGCGACCGACGGGGTGCTGATGCTGGGCGCGTATGGCTGGGCCTACGTGAAGCCGATCCGGAAGCTCTACTACAACCTGAACATCACCTTCGTGTCGGTGGTCATCGCCTTCGCCATCGGCGGGATCGAGGTGATGTCGATCGTGGCCGAGCGCTTCGGGCTGCACGGAGGGTTCTGGGAGTTCGCGCGGGACCTCGACTTCGGGATCATCGGCTTCGGGATCATCGCCGTCTTCGTGGTGAGCTGGACCGCATCGACCCTGATCTACCGCTGGAAGGGCTACGACTCGCTCCCCGTCCGGAGCGCGCGCGGAACCGATGCCTAGGCCGATAGACGGGTCTCGAGCGGCTCGCCTGAACACCTGGGTGGAGGATCCTTGATCGATTGTGGTGCGCCTATGATGGATTCCGATGGTCGAAGACCGAACGCCGACGATCTCGGATGCCGGCCCGATACCCGAAGAACCTTCAGCTGGGTGGATCTTCGGGCGACACGTCATGGCGTGGCTGCTGGGGCTCGGCAGGAATGTTTGGCTGTTGCCGCTCGACGTCATGTTCCGCGTCGTCGGGGTCAGGTACGGCTGGCTGAAGCGCCTGTTCGATTCGGTGCCGGCCCGCGTCCTGGCGGTGACCGGCCGCCTTCGGGCCGAGCGAGCCGTGTGGCGCGCCATCAGGCGGGTCCCCGCCTACCGCTCGTACCTCCAATCGGTCCGCATCGACCCCGACCGGCTTCCGCCCGCCGGCATCCTCGACGCGCTGCCAGAGACGGACAAGCACAGCTACATCGACCCGTATCCGCTCGAGGCGCGGTGCCTTGATGGTCAGATCCGCTTCAAGGGTGTGACGATCGATGAATCGAGCGGCTCGTCCGGCACGCCCTATAACTGGATCCGCGGCCAGCACGAGCGCACCGTGGCGCACCGCAACATCGCATTCTTCGCACGGTATGCCTTCGGCGCGGGCGACCTGGTCATCCTCAATGCGTTCTCGATGGGTGCCTGGGCGACCGGCTTCAACATGTCGCTGGGGCTCACGCGCCACGGCCTCGTGAAGTCAATCGGTCCGGACATCGGCAAGATCCTCTCCACGCTCCAGTTCCTTGGACCCCGCTTTCGGTACCTGATCTGCGGCTACCCGCCCTTCGTGAAGCACCTCCTCGACGAGGGCGAACGCCAGGGCTTCGCATGGGACGAATATCGACTCTGTGCGCTGGTCGGTGGAGAGGGAATGGCCGAGGAGCTCCGGGACCGGCTGCTCGAGCGGTTTGAGGTCGTGTACTCCGGCTATGGAGCCACGGACCTGGAGATCGGGATGGCAGGCGAGACGCCGGTCAGCGTTGCCCTTCGGCGCCTGGCGCGGGCTCGGCCCGATATTCGCAAATCCCTGTTCGGTGATGACCCGCGGCTGCCGATGGTCTTTCAGTACAACCCTCTGATCCATCACCTTGAGGAGAACCGAAACGGGGAGGTGCTATGCACGGTCAGCCGGCTCGACCTGCTGTCACCTCGCATCCGCTATAACGTGCACGACGCCGGTGGGTTACTCGAATTTGCGGCGGCGGGCGGCGTCCTCTCTGGAGCGGGGCTCGACATCTGGAAGCTCGGTGCAGCGCCCGAGGTCGCCGGACCGCGCGGCCCGCTTCCGTGGTCGGAGCCGCTGCCGCTGCCCTTCCTGTATGTCTACGGCAGGCGTGACGCGACGATCAGCGTGATGGGCGCGAACATCTACCCCGAGGACCTCGAAACGATCATCTACGGCGATCCGAACCTCGCCAGCCGACTCGAGTCATTCTTGCTCATGCTGCTCATCGACGACACGGGCACCCCGCGCCCGGGCATAGCGCTGGAACTGATCGGCACAGCCGATCTCGACGAGCCTTGGCAGGCGGACATCAGCACGCGTCTGCGCGAAGGCCTGCGCAATCTGAACCTGGACTACCGTGAGGCGTTCATGGAATATCCCAAGGCGATGGAGCCGATCATCAGCGTCCATCCGCTCGGCACCGGGCCGTTCGCAGAGGACGCGTCCCGCATCAAGCCACGACGCATCGCGTCTGCCGCTCCGCCAGCAGCGGCTTAGGACCGCCAGTCGGTCTTCAGGAGCTACGGGGTCGCCCGGCAGGGGAGGTTCGTTAGTCAAGCCCGGGGTCGATCTTCTACCACCAGGCGAGGCCGTGAGATCGGGACATCGCTTGGCCTCGATTGACCCTCAACAGGGGCGGTGCTATCGTCCGCCGCCTGATGATGGACCCCGCCCCGCACGCTGCGCCGTCGAACGGGCAATCGCCTCGGACGCCGCACCGGTCGCGCGCCGAGCGACGCGCCGCCGCCCTGCGCAGCGAGGGCGCTGCGACCGCGGCCCTCACCGTGCTCGGCCAGAAGTGGGTGCTGCGCATCGTGCGCGTGCTCGGCGAGCGCACCCAGCGCTTCTGCGAGCTGCAGGACGCCCTGGGTGGTGCAAACTCGGCGACCCTCTCGCAGCGGCTCAAGCTGCTCGAGGACGAGGGCCTCGTCGACCGCACCCTGGTCTCGGAGGTGCCGCCCTGGGTCGAGTACTCCCTCACCACCAAGGGCTCGGACCTGCGGCGCGCGATCGTGGGCATCGACCGCTGGGCGGATCGCTGGGCGCCGAACCAGTGAGCCATCCGGTCGCCGAGGAGCGCCCCGTCGAGCACGGGGACGCCCTGAACCTGATCCGTTCCGCGATCGCCGAGGCGCCCGGCACGGAGGCCGCCGCGCAACGAGCGGTGGAGCTGCTCCACGACCGCTTCGCGCACTACGACTGGGTCGGCATCTACTGGCTCGACCCGACGGGGACGGAGCTGGTGCTGGGACCGTGGATCGGTCCGGAGGCGACCGAGCACACGCGCATCCCGGTCGGGGTGGGGATCTGCGGAGCCGCCGCCGCCTCGGGCCAGACCGAGATCGTCGACGACGTCAGCGCCGACCCGCGCTACCTCCCCTGCTTCAGCACCACCCGCAGCGAGATCGTGGTCCCGATCTTCGCCGACGGGCAGGTGGCCGGCGAGATCGACATCGACGGCTCGGACCTGGCCGCCTACGACCAGAACGATGCCATCTTCCTGGAGGAGATCGCCGCGCTCCTGGCGCCGCTCCGACCTCGCGACGCCTAGCGGGCGTAACCCGAGGCGTATCGGATGTGAATGACCACTCCTGACCGAAGCACCGGCGTTCACGCTCGCTTCGAGGCGATCTACGACGAGCACGTCACCGCCATCCATCGGTTCGTCTACGCCCGCGTCGGCAACCGCCCCGACGCCGAGGACCTGACCGGGCAGGTCTTCATGCGCGCGGTGGAGCAGCTGGACGTCACGCGGCCGGCGCCGCAGATCTCGGCCTGGCTGTACCGGGTCGCCCAGAACGCCGTGGCCGATTACTGGCGCGCCTTCTACCGCCTGCCGCAGATCGGCGTGGAGCAGGTGGCGGGGGCGTGGGAGCCGGTCATGCCGCAGCCGGATCCGCACGCTGACGCGGACGCGGATCGCGCCGCCACCGCCGTGCGACGGCTGCTCAAGCGCCTCCCCGACCAATACGCGAGGGTGCTGGAGCTGCGCTTCCTGCACCGCCTCTCGGTGGCCGAGACCGCCAGCAGGCTCGGCATCAGCCACGGCAACGCCAAGGTCCTGCAATACCGCGCCCTCCGCAAGGCCGCGCACCTGGTGGAAGCCGATGGCTGACGACCGCGACGAGGTCTTCGCAGCCTACCTGGATTCCCTGCTCGAGGGTGGTCGTCCCGCCCCGGACCAGGTGGCTGACGACGAGGCGCCGATGGCCCGCCTGGCCGCCGAGCTGGCCGCCGCCGGCAACCCGGCCGGCGGTGACCCGGATCCCGCCTTCGTCGAGCAGCTCCGGCTCCGCATGCACGACGCCGATACCGGGATCAGCTCGGTCCAGGGCTGGACGGTGCCGGCAGGCGCTCCCTTCCATCGGGTTCGACTGACCCGGCGCGACCTGCTGCGGGTGGGTCTGGGAACGGCGGCAGGCCTGGCGGCCGGCGCCGGCGCGATCTCGATCCTGCGACCCTCCGGCCCCACCCCGCTCACCGGCAACGGCCGGCCATTGGTGCGCGACGGCGAGTGGGTGGCGGTGGCCACCCTTGCCGACTTGCCGGAGGGCGCCGCGGTCCGATTCAGTACGGTGGCGTTCGACGGCTACGTCGTGAATGACGCCGGGACGATCCGCGCCCTCAGCTCGGTCTGCACCCACATGGGCTGCACCCTCGCCTACCGGGGGCGGTGGCAGGACCTGCGCTGCCCGTGCCACGGCGCCAGCTTCAACCTGTCCGGGGAACTCGCCAACGGGAGCGACGGCTGGTCCGGAGGAAGCGGCTATGCCGGCGACACCCAGGCCTACCCCATCGACCTGCCGCCGCTGGTGCGGCCAGAGGTCAAGGTCTCCGGCGAGGACGTCCTGGTCTGGACCGCCCGCGCCTGAGCCCCGACCGCGTCGTTACCACGCATGGTGCTATATCGACGCCTGAGCGGGTCGTTCGCGCCCGATGAAGGGCCGATAGGCGTCGCCCTACCACGTCAGGTTGTAGGGCGACGCGCTTTCCCGGGCCTCGGTGCTGTTCTACCACCATACGTGTTAACGCGCCGAGTGACCGTCTAGCCGGTCACCAGCTGGATCAGGTAGCCGACGATGTACGGCACCGCGAGCGCCGCCACGATCGCGGTCAGCCCCAGCCCCACGTACAGCAGATAGCGCAGGTTCGGCGGCGCCGGCCGCTCGGGCGGGGGCGTGGTGCGGCGGGCGAGGTGCGACGGCCGGCGTGGCGGCTGGTGCTGGTACGGATGGGGGTGCGTATCCGGCATCAGCGGGACTCCGCCCCTGCGACGATCTCGCGCAACCGGGCGTGTCGCACCTCGCGGTCCGCCGCGTATCGCTCAATCGCGGCGAGGATGTGACCCGGCCCCAGGTGGGCCTCGTCCATCACCTCGTCGACGGTGCCACCGGTCCGCCATCGGTTATCCCAGTCTGAGGAGAGCGAGTACTCCTTGGCGATCGGCCCCTCGACGAAATCGGTCATCAGCTTGAACGCGCGGTTGGTGATGGCCATCCCGCTCCACTTGTCCGAGTCGGAGCGGATGCTCGCCTGGTACGCCGCATCCTGGCGGCGGAAGAGCTGCGGCGAGATGCAGGCCACGATCCGGACGTTGATGCCACGCGCATCGAGCTCGGGCAGTGTCTTCACCACGTTCGCGGTGGTCACCGTGCCCTGCACGTAGACGGTACCGGCGGACGGCGTCCCACGGGCAACATCGCGGATGAGGTACGCCCCGCGCGCCGCCTCGAAGTGCGAGGCCATGCCGAGCGCCGCGCGGTCGGGGATGTCGACGGTCGGACGGGTGAGGTGCAGGGCGACGATCGGCACATCGGTCGCCAGCGCTGCGGCGAGGACGACCGGCACCTCGTTGTACTCCCAGGGGTGCAGGTCGATCACGTGCCCCTCCGGGAAGAGCTGGGTGACGCCGGTGGCGAAGATGCCGAAGTGCGTGCGCGAGTCCTCGGCCGTCTCGGGGCCGGAGTGGCCCGCCACCCAGATCACCTTGCCAAGTTTCAGCTCAGAGTCCTGAGCGAGCTGGCTGAAGAGGCGCATCGGGCCATACTTCAGGTACGAGAAGGAGCCGTATGTCGAGCAGGCGGCCCAGAACCCGTTGAAGGCAGTCATCGGGTCATCCGCCAGGTTGACGGTGGCGATGCCCACCGTCACGCCGGAGTTCGTGAACTCGGTGATCTGCTGGGGGAGAAGCGCGCCGCGCGGGTTCGTGTCGCGCTGGTACCAGCCCCACCCGGGCATCTCGCCGAAGTCCTTGGCGAAGCCCGCGATGTTGGTCGACTCGGCCAGGTCGGCGGAGCAGACGATGAAGAGCGGCCGCCCGTACTCCTGCCTGGCGTAGGCATTGACCCACGAGCCCCAGGTCGCCAGCGCCGCCCGGTTGGGCGCCTTCTCACCCGGCGCCTTCCACATCTCCGGCGGATAGGCGTGGGCGTCGGTCAGGCGCGGATCACTGAAGATGTCGGCGCCGTGGCCGCCCAGGTTGAACCCCTCCACGTGGTCCGGCACCAGCCCGGCCACCTCGACCAGCCGGTCGCTGATGGCGTCCACCAGGTCGGTGTTGGCGCGGAGGACGCCCATCGCCACCCCGAAGTTGTGGCGCGCCTGTGCCTCGCGCTCGGCGGCGTCGGTAGGGGCCGGCTCATCCACGCCCGCGTACTCGACCCCATGCCGCGCCATGAACTCCTTGCGGACCGCCCAGAACTCCGGCGAGTTCATGGCGTGCGGGGTGCCGTGGCTCTTGTTGTCGTATTTGCCGTAGCCGCGCCCCTTGCGGGTCTTGAACCAGGCGACCGATGGGACCCGATCCGGGTTCTCGCCCCGCGCCGCCTCCAGCACCGCGCGGGTCACGGGACCCCACTCCGAGCCTTCCATGGTCCCGGTCACGCGCCAGGAGTAGGCGTTGAACCAGGACTCGGGGTTCCCGGGCACCACTGACGAGACCGCGGGGTCGTCGATGCCGTAGTCGTTCCAGTCGAGCAGGAAGACGAGGTTGTTCAGTCCCAGCCCCCAGGCTGAGTTGCGCGTCTCGTGGCTCGCACCGGGCGTGAGGCCGCCCTCGCCCTCGACCACGAAGACCTTGACCTCCTCCGCGCCGGCCAGCTTGAGCGCCACCGCCTCACCGGCGCTCGGGGGCATCCCGTGGCCCGACGGCCCGGTGTTGAACTTCAGGAAGAGGGTCTTCCCCTCCATCTCGGCGTGGCCGGGCAGCCCAGCGCGGCGTCGCAGCTTGAGGAGGTCCTCCCAGGTGAGGGCCCAGCGGCCGTCATCGGGGAATTGGAAATCAGGGTTGGGATCGCGCTCGGCGCGGGCGCGGAGCACCTCATTCAGGACGGCGAGGGTGGCGTAGACGAGCGGCACGGTGTGGCCCGCCGACAGGACGAAGCGGTCCGCAAACGGCCGCCACGGCCGGCGGATGTCCCAGCGCATCGCGCCCGACAGGAGGAGCGCCACGAACATGTGCACCTTCGAGCGCGACCCGCCGGGATGGCCGCTCTGGCGGTAGTTGAGGGCCAGGTCGATCGCCTCGTCGATGATCTCCCGCACCGCATCCCAGCGCTCGAACCACGGGACCGCCTCGTCGTAGAGGCGATCCGTGGTCCGTTGCTGGATGGTCGTCATGCGTGGACGAGCTCGCCGGTCCGCTCCAGCCTGGCCAGCGACTCGCCGACCCGCTCCAGCGCGGCGCTGATCTTCTCGCGCGAGTTGGCGTAGCTGAAGCGCAGGTAGCCCTCGCCATACGAGCCGAACGATGTACCCGACAGGCCGCACACTCCCGCGTCGTACAGGAGGTGGTCCGCGATCTCGTTGCTGCTGCGGCCGAACGAGCTCACGTTCGGGAAGGCGTAAAAGGCGCCGTGCGGCATGACGCAGCTGACGCCGGGGATGGCGTTGAACCCCTCGACGATCAGCGAGCGCCGTGCGATGAATTCTTCCCGCATCGCGTCCGCGGCGTCCTGCGGGCCGGTCAGGGCGGCCACGGCGCCGGCCTGCGCGAAGGCGTTCGTGCCGCTCACCGAGTTGATCACGAGTGCCGAGAACGCCGGCATGAGCCAGGTCGGCACAATCCCGTAGCCGAGCCGCCAGCCGGTCATCGCGAAGGTCTTGCTGAACCCATCGAGCGTGATCGTCCGGTCCCCCATGCCGGGCAGCGTGGCGATCGAGAGCGGGTCTCCGGTGTACTGGAGGCGGCCGTAGATCTCATCGGCCAGGACGACCAGGTCGTGCTCGATGGCGATCCGCGCGATCTCGCGCTGGTCCTCGTGGGTGAGGATCGACCCGGTCGGGTTGTGGGGCGAGTTGGTGACGATCATCCGGGTCCGATCGGTCACCAGGGAGGCCACCTCCCCGACGTCCATCCGGAAGTCGTTGGCCTCGCGCAGCGGCGCCGGCACCGCGGTGCCCCCCACGTATCGGGCCATGCTCTCGTAGATCGGGAAGCCGGGGTTGGGGTAGATGACCTCGTCGCCCTCGTTGATGAGGGCGAGCATGGCGTAGAACATGATCGGCTTTGCGCCGGGGGTGACCACCACCTGCTCCGGCGTCGCTTCGATCCCCTTCCAGCGCTTGACGTCGTTGGCGATGGCCGCGCGCAGCGGTGCTATGCCGACGGCCGGCGGGTAATGCGTCATCTTGTCATCGAGGAGGGCTTTGACCGCTGCTTCGCTGACGTGGCGCGGCGTGTCGAAGTCGGGCTCGCCGATCTCCAGGTGGATCACGTCCCGGCCGGTCGCCTCCAGCGCCCGGGCGCGCGCGGCGGCCTCGAAGGCGGTCTCGGTCCCGATCCGCTCCATGCGGCTGGCAAGCTTCACGCTTCAGGGCCTCGCTGCGTCAGGTGGGAGATGAGTGTACCGATGGAGTGGCGCCTGCGCCGCCATACCCATTGAATCGGTCGCCCAGCGCAGGTAGGTTTGAAGAATGAGGAACTGGATTCGATTCGTGTCGCCCTGGTCCCTGGCGGCCGTTGCCGTCTGGATTGTGGTCCTCACCGTCGTCGCGAACTGGGCGGTACCCGTCTTCGCGAACGTCGGCGTGCACCGACGGCTGGGCCCGAGCCCTGATCCCGAGTAGCCGGCTCGGGTGCACCGATCGGCCCATTGCGGTGTTGACAAGCACCGCTGCTATACTTTCTTAAGCGACATTTCCGAGCGACCCTGCGTACACCGCGCCCGAGGAGAAGACCGATCCCATGACACTGACCGAATCGACGCCGCAGACGGCCCCATCGGCTCCGCCAGCTGCCCCCGCCACTGCACCCGCTGAGCTGCTGGTCAGCATGACCGACGCCGCGGCTGCCAAGGTGCAGGAGCTTCGCTCCCGCGAAGGCAAGGCCGATGCCGCCCTGCGCCTCTTCGTGAAGAGCGGCGGATGCTCGGGCTACAGCTACGGCCTGGCGTTCGACGACAAGATCGCCGAGGACGACCGCGTCGAGCAGCACGGCGACGTGCCGGTCGTGATTGACGCCTTCAGCGTCCAGCACGTGGCCGGCGCCGAGATCGACTACGTCGACTCGCTGATGGGCTCCGGCTTCGCGATCAACAACCCCAACGCGGTGAGCAGCTGCTCCTGCGGCCAGTCGTTCAACACCGATGGCTCCCCCGCAAAGGCGGGCGGCTGCCACTAGTCCCTCTCTCCTCTGCGCCCAAGAGCCCCGGCCCACCAGCCGGGGCTTCTTCGTGCCCTGGGCTATTACCTATAGGACTACTACGGCACGTATCGTGGCAACAGGCCGCCCGTGACAGGCCTGCGCGTGTCGCGGTAGTCGTATAGGTACTCAATGAGCGCTTATTGATCGCCTCGCGCGCCGATGTAGTCCTATGCGTAATCAACCGTCGCGGAAAGCGACCGCTCGGACAGGGTCAGCTCGGGATGAGGGCCTCGATCTGGCGCGCCCCGGTCGCCGCTCAGCTCGTGCGAGCCGCCGTCCACGAAGCGCAGGTCAGAATCGGCCACCGGCTCGCAGGTGGTCCTCGGCCATCGGTTCGGCCAGCACCGAGCGCCTAGCCTCAGCGGCGGCCGACGAGGAAGTAGGTTGCCGTCGGCCCCAGCCCCTTGACTTCGATCGTCCCACGCGGCTCGAACTCGAACGCCGGCTGCAGGCGCCGCTGAGTCGATTGGGTGACGTGGAGACGGCCCGGCTCGCCGAGGGTCTCCATCCGGCTGGCGACGTTGACCGTGTCGCCCCACACGTCGTAGATGAACTTCTTGAGGCCGATCACCCCGGCCACCGCCGGCCCGATGTGCATCCCGATCCGGACCTCCAGGTCGGGGAAGGAAGCGGCGCGCAGGCGCTCGACCTCGGAGAGCATCTCGAGGCCCATCGCGGCCACCTGCTCGGGGTGGTCGCTGCCCGGCAGCAGGCCGCCGGCCACCATGTAGGCGTCGCCGATCGTCTTGATCTTCTCCAGGCCGTACCGGTCGGCCAGGCTGTCGAAGGCCGAGAAGACCTGGTTGAGCTGGTCCACCACCTGCGCCGGCGGCAACCGTGACGACAGCTCGGTGAAGCCGACGCAGTCGGCGAACAGCACGGTGAGCTCGTCGAAGCGATCCGCGATCACCGCCTCCCCCGAACGCAGACGCTGGGCGATCGAAGCCGGCAGGATGTTGAGAAGCAGCTCCTCGTTCTCCCGCGCCAGGCGCGCCACCTCGCGGGCCGCGGTCACATCGGTCCCGTACAGGTTGATCGAGTCGAACTCGTAGACGGATACCACCAGCAGCTCGAAGATGTGTCCCTCGGCCTCCACCTCCAGCGTGCCGCCGGCCTCTGACTCGAGCAGCGCCTTGAGCTGGTCGTGGATGTCGCGGGGAAGGTCTCCGCCGACCTCCGTTCGCAGCGCCTTGCGGACGAGCCGGCTGGCCGGGTTGGCATAGGTCAACCGACCCTCGCGAGTGGCTCGCAGGACCGGGTTGGGGTTCTGGTTCGGGAACTTGTCGATAGCCCTGGTGGCGGTCGCGTCGGTGCCGTAGACGTTCATGAACCCGAACTCCTCGATCAGCACCGGCTGGAGGGTGTAGGTGCGACCCTCGTGCTGCACCTCGATCGGCTCGGCCAGGTCGCCGGCAGAGGCACGGCTGAGTCGCTCGGCCATCTCCGCGGGAATCCGATCGCCGATCACCAGCCCGAGGGCGCTGACGATCCCGGCGCTGGCAGTGTTGGCGTAGACCAGCTCATTGGCGCTCGAGACGCGCATAACCGGGTTGGGATTCCGGTCCGGAAAGCGGTTGATAGCCTCGAGCTGCTGCCCGGTGATGCCTTTCACGACGGAGAGGTCTTACGGCGCATCGCCACAGCCCCGATCGCCGCGCCCGCGAGGACCATGCCGGCCACCGCCAGGCCGAACGCCAGGAGCCCGGCCGAGACACAAGGCTCGCCGGCAACGCGATCGGGCTCGGCGCAGATCAGGAGCATCTGACGCGTGATCAGCACGGCCCAGAGGCCGCCTGCGCCCACCAGCATGCCCGACAGGAGCGGCAAGCTGCGGAAGAGCGCCGCGCCGCCCGCGACGATGAGCACGACCACGGCCACCCCCGGAATTCCGAAGATAAGGCCCGGCACGCCGAGCAGCGCACCGTCAAACAGCCCCAGGAGCCAGGTCGCCCACTCGCCCCTGCGTTCCGTCGTCGCCGTCACTCGCCTGACCCGTCGTCCTCGAAGACCGATGCGCCGGCCACCACCGCCACCTCCCCGCCCCCGCCGAGGGCGGCCGCCAGGGGGCGCGGCTGGTCGGGGATCGGCACGAAGCGGTCGACCAGCGAACGGGTGCCCGCGACCCCCAGCTTGTCAAAGAGGAGCCCGAACTTGATGTGCAGGTTGGCGCCGATCTCCTCCGCCGACTCGGCGGGGAGCGTCCACAGGGCGCGCTTGAACGGCCCGATCGCCTTCTTCCGGGTCTTGTACAGGAACTGCTCGTCGGTCTCGCCGTCCTTGCGCTCGCCCTCGCAGTTGGTGAGGCACCAGGCCATCATCTCGGCGCGCAGCGCATCGGGCAGTCCGCCGTCGTCGTACAGGATGTTCTGGAAGCCGGTCGCCAGGTGGATCTCGGCGGTGCCGTTGCTGGGGAAGTGGTGGAACGCTTCCTCCGGCAGGGTGCTCGCCCCGTGCTGCACGGCGCCGGCCAGGCCGTATTCGTCGCGCGCGACCGTCGACAGACGCTGCAGGGTGCCGAAGTCAACCTTGACCTGGGCGACGCTGCCGTCCGGCA
>Ga0214472_10001297_pt1 | contig 28380 bp, 21 predicted proteins | sample RVTome_6_FD_207662 | JGI IMG/M metagenome (GOLD analysis project Ga0214472, IMG submission 207662) | Soil microbial communities from uranium-contaminated site in the Upper Colorado River Basin, Wyoming, United States - RVT140D175 | ecosystem: Environmental > Terrestrial > Soil > Contaminated >...
TGACCACCTTCCGGCGGGGTGCATCGATGTTTACAGCGCGACGAACAACGCAAACCAGGCCGCGTTTGGTCCGCGCAGCCACGTGAACCGCGTGACCGGCGAGGCGCTGGCGCTTATTGCCGCTTGCTACAACGCGCAGCAACAACAGGGCGTCGACAACGTCTGCGGGCGGCTTCAGGTGGCGCACGATGACCTCGATCCCGACCTCAACGAGGGGGCGACCTATTTCGTCGAGCACCACTGGATCACGTCATGCGAGGACCTGCGCGACAATAACGCAGCGTACCGCGAGATTGTGGTCGATGAGGACCCCGACGGCTGCTGTGAAGGCAGCACCAACTGCACCTACGTCATCGAGCCGGCCCCGAGCAGCGCGACGGTCACCGAAACGCCCGCCATCCGGGCCTGGAAGGACGCCGATTCCTCCGTCGTCGAGACCGACATCCACCTGGTCGAGGACGTCTCGGCCAACGAGAGCAACTGCGACGAGGACCCGGCGATCGGTGAGACCTGCGAGGTGGAGGACGAGTCGCTGCTCATCCTGGCCGCGAAAACGACGGACCTCCAAACCGGGTGGTGGCAGTACGAGTACGCCCTCTACAACATGAACTCCCACAGCGCGGTCAAGTCCTTCTCCGTGCCCCTGGCCTCCGGGACCAGCGTGTGCGACATCGGCTTCCACGACATCAACTACCACAGCGGAGAAGAAGAGGGCATCGGCGAAGAAGACGGCATCGACAACACCGACTGGGCGCCGAGCGGGACGGCGACCTCGGTGCGCTGGGACTCCGCCGACCCGCCGCAGGGCAAGAGCGGCAACATCCTGCGCTGGGGAACGCTGTACAACTTCCGGTTCCGGGCCGATGCGGCGCCCGATTCCTCGCAGCAGAACGTCACCCTGGGTGTGAACGAGCCCGCGCCGAGCCAGCCGTCCACCAAGGCCGCGCTGACCAAGGTGCCGGGGACTGCGTCGAGCCCGTGCGACGGCTCCAGCGACGACTGCAACGAGAACGGCCTGCCCGACCGGTGGGACCTGTGCTGCGGGGAGGCATCCGACTGCAACAGCAACGACGTGCCCGACGAGTGTGACCTGGACTGCGACACGTCGGGAACGCCGGACAACTGCGAGGGCTGTGCCGCGGGCTGCTACTGCGAAAGCGGCTGCTACGAGTGCTGCGACGACTCACACTGCACCGATCCCGAGAGGCCCTACTGCGGAGTCGACAACAAGGCCCACACCTGCGTCGAGTGCACCAACGACGAGCACTGTCCCGGGAAATGCTACTGCGGCGTCCTGAGCCAGGCCTGCATCTGCTGCCCGAACCCGCCCTGCCCCATGGGCCCGGCTGGAGCGTAATCGCACGCCGCCAGTTTACCGCGCGTAGAAGGGTTTTACGGGTTCCTCAGACTGACCGATCCTTCCGGATGACATGCGCTCGTGTCTTCTTTCGCCCCTGCGGGGCTCGGTTTCGTGGTCGGACCATCACCACGGGCTCACGCCCGTGGCTACTGTCGTGCCGCCCCTGTCGGGGCTGTTTCCCCGACGAAATCGCAATGCTCGAGCCGAGAACCGGTCAGTTTGAGGAGTTCGGTACCTGATCGAGGCTGCGCCCGCCAGGAAGCACTTCCCGCTTTCCGTTCCCCGACCGTGGCAGGCTGGCGGAATAATGTAGAAGGTCGTGAACGCGGTCGAGCGGCGATCAGGCTGCGATTGCCGTTGCCTATGGTGTCAGCGCGGGGCGTCGTGCACCCTTGCGCGGCGCGAGTCATCCCACCCAGGAGGTCCGGGCCGTCGGGGCGACCGGGCGGCAAAACGCTGCTGGCGTTGCCGGACCTCATCGACAACGTGCCGGTCGCGGCGTTTTCTACTATAATGCCAAGGTTACGGTTGTCGCGCCTGGCACGGATGATTCTGTGGGCCGGGCCGGTGCGGGGGAGTCGGCGAGATGCTGCGGATCATCATGGGTTCTCTCGTGCTGGCTGCCGTCGGCCTGGGCGGGTACGCGGGGTTCCGTGAATGGATCGCGGCTGAACCCGATGCCCGCTACCGGACCGCGCCGGTGGAGCGTGGAACCCTGGTGGCGACGGTGACCGCTACGGGAAACCTGGAGCCGCTGGTGAAAGTGCTGGTCGGGTCGCAGGTAAGCGGGACGGTGACCCGCTGGTACGCCGACTTCAACCAGCGGGTCGAGGATGGGTTCGTGCTTGCCGAGCTCGATAAGGACCGGTTCACGGCGGTGATGGACCAGCGGAAGGCGGCGGCCCGCGCGGCCACGGCGCGAATCGAGGAGGCCGCGGCCGGGCTCGCCGACGCCGTCCTCAAGCGCGAGCACACGGAGTCCAACTTCAAGCAGCATGCGGCAACGGAACTCGAGCTCTCCGAGGCCCGGATCGCGGAGCAGATGGCCGAGGCGACCCTCCACGCCGCCGAGGCGGAGCTGGATCGGGCCAAGGCCGACGAGCGTATGGCGGCAGTCGACCTTGACCGGACAATCATCCGTTCACCGATCGATGGGGTGGTCATCTCGCGGGACATCGACGCCGGGCAGACCGTGGCCGCGTCGTTGCAGGCGCCGACGCTGTTTACAATAGCGAACGACCTGGCCAAGATGCAGGTCAACGCGGCGGTCAGCGAAACGGACATCGGCAAGATCGTCGAGGGCGGCCTGGCGGAGTTTCGCGTGGATGCCTATCCCAACCGCCGTTTCCACGGCGTGATCTCGCAGGTTCGCTATGCCGAGACGATCGTGGACAATGTGGTGACCTACACGACCCTGATCTACGTCGACAATGACGACCTGGCCCTGCGGCCCGGAATGACCGCGACGATCTCGTTCGAGGTCGCCCGGGCCGAGGACGTGCTCATCGTCCCGAACGCGGCGATGCGATTCAATCCCGCGACGACGCCGCAGCTCGCCAATTCGAGGCGTCCGGGGCGGGCCCGACCGATGGCGCCTCGTGTGTACAAGCTGGCCGGAGGGCAGCTCGTCGAGGTCCCGATCGACCCGGGGCTGACGGACGGTTCGGCCACCGAGATTCGTTCGGGCGACCTGCGCGAGGGCAGCGAGGTGGTGATCGAGCGGCTGCGTGGCACGAACGGGTTCTCGAGTGGAATACCGAGGTTCGGCGGATGAGTGAGCTGGTCAACATCCGCGACGCCTGGAAGGTCTACCATCTGGGCGAGGTTCAAGTCCCGGCGGTGCGCGGGGTCTCGCTGAGCGTGTCCGCCGGTGAGTTTGTCGCCGTTACCGGATCGAGCGGATCGGGCAAGTCTACCTTCATGCATCTGCTGGGCTGCCTCGACCGGCTGTCGTCGGGAACGTACACGTTCGAGGGTCGCGCGATCCACCAGCTCTCGCGGCCCGAACTCGCGCGGCTGCGAAACCGTCGCATCGGGTTCGTGTTCCAGAGCTTCAATCTGCTTTCGCGAACGACGATCGTGGACAACGTCGCGTTGCCGCTGATCTACCAGGGCGAGCGGCGGAAGGAGCGCCGGCGGCGGGCGACGGAACTGCTGGAATCGGTGGGGCTGGGTGACAGGCTCCGACACCTCTCCAACCAGCTCTCCGGGGGTCAACAGCAGCGGGTGGCGATCGCGCGGGCGCTGGTGACCGGACCGGCCATCCTGCTGGCGGACGAGCCCACCGGCAACCTGGACACCCGGACCAGCCTGGAGATCATGTCGCTGTTTCGCAAGCTCAACGAGGAACAGGGGATCACGATCATCGTCGTGACGCATGAGGTGGATATTGCGGCGTACGCTCGCCGGCACGTCCTGTTTCGCGACGGGCTGATCGTGGAGGACACGATGCGAGCCACTGCGGCGTAACGTCATGAGCCCGTCGATTGTACTATCCGAAGCGTTTCGCAGCCTGGGTAAGAACAAGGTGCGCACGGCGTTGTCGGTGTTGGGCATCGTGATCGGGATCGCCGCGGTGATCACGATGGTGGCGGTCGGCGAGGGAGCCCGGCGGCGCGTCGAGCGGGAGATCGCCGCGCTCGGCGACGACTGGATCATGGTGGCCTACTGGGGCGTGCAGCGCGGCGGCGCACGACGGCAGCAGGGCATCCCCCGGAACCTGACTTCAGGGGACGCAGACGCCATCGAGCGGGAGTGCTCGGCGATCCGCGCCGCCACGCCGGTGAATCGGATCAGCTTCCAGGTCGTCTCGAGCTACGGGAACTATCAAACCAGCGTGCATGGGACTCGTCCGGCGTATTTCGACATCCGCCGATTGGAAGTGATCGACGGCCGGGAGTTCAACGCCGACGACATGCGCATGCTGGGCAAGGTTTGCTGCATGGGCATCACCGCGTCGCGCGAGCTGTTCGGGGCGATGAGCCCGGTGGGCCAGACGGTACGCATCAACCGCGTCGCGTTCGAGGTAATCGGGCTGCTCGGACCCAAGGGAGTGGGAAGCGACGGCCGGGACAACGACGACATCATCCTGGCGCCGTTCACGTCGTTCGAGCGCTATCTTGCCGGACGCGAGGGCTCGGGCACACTGATGGCGGCGGCGGCGTATGGTGAAGACATGGCGGTCGCGAAACAGCAGCTTCGTGACATTCTGCGCCAGCGTCACCGACTCGCCGACGACGAGGACGACGACTTCCGCATCTTCGATCGGTCGCTCACCATGCAGGCCAACGCGGAGGCGACGCGAACGTTCAACACGCTGCTGACCATGATCGCGTCGATCTCGCTGCTCGTCGGCGGGGTCGGAATCATGAACATCATGCTCGTTTCGGTGACCGAGCGGACGCGTGAGATCGGTTTGCGCATGGCGATCGGCGCCGACGCGCACCACATTCTCGAACAGTTCCTCTGCGAAGCGGTCGTATTGTGCGGCATGGGCGGGCTGCTCGGCTTCGGGTTCGGGTGGGGCGTTTCGAGATTCGTGTCCTGGCACTACGGTTGGGACACCGTCATCTCGCATTGGATGGCCGCGCTTGCCGTGGCGTTTGCAACGGCCGTCGGCCTGTTCTTCGGCTTCTACCCCGCCTGGCGAGCGAGCCAGCTCGATCCGATCGACGCGTTGCGCTACGAATAGCGGGTCACCAGAGGCACGGTCCCTCGGCATGGCTCCGTCAGGGTACGATCGGCTTGAGCGGGCCCTCGTAGTCGGGCTCGAAGGGAGCGCGCTCGGCCTCCGCCGCCGATACCATCGGTCGGCGGATGTAACGGCGAATCGCGTCGAACTGGCTCCGCCCGTCGAGCCCGGCCTCCTCGATCACCTTGTCCGCCTGGCCGCTGCCGAGAAAACGGCCGTTCATGAAGGGATGCAAGGTTGCGGCCCGACCTTCCGGCGACACGATCCATCGGTACATGGTAGGCAGCGTCAGCCCCGTGATGCCCATGGCGACCTCGGCATGGCGCCAGGGGAAGATCCGCTCCTGCCGTTCGGTGGGCAGAAGTCCGAATAGCTCGACGCTGGAAACGTAGTATGCGTTTAGATCGATGCCGGCTTTTTCGAGGAGCGGCAGCGCGTCGAGGATGAACGCATAGGCGACGCCGCTTCCCTGAAGGACGACGACGCCATCGCCATCGCCGCGAGCGCGGCGGAGGAGGTATACACCCTCGGCGGCCTCGGTCGGCGCAGCGAGCCCGAGCGCCCTGCGATCCAGGACAGGTTCGTTCGGCCGGGTCACGAACGGGGCAATGACCGCCGGCCTCCGACACAGCGCCGCGGCCATCAACGGCCAGATCTCGTGCGCGTCCCACGGCGTCAGTGTAATCATCGTTCCGGGCGGGAAGTTGTCCTGAAGAAGCTGGAGGGCCTGCGGGTCGGCGTGCGTCGGGCCGTCCTCGCCGGTCTTCAGTCCGGCGTGACCGCACACCATGATGTAGGGCCGGTAGGGCTCACCGGTTGTCGCGTTGCGGGCCTGGTTGCCGATCGCGTGAAGCCGCGAGGCGATGTGGCCCAGGGGCGCTATGAACGCGCCGTATGACGCGCCGGCGCCGATATGCCGGCCGAAGCTGGAGATGCCCGCGAGGATTCCGCACATGGCGTCCTCGCAGATGCCGCCGATGGAGAGTAATCGCGATTCGGGGTTCGTCCTTCGATTGTAGTATCGTTTGCCGAATCCGTCCGCGGCCTTGGCGATGCTGGTGGAGTCGAGCAGGTCAGCGGCGGCCGCAAACAGGGCCCCGCGGCTCTTGTGGTTCAGGAAGTTGAGCACCGACCCGAGCTGCCCGCGAAGCGTGGTCTTGGTGCCGGGCACCAGAGCCAGCTCGTTCGGGACCCTGGCGGCCAGTTCGTTGGCGGCTTCGAACACGGCCTCGACGCGCGGCGCGTGCTCGCGCGGCTTGCGGGCCAGGGAATCGAGCTTCTTCTTTGCATTTACCAGCCGGCCGGCCAACGTGTCGATCATCGGGCGACTTTGAGTGATCGCGTCCCGGAGGACGATCAACGCATCCCAGAAGCACTCCTCCACTACGACGCCGTCCTGACCGTCGCGGCAGCTCGTCATGGCACCGTCGCAGGTCGGGAGGGAGATCTTGGACCCGTCGGTGAGCGGCCGGAGCGCTTCGTGGAATCCCGCCGAGCAGAGCTTGTGTCCGGCGCCGTGCGAGGCCCGGCCCTCGATGCCGTAGTGCCAGCCCTTGGTCGTCCGGTAAATGACGGCGGTGGGTTGGCCATTATCCAGCGAGCAGGCCCGGCGCTGGGCGGCGACGATCTGCTGGAATTCACGCCCCTCGGGAACGTAAATGACGTTCCAGTCGTGCAGGTACGCGAACTCCATCGGGTCCCACTGCACGTACTCGCCGGGATCGGCGCCCTCACGGCAGACGCGATCAGAGTCGATCGAGGACTGGTTCCAGTCCACATGCATCACAACGTTGCCGAGCGAGGCGGTTCCCGCGGCAGCCATGGCTTCGCCGACGCGGCCCGGGGTCATTCCCCCCTCACCTTCCACGATGTGGACCCACGGCGCGTTCGTACCGAAGTAATCGGCGGCGGCGAAGGCCAATCCGAGCGACGAGGCCACGCCGACGCCCGAGGCCCCGGTCGCGAGGCGAACGAAGGGTGTGGCCGGTGTCGGATGGCCGTCCAGGGGCTTGACGTTGAACTTCGTGAACAGCGGCGTCTTCGTGATCGGGTTGCGGCGGAAGCCGAGCAAATCCTCGATGCGGAGCTGATCGCGTTCGTCCTGGGGGAAAAGCTGCGGCGCGGCGAGCCTGGCGATCTCGTTCCGCAGGGCCCAGATCGAATAGAGGCCGAGTGCCTTGTGCCCCGCGGCGAAGGAGAGGATGTCTGCGTCCATACGAGCCGGTCGCGCCAGGTCATAGGCCATCGCGTCGAACAGGAGGGCGGACACGAACGGGCCGGAGGAGATCGAGCCGCCGGGGTGTCCGGACATGGGCACATAGTTGTACAGCAGCGCACAGGCGCAGCGGTAGAGTTCATCCAGGCGGGTGAACGCAGCCAGCTCGGCTCCGTTGAGCGGGCCGTCGGCTCCGCCGATCTCCGCCTGAATATCGATGTAGACACCTCGTCTGGATTTCAGTTCGAACGCCATGTCTCCTCCTCGGGTCTCCTCCGTGCGCGTGATCCAACCCCGAAGCGCGTCTGGCCGTCAATACAAGTGCTGGCCCTCCCGGACAAACCGGGCGAAGCCGGCCTTGTCGTCCGCGGCCGCTTCGATCCGTCGAAGCCCCTCCCGCAGGTCGTCGCTCCCCGTCGCAATTGAAAGCCGTAGGAAGTGCTTTCCCTCGGTGCCAATGCGGCCGAACGACCGCCGATCCATCGTGGCCACATGGTGCCCAAACAGCAGGAACATCTGGAACAAGGTGGAAGGGCTCGTGCGCGATCGCGCCGGCTCGGGCAACGACTCATAGGCCGACAGAACACCGAGCCGGTCACAGAGCCCGGCGATGTTCGGAAAGACGTAGAACGCGCCGTGCGGCTTCTGACAATTGACGCCGTCGATACGGTTGAGGCCGGCCATCATCAGGTCGCGCCGGTGCTGGAAAGCGGCGATCATCTCCGCAATGCAGCCCGCCGCCTTCGGCGATTCCAGGCCCTCCCGAGCGCCCGCCTGGTTGAACGGCGGAACACACGAAAAGTAGTTGATGTTGAGGTTCTTGAAGATCCGGGCCTCTTCGGCAGTCGGGAAGACGGCCCAGCCTACACGCCCACCCGTCCATGAAAAACTCTTGGACACGCCCGAAACGACAACCGTGCGCTCCTGCATTCCCGGAATCGAGGCAATCGAGCGATGCCGGGCCCCATCGAAGAGGATGTCCTCGTAGACCTCATCCGAATAGACGCGGACGTCGCCTGGAGCGCGGGATAGAATGACCTCGGCGAGTTCGTGTAGCTGCTCCGCCGAGGCGACGCCACCGGTCGGGTTGGACGGGAAGTTGAGGATGATCAGCTTGGTGCGCTTGGAGACCAAAGGAGCGAGGTCACCGCCGCTGACCGAGAACCCGCGGCTTTCAGGCAGGTGCAGCGGCACCGGAACGGCCCCGACGTACCGAGTGAACGATTCGTAGATCGGAAAGCCGGGAGACGGATAGATGATCTCGTCGCCTTCGTCGCAATAGGTCTGTTGGCAAAAGCCGATGGGCGGTTTGGCACCGGGGAAGACGACTACGCGGTCCGGCGTGACCTGGATGCCGCGGCTGGTCGTCATGTGGCGGGCGATGGCCTCGCGCAGCGGGAGAATGCCCTGCGGGTCGCAGTAGTGCGTGTTGTCGGCGTCGAGCTGCCGCTTGACCTCGTCGCGGATGTGCGCCGGGAGGGGGAAGTCCGGCTCGCCGAGGTTGCACTTGACCACGGTATGCCCGGCTCGCTCTACCTCGCCAATGTACGGGCCGATCTTGAAGGCGTTCTCGGTGTCGATCAGGCTTACGCGTCTTGCAAGTAGGGTCATGATCACCTCGCACGGGGCGTGCCGGGCGGGCGAATCCCGATGCGCCCGGAGGCGGGCGCCCCACCCTGGACACCGGAGCGACCATGGCCGGCCCGCCAACCCCCCTGATCCGCCTTGCAGGTGGTGTGCCAGTGTGCCTGTCGATGTTGCTTTTGGCGCGACCTGACCGCCATGGACCCTTGTTCCTCTACAGACCGGTATCGTCCGCGGTGGGTCCGAATATAAGCACAAAGCCGCCCGATCGCAAGCGGGAAGGTTCAACATCTTAAGCGAGCGGGCAACCCTTCCGAGACTTCGCCGCACGAAGCCCGAGGCGGGCGAGCCGGCCGCGCGCACGCGCCGAAGATCATCCCGGCCGCCCGCGCGGTCCAGCGAAAAGGTAGCTCAGGTCCGCGCCCGCCGGGCAGTCCATCGGGTCGCGGTCCTTGAAGAAGACCCGCCCGCCGGTCTCGCCGATGAGCGTCACCTTCGAGTCCTCGATTCGCAGGAGGCTTCCCTCGCGGATCGCGACGACAGGGGCGTCGTTCTCTTCGTGGAACTCGCGGATGCGTTGCTCGCGGGTCTCCCCCATGTGCTTCGAGTCGGGCGACGCGTCGAGGTAATGCGGGTTGACGTTGAACGGAACCAGGGCCAGCGCGGCGAAGCTCGGCGGCTGGACGATGGGCATGTCGTTGGTGGTCTTGATGTCCGGCCCGGCGACGTTGGATCCCGCGCTGGACCCCATATAGGGCATCCCCTGGGCCGCACGGGCACGGATCGGGGCGATCAGCTCGAGCCGGTGCAGATGATCGAGCAACCGAAACGTGTTGCCGCCACCGATGAAGATCGCGTCCGCCGCGTGGACGCCCTCGACCGGATCGTGCCACTCGTGGATGCCCTCGAGCGGGAGATCCCATTGGGTGAAGACACCCTGTGCCTTGGCGGTGTAGCCCTCCCAGTCCTTCAACGCATAGGGGACGAAGACCACGTGCCGGCACCCGGCCAGGAACTCCATGACGACCGCCTCGACGTGCTCGAGGTATCCCCGGCCGTGGCTCTGGGAGTTACTCAGCAGCAGAATTCGTCGGCTCATGACGACCCCCGTCGAGCGGCTCCATGCGGGCCGGACACGGTATCAGGATCAACCGAACGCTGACGCCCGGTGACGCTCGGGCTCAGCCGGATCGTCCCGCGCGAACCGCAATCTCCTGCATGAGAATCCGGACCCAGTTGTTGTAGTTGCCGTGGATGTACTCGGTTCCGTCCGCCCTCTTCCGGTATTTGAGGTTATTGCTGTCGGCGTAGCTGATACTGAACGACTCGGCGTCGTATTCGATGCGGACCTTCGCCGTATGTGCCCGGACGAACAGCGTCGCTTGTATCAGGCCGGGCTGATCCTCCGCGGCCACCCACCGGCGCGCGGCGAGCGATTGGAGAATCGCCTCCCGCATGTGCTCGGTGGAGGACGCCTGAACCGGCACCCGGCCCGTGTTGTGCAATTGAGCCGTCCGGCATGAGCCGAGCACGACCAAACCGAGAATCGGCAACGCCTTATACAGCGGTTTCACGAGCAGCCTCCTGAATCAAGGGCCTTGGCTCCGACGACTGCGGAACCAGCTTGAGCGATTGCTGCACCTCCGCGCCGGTGCAGCCGGGACCATCATAACCCGGCGGGCGGCCAAAGCCAGCCGAACCCGGTCAAGGTGCCGGCGAGCAGGCAGGCGGATCCGCCCGGACCGGGATCAGCCGAAACACATAGACAAAAACCGGGATCGTGATCCAGTTGGCGAAGAAGCCCACGATGACCCCACCAACGGGCCAAGCGAGCGGGACCCGCGCCAGGAGTGGCCAATGCTCGACCACGGAGGGATCGAGCCCTTCCCCGTCGGGCAGCCTCGCGTGGAACAACAGGTGGCCGACGACGATCGATACCCGGCTGAGCACACCTCCGACCGGTGGAACACACAGCAGCGAGCCCAGCAGCGTCGGCAGAAGATGAACGCGCAGTCGCCACGATGCGTAGCCGGCAAGCACAATCTGCCAGCCGCCGAGCGGCAAGGCCGCCATGAACGTCCCGATGCCCAGCGCCGCCGCCACGAGAAGCTGCTCGAACCGATCCTGACGCAGCCGCTGCCAGAGCATGAGCGGGTTGAGCCGGTCGGCCCAGGTGCCGCGCGCCATGCCGGTGATGGTCGCGGTCTCCGCCGGGCGGGCCGGTTTAACGGAGGACGGCTTGGGATGCGGCAGCCGCGACGTGCATCGCTCGGCCGGCGCGATCGTTGGATGCGGCCACGGGGCCAGCCGGCGGATGGTCAGGCGGGCGTGCATGAAGAAGCTGCGGATTCCGTCGCGCCAGGGGCGGAAATGGCTGATGTGGCGCTCGTCTGTGAAATAGCGGCAGGCGACCGGGACCGACACGATCGGGCACGCCGCCCACGCGGCCCGCGTGATGACCTCGGCCTCGAAACCGAATCGGCCGGCTCGACAGTGGACGACCTCGAACATCCGTAGCGGATAAACCCGCAGACCGCACTGGCTGTCGAGCACCCGCTCACCCGATTCCAGCCAGATTCCCAGGGCGGACATCCACCATCCGAGCTGGTGTGAGCCGGGCGCGCCGGACTGCCCAGGGCCCCTCGTGCCGAGGACAAGCCCATGCGGGTGCAGGCGGGCGGCGTCGAACAGGTCGCGAAGTTCCTCGGGGTCGAGCTGGCCGTCGGTGTCGACCGTGCCCGCATGGGTGAAGCCGCGTTGCCGGGCGACATCGAATCCGGTCCGTAACGCCGCAGCCTTGCCGCGGTTGACGGCGTGTGTGACGACGATCGTCGAGGTCGCGTGCGGCTGCCGCGTCCAGTCGGCCAGGAGGGCGGCCGTGTCGTCGGTCGAGCCGTCGTTCACGACGATCGACGGCAAGCCCAGCGCCGCCACTCGGCGAACGATGTCGGGCAACGTCCGGGCATTGTTGTAGGTCGGCGCGACTACAACCGGGGCGAACGTGTTGACGCGATTCATGCCGTCCGCGTCCGGTTCCGACGTGTGCCCGTTCATGTTCTCGTGCCGGTTCATGGGCGCTGCGTCCATCGGAACGCGACCGCTGCAATCGAGAGCGAGATGAACCCGGTCAGGACGAGGATGGCGCAGGGTCTGACCATCTCCTGCACCGTGAAGTCGCGCCAGACGGCGCCTTCGACGGCTATGATCGCCCAGCGCACGGGGCTGATCTCGGCAACGTGCTGGAGCCAGGCGGGCATCAGGAAACGCGGAACCATGCCGCCGCCGAGCATGGCCATCGCAAGGAGAATCGTCCAGGTGAACCCGCTGGCGGCCTGCTCGGTTCTGCCGAGGACCGAAAGGAACATCATGATACCCACGAAACCGATGGAGGTCGCCACCAAGGCCGCCGCAAGCATGGCGTAGGAACGTGGTCGCACGTCAAAGAGAAGCGCGGCGATCGCGAACAAACCGATCCCCAGGGCTATCGTCGTCAGGGAACAGGCGGCGGCCTTGCCGGCCAGAACGTGGAGCCGGCCCAGCGGCGCCATGCGCAGACGAACCAGGGTGCCGCGCGTGCGCTCGGTCACCAGCGTAAGGCAGAACGCGGCCGTACATCCCAGCACGCCCCAGGTCATCCCCAAGGGAAAGGCCAGTTCGTACTGGTTACGCGGACGCGCGGCGGCGGCGCCCTCGCGCCGAAGCAGACTTGACGACACGTTGGACGAGTCAAGCAGGGCATCGAGCGCCGGCCATGGGCCGCAAGCCTCGGAGGTGAGCATCACCTCGACGGTCGGATGAGTCGGGCCGGCCGCCGACGCGCCGAACCCGGCCGGGATGATGACGGCCCCGCACCACTCACCACCTCGCAGTCGCTCGCCCGCCTCCGCCCGTTCCAGGACTCTCACAACCCCGGGATGCGATTCGCCCAGGCGCCGGATCAGCTCATCCGACACTGCCGACCGGTCCTCATCCACAACGGCGATCGGCGCCGGGTCGCCCACGAGATAGCGGCTGCCGAAGATGCTCCCGAGGAATACGGCGTACACCAGAGGGAAGACGAACGTCACGAAAAAGCCGGTACGATCACGCAGCAACAAGCGAAGGTCCTTAACGGCTAGCGCGATGACGGCGTTCATCAACCTGGGGCTCGTAATCGTCGCGGACGGCACTTCTCCCGGCACGCGGCACGTCGTCGATTCTAGAACAAAAAGCCCCGACGGGCGATGGAAACCGGCGGTCCGGGCCAATCCGGTCGCTCGGGGCCTCCGCCCCGCCGGCGTCCGGACCAGGCTTGACACGTGAACCGCTATGCCGGAATCTCTGTGCAGCGCGAGCCTTCCGGGGGAGGATGACGCGGCGTGTCGGAACAGGACAAACAACACGAAAAGCTGAAGCGGATCGCGGCCATCGTGAAGCGCGACCTGATGCTGCCGCCCGGCATGCACCTGCTGCCGGAGACACCCCTGTTCGGCGGCGAGCTGGACCTGGATTCTCTCGATGCACTGCTGCTGATGCAGAGCCTGGAGGCGGAATTCAGGTTCAAGATGCCGACCGAGGCATTCGGCCCGGAGGTGTTCAAGAACCTGACAACGCTCGCCCGGTTCGTGGATGAGCAGTGCGCCGCGGCGCCGGCATCAGGCCAGCCATGACCGGTGTCCATCGGGATATTCTCGACGCCTTGCCGCACCGCCCGCCGTTCCGCTTCCTCTCCGAGGTCCGGGACCTGCGCAGCGAGGCGTGGGGCGAGGCCATCTGGCGGGTGAGTGGAGGCGAGTCTTTTTTCGAAGGCCACTTCCCGGGGCAGCCGGTTGTGCCGGGTTTGCTGATCACAGAGGCGCTCGCTCAGCTCTCGGGGCTGGTCGGACTGTACCGGGGCGATGCCGTGGACGGACGGCCTGACAAGACGGTCCGTAACCCGCCGCGCTTGGGCAAACTCGCCCACGTCGAGATCCGCTTCAAGAAATCGGTGATCCCGCCGGCCGAGCTACAGTTGACCAGTCGGTTCGAGCGGCGCACCGGCGACCTGTGGCAGTTCCAGGTGCAGGCGAGCTGCGCCGGTCGCGAGGCGGCGCGGGGCCGTCTCACGCTGGCGTACGTCGCCGAACCCGCAGAGCCGCAGCCATGACCACCCTGCGCACCCGGAATCTGTGGATCGTTGCAGGCGCGCTTTCCTTCGCGCCTCCAGCCGCCGGCCCGGTGCCGGCCGTCGAACCACGCGCCGAGGCCGTCGACCCCGCAGTGAAACAGGCGCTTGCGGACCTGGACCGGAAGGCGGCCGGCGTCCGCGACCTGACCGCGGGGTTCAAGGAGTACAAGTACACACCGCTGCTGAGGCGGCCGCTCGTGACCGAAGGCGTTCTCCGGATTCGGGGCGGCACGTCTCGTTGGGACGCCCAGAAGCCGCGCCCGATCGTCACACTGATCGGGGGCGACGAGGTGCGCATGTATTACCCCGAGCGGGCGACGGTCGAGGTCTACGAGATCGGCGCGTCACTTCGCTTCATGGCGGTCTCACCATTGCCGCGCCCGGCCACCCTCCAGGAGCACTTCCGCCTGGTGCCCTTGCCGCTTGACCCGATCGACGGGCCCTGGAACGAACGGACGCATCTCGGCATCCGCCTCACCCCGACCAGCAGCGCGCTGCGCGAGTACATCGAGACCGTCGACGTGGTGATCGAGCGCGAGTCCTCCTACGTCGTCCGCGCCGAACTGCGCGACGCCGACGGCGACAGAACGGTGCTGATCTTCTCTGATATCCGCGTGAATACCGGCCTGACCGACGGGGACATGCAGCTCGCGCTCGCGCCGGGGACGAAGGTCGTCCGGCCTCTGGCGGGAAAAGCGGAGGCGCCGGGTGTCAAGGAACGTGCGCCGTGACGGATCTCTCGGCGGATGCGGCTGTTGCCCGAGGCGCTTCGAGGTTGCGGCCCGGCACTCTGGGCGGGCGGATCCGGCGGGCGTCGGCGGACTTCTGGCTCGAATTCATGTTCTGGTGGGCGGAGCGTTACCCCCGGATGGTCCTTTGGACCCGTCCGTTCTTTCTGTGGTTCGCGTGGCGGTTTGCCACGACGCTGTGCGACGGTACGCGGGCCAACGCGAGGCGCCTGCTAGGGGAGCGGGCGACGGAGGCGGCATGCGACGCCCTCATGAAGGACATCATCCGCAACTTCTATCTCAGCGTGTACGAGCTCGCCGAGAGCGTTCGAATGACTCCACAGCAACTGCGGGCGCACATTGACGGGATCGAGGGCGGCGAGAACTACGCCGCCGCGCGAGCGTCCGGCCGGGGCGCCATTCTGGTCACGGCGCACCTCGGTTCGTTCGAGCTCGGCGTGGCGGCGCTGCTCGATCGCGAACGCCGCGTGCACGTGGTCTTTCGCCGCGATGAGTTCCCGCGGTTCGAGCGGCTGCGATCCCGGCTCCGGGCGCGGCTCGGTGTGGTCGAGGCCCCCGTCGACGAGGGCTGGCCGGTGTGGATCCGTTTGAGAGATGCCCTGCTCGCCGACGAGGTGGTGATGATTCAAGGCGACCGGGTCATGCCCGGGCAGCGCGGGGTCGCGGTTCCTTTCATGTCCGGCCATATTCGACTGCCGACCGGCCCGATCAAGCTCGCCAGGGCCACCGGCGCCCCGATCATCCCTGTCTTCTCCATCCGCACTCTCGTGCACCGCGTCCGCATCGTGGTCGATACGCCGATCGAGGTCCGGCGATCGGACCAAGCCCGGAGCGACGACGCGGGCCACACGGCGCTGCTGAAGCTCGCCGGCGCCATCGAACGCCAGGTCTCGCGGCATCCCCAGCAGTGGATGATGGTTGAGCCCGTTTGGTGCGAGGACAGGCATGGGATGCACTAGTGACACGCCAGCCGCGCGCGACATGGGTGCGAACGGCAACGCCGTCGTGGTCACCGGCGCGGGTCTGGTGACCTGCCTGGGGCTCGACCGTCCGACGACCTGGTCCGGCGTCGTCGCGGGCCGCTGCGGATTTGTGCCGCTGACCGCGGTCGAGTCGGAGCTCCCGCCCGGCACGACTGGCGGCCAGGCTCCGCCGCTGCCCGACGACACGGAAACGGCGTACCCGCGCGAGGTGGCGTACCTGCGTGCGGCGGTTCTCGAGGCGCTGCGAACGGCCGACCTGGTCGAGCGTCGACCGTACGCGCCGCACTGCTGCGGCGTCGTACTCGGAACCACGCTTCATGGGATGCGCAACGCCGGAACGTTCCTGCGCACCCATGACGTCGGTTCACTGGCGACCTTCCTGGCCGGCTCGACCGTAACTGAAGCCGTCAAGGGGCTGGGATTCGCCGGCGTGGTGACCACCGTCTGTTCGGCGTGCTCCTCCGGCCTGGCGAGCGTCGCACTGGCGAAGACGCTCCTGGAAACGGGTTCGGTGGATCTCGTGATCGCCGGCGGATACGACCCGATCAGCGAGTACGCGTACGGCGGGTTCAACAGCATGCGCCTGGTCACGCGCCGCGAAGTCCGTCCCTTCTCCCGGGACCGCGACGGCATGAAACTCGGGGAGGGTTACGCCGTTCTGGTCCTCGAGCGCCGCCGGGACGCCCTCTCACGCGGTGCCGAGCCTTGGGCGGACGTGCTCGGATTCGGCGAGTCGTGCGACGCGCATCACCTCTCCAAACCGCATCCGGACGGGGCCGGCGCTGTGGCGGCCGTTTCCGCGGCGCTGCGACGGGCGGGCCTGTCACCCGGCGACGTCGACTTGATCGCCGCCCACGCGACTGCCACCCGGGACAACGACGCGGCCGAGCACGCCGCGTTGTCGCGAGTGTTCGGCGACGACCTGCGGTCGATTCCGGTCGTCGCTTTCAAGAGCCACGTCGGCCATACTCTCGGCGGCGCGGGCGCGGTCGAGTTGGTCCTGTCGTTGACCGCTCTGCGGGAGCAGGTCGTGCCGCCTTGCGCGAACAGCGATCCGGGCCGGGTCGAGTTCCAGGGGTTGACACTTGCAACCGGCGAGCCGCGGAGATCGAGGATCCGGCATACGATCAACACCTCGCTCGGCTTCGGCGGCTCGAACACCTGCATCGTACTCGGACGGCCCGCGGCCGCCGCGGCCGAACGGCATCGCTCCGTGCCCGCACGCGTCGGGTCCCGCGACGTCGTGATGACCGGCATCGGCGCAGTCTTCCCGGGCACGATCGGGTTGGAGCAACTCCGTACTCGGTTGGGCGCGTCCCGGGGTGAGGCGCTGCAACGGGACACCGGCGCGGTCGATGGCGCAGAGCTGGACGCTCTGCTCCATGCACGCCGGCTCCGCCGGATCAGCGACTACGTGAAGCTCACCCTGGCGGCCACCACGTTGGCGTATCGGGACGCGGGCATCGACGACCCGGAGGCCTTCGGCCAGGAGTGCTACGGATTGCTCGGGACGACGCACGGTTCGACGGCGTACAGCGAGCGATATTACCGGCAGATCGTCGAACACGGCGTCGATTCGGCCAACCCGATGTTGTTCGCGGAGGGGGTGCCGAACGCCGCCGCCGCACACCTCAGTACCGGCTTCGCAATCAAGGGACTGTGCCAGTCCGTCATCGGCACGCGGACCGCCGGTCTCGAGGCGATCCTGCTCGCCGCGGCCCGGATCCGTGCCGGCGTCTGGGAGCGCGCGGTCGTCGGCGCTTCGGATGAGTACAGTCGCCGCGTGAACGAAACCTACCTGGGCTTCGGACTCTACCGCGAAGTGGATGCCAAGAGCGAGCACCGCGAGCTGCCTGGGTTCGTGACGGGCTGTGGGGCGGTGACCTTTGTATTGGAGTGTGCGGACTCCGCCCGGCGGCGCGGGGCGCGGCCCTGGGCAAGCATCGAGGATTCCGCCGCGGCATTATGCCCGAGCCTGGCAGGCCCGCCCGGACCGCGGACGATCCGGGAGGTCTGGTCCGGAATCGGACGACCGACCCACCTGATGGGATCGGCGAACGACACCTGGCTCGATCGGGTCGAGCGGCTGGCGTTGAGCCGACGGGGCGTTCGAGGACCGGACGCTCGTGCGCCGATCGTCTCCTCCATCTACGGTCATATCGGGGAGTGCTTCAGCGCCATGCCGCTGGCGGCGTTGGCGGCCGTTCTGGTACGCGGGAAACTCACACGTTGGTGCCTTCCCGAGCGGCCCGGCTTCCGCGCCGCGCACGGCGACGAGGAGTGCGATCATTTCGGCGTGATGGCCGCGGACTACGCTGGGGCAGTCGTCGGGGTGCGCGTGCGGGCGATCCCCGACCGCATGGGGTAGCCGGGCCGAGCCAGTGTGGTATCCTCTCAGCCGATGCCCGTTTCATTGCATCACGGCACCGATGCGGCCACGACGCGCACCGATCGCGACTCACAGGTCGGGCTGTCGCTTCCGGGCTGGGTCAGTGCGTACGTCGACCCGAGCCTGCCGGGCGAGGTGGTGCAGGGTGACGCCTTTAGTGTCCGGGTCGCGCGGACGGAACGTTATGCTCTGGCGAGCGCGTGCGTGGCGGGCGCCGCAACGTTGCCGCCGCTCGAACTTCAGCGGCGCACGATCGACGCCTACCGCGGCATCGCCAATGCGTTGCGCGAATCGGCCACGCCGCACCCAATCCGCTTCTGGAACTTCGTCCCCGCGATCCGCGAACCCGCGGGCGACGGCCTGGATCGATACATGGTTTTTAACGCCGGCCGCTTCGCGGCCTACCTCGACTGGTACGGGGATCCGAACGGTTTTGATGCACGCGTTCCGACGGCAACGGGCATTGGTCATGACGCACCGGACCTCGCCATACACGTGCTGGCCGCCGCGCGGCCGGGCGTTCACATCATGAACCCGCGGCAGCGACAACCGCGATGCTACTCGCCATGTTACGGCCCGTTCCCGCCCTGCTTCGCACGGGCAACCTTGATTCCGGATCGAGGTGCGGGCGGCATGCGGGTGCTCGTCGGTGGCACGGCGGCGGTGTGCGGCGAACAATCGGTGCATCCCAACGACCTTCATCGTCAGGCCGACGAGACGTTCGAGAACCTGGCCAACGTGGTCCAAGCGGCGTGGACCGGCACGCGCGGGCCACGCGGGCACGCCGCCTCCGATGCCACGGACGCACTTGGGTGCTTCCGGTCGCTCCGCGTGTATTTCGTGTGCGAAGCCGACAAGCCTCGGCTCGTGCAGATCGTTCGTGGTCGGTTTCCTCATCTCCACGACATAGAGTTCCTCCGCGCCGATATCTGCCGTCCGGAGCTGCTGGTCGAGATCGAAGGGACCGCAGTCGTCGAGGGTGAGCTGCGATGAGCCAACCGCAACGCTGCGACGCCGACGTGCTGATCATCGGCGGCGGGCCCGCAGGCGCAACCGCCGCGCTGGTCCTCGCTCGCGCCGGAGCCCGTGCCGTCGTCATCGAGCGATCGCGCTTCCCCCGCTTCCACGTCGGCGAGTCCTTCCTCCCTTGGAACTTCGAGCTCATCCGCCGGCTCGGCCTCGAACCGAGGCTCCGCGCCATGCCGCACATGCCCAAGCTCGGGGCGGAGTTCGGCTTGGGCAACGCGCTCGAGACGACCTGCTTCTCCTTTGCGAACGCTTTGGACGGCGGACTCAACGAGACGATCAACATGGCCCGGGCGCCGTTCGACAAGATGTTGCTGGACGCCGCACGGGAGGCGGGCGCCGCAGTTCACGAGAACACCGCAGTCAAGAGAATCCACAAACTGGCCGACAACGACGTGCTACTCGAGACGGACGCGGGGCCGCTTTCGGGCCGCTTCCTCATCGACGCCAGCGGCCAGGCCGCCGTGGTCGGCAAACACCTCGGAACGCGGCGGATGTTCGAGCATCACCGCAAGGTGGCCTACTTCGGCCACTTCGAGAACGTCAAACGGCTGTCGGGCCGCGAGGAGGGCTACCCGACCGTCGCGATGTGTGACGAGGGCTGGTTCTGGCTGATCCCCATCGACCAACGACGCACCAGCATCGGGCTCGTGCTCGACGCGAATGTGGCCCGCCGCATCGACGTGCCGTCACACGAGCTGCTCGCCTGGGGCATCGCTCGCTGTCCACTCGTCGCCGATCGGACGGCGGCCGCAGTCTTCCCCGAAACAACCCACGTCAACGCGGATTTCAGCTACACGTGCAGACCCTACGCCGGGCCGGGGTACTTCCTCGTGGGCGATTCGGCCGTGTTCCTCGACCCCATCTTTTCGACCGGCATCTGTCTGGGCATGGTTGGGGCCATCGAGGCGTCGAACAACCTCGTTCGCGTTCTTCATGGCCGGATGTCGCCGGGCCGGGCGCGTCGCAGATACGTGCGGGTCGTTCGCGCCGGCTCCGACGTCTTCTTTCGCATGGTCGACCTGTATTACGACCACGCCTTCCGTGAGTTGTTCCTGCACGGTCACGGACCTCTTGGCGTCCACCGTGCCGTTATCTCGATCCTCTCCGGACATGTGTTTCCGCGTCCGCGATTCGGCCTGCGGTGGCGCACGCGCCTGTTCGAGCTGATGGTGGCGTTACAGCGCCGTTTCCGGCTGGTCGCCCGGCGCGACGGCTTCTCGCTCGTGGCGCCGTCGCCACCGCCCGCCGTCGCCGACGAGACGGTGCAAGCCGCGCCGGCACCTGCCACCGTTGTCGGCGCCGTCCGTTGATTCGGGCCGCGAGTGATCGTACCATGGCCCCACGATAGGATGTGACTTGGGTGCGTCGCAGGCCCTCCAGGGCGGTATGACACTGCAAATCATCGATAGACTGCGAACCCATGCCCAACACAAGCCCCGGGCGGAGGCACTCCGCGAGCTCGACGGCACGGGACGGTCCCTGACCTACGACCAACTGTGGGCCGACGTGATCGCGCTCGCCGGCCGCATCGCGCAGCAGTGCCCCGACCGCCCGGTCGTGCTCATCAGCTTTCCCAACCAATTAGAGTTTGCGACGGCGTTTCTCGCGGTGCTTTCGGCCGGCGGGGCCGCCTTTCCGTTGCACCCGCGCCTCACCGATGATGAGCGTCGCACCGCGGCGCGGCGCAGCGGGGCCGCAGGCATCCTCGGAACCGATGAAGCGATTGCGGCCATCACGCCGCTCGGCATTGTTCACCTCTCCGTGCCTGCACCGCACATGCGAGCTGCGTACCGCGGACCGCTCGCCGATTCGCCGCCCGGATGGGTGGATCGAAGCGACGTTGCACGGCTCCTGCTTCAGAGCTCCGGCACGACCGGAGCGCCGAAGATCGTCGAGCGCAGTGGAGTGTCGCTCGACGCGGTGGCGCGGAACGTGGCAGCCAGCGTGCCGCTCCGACCCGATGACCACGTCCTCGGTCTCGTTCCCGCATGCCACTCCTACGGCGTCGAGAATGTGCTCCTGGGTCCGCTGTGGGCCGGTTGCACCGTGCAGCTTTGCCAGAGTCTCGATGCCCTGCTGGTCCGCGGCGACGTGTGCGCCCCGCCCCCCACGGTCTTTCCCGGCGTCCCATCGATGTTCGAGATGCTCGCAGCGGCGGGCGATCCCACGCGAACCGTGCCACCGGCCTTGCGTCGGCTGCGCCGTGTGTACTCGGCCGGGGCCACGCTGCCCCGAAGCGTGTTTGGTGCGTTTCAGAAGCGTTTCGGCCTGCGGGTGGGCCAGCTCTACGGAATGACCGAGATCGGCTCGGTCACCTTCAACGACCCGGACGAGCCGGACCACGATCCTGACCATGTCGGGCTGCCGATGGACGGTGTGCGGATTCGAGTCGTGGATCCGGAAACGAAGTGCATCGACCGGCCGCTGCCGCCTGACGCCGAGGGTGAGGTTGCGGTGTCGGCGCCCTCCATGCTGACCGGCTATCTTGGCGATGATCAACCGGTATGCGAGGCCGCTGACGCCATGCGCGACGGATTCTTCCTCACCGCCGACCTCGGCCGGCTTGACGGATGCGGCCGCCTGACGATCACCGGCCGCCTCAAGCTGGTCGTCGACGTGGGCGGGCTGAAGGTCAACCTGCTCGAGGTGGAGCAGGCGTTGAGTGAGCATGAGGCCGTCGAACAGTGCGCAGTGATCCCCGTCGCGGTCAGCGCGACCGTGTCGCGCCTCAAGGCGTACATCATCCCACGTAACGGGCACGGCGACCTGTCTTTCGAGGAATTGCATGCGTTCCTGCGGCCCAGGCTGTCCGCGCATAAGATCCCGCGGTCCTTCGAGTGCCGCGACTCGTTCCCGCGCTCGCCCACCGGCAAGCTCCTGCGTTACAGGCTCTGACATGCCGTGTCGCACGCTACTGCGTCTGGCCGCTACCCTGTGTCTCGGCGTGACACTCGGGGCGTGTGCTTCGGCGCTCCCGCGCTATGCCGACGTCGATCCTGCGCAGGCGCTGACCATCCTGCGCGAACGCGCCGATCACGTTCGCACCCTGTCCGCGGCGTGCCGGATCATACTGGAGCGCCCCGACGGTCGCTCGATCCAGCTCGTGGGCGCACTGGCGGCCCGCGCGCCGGACCATCTCCGCATTCGAGGGTGGAAAGCGTCGCAAGCCGTCCTCGACCTGACCCTCCGCCCCGACGGCCTGTGGCTGTACTGCGCGCAGGGAAGCGGCGCTGCCGACGAGCCGGTGGTGGATCAACTCACGGCCGCCCGTGTCGCCGAGGCGTGGTCGCTCGTGACCGGAGGATTCCGAAGCAAATCGTGGGCGCTCGGCGGTGATTCCGCCCCGGCAACCTTGCGGTTGGTCCGCCGCGATGGCCGAACGAATGTGGTGTGCGACGTGGCGCGGTCGACACTTACGGTTCGCCGATGTGAGGTCATCGACGACGATTCCGGGGCCCGGATGACGCTCATGCTGGATCGCTACCGGCGGTTCGGAGACGTCGTCTGGCCCGCACGCGTGCGATCGGCGTCGCCAAGGGGTACCGTGACGGTCCTGGTCGACGATCCCGTCTTCAACCAGAGTCCGCCGCCGAAGGCGTTCGATCCTCCCCGGCGCGCGGTCCGTCTGCCATGAGCGGTGCCGCAGGAGCGCTGGTCCGGCTCGGTGTCACCGCAGGGCGACATCCCCGCGTTACGTTCGCCGTTTGGGGCCTGGCGACGATCCTGTCCGCGCTCGCGATCGCGCGGATTCATACGTCCGGGTCGATTCAGTCGATGCTCGCCCAGGACGACGCCGCGCCCCGCGTACTGGCGAAGGCGGTCGAGGAGTTCGGTGTCCTCGACGACTTGATCCTGCTCGTGACGGCGGCGCCCGTCGCGAGCGCGTCACCCGGGTTCGCCGACGACGACCTACGGGGCTTCGCCGAGCGGCTCGCTGACCGGATCCGATCGTCCACGGTACTCAGCGCGATGTGCGGCGAAATCCTCTACCGCCGCCCGCGGGAATGGCGCTCTTTCATTCAGGACCAGATGGTCCCCGCGGCGCTGTGGTATGTCGACGACCAGACCATCGCCGCGCTGGAGGATCACCTTACAACCGCCCGGATTCGGGAGCAAATCCGAAGGAACGAGGAACTCATCTCCACACCCGGCGTGGCGGTCCAACCGCTCGTCAAGAGGCTCCTCCGCGATCCGCTTCGACTTCACGAAGTGCTCATGCCGGCGCTGGTGACGATGTTGCCGACCCGCGACCCCTTCGCTCCCGACGACCTCTTATGTTCGATAGACGGCCGGACCCTGATGATCCGCATCGCCGGAACGAGGCCCGCCAGTGACCTCGATTTCGCCCGCACGTTCACGAATTCGATCCGCGAGTTGGCGGACCGCTTGAACTCGGCAGGGCTCGAGGTCGAAGTCACCGGTGCGTATGCCATCGCTCAGGTAAGCGAGCGGTCCATCCGCGCGGACATGATCGTGAGCATCACCGCCTCGCTCGTACTGCTGATGCTTCTGTTCATAGTCGCCTATGGGAGCGTGGCTGCCTTCCTGTTCGCAGTCACCCCCGTTGGCGCTGGGATCATGGCGGCGTTCGGCATCAGCGCCCTTCACTTCACGGAGTTGACGCCGATCGTGGCGGTGATCGGCGCTCTGCTCGCAGGGCTCGCGATCGACTACAGCATTCACCTGCTGTCCCATTTCGAGCGAGAACGCGCCGCCGGAAGCAGCGCCGAGCAGTCTGTAGAGCGAGCCCTTGGGCAGGTGGGGCCGGCCATGACCGCGGCCTGCATGACGTCCGTGGTCGGGTTCCTCGCCATCGCCCAGTCCTCGGTCCCTGCGCTGCGCCACTTCGCCATCCTCGGCGCTACGGGTCTGGTTTGCACCCTCGTCGCCGCAATCACATTGCTCCCCGCGATGCTTCGCGGGTTCGCCACGACCACGCCCCGTTTCGGCGAACGCCTGCCGCTGCGCCGGGCCACCGGAGGCCTGCTTCGGAGTGGCCTGCGGCACCCGCGCGCCACCATCCTCGGTACTGCGCTCGTGGCCGGTCTGCTCGGCCTCGTGGGCGGCGCGTCGACCGACGGCCCGCTGCGGTTCGAACACGACCTCACCGTCATGCATCCCCGACCGAACAAGCCACTTGAGCTTCAGCACACCATCGCCGAGCGGTTCGGACTGGACCCGGATCCGTTTCTCCTGTACCTCGAGGCCGCAGACAGTCGTGAACTGCTGTCCATCGCCCATCGCGTCAACCGGGCACTGCACGGTGAGATCGCGAGCGCAGCCGGGATCGCCGGAACGCTCGGGCCGGCCGCGCTCCTTCCGGACCCTGACATCGTCGAGCGACGCACGCACGCCCCACCCGCGTTCGACGCCGAGCGGATCATTGCGGATCTGAACTCGGCCCTCACCGACAGCGCCTTTGATCCGGCGGCATTCAAAGCGTATGCACAGTTCCTGCGAGCGATGTTTCGCCCACCGGCCCCGCCGACGTGGAACACGTTGCGGCAGTATCCGGGTCTGGCCCGCCTGATCCTGCCGTCGGAGGCCGTAGAGTCTGACCGTCCACCGACGGCGGCGCTGGCGTACGTCTACCTGGACCGTCCGCTGACCGGCCGGCCCGACCGTGACCGGGCGATCGAGGCGATCCGCAACGCGCTCGACGGCATCGGCGGCGTCACGCTTACGGGCATCAGCGTCATCGGCCACGACACGGAGCACCGCATCCGCGCCGACCTGGCCCGGCTGTTGCTGATCGCCGCTGTCATCGTCGTGCTCTGGCTGTTGTTCTACTTTCGTAGCCCGCTGCACGCCGCGCTCGCGATTCTCCCCGCGGCGTTCGGGCTCGTGTGTCTCGCCGGCGTCATGGCTGCGGCGGGTATTCGGCTGAACATGGTCAACCTCGTGGGGCTGCCGATCCTGGTCGGGATCGGAGTCGATGACGGCATATTTCTCACGAGCCTGATGCGTCGCCGCGACGACGCATACTCGCGCACCCCGATCGTGGAGCGCCTCGCCGCCTCCTGTCACGCCGTAGTGATGACGACGTTGACCACGCTGCTGACCTTCGGCACGCTGACTCTGACCAGCACGCCCGCCATTCGGTCGCTGGGCGTCATTCTCGGCGTGGGTATGACTGCGTCGCTGGCCGGAACGTTGTTCCTCCTCGCCCCGATCCTGCGGGTTCGACGCTCGGCAGCGGACGCGTCTACCGAGGGCGTCGGCCAGGACACGGGCTGAGGCGCTGGACCTGACGCCGGCACGTGCCTTCACGTCGGGTCGCGAGCGGCGTCCGGCATGGCGCCGGCATCAAGCTGACCGGCTCGCGCCGACCGCAGTACGTCCGACCCTACTCCACTCAGAAGCCTCATCGCGGTGGCGGGCCACGACCAGACCAGCGAGGCGAGATCGACGTTGGAGACATGTGTGCCGTGAGCGCGCGAAAAAGGCGCGGAGACCATCCGGCGGGGCCACTCCGACGCAAGTTGCGCAACGGCCGTTGCAACCAGGCATTGATCGACCGGGAAGTCGGCGCACACGTCGTCCACAACACCCTCCAGGGTCAACAGCACCTTGCGGAACAGCATCAGGTCGCGACCCAGTCGCACGCCGGCCCGCGCGACGGCCGCATCCAACAGCCGCACCAGCCACTCGAGTCCCGGCAATGCGCCTCGCCGTAACGATCGAAGGGAATCCTCAACAACAGAACGCAGGCGGCTTTGGTCGGGCCCGTGGGCGGCCAGCGCCGCGACCGCCTGACACACCCGAGCCGGGTCGAGGCTCAAGGCCCCGAGCACGATCTGCGCGATGTGAATGCGTTCCGGTTTGCCGAGCCGGCCAATCAGGCTCCAATCGAGAATGCCAAGCGAACCATCATCCATCGCCACCAGGTTGCCCGCGTGCGGATCGGCATGGAACAACGCGGTCGGCGCGACCGACCACGTCGGCCGGCAGATCAGGGCCCGGACGACCAGCTCGGCCAATCCGCGACGCCGTTCGGGTGGCCAATGAGTCACTGACGTCACCTTCGGGCCGTCGATACGGCTCATGGCCGTGACCCGTGGGGAGCAATACGGCAGCAGCGACGGCACACGAACCCGATCCATGTCCGCGTAAGCCTCGGCCGCTTCGACCAGGTGCCGCTGTTCGTGCTCCAGGTGGACCTCTTCGACCAGCAGGTCACGAACGTCGTCGAGCGTCGCCTGGTATTCCAGGGCGGGTATGCCGAAGCGTTCGCACGCGTCGTCGAGGAATGCGCCGACCTGTGGCCAGACCTCCAGCTCTTCGAGCAACGCCCGCTCGATTCCGGGCTTGAGCACTTTCAACACACCGCGGACCGTGGTAGCCGCGGGCGACGCGCGTACCGTGAAGGGCACGACGACCGCCACGCTCGCCTCCGCGATCGCCGGCGCACCGAGGAGTAACTCCCCGCCGACGGCGCCGCCCAGTTCATCGTGAAGAATCGCCGCGACCTCGGTCATCGAGGTCGTCGGCTCCATCGATTCAAGCCGCTGAAGTTGAGCGCGAAAGCCGGGAATGATCGATCGATGGCGAGCCAGAACCTGACCGAGCTTGTGCAGGGTGGGGCAGCAGTGAACGAGCGTGACGGCCCGCACCGCCGGCCCGGCCGTCGAGGGGAGCGCCCTTTGCGCGGCCACGATCTCGGCCAGCCGGTGCGCCGAAAGACGCGAGAGAAAGAAGGCGGTCGCATCGACAACGGCCCGCCGGTAGGGCGCATACGCATCCGGGATCAGCGTGTCCAGCGCGAGCGACCCGACGAGGCCAGCGATCGATGCCTCAGAAGATGCGATTGCCGTCACGGTGAGAGTCTACACGGGCCCGCCCCCACGGAGAAGCCGCAGCCTCGTCGGCGCGACGCCGGCCCTGCCCGACGCCGATTGTCCGAGTTGACACTAACGCAGCCCAAGTCAGCCGTCGTTTCGGATCGAAAAAATGGAGACGTAGGGATTCGAACGCTCGACCTTCGCATTGTGAATACGGCTTCGAGTTCCGCCGAACAGCCTGGAAACGCTCGTATTTCAGCAGTTCGGCACACACCGGCGGTCCTGCAAACGCTGACGTAGAATCGCGGTTCTGAACGTGCAATGGCGGTAGCACCGGACCAGCCCCGGTAGTCAACCGGAATGCACGGAGGCAGCGCTCGATCGGCTCGCCGGCAGCGCCATTTTCGACAGGGTGGACCGTACGCCGCGCGGAGTCGCCTGTTACGCCCACAGCCGTCCGGGCCGGCCCGAGACCGAGTGGGAGCCGCTTGCGGACCACCTGCGCGACGTCGCCGAGCGGGCCGCGATGGTTGGTTTGGGTTCTTTTGGGTTCGTTTTCTTGACACAAACGGCGGTTTCGATAGCGCCAGGGCGGATTATTCGCTTCGTTTCGCGTTTTTTTCTTTTGGCTGCCGTGTTGCTTCCGGTCGTCTTTGGGCGCGAGCGCTTTCCGCTCGCCGGGCCGTTTTCGCTGTCGTACCGGCCCTGGCACGCGGCATCCGGGGCCGCGGGGGTATACCTAACATACACCGTACCGTAGGCGGAGTCAAGAGAAATCCGGAGATCGAGGGACCGAGCGGGCGAGGGATCAAGGGATCGAGGGATCGAGGGATCAAGGGAGCGAGGGGGCGAGGGGGCGAGGGGGCGAGGGAGCGAGGAGCGACACGCCGGAACGTGGAGACCCCGAATTGTCGAAACGGCGAAACGTGGGGGGAAGGGACGGAGGGAAACGCCGAAGTGTCGAAACCGGGCGACGATTGCTGCGGGAGTATTGTTGACGTCACGTGGCTCTGGGTGTCAGGCCAGGTACGGCTCCTGCTGCGCCGGTCCCGGAGGGGCATCCGAATGTAGCCCAGCGTCGCGACGCTGGGAACACGAACGTCCAGATCATGGCCGAGTCCCGTGGGGACGACTGACCGGCTCACGCGGAGGGTGAACCACCGTTGCCGGCGGGTTCGCCCGCCGGTATGTCCCTCCCTGAGAATCCCGCCCGGAGGGTTGACGAAGCCCACGTGCGTCCTCCGGGCGGGGAGGTCTAATCAGGACGCCTTCCAGGGACTACAAGTCCCTGGCAACGACCGAGCGCCCTCCGGGCGAAGCGGTCGGGCGTACCCGTTTACCGCATTTCGCGGTTGGTCACGGGGTGACGGGGTTGAAGAGGAGCGGGGTGACGTAGTTGGTGTCGCGTTGGCGCAGGAGGTCTCGGACGGCTTCGACGAGCGTCGCGCCGTGC
>Ga0214472_10001298_pt1 | contig 28363 bp, 26 predicted proteins | sample RVTome_6_FD_207662 | JGI IMG/M metagenome (GOLD analysis project Ga0214472, IMG submission 207662) | Soil microbial communities from uranium-contaminated site in the Upper Colorado River Basin, Wyoming, United States - RVT140D175 | ecosystem: Environmental > Terrestrial > Soil > Contaminated >...
TAGCGCGATCTCCAGCCGATCCACCTGCGACAGCAGTAGCAACACAGCTGCGACCACCACGGTGCCGTAGCGGACCTGGTCCTCGCGATCCAGGCGGCGGCGCGTCTGCGGCATCAGCACCGCGCCTGCCACCGCCCCGATACCCATCGCGCCCAGCAGCCAGCCGTAGGTCGCGGCGTCGCCATCCAGTTGCTGGCGGGCGACGATGGGCAGCAGCGCGATCACCGCCGATGCGGGTACGAAGTAGGCCACGCCGCGGATCAGCACGGTGAGCAAGCCCGGGGAGGCGGAGGCGTAACGCAGCCCTGCGCCCAACGCACCGATCAAGCGCTCCGACGGCAGCGCCGCGTCGGTGGTCTCGCGTCGCCAGCGCAGGATCACCACCAGCAAGGCGCTGAAGGTGAAGGCGTTGAGCACGAACACCAGCCAGGTGCCATGCAGCGCGATGATGACACCGGCGATCGCCGGTCCCACCGTGCGCGAGACGTTCAGACTGATGCTGTTCAGCATCACCGCCGACTGCAGCTCGTCGCGGGCGACCAGCTCCGGCAGGATGGATGCGAAAGCCGGTTGGGTGAGCGCGATGCCGATGCCCAGTGCCAGGGTGCCGAACAGCAGCGTGGTCGCAGTCATTAAGCCGAGCAGCGTGACCAGGCCCATCACCGCGGCGACCAGCGACAGGTAGGCGTAGGTCCCCAGCAGGTAGCGGCGGCGGTCGAGGATGTCGGCGAGGCCACCGGCCGGCAGGGCGAGCAGGAACACCGGCGCGGTGACCGCGACCTGCACCATGGCGATCAGGAACGCGCGGTCGGTGAGGCTGGTCATCAGCCAGCTCGCGCCCAGGTCCTGCATCCAGGTCCCGGTGTTGGAGACCACGCTGGCGATCCAGATGGAGCGGAACACCGGGCGGCGCAGCGGGCTCCAGGTGGTCGGCGGCGACGCGGTCCCGCTCATTCAGTCTGTTGCGTTCGCGATGCCGTGCGGCACGTGCCCCGTTGCCACTTCGCGCGCTGCGGAGGCGCAGTGCACCTGCTGGTCGTCGAAGAAGAAGTCCGCACGGAAGGCTTTCAGGAACGCGCCCTTGTCGCGTCCACCGAGGAACAGCGCCTCGTCCACGCGCACCCCCCAGTGCCGCAGCGTACGCACCACCCGCTCGTGTGCTGGCGCGGAACGCGCGGTGACCAGTGCGGTGCGCACCAGCGAGCGATCCGGCGGACTCGCCGCCTGGATCGCCTGCAGACCATCGAGGAAGGACTTGAACGGGCCCGGGTCCAGCGGCCGGTGCGCAGCTTCGCGCTCGCTGGCCTGGAACGCAGCCAGGCCATCGCGCTTGTAGACCTGCTCTGCTTCATCCGAGAACAGCACCGAATCGCCGTCGAAAGCGATGCGGATCTGCGGGTCATCGTCGGAGCGCGCTGCGGAGGGCACGATTGAAGCCGCCGCGTAGCCCGCCTCCAGCGCCGCGCGCACGTCCGGCGGCTCCGCCGACAGGAACAGGCTGGCGCCGAAGGGCTCGACGTAAGGGTGCGGCTGCGCGCCGTTGGTGAAGGCCGCGCGCGTGATGTTCAAGTGGTGATGGGCGATGGAGTTGAAGATCCTGAGGCCGGTATCAGCGCTGTTGCGCGACAGCAGGATCACATCCACCGACGGACCATCGGGGAGGATCTCGTTCAACGCCAACAGCTTGCGTACCAGCGAGAAGGCGATACCGGGACCGAGGGTCTGGTCCTCGCGCTCGATCTGATAGCGGGAGTAAGCGTCCAGCCCCTGCTCCTCGAAGACGCGGTGGCTCTCCTCGAGGTCGAACAGCGCGCGCGAGGCGATCGCGATGGTCAAGCTATCGGCGCGATGTGGTGCGGGTGCTGACATGGCCGGACATTGTATCCCTGCTGCCGCTGCGGTTCCCGTCCAGCTCGATCCTCAGTATGCGATCACCGCCCAACCCTGGTCCTGCAGGTAGGTCAGCACGGTCATCGCAGATAGGGCCATGTCCACCTCCGGGTGCGGGACGCCGAAGCGCTCGGCGTAGGCCTCGGCGCTGAGCGCGTAGCGGCCCGCGGCCCCGTGCAGCACCACCGCCAGGTGCAGGTCCTCCGGCGGCACGCCGCTGCCGACCTGCATGTTGATGAAGCGCGCAGCCGACTCGATGTAGCGGCTGCCCTCGGCCGGATCGTCGCCCGCGGTGCCGATATCGAACACCAGCTCGTAGCGATGCCCCTGCGGTGGGCGCCAGGTGGTCTCGACCGGCGACCAGGGCCCGCGACCCTCGATCACGGGGCCGGTGCTCGGGTCCCAGTCCGCTGCGCTACAGGTCAGCGGCAGCAGCAGGGCGAACAGCAGGGTGGCGGATGCGGCGCGGTGCATGGCGTGTCCTCGGAATCTCGGTGCGATCAGGATCAGTCGCCACGCACGAAGCGCAGCAGGGCTTGGCCGGTGCCGTCATACAGGACCAGTTCCTCGCCATCGAGGCAGTAACTCTGGGTGATGGTGAGCGCTGCCGTGTAGGCCTGCGCCAGCGCCATGCCATCCATGCAGGCCATGCGGGTGCTGGTCATCTGGCCGAAGGAGATGCGCTGCCCATCGCTGCTGTAACTGCCGCTGATCCGGTTGCAGCCATCGGAGCCACTGACCTGCTCCGCATCGAAACGCAGCGTCGGGACGCGCGCGTCGCGCTCATCCACGGGGCTGCCGCCCAGGACCCGCAGCTGCCACTCGCCGCCGCTCAGCCCGATGCTGGATGCCTCGGGGCGCGGCAAGCCGCTGCACGCCGCGAGGCTGACGACGAGCACGATGAGCGTGATCCTGGCGATGGGTCGGGTGATGATCATCGTGCCAAGCGCCAGGTCCAACTGCGGCGCTGGCTACCGTCCAACTGCTCGACGCGCACCGAGAGCAGGTCGCCGGTGCGACGGTAGGTGATGCGTTGCGGGTCACCGTGCTCCGGCGCTTCGAACACGACCAAGCCGGGCTCACTGCTGACCATGGTGAACGCGGTGCCGCCCTCGCCGCCCGGCGAAGCGACGTAGCGCACACCGTCCGCGTCGGCCTCGATGCGCAGGAACTCGAACCACTGCGTCTGACCCGCCCGCGACACTTGGTTGCTGCCCAGCATGGTGTCACCCAGCGCCGGCTGCCAGACCTCGACCGTGATGGTCGCGCCGGTGGTGCCCACCCAGCGCCCACTGAGCCAAGCGAGTTCGTCCAGGCCGCCGGCTCGCGTGTCGGTTACGGCACATGCGGCGAGCAACGTCGCCAACAGCAGGATCCTCATCCGGTCCCTCCCAGTCGGTCGACCTCGATCAGGCGACCCAGGGTCGGATAGTAGAGCGCGGTACGCACCGGGCGCGACTCCAGGGCGGCGAACAGCTGAGCGTAGCGGTCGAGCTGCCCGGCGTAGCGGGCACCCTCTTCGACCAGGAAGGCTTCCAGATCGCCGCCCTCGTGGCTGCTGGTCTTGTAGTCGATGATCCAGCGCACGCCGTCAGCGTCCAGGAAGCAGCGGTCCACCACCGCCTCGACCACCGCACCATCCAGCACGCCGCTGATCGCGAACTCACAGCGTGCATCCTCATGTGCGGAGAGCACCCAGCGACCGTGTTCGCAAGCCAGCGCCGCCGCCACCGCATCCTCCACGCGCTGCGCCGCAGCATCGAGCGCATCCGTCGGTACCCCGAGGGTCGCGAGCTGCACCTTCACAGGGTCGCGTCCGGCACGGATGCGATCGGCGCCCCAGGCCTCCGGTCCCTGCTCCGCCACCCGTTGCAGCAGGCGGTGGACCAGGGTGCCCACATGGCGCGCGGTCTCACCCGCCCAACTGAACTCGACGTTGCCGGCGCTGCGCGGCGGTAGGGCTGCGACTGCGAACGCGGGTTCCGGCGGCGGCGGCCTGCGCCAGTCCGCGCGCAGGCGGCGCAGTGACCGCAGCGTCGATGCTGCTTCCTGGTCGCTCGCGCCTCGAGCCGCCATCGCCGCCTCGAAATCCCCCTCAGCCTCATCCCAGAGCAGGCGCAGCAGCGACCCACTGTTCGGTCGCTGCAGGGTTGGCCCGTCGGCGGTGTCGCGGATCGCGGTGGTGCCGGCCAGCAGCAACTGTCGGCGTGCGCGCGTGGTGGCGACGTAGAGCAGTCGCCCCGCTTCGTAGTAGCTGCGCTCCCTGCCGAGCAAGGACAGGCAAGCGTGCACCGGATCCGCGTCGTCGCCGTAGGCACCGATGGGTGCGAGCACCACCGGATCGTCACCGTCTGCACGCACACCGCGCAGCTCGGCGTGATGCAGCAGCGGCGCGTCATCGCTGCGCGCCGCGCCCTGCGGCAGCATCAGCACCACATGATCGAACTCCAGTCCTTTGGCGGCGTGGATGGTCAGCACCTGCAGGAGCTCGTCGCCCTCCGGGTCCGGCGGCGCGTACAGGGCCGCGAGCGCAGTCTCCAGCTCGTCGGTGCTGCTGACCTCGCCGCCCGCATCCAGCGCGGCGATCAGATCGAGCAGCACCTGCGCATCCTCCAGGGCCGCCGCGTCGAGCTGCGCCGCCGCGCCACCTGCGGCCAACCATGCAGCTTCCAGCCAGCGCCGCGCAGGCGCGATCTCCCGCAGGGCTTGCGCCTCGTCCAGCGCAGCCAGCAGACGATCCAGGCGAGTGCGCGCGTCGGGTTCCAGCCGTGCGAGGCGCTCGGGCTGCCGTAGCGAAGCGGGCACCGGCTGCGCGTCGCGGCCGAGCAGCGTTTCCAGGGTCGCGAGGTCCAGACCACACAGCGGACCGTGCAGCAGCGCGAGCCAGGCCACGCGATCGCCCGGGTGCGTGATCGCCCGGTACAGGCTCATCAGGTCCTGCACTGCGGGACGCTGCTCCAGACGCAGCAGGTCCACACCGCGGTAGCGCAGATCCCGCGCGCGCAGCGCTGGCAGCAGCGCCGTCAGCTGGCTGCGCTTCTGCACCAGCACCGCCACGCTGTCCTCCGGGTGCGCCGCACGGATGCCAGCGACGGCATCGGCGACGCGACGGGCCAGACCACCAGCACCCACGCCCGGCGCCGCGACCCAGCTGACCGGTGGCAGTGCATCAGGCGCGCGCGCAGCAACAGATGGCGTGTAGCTGACTTTGCCCAGCACCGGGTCGTCGCTGGTCGGCAGGGTGCGACGGAAGGTCGCGTTCACCCAATCCACGATGCCGGCGGCGGAGCGGAAGTTGGCGCTCAGTCGCAGGCGTTCCATCGGCAAGCCGGCCAGCCCATCCGCCCACACCGACAGGAACAGGCCGACGTCCGCTTCGCGGAAACGGTAGATGGACTGCATCGGGTCGCCGACGCAGAACAGCGTGCGCCCGTCCTCCGGTGCCCAACCCTCTGTCAGCAACCGTACCAACGCGACCTGGCGCGCCGAAGTGTCCTGGAACTCGTCCACCAGCAGGTGGCGGATGCGATGGTCCAGCGCCAGCAGCAGTTCGGTCGGCGCACCCTCGTCCGCCAGCGCATCGTGGGCCGCCTGACTGACCCCGGCGTAGTCGGTCTGGCCGCGCTCGCGGAACAGCAACTCGAGCTGTGCCACCGCGAGGCGCAGCACGCGCGGCAGCGCAGCGAGCACCGGCCAGCTCGCATCGTCGTAGCGCATGCCGGGCGCAGCCCGCAGCATCAACGCGGCCCGGCGCACCTCCTCGTCGCCAGCGATCGCCGCCATCACCGCGTTCGACGCCGTGTACTCGCTGGTGCCGGCCGCGACCCCGTCGCGCGCAGTGAGCTTGGCCCGCAGTTCGCCCGCGCTGGTGAGGATCAGCGCGGCGATGCCGCGCCATGCTTCCAGCGCGTCCGGCGCGGGTGGCCCACTGAGGCCAGCGCAGGCCTGCGCGCGTGATCCCTCACCCTGGGCCTCGGCTGAGGCTGCCGCCGCCCGTGCCAGGGTGGCGGTCCCATCCGGCCCCAGCGCGGCGGTGAAGCGAGCGATGGCCCAGCGCGCCAGCGCGACCAGACCCGACTCGAGTGCGGTGCGCTCATCAGCGCCGTCGCCGCCGTCTGCGCGCAGGTGACGCGACCACTGATCGCGGCGTGCGAGCAATGCAGCGACCAGGTCCACCGCCAGCGGCATGCGGTTGTCGAGGTGCGCGAGCACCCGCTCGGTCAGCGCCGCATCACCCGCCTCCGGACCCCCTTCGGTGAAGGTGCGGCGCGCCGCTTCGCGGTACAGCAGCTCGGGGCGCTCGGCGAGGCCGAGGCCAGCACGACCACCAGCGAGCACCGGCAAGCGTGCCGCGAGGCGACGATCCAGGCCGTCCAGGGTGAGCACGCGCAGCCGACCGGGGTTGCGATCAAGCGCCCAACCCTGCGCGTCGCTACGGTCCAGTGCCGCGCGTGCGAGCCGCCAACGCGCACGATCCGGATCCGCCGCCGGCTCGGGACCCGCGGCTTGGTCCAGCGCACCCAGGATGCGCATGCGCATCTCGGCCGCGGCCTTGCGTGTGAAGGTGATGGCGATGATCTCCTCAGGCGCCTCCACGATCGCCAGCAAGCGCAGGTAACGCTGCGTCAGCAGTTCGGTCTTGCCGGAGCCCGCAGGCGCCTGGACGATGAACGAGGCGTCCGGGGCCAGTGCGCGCTGGCGGACCTCAAGGTCGGCGGGCTCAGTCATCGTCTTCGCCCTCGTCCTCGGCGCGCAGCATCAGTTCGTCGATCCGGCAGAAGGCCGCGAGGTCACAGCTCGCGCAGGCGCCCTTGGCGGGCGCCAGGTCCGCGCGACCATCCAGCAGTTCGGCACCGAGTTCGGTGAGCACGCGCCGCCAATGCACCAACTGACCTTCGAAGTCATCCGCATCGCGCCGCCGTCGCCGATCGCGCTCATCGAAGGCGACGATGCCAGGTAGCAAGTCGGCGTCGGCGGCGACGCCGACGAACTTGGTGGTGCGCGCGTGCAAGCTGCCGAACGCGACCGCGCGCACCCCGGCGCCTTGCGTCACCGCGTACAGCGGCAGCTGCGGCATCTCAGGTCGCTCGCCGAACCACGGCCCGTCGTCCTGGCGGCCGGTCTTGTAGTCAATGATGCTGATGCGGCCGTCCAGGTGTCGGTCCACGCGGTCCAGCTTCAAGCGCAGCGCGGCACCGCCGACGGTGACCGACTCCGGCTTCTCCGAGGTCGTGGTGAACGCGGGTCGCCCGCGCTCGCTGGCGATCAGGGTCGCAGCGCGCGTGACCATCAGACGCTGTTCGGTGCGCAGCGACGCACTGAGGTCGGGGCGTCGCTCCGCATAGCGCGCGTACAGCGGCGTCGCCAGACGGTCGAGGGTCGCGGTCAGCGCAGCATCGTCCAGCGCGGCGAGTCCTGCGGATCCGCCGACCTCCTTCCAGAACGCTTCCATCAGTTCATGTGCGCGGATCCCGCGCTCGCGCGCCGGGATGCCGTCCACCGGTCGCTCCAGCGATCCGGCGTCCAGCCGCGCCCGCGCATAGCCGCGGAACGGACAGCGGCTCTGTTCCTGCAACGCCCAGCTGCCGCCGCGGACCGCGCTGCCAGGCGACATCGCCGGACCGGGGCGCTCGGTCCACGCCTCCATCGCCTCCGGGTCCCGCGCCAGCAGCGCTGGCGGCTCGGTGGCCAGCAGTGGCAGCTGGTCCGCCGCCCCCTCCGGGTATCCGATCAGTAAGGGGCTGGGCCGTAGCGCTTCATCCCCGCGCCGCTGCGGCCAGCTCAGGACCACGCGCGATGCGCTGCTGGCTAGGCCTGCGGTGACACGCTCCGCGAACTCGAGTTCGCGCTCCGGCGAGGCATGCGGCACGCCCGCCTCGCGCTGGAGTTGGATCGGGAGCAGCGGGTTGGGGTCGGCAGCACGGGGCCACACGTCATCGCTCAAGCCGCAGACCCAGAGGGCATGGGTGCGCAAGCCTGCGAGCTCCAGCAGCCCCATCACCTTCAGACGCGCGCCCGGGGATTCGACCTGGAAGCGCTGTGCGAGCGCCGCCCGGCGCAGCGCGGCGAGCGCGGCCGCCGCATCCAGCTCCGTCCCATCGGCATCCAGATGCGCCATGCTCGCAAGGGTGTCCCGCCAAGCGTCCCGTGCATGCGAGACGCGCGATGCTGCGCTGCCCTGCCAGTCCATGCGCAGCAGTTGGTCCTGGAACACCGTCGCCCAGCGGCTCGGCAACGCGCGCCGCGGCCAAGCTGCACGAGCTGTCGCGATCGCTGCGCAACGCGAACCGAAACCCGCGTCCACGCGCCGCGCCGCGTGCACCAGTCCACCCCAACCCGGGCTGCGGTGGGCGCGCTCGCGTAACTCGAGTTCAGTAGCCACGCTGGCCCCGGCGTCATGCCCGAACCAGGCGCTGCGTAGCCAGCGCGACAGGGTGTCGAAGTCCGCGCGTGACGACAGTGCCGCCAGCGCGTCCAGCGCTGCGGCGATGGCCGGTTCCGCCGCCAGCGGCGTGCCTACCGCGATGTCGTAGATCGCCGCACCCTCGGCTCCGGGCAGCAGGCGCGCTGGATCGAGCACACGGTCCAGCGTGCGCCGGATGGTCGCGTGGCGCGCTTCCAGGTCAGGCACCACGATGGTGGCTTCAGCCTCGGGCTCCGCGGTCAGGATCCCCGCTGCCCAGCGCAGCGCGAGCTCGAACTCCGCATCGGGGTCGTTGCAGGCGACCCGTCGGATCGCCTCCGCCGCGACCGGTGCAGGCTCCCAGTACGAGATCCGGGTGCGCGCGGACAGCGCATCGATCAGGTCCTGCTGCTGCAGGTCCAACTCCTCGATCCCGCAGAGGATCAACGGCGCGCTGTCGCTAGCCGCCGCACGCAGCGCGTCCTCGCGCGCCCAGGGCAAGGTCCACCCGGCAGCGGCCACTGCCGCAGCGACCCGCTGGCGCCAGGTCAGGAACCGGGCCGTGGTCGCACCGCCGCGGGCGCGCACCTCGTGTTCTGCGAGCCGCCAGCCATGCATCAGTGCCGCCGCCTGCTGCGCCAGCGGCGCCAGCCCAGCGGGGTCCACGCCGGGGTCACCGTCGTCTGCGATCGCTCGCACCCAGAGTGCCTGCGTCGAGCCCTCCGGCGGCGCGGGAGGGAGCCCCGCAGCCTGCAGCCCCGCGGCCACCCAGGCCGGCCAGGGCTGGATGCTCGGCGTCGGCCAGGCCTGTTCGCCCCGTGCGAGGCGCCAACGCGCGTGCCCGGTGCGCAGCGCGCGGGCCAACCGGCGGCTACCCACCACCGCGGTGGCGCCATCAGCCAGCGCGGCGTGTAGCGCCTGGTCGCCAGTCAGTTGCTCGGACAGCGGATCAGCCTCGCTGCAACGCCATCCGGCCCGGGCCGTGGATGGTCAGGAACAACATGCCGCCCATGATGCAGAGGTTCTTGTAGAAGGCGTTGAACTGCGCCGCGTCGTCCCATACCGGGTGGTAGAAGAAGTTCACCGGGATGATGAACAATGCGAGCGCCAGCGCCGCCCAGCGGGCCTGTAGCCCGACCATGATCATCAGCCCACCGACCAGCTCGACCAGGATGGTCAGCACCGCGGCGATCTCTGGCAGCGGGACACCCCTGGCAGCGATCGAGCTGACCACCCCGTCGAAGCCGACGATCTTGTTGTACCCAGCCATCACGAACAGTGCAGCGAGCAGGATGCGGGCCAGCAGCGCGACCCCATCCTGGTAGATCTGGTTGTTGAACACAGGGAACCCTCCGGGTCGTGGAACGCCCAAGCATAGAGCACCTGCGGCATGCGTATAATCGCCGCGCGATAGCCCGCTCAGATGCAACGGGAGCCCCGGTGTACAGGACCCTCGAACAGCGACTCCGACGCCTGTCCGCCGCCGGCTTGTCCGCGGCCCTGGCCGAGGGCCAGCGTGGCGTGGAGAAGGAGAGCCTGCGGGTGGATCCGCGGGGCTGCATCGCGATGACCCCGCATCCGCGGCGGCTGGGATCCGCGCTCACCCACCCGCGGATCACCACCGACTACAGCGAGGCCTTGCTCGAGCTGATCACCGGGCCGGATGCGGACCTCGGAGATACCCTGGCCGAACTGCAGCGGCTGCACGCGTTCACCTACGACTGCATCGGCGATGAACTGCTGTGGGCGACCAGCATGCCCTGCATCATCGACGCGGCTGCGGTACCGATCGCCGATTACGGCAGCTCGAACATCGGTCGTATGAAGCATGTCTACCGGCACGGACTGGCCTGGCGCTACGGCAAGGCCATGCAGTGCATCTCCGGCGTGCACTTCAACTTCTCCGTGGCGGAATCCCTGTGGCCAGCGATGGCCAAGATGGAGGGCCACGAGGGTCCGTTGCGGGCCTACCAGGACCAGCGCTACTTCGACCTGATCCGGAACTTCCAGCGCTACGGCTGGTTGCTGCCCTATCTGTTCGGCGCTTCGCCCGCGCTGTGCAAGTCGTTCATGCGCGAGCCGCCGGAAGGCTTCGAGGCCTTCGACCGGGGTACCTGGTTCGTGCCGCATGCGACCTCGCTGCGGATGAGTGACATCGGTTACAAGAACTCGAACCAGTCGTCGCTGTCGATCTGTTACAACGACCTGGATCGCTACGTGGAGCGGCTGACCCGTGCCATCGAGACGCCGTCTCCGGACTACGCGGCGATCGGGGTGCAGGTGGACGGCGAGTGGCGACAGCTGAACGCGAACCTGCTGCAGATCGAGAACGAGTACTACTCCTTCGTGCGCCCCAAGCAGGTGATCGAGTCGGGCGAGAAACCCACGCTCGCCCTGAAGCGGCGCGGCGTCCGCTACGTGGAGATCCGCGCGCTGGACGTCGGCACCTTCGATCCGCTGGGCGTGAACCGCAGCCAGCTGCGCTTCATCGAGGTGCTGCTCAACTTCTGCCTGCTGCACGACAGTCCTGCGGTGAGCGACGACGAGCAGCGCCAGATGGAGATCAACCAGCGCCTGGTCGCGACCCGCGGTCGCGAGCCGGGGCTGGCACTGTGCCGCGATGGCGCGCCGGTCAAGCTGCGCGACTGGGGTCTGGAGATCCTCGATGAGCTGCTGCCGATCGCCGAGGCCATGGACGCATCGGACGGCAGCGACGAGCGCCGCCGCGCGATCGCCTGGCAGGTGGAACGCCTGCGCGATCCCGACCTGACGCCCTCCGCGATCACGCTGGCCACCATGCGCGACGCCGGCGAGCGCTTCTCCGACTTCGCGCTGCGCATGTCGCAGGAGCATCGCACCTGGTTCCTGGACCACCCGCTCAGTGCAGCGGAGGCCGCAGCTTGCGCCGCGCAGGCTGAGATCTCGCTGGGATCACAGCGTGAGTTGGAAGCCGGAGACGCACCGCCCTTCGAAGATTTCCTGGCGCAGTACTTCGCACAGGGCGGCGGGGTTGCCGGGGCTTGAGCGCCCTCGCCTACGCCCAGCTGCTCCACCGGCACCGCTGGTTACTGCTACTGGGCTCGCTGCTGGCGGTGCTCGCGCTGGCGGCGGGCATCCCGCGCCTGCAGGTCTCCACCGACTTCGACATCTACTTCTCAGACGACAACCCGCAGATGGCCGCTTACGAGCGCTTCGAGCGGGTGTTCACGAACCAGGACAGCCTCACCTTCCTGATCCTCATGGATCCGGGCGAGGCGCTATCCGCTGACAACCTGTCGCTGCTGTACGAGCTCACCGAGCGTAGCTGGCGCCTGCCCTACGCGCGCCGCGTCACCTCGGTGGCCAACTACCCGTACACCCGTGTGGATGGCGACTGGCTGGAGACCGAGGACCTGATCCGGGACCCCGCCGCGCCGCCGCCGGACCTGGAACGCATCCTCGATACCGAACCCGGGCTGTTGGGGACGCTGATCTCACGCGACCTGTCAGCGATGATGATCGGCGTCTCGCTGGCCCTGCCGCACGACGAAGCCGAGGGCAACCTCGCCACCGTGACCGAGGCCCGGCAGCTTCGCGATGAGCTGGCGGCTGCGCACCCTGGCGTGCGCATCCTGGTCGGTGGGTCCGCCGCCACCAACGTCACCCTGACCGAAGCGGTGGAGCAGGACGTCTCGCTGCTGGTCACGCTGTCCTACACCATCATCCTCATCTGCCTGGCGCTGCTGCTGCGCAGCGTGCTCGGCACCATCGCCACCCTGGGCGTGATCACCCTCTCCATCGTCGGCACCATGGGGCTGTTCGGCTGGCTGGGTTACACCCTGTCGCCGGTCACCGGCTTCGTGCCCAGCATGGTCATGACCATGGCGGTGGCCGACTCGGTACACGTGTTGGTGACCTGGGCGCACGAGCGCCGGCAGGGCCTGGACCTGGTGCGCGCCATGGGTGAGTCGCTGCGCGTGAACACCCAGCCGGTGTTCCTGACCAGCTTGACCACGGTGATCGGCGTGCTCTCGCTGAACTTCTCCGACTCACCGCCCTACCGCGACATGGGCAACATGGTCGCGGTCGGCGTGAGCCTGGCCTGGCTGTTCACCATGGTCTTCCTGCCGGCTTTCATGCTGACCTTCCCGGGCAAGGTCCCCGCCGGCAGAGCGCACGATGGTGATCATCCGCTGTCGCGGCTGGCCGAGCTGGTGATCCGCTGGCGCATCGGCCTGCTGGTCGGGTTGGGCCTGACCACCGTGGTGCTATCCGCCTTCATCACCCGCAACGAGTTGACCGAGCGTTGGCACCAGTACTTCAGCGACACCTTCGAGGTGCGCCGTGCGATGGACGCGGCGGATGAGACCCTGGCGGGCATCCACGCCATGCACTTCATCCTGGACAGCGGCAGCCCCGACGGTATCAACGACCCCGCCTACCTGCGCGAGGTGGACGCCTTCGCACATTGGCTGGAGGCGCAAGCGGATGTCGGCTCGGTCAGCACCCTGGCGGAGACCATCCGTTCGCTGAACCGCAAGTTCAACGGCGACGATCCAGCCTACGATCGCATCCCGGATGATCGCGAGCTGGTGGCGCAGTACCTGCTCCTGTACGAGCTCTCGCTGCCGCAGGGCATGGGCTTGGACACCACCATCAACGTGGGCCGCTCTGCGACCCGCGCCACATTGATCCACCACCGCACCGATTCGGAGACGCTGCTGGCGCTGGAGCGCGATGCCGTCGCCTGGCTGGCGGACAACGCACCGCATGTGGATGCGGTGCAAGCCACCGGCCTGGACATGATGTTCGCCCACATCAACCACCGGAACATCCGCTCGACCCTGAAGGGCATCGCGGTGGCGCTGGTGCTGATCTCCGTGGTGCTGATCTTCGCGCTGCGTTCGGTGCGCCTGGGACTGTTGTCCATGGTGCCCAACTTCGCGCCCGCGCTGATCGCTTACGGCATCTGGGGTCTTACGGTGGGCCACGTGGACCTGGCGATCAGCATCGTCAGCGCGCTCAGCCTCGGCATCGTGGTGGATGACACCGTGCACTTCATCAGCAAGTACCGACGCGCCGTGGTCGAGAAGGCGCTCTCCACCGCGGAGGGTGTGCGCTACGCGTACCGCACCGTCGGCGTGGCGATGATCATCACCACCGTAGTGCTGGTCGCCGGCTTCTCGGTGCTGGGTTTCTCGGCCTTCAACCCGTCGCGGGAGACCGGGGTGCTGCTGGCGATCACCCTGACCATCGCCCTGGTCATGGACCTGCTGCTGCTGCCACCACTGTTGACCGTGTTCGGTCCCAGCGCGGATCCGGGGGTGGAGACGGGATGAGCGATCGTCCCTGAAGTGCCCGCCGGCGTCATGGCGCACACCTCAGGGACCGCCTTCGCTCAGTTGCTCGTGTCGTCAGCCTCGGGCGGATGCACCCAGATCACGCGGGTACCGAAGTAACGCGCGCGGGCTTCGACCACCCGGATGTACTCAGCGTCGTACTTCGAACTCGACATGCCCGGGCGGTCGCCATCGGCCGTCTGGAGGCTGCTGCACCCGGCCATCGCCGTCGCAGCGGTGAGGATCAACAGCAATCTCTTCATGGTGTTACTCCTGAAGCGCCGCCCTCCATCGCGGCCTACCCCTCTGTCCTACTGCGTATGACCGCCATCGTCTCCGAAGGTTCGCACCCTCTGAGCTCGCCCCAGGGCGCCCCGCCCGAACCGACCGCGGATGCTGGCCTAGGATGAGACCACAGCGCGGACGGGCGGGACGCACACGGGCGTCTTCCATGACGGTGGCGGCATCCGCCCCTATATAGACCATAGGAACGCGGCCGGGTGCCGCCGGTTGACCGCTGGAGCACGGTCTGGTGCGACGCAGGCGGATGCTGAGGACTAGGGACTAGGGACTAGGGACTAGGGACTAGGGACTAAGGACGAGGGAGTCGAGGCTTACGCCGCACGCCGCACGCCGCACGCCGCACGTCTCACGTCTCACGTCTCAGGAGAGGCTCAGCGCGACGAGCGCAGCGAGTCCCGGGCGCGCTGAGCCCCATCGATCTGGCCACAGCGCGGCCAGGGACGGCCGCGCGCGACGACCGCAGGGAGGCGCGCAGCGAGGCGGAGAACGCGTCTTCGCGGAGCGCGATGCGGGCCGGTGACAGGATGTCTCGTGCCCGCGCCATGAAAGCCAAGAACGACGAAGCCCCACTCTCGTGCGGAGTCCCACGCCAGGCCGCGCGGGAGCGTCTGATCCCCGGCGACCGGGCCATGGATGACCCGGCTGGCGATCCGGAAGCTGTGCTTTCGGATCGCCTTGCGCGCGGAGGACAGGATGTCCGTAACCGCCCTCAAAGTCCACCAAACCAGAAGGGCCCCGCAGTGCGGGGCCCTTCTGGTTTGGTGGCTAAGGGTGGATTTGAACCACCGACCTACGGGTTATGAGTCCGTCGCTCTAACCAACTGAGCTACTTAGCCATGTTCTATCGCGGGCGCGCATTCTAGTGCCGGCGGGCTGCGGCCTCAAGGCCGTCACCCACCGGCGGACTCGGGACTCGCGACTGGGACGCTAGGTACAGCCTGGCCGACCTCGGACCCTCGATCCTCGGCGACCGGGCCATGGATGGCCCGGCTGGCGATTCGGAAGCTGCGCTTTCGAATCGCCTTGCGCGCGGAGGACAGGATGTCCGGAGCCGCCCTTAGACATTGAACCTGAAGTGCATCACATCGCCTTCCTTGACCCGGTACTCCTTGCCCTCCAGCCGCAGCTTGCCCGCCTCGCGGGCCTTGGACTCGCCGCCGCAGCCGACGAAGTCGTCGTAGGCGATGGTCTCGGCGCGGATGAAGCCTTTCTGGAAGTCGGTATGGATGGCACCCGCCGCTTGCGGCGCGGTCGCGCCCACGACCACGGTCCATGCGTGCACCTCCTTCTCACCGGCGGTGAAGAAGGTCTGTAGCCCGAGCAAGCGGTAGGCCGCGCGGATCACACGGTCCAGGCCCGGCTCGTCCAGGCCCATGGAGGACAGGAACTCGCCCTTGTCGGCGTCCTCCAGCTGCGAGATCTCGGCTTCCATGGCAGCGCACACCGGCACCACCTGGCTGCCCTCAGCCGCTGCGTGCGCGAGCACGGCATCCAGCAGCGGGTTGTCGGTGAACCCGCTCTCATCCACGTTGGCCACGTACATCACCGGCTTGGCGGTCAGCAGCGGCAGCTCCTTGAGCAGCAGCCGCGCGGCATCGTCCAGCTCCAGCGCACGGATGGGGCCGCCCGCATCCAGCTGCGCTTTGAAGGCATCGAGCACGGTGACGCGCTGGATCGCTGATTTCTCGTTGGTCTTGGCCGCCTTGTGCGCCCGATGCAACGCTCGCTCCACCGATTCCAAGTCCGCCAGTGCGAGCTCGGTGTCGATGGTCTCGATGTCGGAGATCGGGTTCACCCCACCGGCGACATGCACCACATCATCGTCGTGGAAGCAGCGCACCACGTGCGCCACCGCATCGGTCTCGCGGATGTTGGCCAGGAACTTGTTGCCCAGACCCTCGCCCTTGCTCGCACCAGCGACCAGGCCCGCGATGTCCACGAACTCGACCGAGGTGGGGATGATCTTCAGCGGCTTGGAGATGCTGGCCAGCACCTGCAGGCGCGCGTCCGGGACAGCGACCACACCGATGTTCGGATCGATGGTGCAGAAGGGGTAGTTCTCCGCCGCGATCTCGTTGCGCGTGAGCGCGTTGAAGAGGGTGCTCTTGCCGACGTTCGGCAGGCCCACGATGCCGCAGCGGATCGCCAACTCAGTCCTCTCCCTTGGTATGTAACAGGGTCATGGTCTTCTGTACGCCTTGCGCGAGCAGAACGGGCAGCGCATCGGCGGCACGCTCGATCGCGCGGTCCAGCAGCTCCTGCTCCGAGGACGGCGGCCGCCGCAGCACGAAGTTGGTGACCTGCGAGCGGTCGCCCGGATGTCCGATGCCGATGCGCAGGCGCAGGTAATCCGCCGTCAGATGCTGGGTGAGATCGCGCAAGCCGTTGTGCCCACCGTGGCCACCACCAACCTTCAGGCGCAGCTCGCCCACCGGCAGGTCGAGATCGTCGTGCACGATCAGCAACTGCGCGATATCCAGCTTCAGGAAATCGATCACCGAACGGACCGACTGGCCCGAGCGGTTCATGTAGGTATCGGGCTTCAGCAGCCGCAGGTCAGCACCGTCCACGCCGATGCGCGCCAGCGAACCCTGGAACTTCGACTCCTGGCGGAACTCACCGCCGTGTCGGCGCGCGAGCTCGTCCACGAAGTGGAAGCCGAGGTTGTGACGGTCGTGCGTGTGCTCGGGACCCGGGTTCCCTAGGCCGACGATGAGTTGGATGTTCTCTGACATCTCTGGTTCCCGAAAAGGAAGGGCCGCCTACCACGATGGGTGAGGCGGCCCGTCCGGATCTGGATGAGCCGGGGATCAGTCCCCCGACTTATCCTCGTCATCCGCCTGAGCGATCGCCGGGACCTCTGCGGCCTCGGTCTCCGCAGCCTCTTCCTCGATCACCATGGTGCGCGGGGTATGGCAAGCCGCGACCGTCTGGTCGTGGATCTCCTCACCGGTGTGCGCCAGGGCGACCAGCTCCACGCCTTCGGGGAGCTTGAGGTCGGACAAGTGGATCACGTCATCCAGGTCGATGCCGCCCATGTCCACCTCGATGTACTCGGGGAGGGCCTTGGGCAGACACTGGATCTCGACGTCGGTGATGGTGTGCGAGATCACGCCACCCTTGGTCTTGACGCCGACGCAGGTGGCCTCATTGATGAAGTGCAGCGGCACGTGCATGCGGATCGCCTCACCAGCGACGATGCGCTGCAGATCGACGTGCACGACCTCCTTCTTGAAGGGGTGGCGCTGCATGTCCTTGAGGATGCACTCCTGGGTCACATCGCCGACCCGGATGGTCAGGATGTGCGAGAAGAACGCCTCGTTCTCGATGCTCCGCTGCAGCTGCTGCTGACTCAGCGTGATCGCACGCGGCTCCTTATGCCCTCCGTAGAGGATCCCCGGCACCCGGCCCTCGCGACGCAGGCGGCGGCTCGCACCCTTCCCTGCATCCTCGCGAAGCTCGGCAGCCAGTTCGAAACTGATAGCCATGTCTTCAACTCCGTTTCCGATATGGGGCATCCGCCCCGTTCTCTAAAGACCGGACCCCGCGACCAGGATCCGGATGGGATGGATGGGGGCGCAGGCCCCCACCCGATCAATCCACGTACAGCGAGGAGACCGACTCCTCTTCGACGATCCTGCGCAGCGTCTCCGCCAGCATCTCGGCCACGCCGAGCTGACGGATCTTGCTGCAGGCCGCCGCCTCCGCCGACAAGGGGATGGTGTCCGTCACCACCAACTCATCGAGCTCCGATTCCGTGATGCGCCCCACCGCCGGACCCGACAGGATCGGGTGCGTGATGTAGGCCACCACCTCCTTCGCGCCGTGCGACTTGAGCACCTTCGCCGCCTGGCAGAGGGTGCCCGCCGTATCCACCATGTCGTCGATCAGCACGCAGCTGCGCCCTTCGACCTCACCGATGATGTTCATCACCTCGGTGACGTTGGCCTTGGGGCGGCGCTTATCGATGATCGCCAGGTCGGCATCGTCGAGGCGCTTGGCCAGCGCTCGCGCGCGCACCACACCACCGACGTCCGGACTGACCACCACCAGGTCCTCGAACTTCCTCTTCCACACGTCGCCGAGCAGTACCGGCGATGCGTACACGTTATCCAACGGGACGCTGAAGTAGCCCTGGATCTGGTCCGCATGCAGATCCACCGTCAGCACCCTCGCTACGCCAGCGCCGCAGATCATGTCGGCGACCAGCTTGGCGGTAATCGGCACCCGCGCTGAGCGCGAGCGTCGATCCTGGCGGGCGTAACCCAGGTAGGGCACCACCGCCGTGATCCGCGTTGCGGACGCGCGTCTGATCGCGTCCACCATGATCAGGAGTTCCATCAGATGGTCGTTGGTCGGCGGACAGGTCGACTGCACGATGAACACGTCGCGACCGCGCACGTTCTCATCGATCTCGACCTGGATCTCACCGTCGCTGAAACGCCCGACCGTCGCCTTGCCTACCGGCAGGTTCAGGTAACGTGCGATCTCCGCGGTCAACGCGGGTGTCGCGCTCCCGCTGAACACGGTGACTTTGTCTAGCGCCACAGCCACCCCCTCCGGACGACCACCTGAACCTTCCCTAGGAACCTGAGCAGCGGTGCCTCGCACCGATGCCTTACTAACTGGCTGGGGCGGCAGGATTCGAACCTGCGCATGACGGGATCAAAACCCGTTGCCTTACCACTTGGCTACGCCCCACCGGGCCTTGCCTCCGCCGCCAGCGCATCGAGCAGCGGAGATCCGTTCAGTCCCCGCACGACCCAGGCCCGCCAAGGCGCTGGGACCTGCTCGCGGATCCGCTCCGCCTCCTCGCGTCCTGCCACGGCGAGGAACAACGCCGCCCCCGTACCGCTCATGCGCGCTTCGCCGTAGCGCGATAACCAGGCGCGCGCCGCACTGACTTCCGGGAACCGTGCCTCGACCACTGGGAGGCAATCGTTCACCGCATCGGCCGATGAGGGGGCGCGTATTCTCAGGGCGGGTGAATCCCTTGTCAATTCAGGGGCTTCGAAGATGGTGCGGGTGCTCACCACCACCCCCGGATCCAGCAGCAGGTAGTAGGGCTCAGGGAAGCTGTCGGTCGGCTCCAGGACCTCGCCGATGCCCCCGGCCCAGGCCGCGCGCCCGCGCACGAAGACCGGGACGTCGGCCCCCAGCCCCAGGCCGATGGCCGCCAGGCGCTCGGTCCCAAGCCCCAAGCCCCAGAGCCGGTCCAGGCCGTGCAACACGGTGGCAGCATCCGAGCTGCCCCCGCCCAGGCCGGCACCGATGGGGATCCGCTTGTCGACCTGGATCTCGGCGCCGCGCCCGGGCGCGATGGCCTGCAGCGCTCGGGCAGCGCGCAGGCAGAGGTCCTGCTCGAGGGCCACGCCCGGCACCGCCGCCACCTCGATCCGCCCGTCGGCGCGGTCGCTCAGGCTGATCGCATCGCAGAGGTCCAGGAACTGGAACGCGGTCTCCAGCAGGTGGTAACCATCGGGTCGCCGCCCGGTGACCCGCAGGTACAGGTTCACCTTGCCAGGCGCGGGCAGCGTAATCACCTATAGCTCCATCCCCTCCGGGGGGTCGCCGACATCGGGTGCCCAGCGGTCGATGACGAAGCGCAGCTCGATGCCATCGCCGCGCATGTTGATCCGGCGCGGGACCTGGAACCCGGCCACATCCGCGTACTCGTCCAGCTCGACCATCCAGCCCGCCTGCTCCAGCGCCACCAGGTGCCCGTCCTCGGAGAACGCCAGCCGCGCGGGGCCACCGGGATCTGGGATACCGACGATCCAGTAGCGCATGGCGCGGACCGGCAGTGCCCAGCCGAGCTGCGCGCGCATGTCCTCGATCGGGTCCTCGAGCAGGAAGTCCTCGCCGCGCGAGGTCTGGATCCGCAAGCGCTCGTCGTCGCCATGGATGTGGAAACCACCGATCCCGAAGGGACCGCGGAATCGGAAGTCGATCAGATCGTAGGACTGCGACCACGACACGCTGCCGGATGCGGAATCGCCGCTGAAATCCGCCGCTACGCGACCCTCAGCATCCCAGGTATGGATGGACTGGATCGCCGTTTGATGCGCGCGCCAACGCGCCGGGTCCGGCGCGCGATCTGTGACGGTCTCAGGTGGCGTCACACAACCTCCGATGAGAGTGACCAGCGAGATGGCCAGGACGGTGGCCAGTCTATTGAGGTGACCGCGCATCAGTCCACGCCCTAGGGGTCGAGACGCGAGCGGGTCTGGTGCAGCAGCGCGTTGCCCGGGTCGTCGGCTGCGCCGAGGTCCCAGATCTCCCGCGCTTCGTCGTGGCGACCCAAAGCCCACAGCACCTCGCCGAGGTGCGCGGCGATCTCAGGGTCCTGGTCCAGGGCCCAGGCTTGGCGCAGCCATTCCTCCGCCACGCTGACATGCCCCGTGCGGAACTCGATCCAGCCCATGGAATCCAGCGCGGCGGGACTGTCGGGCATGCGCTCCAGCGCGTCACGCACCAGCATCCGCGCACGCGGCAGCTCCCGGCCCGCATCGGCCAAGGTGTAACCCAGCGCGTTCATGTAGTCCGGTGACTCTGGGTCCTCGGCGACCAGCACCTCCAGCAACGCCACCGCAGCATCGGTATCACCGGCCTGGGCGAGGACCAGCGCGAGCCCGTAACGCAGCTGCGCGTCGTCAGGTGCGTCCACCAGCATCGCCTGGTACTCGCTGCGGGCGAGATCCAGATGACCCGCACCAGCTAGCGTCGCGGCACGCTCGCGGCGGATGCTGGCGGCGTCATCGACGTACTCCAGGATCAGCTCGTCGGTGCGGCGCATGGCAGCGGGGACCTCGTCGAGCTCGATCTCGATCGCCGCTGCTGAGAGCTGCGCCTGCATCCGCAGGTCCTGTTTCTCGATATCGTCGAACATGCTGATCGCACGCCGGGACTCGCCGCGCGTGCGCGCCAGACGAGCCTGCATGAAGTGACCGAGCTCACCCATGCCTGACAGTCCCTGCAAGCGCTGGAAGTAGTCGCCCGCCGCATCCAGGCGGCCGTCAGCGAGGCTGACCTCACCGAGCAGGTACAGCGCCAGCGGATCCTCCGGGCGCTCCGCGAGCAGCAGCTCGAGGTCGGAGCGGGCACCGGCGAGGTCACCCTGCGCGAACCGGAGTTCGCCGCGGCGGCGACGCAGGTCCGGTCCCGCGTCGGTGACTGCGTCGAGCTCCGCCAGCGCGACCGTCGCTCCCTCGCTGCGCTCCAGCGCAGGGCTGCGCGCCAGCAGCACGCGCTCGTCGGCGGCACCTGCAGCGATCAGGCGCGCGCTGGCGTCCAGCACCCGGCGATCGTCCTCCCACTCGCCGGCGAGGGTCAGCATGAACCGCGGCAGGCTGAGGTCGTCCGGCTGCGCATCGCTGAGCTGCGTCAACATGGTCATCGTCGCCTCGGTATCGGGCGACTGCCGCAGCCAAGTCAGCAACTGAGCGTCATCGGTGGCGCCGCTGGCGCGCATTGCTGCCAGATGCTGCGCAGCCTCAGTCGCATCGCCGCGCTGCAGTGCGAGTACCAGGCGGTAGCGCAGCGCCAGACCATCGTTCGGCGCGTAGCCGGACCACAGCGTCACCGCCTCATCGGTCAGTGCCAGGTCGCCGGTGCTGTAGGCCAGGCCCGCGGCGCGACGGAGCACTTCGATGTCACCCGAGTTACGACCTGCCTCCAGGTAGGCCCGCGCCGCAGCCTGCAGGTCCCGCCGCGACAGTGCGATCTCCGCAACCAACAGCTGGTAGCGCGCTTCGCCTGCATCGGAGAGCGGGATGGGTGCCGCCAGGCCCGCGTCCGGCGCGGCGACCGGCGTGGCGGCACAGCCGCTGATCATCAGGACCAGCAGGGCGGCGGCTAGATCGATCTGGGGCAGGCGCAAGGCAGGGCTCCGGGGTGTGGGCATGGATGGTAGCAAGCCACCGCAGCCATGGGTGTTCCGGGCACGCGGGGTGTCACACTACCCCTCTTGATGCGCGAGCGGGCCGCGAGGACCCGATCCCGCAGGCTTGAGGCTGCGGCCCCCGGTCCCGGACAATGGCGCCCGCACACTGGAAGGCTCCCCATGTCGCTCTCGATCTCAGGCATCAACCACCGCACGGCGCCGGTCGCGATCCGCGAACGGGCGGCGTTCGACCCCAGCAAGCTCGAGGGTGAGCTGGCGGCGCTGCGTGGGGATTGTGGGCTGGAGGAGGCGCTCATCCTGTCCACCTGCAACCGCACCGAGATCTATGCGGTAGCGCCCGCGGGTGCGGAGGGTGGCGTGCGCGATTGGTTGGCGGCGCGTGCAGCCATCAGCGAGGGCGACCGTAGCTGCATCTACGCCCAGCCCGGGACCGCGGCGATCCGTCATGCGATGGCGGTCGCTTGCGGCCTGGACTCCATGGTCCTGGGCGAACACGAGATCCTCGGCCAGATGAAGGAGGCCTACCGGCGCGCGCACCAGGTGGGTGCGACGGGGCCCGTGCTCAATCGCTTGTTCCAGCAGACCTTCGCGACCGCCAAGCGCGTACGCACTGAGACCGCGATCGGCGCCAACGCCGTATCGGTGGCCTACGCTGCGGTGAACCTCTCGCGCCAGATCTTCGCGAACCTGGCGGATCACACCGCGCTGCTGATCGGCGCCGGCGAGACCATCCAGCTGGTCGCGCGCCACCTGCACGGCCAGGGTCTGGGTCGGATGATCGTTGCCAACCGCAGCCTGGAGCGCGCGCACGACCTCGCGCACGAGTTCGACGGCTACGCGATCGCGCTGGATGAGATCCCCTCACACTTGCACGAAGCCGACATCGTGGTCAGCGCCACATCCAGTCCGGACGTGCTGGTGCAGCGCGCCAGCGTGGAGGATGCGCTCAAGCGCCGCCGCCGCCGCCCGATGTTCATCGTGGACCTCGCGGTACCGCGCGACGTCGCCGCCGGGGTCGCTGAGCTCCCCGATGTCTACCTCTACACCGTGGACCAGCTCGAAGCAGCGGTGCAGCGGAACCGCGATGCGCGCCAGGGTGCAGCGGATGCTGCGCAGTCACTGCTGGACCTGGAAGCCGCGTACTTCGCGCGCCGCCTCCAGGCCCTGGACACGGTCGAGGATCTGCTCAGCTTGCGCGAGCGCGTTGACCGTGCCGCCGACGAGCTGCTGAGCAAGGCGCGCCGACGCCTGGCCGCGGGCGAGGCGCCCGAGGAGGTGCTGGAGCACCTGTCACGCGCCCTCACCCGCCAGTTGCTGCACGCGCCGACGCGCGCCATCCAACGCGCCGGCGAGACCGGTGACCTCGAACTGTTGGCCGCGCTGCGCCGTCTGCTCGACCTCGCGCGCCGCGGACGCCCGTGATCTCGCCCTCGATCCGTCGCCGGCTGGACCAGTTGAGCGACCGCCACGAGGAGGTGTCCGCATCCCTAAGTGATCCCATGGTCATCGCCGATAGCGATCGCCTGCGCACGCTGTCCAAGGAGTTCGCCAAGGCCGAGCCGATCATCCGTGCTTACCGCGAGTTCCTGCGGGCGGAGACCGAACTGGCCGGGGCCGATGAGATGCGCGACAGCGCCGACGGCGAACTCGCCTCCATGGCGCGCGAGGAAGCGGCCGCGGTGCGCGTACGCATGGCGGATCTGGCGGTGGAACTGCAGCTGGCGATGGTCCCGAGCGACCCCGACGACGAGCGCAGCGTGTTCCTGGAGATCCGTGCGGGGACCGGCGGTGATGAGGCCGCGCTGTTCGCCGGTGACCTGTTCCGGATGTACTCGCGCTACGCCGATGCCCAGGGCTGGACCCTGGAGGTGCTGTCCGAGAGCGCCGGCGACGTCGGTGGCTTCAAGGAGATCATCAGCCGGGTCGGCGGCAGCGGTGTGTACGGCAAGCTCAAGTTCGAATCCGGCGCCCACCGCGTGCAGCGGGTGCCGGAGACCGAATCGCAGGGGCGCATCCACACCTCCGCGTGCACGGTGGCGGTGCTGCCGGAGGTGGATGAGGTCGAAGCCGAGGAGATCGCCAGCAAGGATCTGCGCGTGGATACCTACCGCGCCTCCGGCGCAGGCGGCCAGCACGTGAACAAGACCGACTCCGCAGTGCGCATCACCCACCTGCCTTCCGGCATCGTGGTGGAGTGCCAGGACGAGCGCTCGCAGCACAAGAACCGTGCGCGCGCGATGTCGCTGCTGGCCGCACGCCTGCTGGACAGCCGGCGCAGCGAGCAGGCGACTGCGCAGGCGGCGCAGCGAAAACTGCTGGTCGGATCCGGCGACCGCTCCGAGCGCATCCGAACCTACAACTTCCCGCAGGGCCGCGTGACCGATCACCGCATCGGCCTGACCCTGCACAAGCTGGACCAGATCATCGAAGGCGAGCTGGACCCGGTGGTGGATGCGCTGGTCGCAGAGGACCGCGCCGAACGCCTGGCTGAGATGAGCGACGGCTGATTCTTCCCGCTCGTGTTAGCGTCCTTGGTCCACGATGGAGGGAGTGATCATGGCGAACGAGGGATACCACGAGCCGGTTTCGGAGCTCAGCGAAGAGACGCGCGACATGCACCGCGCCATCACCTCGCTGATGGAGGAGCTGGAGGCGGTCGACTGGTACAACCAGCGCGTGGATGCGACCAGCGACCCCGAGCTCAAGCGCATCCTCGAGCACAACCGTGACGAGGAGAAGGAGCACGCCGCGATGGTGCTGGAGTGGATCCGGCGCCGCGACCCGGTGATGGACCGTGAGCTGCGCGAGACGCTGTTCAAGGACGGCGCGATCGGCGGGCACCACGATCATGACTGAACCGCGTGGCCTACTCTGAGGCGCTGGCCGCGCGCGTCCGCGCAGCGCTCGCCGAGCAGGGCGGCGTCAGCGAGCGGCGCATGTTCGGCGGCCTCTGCATCATGGTCCACGGCAACATGGCGTTGGGCGTGATCGGCGAGGAGCTGATGGTGCGCGTGGGCCCCGATGCCTACGCGGACGCCCTCGCCCAGCCCCATGCGCGCGAGATGGACTTCACCGGCAAGCCGTTGAAGGGCCTGGTCTACGTCAGCGCGGCGGGCGTCGCCGGCGACGATGCCCTGGCGGACTGGATCTTCCGCGGCCTCGCCTTCGTCACGGAGCTGCCACCGAAGTGAGCGGCGAGCATCACCGTCAAGCGCACGCACCCCACGCACCGCAGCCCCACCCTGGGCATGAGGGCCGGCTCCACACCCGCCCCGTGCGCCTGGCGGCATCGGCCACGCTGCACTGCCTGATCGGCTGCGCGATCGGCGAACTCGCCGGTCTGATGATCGCGAGCGCGCTGGGGCTCGGCATCTGGGCGACGGTCGGTGTCGCGACCCTGGGCGGCTACGCGTCCGGCTTCACCCTGGGGCTGTGGCCGCTGGTGCGCGACGGCAGGACCTGGGGCGAGGCGCTGCGCCTGATCTGGCTGGGCGAGGCGATCAGCATCGGCGTGATGGAACTCGCGATGAACGCCGCCGACTACCTCGCGGGCGGCATGCAGGCAGCCTCGCTGCTGGATCCGGCCTTCTGGCTCGGCTATGCGGTCGCCCTGCCGGCCGGTTTCGTCGCCGCCTGGCCGGTGAACCTCTGGCTGCTGACGCGCGGCGTCAAGGAACACTGCCACTAGCGGGTGGACCGGCCCCGCGCGACGGCATCCGCCCTCACAACCTGTCCGGGCAGATCGGCGTGCGCCCGGGCACCCTGGAGCTGGCCCCCGGCGGCATCCAGCCGGAGATGCGGCGGTGCTGGAGGACGTCCGTGCGCTACCACGGCGCCCTGGCGTCAGCGGTCGCGCGCCTCCGGCGGCGCCGGCGTCCGTGCGGCCTCGTCCGGCCGGGTCGGGCTGCCGGGCAGCCACCACGCCCTGGCCCGGGCCGCCTCCTCCGCGCGCTGCGCCGGAGGGAGTCCCCGGGTTCGGACGATGGAGATCAACATGGACCCGGCGATCAGGACCGCCGTGATCAACAGCGCGACCTCGGTGGGGATGAACTTCCGCTCGAAGTAGGCGTTCACCAGCATCTTCACACCCACCAGGACCAGCACCAGCGACAGGCCGTACTTGAGGTAGTGGAAGCGGTGGACGATGCCGGCCAAGGCGAAGTACATCGCTCGGAGGCCGAGGATGGCGAACACGTTGGAGGAGTAGATGATGAACGGATCGGAGGTGATGGCGAAGATCGCCGGGATCGAGTCCAGGGCGAACACGAGGTCGGTCAGCTCCACCAGCACCAGCACCACCAGCAGCGGTGTGATGAACAACACGCCGTCCTGCCTGGCCAGGAACTGGTGACCGACGAAGCCCGGCGTGACGCGGAAGTGCCGCCGCATGAACAGCGCGATGCGGTTCCGTTCCAGGTCCGGCTCCGCCCCGACGGTCGCGAGCATCCTGACGCCGGTGAAGACCAGGAACGCCCCGAACAGGTACAGGATCCAGTGGGCCGCCGCGACGGCCGCCGACCCCGCCACGATGAGGCCACCGCGCATGACCAGCGCACCCAGCACACCCCAGAACAGCACCCGGTACTGGTACTGGGGCGGCACCGCGAAGTGCGAGAAGATCAGCACGAAGAGGAAGACGTTGTCGATGCTCAGGCTCTTCTCGATGAAGTAGCCCGTCAGGAACGCGAAGCCGGCCTCCCGGCTGATGAACGCGAACACCCCGGCCGCGAAGATCATCGCCAGCACGACGTAGCCCAGGCTGATCCAGAGCGCCTCTGGAACGCTGATCACCCGGTCCTGCCGGTGCAGCACGCCGAGGTCCAGCGTCAGCAGCAGGACGATGAACAGCGCGAAACCGGTCCACAGCCAGAGGGGTTCGATCACATCCGCTACCTGCTACGGCGACTGGGTCATCCGCTGTCATCCTGCCGCATGCCGCGATGCACGGGAAGCGAGCCGAGCGGATCCGCGCGGCCGCGGCCCGCCGCGATGTGCGATCCCGGAGGGCGGACAGGTCCCCGGACGCAACTCGGTGAAGGTGCCTGCCTACGATCCCAACCCGGGGCCCTCAGATGTAGCGACCACAACATCCAGAGCGCTTGACAACGGAAGTCGAATCAACGTCCAAGCTCACCCGCACTTGAGGCCGTTCGCCTGGAGCGGCACCGCAAGGCTGGCTGGGTGAAGTGTCGGGTGCAGCGCATCGTCAGGCGGCATCGAACTCGACTTTCTGAACAGCCGATAGGTCCGCTGACTGTCTTGTGACCCACAGATCGTAATTGTGCTGCATAGCCAACCAGCTCTCTGGCGATCGCCCCAAAGCCTTGGACAGGCGCAATGCCATTTCCGGGCTGATTCCACTCCGCATGTTGATGACGCGAGTCAGCGTCGACGGAGAAACGCCCAGACTCTCTGCCAGCGACCGGACGCTCAGGTTGAACGGCTCAACGTAGGTAGCCCGGATGAACTCGCCGGGATGCGGCGGATTGTGCATAGCCATCAGTGATAATCCTCGTAATCCAGAATGCGTACGTTCCCGTCCTTGAATTCGAACGTCAAACGCCAGTTGCCACTTACCCAAATGGACCGCCGTCCCTTCAGCTTGCCCTTGAGCGGGTGCAGGCTATACCCAGGGATTTCCATGTCTTCAATCCTTTGGGCAGTATCCAGGGCCGACAGCTGCAGCCTTAGTCGACCGGCATGTATAGTCTGGATACCGGACTTGACCCCGGCTTCGTAGAACCGTCGTAGCCCCTTGTGTTTGAAAGACTTGATCACGCGCCGAGTTTAGCGTGTTGCGCATCGCGCAACAAGCTGCCTAGGCAGCATGACTCCCGTTGGCTGAAGGGCTGACCTCCGCGGGGGCGACGTCGCCTACACCCTGGTGAGCGAGGCCTGCGACTTCCGGCGCTTCGATCATCCGCGCCGGTTCATGGCCTGGCTCGGCCTGGTGCCCGGCGAGCACAGCTCCGGCGCCACCCGCCGCCAGACTGGCATCACCAAGACCGGCGACCGCTGGGTTCGCACCCTGCTGCTCCAAGCGGCCTGGTCGTACCGCTACCGCGCCAAGGTGAGTCCCATCATCGAGAAGCGGGCCCAAGACATCGACCCCCGGATCCGCAGCATCGCCTGGGACGCGCAGCGCCGGCTGACCCGCAAGTACCAGCGCACGAAGGCCCGCCGCAAGCAGCACAACGTCATCGTGACGGCCATCGCGCGTGAGCTCGCCGGCTTCCTGTGGGCCGCCGCGCGCCTCGTGCCACAAGCGCGGTGATCAAGCTCGGAGATGGGCTCCCTACCCCGGGCCGGTGTAGCGAGCAACCCGCGACGGCGTTGTGCGGCAGGGCCCCCACCCGATGCGCGTTCCTAGAGGGCGGACAGGCTCGTTGACGGAACCCAGTGATGCGGTAACCAACCCGCGGATATCAGCATGATCCACCGTCGAGACATTGCACCGGGACGCCGCACATCTCCGACTCCTTCCGAGGGCAAGGCCGAGGAACGAAGATGAAGAACCAGCAGGCCTTGACAACGAAAGTCATATCA
>Ga0214472_10001299_pt1 | contig 28335 bp, 23 predicted proteins | sample RVTome_6_FD_207662 | JGI IMG/M metagenome (GOLD analysis project Ga0214472, IMG submission 207662) | Soil microbial communities from uranium-contaminated site in the Upper Colorado River Basin, Wyoming, United States - RVT140D175 | ecosystem: Environmental > Terrestrial > Soil > Contaminated >...
CAACGTAATCGTGAATCGTCACTTGCGTTTTACCGTCTGATTCCCGATGAATCCTTCCTGCATATTGCGCCAACGAACCTTTCCAGGCGATGGGCATGGCAAGAAACAGTGTATCCAGCCTGGGCAGATCAAAACCCTCTCCCACATACTTTCCGGTGGCGACCACAACCTGCGCCGAATGCAAATGCTCTTCAACTCGCTTGCGTTCAGCGGCTTTCATTGCGCCTTTTAATATGATGGAATCAATACCGTTTTCTTTGAGAAGGTTGTTAATTATCTCGGCATGTTCGCGCCTTTCAGTGAGGACGATCGGGTGCCTGTTTTCGTGAACATTACCAACCACATCTGACGTAATTCGCTGCGTTCGTGCTTCGTTTTCCATGATCCATCGGTAGGCATCTGTAATTTTTGGCCGCTCCTCGGGCCGAGAAAGATGCAGTGGTGGCGTATCATAGAGCTGATGGACTCGAACTTCGTTCAGTACCATCTCAAAGCGCGGCGCTGATACGTGGTGGCATTCATCAACTATCACATGCCCATAGTCCTGAATAATGGGAGAGATGGTATTGTCTTTCTTGTTAATTAAGCTTTGATACGTCGCTATATCAATGATTCCGGTGGGCTTTTTCTTTCCCCCGCGGGTGACGCCGATCTCCGCTTCTGGCAAAAAAGAGTGCAGTCTTTCCTGCCATTGATCAAGCAGTTGGCGATTGTGCACAAGAATGAGTGTGTTTGCTTTGCGCTTGGCGATCATTCCGATAGCTGTCACGGTTTTTCCAAACGCTGTAGGCGCATGCAGTATTCCTGCATCGTGTTTGCTCATTTCTTTTACGGCGGCCTGCTGACATCGCTTTATCAAGGAGACCAAATCCCAGCAAGCGTACTTCATTGGCGGGCACCTTGTCATCGAAAAATATCCATAAGTGCGCGCCATTCCCGGAGCGTGAAATCTCGACTGCGTGAGGCACGCCGTATTCGGTACAAGCTCTGGACATCGCCTTTACTTCATCTTGCCAGCTTCCTTTATCGAAATCAGCAGCCAACAAGTAGCAGGTGCTGTCTTTGAGTAGGGGATACAGACCAACAACCTGCTGTCCTGCCAAGTGACGATAGATGGCTTTATCGTTTAATTCGCTAAACTGGCGGTGATTGCAGTCCTGGCATTTGATCCGCGGCTTGTTGCAGATCCCCTGGTTCCACTCGTTGTTGCAGGCCACGGAATAGCCGCTTCGGCCTTGTTGATTTTGCCAACGATTGGCAAAAATATCGGTGCGACCACGAAACAGGTTTCTGAAATCGCTATCTTTTGTTCTGGAGAAAATGAAAATGAAAATGAAAATGAAAATGAAAATGAAAATGAAAATGAAAATGAATCTGAAGCGGGAGGCGTTGGCTTGGATTTTTGCAGTGCCTCTTTGAGCGCGATGAGCTGTAGCTTTTCCTGTTCAAGTTCAGTCAACCTCGAATCTATAGCGGAGATATCACGAAACATATCTTCGCTGGGGTATTGCTTAGGCATGAGCTTGAGGTGGTGGTTTGATCAATGACTCTGCTGGAATGCCCAGGCCTTTGTGGAGCTTCCAGATCATTTTCAAAGTCAGCGAGCGTTTGTGATTGAGGATCTCGTAAACGCGATTACTTTTTCCGATCATGGGCTCCAGATCCTTTATCGTTAAACCCTTGCGTTCCATTTCGAATTTGATTGCTTCTACAGGATCAGGTAAGTCCATCGGGAAGTGCTTCGCTTCATAGGCCTCGATAAGTGTGACCATCACATCCAGCTTTTCACCTTCTGGTGTATCTGATCCGGCCATCATCAGGCTTTCAATTTCTTTCAATGCCGCGCGGTAGTCGGCGTCAGTTTTAATCGGTTTGATGTCCATCGTTAATCCTCTCGTTTCTACCTTGGGGGCAGTTAAATGGTTTGCACATCTATTTTGTCGTACTGCGTATGGGTGCCAATAAAGCGGATGTAGACAACCCTGTAAGCGTAGTTGATCCAGACGACAAGTCGATACTTGTTCCCCGCAATATTGAACACCACTCGGCCATCTTTAAGGATGCTGGCATTCCTGAAGTCCAGCTTTACCTCGGCAGGTGAGCTCCAGTCGGCATGCAGGGCATGACGGTACCAAGCCAATGTTGGCTCTCTGGCATCCTGATGCTCCGGGTTCTCTTCCCAGAAGGCTTTCAGTGTCGACAGTGCGATGATTCTCATGTATTCATGATACTAGTCCCGTAATGGGACTTTAGCAATAATTTTTTGGCTACACACAGGCTTGGTCGACATCATCAACCTGGGTATCCTCATCAAATAGTATTCGAATGAGACATTGAGTGCTTACGGATTTGTGGAAAAAATGAGTTCATTTCAAGAAATTTCTGAGCATGGTATTATCACTTACATCAATAATTAAGTAATTGATATTAAATGATAAAAAACGATCGTTTACAATCGAATGGGAATAAAAACGTGAAACGTAGGACGTGAAGCGTGAAAAGTATAAAAACAAACTATTCATATTTACGTTTCACTCTTAACTTTTCACATTTCACCTGTCATGTCTGACAAAGATTGGATGCAACGTGCTTTTGAGTTAGCTGAAAAAGCAAAAGCTCAAGGTGAAGTGCCCGTTGGTGCAATCATTGTTCACGACAATAAAATCATTGGTGAAGGTTGGAATCAACCCATTTCATCAAATGACCCCACTGCTCATGCCGAAATAATAGCCTTACGAGATGCTGGCAATAACATCGGCAACTACCGTCTTATTGATGCGACCATGTATGTTACGCTTGAACCGTGTGTAATGTGTACCGGTGCTATTGTACATGCGCGCCTGGCTAAACTTGTCTATGCGGCCGATGATCCTAAAACAGGTGCATGCGGTAGTGTGTTTAACTTATTACAAACTGAAGAATTAAATCACAAAGTTGAAATAGAGAAAGGTATCATGGAAGATGAATGTCGTTCTTTAATACAAACTTTCTTTAAAGACAAAAGAGCTAAACTGTGAAAAACGTTGCAACTCAACAAGCCGAACAACTCGCTGATCTGTTTTTAAAATGTTCAAGCAAGTTAGTTACTGCTGAATCCTGTACCGGTGGTGGCCTGGCAGAAATTTTAACACGCATACCCGGTAGCTCTGTCTGGTTTGAACGCGGTTTTGTGACTTATTCAAATGAATCCAAAAATGAATTGTTATCTGTGCCAATAGAAACACTTGAACAGTTTGGTGCAGTAAGTGAAGAAACAGCGATTGCTATGGCGGAAGGTGCATTGAAGAACAGCCATGCAGATTTTAGTGTTTCGATAACAGGAATAGCCGGCCCCGATGGTGGCACTGAAGATAAACCTGTGGGTACGGTTTGTTTTGGCTGGTGTAAACGTGGAGAGTCTGGAACGACGACGCGAATTATTTTTGATGGCGATCGATTAAAGATAAGAGAGCAAGCTTGTATGTTGGCAATGCAGGGTTTAATCGATCTGTTACAAAAAGAATCAGAGTAATACTTATGGCTCGACTTTTTTTTGCATTGTGGCCAAATGAAGAAGTAAGGAAAGAGTTAGGTAAAATCTCCAATCAATTTAAAGATGAAAATCTTCGTCTTACAAAAAATTCAAACTTACATATTACGCTCGTATTTTTAGGAGAAGTGCCCGAACAGGATAAGGCTGAGTTAATTGAGAAAGTAAATAGTATAAAAGGTAACCCATTTTCATTAACGCTGGATTCTATTGGTCACTGGAAAAAGCCGGGTATCTTATGGATAGCACCAGAAACAACTCCTGATGCTTTAGACGATCTGGTAATGCAACTTCAATCTATCATCAAACAACAAGGATTAAATATTGATGAACGTCCCTATAAACCGCATGTCACAATTGCCAGAAAGGTTAAACAACCGACTATTCCAAAAGAAAAGTTTCATATACCATGGTCTGTAATAAGTTTTGCCCTTGTCGTTTCAAGATCATTGAATACAGGAGTTGAATATCATGTGTTACAAGAATGGAACTTGCAAAATAAAGTTCTGCTAACGACACAAAGTGGATATTAAAAAGATAATCTTAAAACCAGGCTGCTTTAATCAAGTTATCCGGGATTTTATCTTTTATCTTTTCATGTAACGCGGGTAGCTTTGACCAATGAACGCCTTGTTTGTAATGGTGTGCTGTGTGATAGCCTAAATTACCGGTAACCATATTGAAAAAGGGATGTAACAACCATAAATTAGTAGTAACCTCGCTATGAAGTTCATAAAAGAATTCGAGTAGGCGATTAAGAGACTTGTATCTAAAATTATTTGTTTGTTAGTGATGGTGGTTCCAAACACATAATTTTTCCTTTAGGAATGATCATCACAAACCAATAAGCAAATAAAAACAAAACATTTTCGCAAAGACATATAGAAACCAAAATCGGTTAAAGAAACGGACAGAATAATAGCGACAGGAAGTCTGCCTTCAGGAAACTTGAACATGGATCCTCTCAAGTGCAATCTTTTAACTAAATGCCCAGGCTGCAAACGGTTCGATTTCATCTCGATTTAAAACAATGAGCTGATACTTGTTCGGGTTTAATACGTGATCGGCAGTAGTATCGACTGAAAGTTGTTGTAAAAGATAAGCAATTAAAGCCCGTCGAACTTCAATGGTGATGACTTCATTGTCGCTGCCGTAATCAATAAGCAGGCTGTTTTGCTTTTCTTCATCAAGATTTGGATGCGGTGTCAGCTGTACAGAAATTATTTCTGACCAATCATCGTCATACTGATCGCTTGATTCGGCATCTGTATCCAGACATTCTGCACTGACAAAGCGGGAAAGCACGAAATCCCTAAAATCAAAAGTGTCTTCATTATAGGCGCGGACATGCCAGCGAAAGCCGGTATTCACCAATGAATGTGGCTCGATAATTCGTATATTTTTACTATCTTTATTAGAAAGTGAACGATAACTAACTTTTAGTTTTTTCTTATTGTGAATTGCTCTGCTAATTTGCGAAAGCACAACCTTATCTGGCAAACGGTTCGGTAAAACCATACTTTCAACCGGAATACCGAAGACAGATTCATCCCGATTCGGTCCTGCTACAACCGTTAGATTGGCTTCAAGCATGGGCAAGACTGTCGCAGGAGATAAATCCGCAAAAACTTCTTTGAACTCAGAGCTGGGAACGAAACCGAATACAGCATGTTTGTAGAGCAAATTCTCAGGGACAATATCGCTGTATAACTTAAGATCTTTGGTCGCTGCGGCATCAGAGATAGCAAAGGCTCTGGCAACATCACTACGTGTTACAACGCCCGTGTAATAAGCTCTTAACTCTATATATTGCAAGCGCTGCCGCGTTGCCCATTTAATTTCGTTCAGCATTGTTTTAAAGAAATTTCGTTCGCTATATTTAAATTTAACTGGATTATACAAAATGAGACGCTAGCCTAATAAAATATATTATATAGTAAAAAATACTTAGGTGGTAAAAAGTATTGACATAGTTAAAAGTATTGAATATAGTTTCGCCATCAATGCTGTTCGAGGGGAATGGCGATATTTAATGACTGATGATTTATATGGAGAATAAAAATGGCTAAAGCGAATCAAGATGAAGATAAGAAAAGAGCACTAACAATGGCCTTGAGCCAAATTGAAAAGCAGTTTGGAAAAGGTTCGGTTATGAAAATGGGTGATCAGCCTGTCGCAAAAATACCGACAGTCAGTACCGGTTCCTTAGGTCTTGATATCGCTCTCGGTGCCGGTGGATTACCTTATGGTCGCGTTGTCGAAATCTATGGGCCTGAATCTTCCGGTAAAACCACATTAACTTTATCCGCAATTGCTGAAGCACAAAAACAAGGTAAGACCTGTGCTTTTATCGATGCGGAGCATGCACTCGATCCGGTCTATGCTGAAAAACTCGGTGTCAATATTGATGAATTATTAGTGTCTCAACCAGATACCGGTGAACAAGCATTAGAGATTTGTGACATGTTGGTTCGTAGCGGTGCAGTTGAATTAGTTGTTATTGATTCGGTTGCAGCACTGGTACCTAAAGCTGAAATTGAAGGCGAAATGGGTGATTCGCACATGGGACTTGCAGCACGTTTAATGTCTCAGGCATTAAGAAAACTTACCGGTAATATCAAACGTGCCAATTGTTGTGTGATTTTTATTAACCAGATTCGTATGAAGATCGGCGTTATGTTTGGCAGTCCTGAAACGACAACCGGCGGTAATGCCTTGAAATTCTATGCCTCGGTGCGTCTGGATATCCGCAGAATTGGTGCGATTAAAAAGGGCGATGAAGTGATAGGTAATGAAACACGAGTTAAAGTGGTTAAAAACAAGATTGCGCCGCCGTTCAAACAAGCCGAATTTGAAATTTTATATGGCGAAGGTATTTCCCGTCTTGGTGAAGTGATTGACCTTGGTGTGAAGCTGGAGTTAATTGATAAGGCCGGTGCCTGGTACAGCTATAAAGATGAACGTATTGGTCAGGGTAAAGAAAATGTGCGTAACTTCTTAAAAGAAAATCCTGCAATTGCAGATGAAATAGAAAAGAATATTAGAGAACAGTTGTTACCAAAAATTACCGTAGAAGATGTAGATAAATCTGAAACTGAAGAAATTATCGAAGAAGAGGCCGAGAAAGAAGGAGCAATCGTCTGAGTAAAGAGCGCCAGGAAGTCCTGCAACGTGCATGTGACTTCCTGGGGCGGCGAGAACATAGTCGCAAGGAACTGGCGAATAAACTTTCTCGCCGTTGTTCTGATGGAGCATTGATAGAAGATCTTTTGGAAACTTTAAGCAGGGAAGGTCTGCAAAGCGACGAACGATTTGCCGAGAGTTTTGTTCATCATAGTATTAATAAGGGGCAAGGACCGAATAAGATTTATCAGGAATTACGGCAACGTGGTATTGATTCGATGTTGATAGAGCAATATCTGGAGTCAGAGTCAATAGACTGGTTATCTTTAGCAGAAGAAGCTCGGCTGAAAAAATACGGCGAAAGTCTGCCTGACGATTATCAAAATAAGGCAAAACAATCCCGATTCCTATATAGTCGCGGTTTTACCAGCGAACAGATAAGCCAAGCTTTAAAATAATGAAAACAAGTAACGAAATTCGTCAATCATTTTTGGAATTTTTCCATTCGAAAAGACATGAAATAGTATCGAGTAGTTCGCTCGTTCCTTCAAACGATCCAACGCTTTTATTTACCAATGCCGGCATGGTGCAATTCAAGGATGTTTTTCTTGGCAGGGAAAAACGTGATTACAATCGTGCGACATCATCACAACGTTGTGTCCGTGCTGGTGGTAAACATAATGATTTGGAAAACGTAGGATATACCGCACGTCATCACACCTTTTTTGAAATGTTGGGAAACTTCAGTTTTGGTGATTACTTTAAACGCGAAGCAATTGCTTTTGCATGGGAATATTTAACTGAAGTTTTAAAAATTCCGGAATCTCGACTTTGGATAACGGTATTTGAAGATGATGATGAAGCGGCTGATATCTGGTTAAAAGAAATTGGTGTTTCGCCTGAACGTTTTAGTCGTTGTGGCGCAAAAGATAATTTTTGGTCGATGGGCGATACTGGCCCATGCGGTCCTTGTAGTGAAATTTTTTATGATCATGGCGAAGATATTCCCGGAGGACCACCGGGAAGTGAAAAAGCTGATCTTGATCGTTATGTTGAGATCTGGAATTTAGTGTTTACGCAATATGATCGTGATGTCAGTGGTAAATTAAAACCCATACCGCACCCTTCAGTTGATACAGGTATGGGACTCGAACGTATTACAGCAGTGATGCAAGGTGTGCATAATAATTTTGAGATTGAATTGTTTGAGAAAATTATTCAGGCAATAAAAAAACTGATTGGTAATGACGATATTGACTTAACTTCCAGTAGAGTTGTTGCTGATCATATTCGTTCCTGTTCTTTCTTGATTGCTGATGGTGTGATTCCTTCTAATGAAGGAAGAGGCTATGTTCTACGTCGAATAATTCGTCGTGCTATACGTCATGGTAATAAGTTAGGTTTTTCAACACCTTTTTTTCATAAGTTGGTGGATGTTCTGGAACAACTAATGGGTGATGCTTATCCAGAGTTAACTAATGCAAAAGCGCAAATAGAAAAAGTTTTGTTAAATGAAGAAGAACGTTTTGCTGAAACATTAGAACAAGGTTTAAAAGTACTTGATGATGTAATCGAAAAAATGAAAGGTAATGTTATTGATGGCGAAGATGTTTTTCGTTTATATGACACTTACGGTTTCCCGGTTGATCTTACCGCCGATATAGCACGTGAACGAAATCTTGAAATCGATATGGATGGTTTTAATAAAGCGATGGCCGAGCAACGCAAGCGAGCTCGTGCTGCAAGTAAATTTGATGTTGGTGTTTCTGTTGATACCGACGATAGTCTAGTCAGTGCTTTCACTGGCTATGATCGCATAAAACAAATGACAACGGTTATTGCACTTTATCAAGACGGACGTAATGTTAAAACCTTAAATCAAGGTGACATTGGTGGCGTTATTTTATTAGAAACACCTTTCTATGCGCAGTCCGGTGGCCAGGTTGGCGATAAGGGCGAGCTTTTTACCAATGATATTTTCTTTGAAGTTGAAGACACTAAAAAACAAGGCCAATCACATATTCATCTTGGTGTATTACGAACCGGTTCGATAAAAGTAGGTGATGTACTCAGTGCTTCAGTCGATGTTGTACGACGCGCAGCCATTATGCGAAATCATTCTGCCACACATTTATTACATGCGGCATTACGAGAAATACTCGGTGAACATGTTTTGCAAAAAGGATCGTTAGTTGCTGATGATCGTTTACGTTTTGACTTTTCACATAATGAACCATTAACCAAATCGGAGTTAGTTGAGATTGAACGCCTGGTTAATGCTCGAATATTATCTAACGAAGAAACCCGCGTTCAGGTAATGTCTTTAGAAAAGGCAAAAGCATCCGGTGCGATGTCTTTGTTCGGCGAAAAATATGAAGACACAGTACGTGTGCTAAATATCGCGGGTGATTTTTCTACTGAACTTTGTGGTGGTACACACGTTGAACGTGCCGGCGATATTGGTTTATTCAAAATTATTTCCGAGTCAGGTACGGCATCGGGTGTTCGACGAATTGAAGCTGTCTCCGGTATGGGCGCACTGGACTGGATAGAAAATGCAGAAAATAAATTACAACGCATGTCTGAGCTTCTAAAAACAGATATAGAAACAGTCGATTCCAGACTCTCCATGCAATTGGAAAAAACACGCAAACTGGAAAAAGAGCTCGAACAACTTAAAGGCAAACTCGCAAGCAGTGCCGGTTCAGATATGCTCGATGAAGCAATAGAAATTGAAGGTATTAAAGTTATTGCAAAATCTTTAGATGGCGTTGATCCAAAAACCTTACGTGATACAGTTGACCAGCTTAAAAATAAACTGGGAACAGCTGCAATCGTTTTAGCAACAGCGAATGATTCAAAAGTCAGTTTAATTGCCGGTGTCACTCAAGACAGTATTGGCCGAATAAAAGCAGGTGATCTGGTCAATTTTGTTGCACAACAAGTCGGTGGAAAAGGTGGTGGACGTGCAGATATGGCTCAGGCAGGAGGCAATGATCCGTCAGCATTAGAAGAAGCCTTGCAAAAAGTACCAGTTTGGATTCGAGAGCAACTTTCGTAATAAAACTTTTTTGAATAAATGCGTTTGTTTAATTTCATAGTAATCAACAACTTTAGTTTGTCTTCAATAATCGATATCAGGTCGTCGTTTAAAAACGACTGAAAACCCTATTAAACAGGTGCTTTTATTAAGTTCTGCTATTTCTATCTCTTCACCTTTCCGATAGAATCGCACGCTTTTTAATATAGACAAATTTAAGGAATGGCATTAATAGTCCAGAAATATGGTGGGACTTCCGTTGGCTCAGTAGAACGAATTCAAGCAGTCGCCGACAAAGTAATAGAAACCAAAAAACAAGGCCACCAGGTTGTGGTCGTTGTCTCTGCCATGAGCGGTGAAACTGATCGTTTGTTGTCGCTTGCAAAAAGTATTTCGCAAACACCTACTCCAAGAGAGCTTGATGTGTTGTTATCAACGGGCGAACAATCAACCATTGCTCTATTAAGTATGGCGCTACAAGCAAAAGGTCAAGCTGCGGTTTCTTATACGGGCGGACAAGTACATATTCGTACTGATAATGAACATAATAAAGCGCGCATTGTCGAAATTGAAGGTGCACGAGTGCATAAGCAACTTGAAGAAGGTAAAGTAGTTGTCATTGCTGGTTTTCAGGGTATTGATGAAGATGGAAATATCACTACTTTAGGTCGAGGTGGCTCTGATACAACGGCTGTGGCCATGGCAGCCGCACTAAAAGCGGATGAGTGTCGAATCTATACCGATGTTGACGGTGTTTATACTGCTGATCCTCGTATTGTAAGTGATGCGCAACGTTTGCCAACCATCACTTATGAAGAAATGTTGGAAATGGCAAGCCTGGGTTCAAAAGTATTGCAAATTCGATCAGTCGAATTTGCCAGAAAATATAATGTTAATTTACGTGTGCTATCCAGTTTTGAAGATGGCCCTGGCACGTTGATAACCGATGAGGATGAAAATATGGAAGCAGCACTGATATCAGGCATTGCCCATAATCGTGATGAGGCAAAACTGACGATAGTCGGTGTTCCTGATATGCCTGGTATTGCTTCGCAAATACTCGGCCCGATTGCCGATGCTAATATTGAAGTGGATATGATTGTGCAAAATGTCGGATTGGATAACTGCACAGATTTTACTTTCACTGTAAACCGTGCCGACTACGAAAAAGCATTATCGATTTTGAAAAAAATAGCTGAATTAATTAAAGCCAAGGATGTGTCAGGCGACAATAGAATTGTAAAAATTTCTGTAGTGGGAGTTGGTATGCGCTCACACGCGGGGATAGCTAGTGCTATGTTTAAAGCATTGGCTAAAGAGGGTATAAATATCCAAATGATCTCCACTTCGGAGATTAAGGTTTCTGTCGTAGTGGCCGAAAACTACTTAGAGCTTGGAGTTCGTACATTACATGCGGCTTTTGGCCTGGAAAATGGAGTTATGGCAAAGTAACTGTTTAGTCATAATTCGACAAAAAAGTCGAACTGAACTTGGGTTCAGGTTTTTAGGGACTATACTTAATATGTAAGGAAATTGGCAATAATTTAAGGAAGCATTAGGAGAATAGAGATGTTGATATTAACTCGGCGGGTAGGTGAGTCGTTGATGATTGGAGATGACGTTAATGTTACGGTATTAGGAATCCGAGGTAATCAGGTTCGTATCGGGGTTGACGCACCTAAGGATGTCGCTGTACACCGTGAAGAAATTTATGAACGGATTCAGCAAGAAAAAACAGATGATGTACCATCATCTGAGGCATCTGAATAATTCACAGATTGCTTTAACTGCTCTTTACCCTGAAACTTAGCAAGGGTATTCTATGCGACCTGTAAATCCAGGGTCGCAAAGTCTCGTATTAATCAGGAAAGTCACCATAAAATGGTGACTTTTTGCTGTGCGTATTTGCAGGAAGTAGAATACTGAATTTATCAGTGTAGTTTTTTGTAGTTTGATTTGGAGAGATGGCCGAGCGGCTGAAGGCGCTCCCCTGCTAAGGGAGTATACGGTTTATCCCGTATCGAGGGTTCGAATCCCTCTCTCTCCGCCAGATCAAAAGCACTACATTATAAATTTATTTAAAGAATGACAGTTCGGGCTTGCGGCTCAGGAAGTCACTCTTCATAATACGCGGCTTTCCAAACAACGCGCCCGTAGCTCAGCTGGATAGAGTACCTGGCTACGAACTAGGGGGTCGGGAGTTCGAATCTCTCCGGGCGCGCCATTTCAAAAGATTTAAGTGCAATTCAACCAATCTATGAGTAATTTTTTTCTTAAGGCTGTTAAGTTGAGGCCTTGCCCTTTTTGATTAATCTCAATTGCACTTGCAACATCGATCAATGACTTGATTTCAACTGCTGAATAATGAGTTGTGATATCTCCATTGGAGTGAACCTATGAAACAGAACTGTAACAAGCGACAGAAGCCTCTCTTAACTTTTTAGTCTTATTTGTCTAAATATTTTGACTACGGACACTGCAAAATAAAAAAATAATTTTTACAACTTATTATAAGGTTGCACTAATATTTTCTGAAATGGAAAAAACAATAGCTAAAACAGTTGATAACAATGCTACGGTTGAAATAGCTAGTGTTAGAGTAAGAGTATTTTCATTATTCATCAGTATTTCCTTTAGATTATGTGAAAAGAATGATTAAGATGAATATATTTGTAGTATTAAATATAAACAATACATATGCTGGCAATAGACTCTTTCCATATATGAAAGAATCAATTTAAAACACGAGGTAAGAGTTAAGTATTTAGTCTTAATTAAGGATATAAGACATTTATGACAGTTTATTGTTTATGGCCTTTAATAAATTTCAAAATAATTAAAATAAAAAAAACGGCGAGTTCATTTCTATAATTATAGTTGAGGAGACTAATGAATGGATAGAAAAGTTCTTCGCCGTAAATAGCTTATAAGATGTTGGAGAGTTTCTTTCGAGAAAACTATGTCGATAATTTTTTACATTATTATTTTATCTTGTGTTGCTCAATGTTATTTATGTTGTTTCGGTAAATATAAATCAGTAATTGTTCCTTCAAATACTTCAGCAGCCATGGCAATTGTTTCCGACAAGGTTGGATGTGGATGAATCGTTAATCCTAAATCTTCTGCATCGGCACCCATCTCAATCGCAAGTGTACATTCAGCAATTAAATCACCAGCATGGGGTCCAATGATCGCCGCACCAAGAATGCGTTTAGACTCTTCATCAAACAGTAATTTGGTGATGCCTTCATCACGGCCTAATGACAAGGAACGACCACTGGCTGCCCACGGAAAGACACCCTTGCCATAAGAGATGTTTTGTTCTTTTGCTTCAGTTTCCGTTAAGCCAACCCAGGCGATCTCGGGGTCGGTGTAAGCAACAGAAGGAATAACCTTCGCATCAAAACCACTTTTTAAGCCCGCAATGACTTCGGCAGCCACCTTGCCTTCATGTGTTGCCTTATGGGCGAGCATCGGTTGTCCGACTATGTCACCGATAGCAAAGATGTGCGGGATGTTGGTACGTTGTTGATTGTCGACCGGGATAAAGCCTTGTTCGTTTACCATCACGCCGGCTTTGTCAGCACCAATCTTGTTGCCATTAGGACGCCGACCTACCGCAACCAGAACGGCATCAAAATTACTATGCTCAGGCGCATCTTTACCTTCGAAGCTGACTTTAATCGATTGCTTGTTCGCTTTGATCTCTTTAACAGCGGTGTTTAAATAGATATTTTCATAGCGTTTGCTAATACGCTTATGTAAAGGTCGAACAATATCTTTATCACAACCTGCGACTAATGAATCCAGCATTTCGACAATAGTGACTTTACTGCCTAATGCATCATAGACAGTCGCCATCTCCAGACCAATGATGCCACCGCCGATAACCAGTAAACGTTTCGGAATTTCCTGTAATGACAATGCTCCGGTGGAATCCATGATGCGTGGGTCATCCGGTAAACCTGGAATCATGGTTGCTTGTGATCCGGCTGCAATGATGGCGTTGTCAAAAGATACAGTCGTCGTTGCATTATTACCTTTAACTGTAAGAGTATTGCTGGAGGTAAATTCACCTCTTCCTTCAATCACCTTAACACCCCGTTGTTTAGCCATGCCCTTGAGACCGCCGGTCAGCTTTTTAATGATGTTGTTTTTAAAGTTGAGGACAGCGGATTGATCCAGCGACTTGTCAGCACCAAGGTTAAGTCCAAGGTGTTTTAGTTCTTCCACTTCAGAGATAACACATGCGACATGTAAGAGCGTCTTGGAAGGGATGCAGCCGACATTAAGACAGACACCGCCCAGTGTGGAATAACGCTCTATCAGGATAACTTTCTTGCCCAGGTCAGCAGCACGAAAGGCAGCAGTATAACCTCCAGGGCCGGCTCCCAATACCACAACTTCGGCATAATGGTCAGTATCGCCATGATTCACCACGGGTGTTTCTGTTCTCGGTTCAGACGTATTCTCTTTAGTGAGTTCTGTTTCATTATAAATGTCTGATGTGATGTTGCTTGCTTCGTTGACTTCTAATGACAAGATCACTGTGCCTGTTGAGACCTTGTCCCCGACAGCAACGTTTAATTTTTTCACTATACCTGCTTCAGGTGAAGGGATATCCATAGTCGCCTTATCACTTTCCAGAGTGATTAAGGTGTCTTCCTTATTAATAAGGTCACCGATAGTAATCGGGATTTCGATGATCTCAACTGAGTCAAAGTCACCGATGTCGGGGAGTTTAACTTCTATTTCATTTGACACTATAAAATATCTCGTAGTTCGTTGTTCGTATCTCGTTACTCGTTGTTACGAACAACGAGTAACGAGTATCGTTGGTTAAAGGAGTATATGCCGTATATCAGATAACACCGTACTTAGAAACCGGGTGAATTGCGCACTGGCAACACCATCGATAACGCGATGATCATAAGATAACGAGAATGGTAAAATAAGTCGTGGTTCAAACTGACCATTATGATAAACAGGTTTCATTGCTCCTTTTGAAACACCCAGGATTGCAACTTCCGGTGCATTTACAATCGGGGTGAAGCCTGTGCCGCCAATATGTCCCAGACTTGATATCGTAAAACACCCCCCTTGCATTTCAGTGGGTGATAATTTTTTGTCGCGTGCCTTTTGCGCCAGTTCGGCCATTTCTTTTGCTAAATCAAACAGTCCTTTTTTATCGGCGTCTTTTACTACTGGTACCATTAATCCTGTTTCAGTATTAACAGCAATGCCGATGTGAAAATAATTTTTTAAAATCAGATTTTCCCCATCCGGGCTTAAAGAGGCATTGAACTCCGGATACTTCTTCAGCGCGACGACAACGGCCTTGATAAGAAAGCTAAGTAACGTGAGCCGGGTGCCATAACGTTCAGCTTCTGATTTTTTGGATTGTCGAAAGGTCTCGAGTTCCGTAATGTCGGCTTCATCGAACTGGGTCACATGCGGGATGGTTATCCAGTTACGGTGCAGGTTTTGCCCGGACAAACGTTTTAAACGGGCTAACAGTGTTGTTTCAACCGAACCAAATTTTGAAAAGTCGACAGGCGAAATTTCCGGCAGGCTAAAACCACTCTTGTCTTTTTCGAACACGCGGTTATCCGACATGACGGCCTTGGTAAAGGCCTTAATGTCTTCTCTTGCAATACGTCCCTTTCGGCCACTGCCGCGAACCAAACCCAAATCAACGCCAAGCTCTCGGGCAAAACGTCTTATTGATGGGCTGGCGTGAGCCTGAGCCGATTGACTTTTACCAACTAACTGCGCCCCGTCCGGCGTAACGGGTGCCGGACGGGTTGTACTCTCTGAATTAAAAGAGGAGGGATCAGAGCTGCTGGATTCGGTTAATAGTTCTATTGTTTCTAAAGTGTTAACTGAAATTGTATCGTTCTGTTCTTCTTTTTTTTCTTTTACATAAGTTGATGTTTCCAAAACAACAATGGCAGTACCTTCCGAGATCATATCTCCGATAGCGACTTTCAGTTCTTTCACTGTTCCGCTGCAGGGTGACGGGATGTCCATAGTTGCCTTGTCACTTTCCAGGGTGATTAACGTTTCTTCTGTGTTAACGCTATCACCGACCGCAACGGCGATTTCAATGATCTCTACTGCATCGAAATCACCAATGTCGGGGAGATTGATTTCTATTTCGTTAGACAAAATTCCATGTACCTTATTTTTTGATTCATATCATAATGTGAAACATCTTATTAAGTGTGAAGCGAACGATTCAGCATTGTGTTGTATTTATGTTTCATACTTTTCACTTTTCACGTATTTATACTGTCGCCGGATTTGGCGCTTCGGGATCGATGCCATAACGCTTGATTGCTTCAGTCACTTTTTTTGCAGGTATTTGTCCTTCATCGGCAAGTGTTTTCAAAGCAGCCACAACAACGTGATATCGATTAACCTCAAAGAATTTTCTAAGTTGTGATCTGGTATCACTTCGACCAAAGCCATCGGTACCTAAAACAACATAATGTCGATTGGGAATGAAAGTTCGGATCTGATCAGCATAGGCTTTCATATAATCGGAAGCAGCTATAATAGGGCCTTTGTGAGAAGATAATGTTTTTTCAACATAACTCTGTTTTGGCGTGTCTTCAGGATGTAATCGATTCCAACGTTCTACATCAAGTCCTTCCTTACGCAATTCATTAAAACTGGTGGCACTCCAGATGTCAGCATCAATATCAAAGTCATCCTTTAATAAGTCGGCTGCTGCTATGACTTCACGTAATATAGTACCGGAACCCATTAGTTGGACTTTGTGTTTTTTACGACCTCCTTTTTGCAAAAGATAAAGTCCTTTTAAGATTCCTTCTTCGCAGTCTTTTGGCATTGGAGGATGAATGTAGTTTTCATTCATTACTGTTATGTAGTAATAAATATCTTCCTGATTTTGATACATTCGTTTTAAACCATCGTGGATGATCACGGTCAATTCGTAAGCAAAGGTCGGGTCGTAAGAAACACAGTTCGGGATGAAGGACGCAAACAATTGACTGTGTCCATCCTGATGTTGCAGGCCTTCACCCGCCAGGGTGGTACGTCCTGCTGTTCCGCCCAGTAAAAAACCTCGTGATCGCTGATCTGCCGCCGCCCAGGCCAGATCTCCTATACGTTGAAAGCCAAACATGGAATAGAAAATATAAAACGGAATCATTTGTATGCCGTGGTATTTATACGCCGTGGCTGCTGCAATCCATGAAGAAAACGCACCTGCTTCATTGATGCCTTCTTCCAGTATCTGCCCCTTCTTATCTTCGCGATAGAACATCACCTGATCACTATCGACCGGTTTATAAAGCTGACCTCTGGAAGAATAAATCCCTAACTGACGAAACATGCCTTCCATACCAAAGGTACGTGCTTCATCCGGAACAATGGGTACGATGTAATCCTTGAGTTGTTTGTCCTTTAATAAGATGTTTAAGATCCGGACGAAAGCCATCGTGGTGGAAATCTCGCGCTCACCTGTTCCTTCTAATAATTTGCTAAAACAACTTAGCTCAGGGATCACATGGTTTTTTGGTCTTGGCCATTTGGTTAACAGAAAACCACCGAGTGCTTCCCGGCGTTGATGCATGTATTGATATTCCGGACTGCCTTTTCCCGGATGATAAAATTCAGCATTGGCGACCTGTTCATCATTCAAAGGGATATTAAAACGATCACGAAATTCTTTTAGCGCTGCCGTATCCATTTTCTTTTGTTGATGCGTGATGTTTTGTCCCTCACCGGCGTGACCCATACCATAGCCTTTCACTGTTTTAACCAGTATGACGGTCGGTTGTCCCGTATGTTTGGCTGCTTCAGCATAGGCTGCATAGACTTTATAAGGATCATGTCCACCACGATTTAAACGCCATATATCTTCATCGGTCATGTTGGCAACCATGGCTTTTAACTCAGGATATTTACCAAAGAAATGTTCGCGCACGTATGCACCGTCTTTGGCTTTGAAGTTCTGGTATTCACCATCAACACATTCTTCCATACGCTTGTATAACAGGCCGTCAATATCTCGCGCGATAAGTGGATCCCAATACGATCCCCAAATAACTTTAATGACGTTCCAACCGGCACCACGAAAAGAACCTTCAAGTTCCTGAATGATTTTGCCATTACCTCGTACGGGGCCATCCAGTCGTTGCAAGTTGCAATTAATCACAAAAACAAGGTTGTCGAGTTTTTCATAACCAGCCAGACCAATTGCACCAAGTGATTCGGGTTCATCCATTTCGCCATCACCCATGAATGCCCAGATTTTACGATCCGTAACCGGAGCCAAGCTGCGTGATTCGAGATAACGTAAAAACCGTGCCTGATAGATGGCCATGATCGGTCCAAGACCCATCGATACTGTTGGGAACTGCCAAAAGTCAGGCATTAACCACGGATGCGGATAGGAAGACAAACCATTGCCATCGACTTCCTGGCGAAAATTATCAAGTTGTTCTTCAGTTAACTGTCCATAAAGATACGCACGTGAATAAATACCCGGTGCAGAATGACCTTGAATAAAGATCAGGTCACCACCTTGCTTGTCATTAGCGGCACGAAAGAAATGATTAAAACCGACATCGTATAAAGTTGCCGATGAAGCATAACTGGCTATGTGTCCTCCCAGTTCTGAACTTTTACGATTTGCCCTGACTACCATTGCTAATGCATTCCAGCGCACTAATGATTGAATGCGCCTTTCCATTTCGGGATCACCCGGGAAACGTTGTTCTTTATGTGGCGGTATAGTGTTTAGGTAAGCCGTTGTTGCAGAGTAGGGTAGATAAGCGCCTGACTTACGAGCACGAGCCACAAGTTGCTCTAGAAGATAATGGGCTCGATCAGTACCATCGTTGGCGAGCACGGAGTCCAGTGCCTCAAGCCATTCCTGAGTCTCAAGAAGATCCGGATCTTTTAGTTCCAACATTGTGTTTGTCATTTAGAAATAATAACTATTGTTAGGAAAATTATTCCGAGAGAAATAGAGCGGTGCTAACACAAGTCCTAAAAATATTGTTAATGAATTATTTTTATATTGTGCGCCGGATTAATGCTGTTTGGTATAACAGATATTGTTATATCTGTTTTGCACTATGTGCATAAGGGGTTATAGGAGATAGGGGTTAGGTTATAGGTTATACAGTCATTCATAATGAACATGTCTATCCTTCCCGGCGTTTTTAGCAGAGTACAAAGCCTTGTCAGCTTGTTCGATCAAATCGTCGGGTGAAAGAGAACGGCTTGGGAATGCACAAGCCGAACCGATACTAATAGTGATATGGCAGGAAACTTCTGATTTTTTATGCTCTATCTTCTTTAACTTTAATTTTTTACGAAGTTGCTCCACCAGTTTGTTGATATGTTCAATATTGTTACCAAAGGTCACAACAACGAATTCTTCCCCTCCAAAACGGGCTACAATATCTTCAGCGCGTTGAAATGTTTCCTGCAAAATTTTGCAGACAGATCGTATAACACTGTCTCCGGCCAGATGACCATAGGTATCGTTATATTGTTTAAAATAATCTATATCCAGCATTAGAATACATATCTTTTCTTCTCGACGTAAACTGGAAAACCACTGTTTTTTAAACTGTTGTTCAAAATACCGTCTATTGTGCAGACCGGAAAGCATATCGGTAATAGCCATCTTCTCTATTTTTTTATTGGCGAGTCTTAGCTCGGCAGCTACTTTATGTAATTCTTCAAAAGCGTTTTTTAAAGTCCGTGTTATATCCATTCGGTATTCTTTTTGTAATTTGTTCTGCTCCACGAGTCTTCTATAGCACCACAGGAGATCCTCAGTTTGTTTCCAGGTTAATTTGTCCAGCGCATTAAAATCTGAACTCTCGAATTTTGATTCTATGTTGGCTTCTGATTTTGGGCGAAAATGTACTGTAATGAGTGTTCGCTTAAAGTTGGCGTTTTTGTCGTAGGTCTCATCTTCACTTTTGACTGAAAAGTAAGCCATGTCGTTAGTCAACAGGCAACCACCGTAGATAATTCCTTCCTCAAATTTCCCTCCATAAGGGGTAACGCTTTCAAAGATTACCTTGCCTGCTGCTTCATCCATAGTCAGTATTTTGCACCAACCGATTTCGTCCGGCGTTCCACCACGTACTACTGTGTTATAACCACCACTTTTTTCGTTGGTATAGAACCACTCCAAAGCTGAACGGGGCTTGTGTTTATCAGGAACATGTTTGTACCAAATATGAATAAATTCGACGCCAGCCCAAAACAGTAGACTGCTCGAATGAGGCATGGACTTTTCAATTAAATTGATCGTGTCGATTAAGTAAGAGTATGGATACCAGGCGGTAGGCTCAATTGAATTGAATTTAAATGGAAGTTGATCTTCAGGGATAATATTAATATCTTCAAATGAAGAAACGATGCCTGACAAGGCAGCACCTGCAACTTCCCCTTTTGTTTGTTTTTTCATAGGGTTTCAACATACAAGATTATTTTTGATAAAGACACAATAACGTGTATCAAAATCAAGAATAGATGAAAGCTGATCAAACTTACAATTTATAATGATTTTTATCACATTGATGAATGTCGTAAGTGATTTTCTTTCACAGCTTTGATTAAAGCTGATACTAAATTAATTCTGTAAATTACCATTTAAAAACAATTGACAAGGGTAATGCAAATGGAGGGAAACTACATGTGCGCCATTTTAAATAAATTTAAATGACTTTAATATGTAAAAAGATAGAATCATTTATATGATTACTAGCATTTTCAAAAGATATTGCACTCATCATCCCGATTAACTCATTAAGTTATATCAGATATATGATTTAAACTATTTATAAATGGGAGAGCTCATGGATAATTAAACAACGAGCAGTTTCATCTTTCTCTTAATTTGACTGAATTATCAGGTGCGTATCCATGTTGTTGGTTTGAATCGTGCCGAGGCTGCTTTTCGGGTTGGACAATATTCAGTAAAGGATAATAGATAATGAGTTACGCACAGATTCATCCCAATTGGGATCGAGAGCCCAAATATATTACCGAAGGGTATTCTGTTGAAATTACCGCAAAAGATGTAGAAGGCTTTCGCCAGGCCGCGCCTAAACTGCCCGCCGAGACGCCGGTCGCAGTCACGTTTCTGCCTGGTGAAACCCTGGAAGCACGTTTGGCCGCTGCGCGTGAAGTCAGAGCACATGGTTTTGAACCCATGCCACATTTTTCTGCGAGGAGATTCAAGTCTGAAGCCGAGTTTATAACCATGCTGGAGCAAATGGTTAAAGAGGTTGGCATTAAACGTTGTTTTGCCATTGCCGGCGATACACCCGTAGCCGAAGGCCCTTATGCAGATACCAGCATGTTGATTGAAACCGGTCTTTTCGAAGCCCATGGCATAAAAGCGATTGGTATAGCAGGCCATCCGCAAGGTCATGCCAACATGACTGAGGAAGAATGCTTTCAGGTTCTGGAAAGAAAAGCAGCCATGATTCACGACCGGGGCATGAAACCACTTATTGTTACGCAATTTGGTTTTGACCCTGATGCGTTTATGCATTGGTTAATAGTGTTACGAGAGCGGGGTATTGATGCGCCGGTACGGATCGGTGTGCCGGGCCCGACCAGCGTTAAGGCACTAATGAAGTTTGCCACTCGCTGCGGTGTTTCAGCATCAGCTTCGGTTCTAGGCAAGTACGGCATTTCTATTACTAAATTACTAGGGACGGCTGGTCCGGACAAAATGGTTGACGCGTTCGCAAAAGGTTTTAATGATAAACACGGCCGGGTAAGACTGCATTTCTATCCCTTTGGCGGTTTATCAAAAACGGTAGATTGGGTTGAAGACTACACGAGTTCGATTCTGGAAGAAGTGAGTTAGGGAATGGGGGATGGGGGATGGGGGATAGGGGATGGGAAATTGTCCCAACAACGAAGTCAGAAGTCAGAAGTCAGAAGTCAGGAATCAGAATAACGAACAACGAACAACGAACAACGAACAACGAACCCAGAACCCCTATTCCCTATCCCCCATTCTCCATAACGGGATAGCGAAAATTGCCATGGCGGCAATCAATGAACCGCAAGCCATGATTATTGAAACTAATAGTAAGCCTCCGTTGCCACTCTCAAATAGAAAGCCGGCCATAACCGGTCCTAACACAGCACCGCCTCTTCCTACTCCCAGTACAAATCCGGTACCACCAGCGCGAACTTCGGTAGGAAAACTCTGGGCAAAAATGGCATACATACCAACGATAGCTGCATTAGTGAAGAATCCTGTACAGGCACCAATAATAGAGAGTTGCGTTATATCGGATTGACCGGTACCAAAGATAGTCACCATTACAGCTGACACTATTAAAGCGGTTATGACTAACCACTTTACAGAAAAACGGTGACTTAAAATTCCAAGGAGTAATGCGCCACAGACGCCACCAACATTGACCCATACCAGAACGCTACCGGAAAGTGCCGGTGTGAAACCCATGTCGACGACCAGTTTGGGGATCCACTTGACGATATAATAGAAGGTCATGATATGGGTAAAGTAGGCCAGGCATAGTAACAGGGTAATCCGAAACAGATCAGGTTTAAAAAGACGTTTGATACCTGTTTCAGGTAACTTTGTCGGCGGAGCCGGTAAGTTATCAATGGTTGCATGACCCAAACGTCGCAAGGTGCGATTAATACTTTCCAGGGCATTTGCCGGACGTCGATGGTTCAGATAGGAGATCGATTCGGGCATCAATAGCAAGGTCAGTGGAAGAAAGATTACGGTGACGATGCTGCCGAATAGAAAGATAACGCGCCAGTCGTAATTGCTCAATAATACAGAGGCAATAGAACCACCTACAATTACACCAAGGGGATAGCCCGTCGCCATCAGTGTCACACAAAGGTTGCGATTTCGTGCATTGGAAAATTCGGCTGCCATGGCATTGATCGAGGCAAGGATTCCACCGATACCAAGTCCGGTCAAGAGACGAACGCCTGATAGAAAGGTGATCGTTTCTGATCGTGAAGCCAGAAACATGCCGATACCCACAATGGCCAAACTAAAAAGAATAGTCGGTCTGCGGCCGATTCGATCGGCTATGTCGCCAAGAATAAATGCCCCGATACCCATACCAATCAGTTCCATGGAAAGGACGATACCTAGTGCCGCTCGATCAATTCCCCATTCTTTGGAGATTCCCGGTGCAGCAAAGCTAATAGAAAGTACATCGAAACCATCCAGAGCAACGAGTAAAACACACAAAGTGATCACACTGATCTGCTGCCTGGTCATAGGGGATTGGTCGATAACCTGACGGGGATCATTGCTCATAATCTATTACCCTCATTGCTATTATTTTGTTTATGTATCGATAAAAATTTTTTAGTTGCCAAATTATTCTGCCCTTTGCATGACGTAATATCAAGTTTGTTGATATTATGCCGATATGGATAATTCAAAAAAAAGTAAACATTTTTAGTTTTAATTTTTAAATTGAGCCTTTTGAAAAGTTATTTATTGCGGCGTCATAAACTCTTTAGACAGGCATGGCATGCCCATTGCTGAAGTAAATCATGTTGTTCCGTGTAGTTATGCTTCTTTATGCTGCAATGCACACAAGCATCTCATTTTGAGATAACAGCATGTACTGATGTGCCATATCTAACAATCCAGAGCTGGGTAATAATATCAGGTAAGTTGATACGTGCTTCATGAATAATAACTAGCATAACTAATAAATTGCAGAGTCAGGAGAAAACCAGATGACATCCAGTAGCAACGTCAAGCTTGCGGAAGCGTCTAATATTAATCATTCGAAATTACTTAAATCTGAGCAATGGAAAGGGCAGATTTTCACAGGTGCCTGGACGCCGGCTGGTGGAGGTTCTTATGGAATTATAGAACCGGCAACTGGCGAAGTGTTAGTCGAAGCCGGTATGGCGAGTGTTGATGACGTCAAAAGTGCAGCAGCGAGAGCCAAAGAACTTCGTAAAAACTGGACGGACACGCCGCCACGTGAAAAGCATGACATCTTTCGTAAAGCAGCAGATTTTCTTGAACAGAATATAGATGAACTGGCGCAATGGATCTTTCGTGAAACAGGCGGTACACGATTAAAAGGTCAACACGAAGTACGTGAAGCCATTCAAATCATGCACATCGCCGCAGGTATGTGCCTGGAAACCCAGGGGTATGTGATTCCATCAACACCGGGTCGTTTAAGTTATGCAAAACGTGTCCCTCTTGGTGTTGTTGGTGTGATCTCTCCATTTAATTTTCCTCTGGTTCTTTCTTTACGTGCTGCTGCTCCTGCACTTGCTGCAGGTAACACAGTCATTCTCAAACCCGATGCACAAACAGCCGTAAGTGGTGCTTTTATAGCTGCGGCGGCGTTGCAGGCAGGCGGGTTACCTGAAGGTGTGTTGCAGGTTATGCCCGGGGAAGGTGATGTCGGAAGCGCACTTTGTAATGCGCCGGAAGTCGACATGATTGCCTTTACAGGATCAACGGCAACAGGCCGTATTGTCGCAGAGGCTGCCAGTAAGCATTTGAAAAAAGTGACTTTGGAACTCGGCGGTAAAAGTCCATTGATCATTCTTGATGATGTAGACATAGATATTGCGACAAGTAATGCCGCATGGGGTTGTTTCCTGCATCAAGGACAGATCTGCATGGCATCAGGACGAATTTTCATTCACGAAAATATTGCAGATGAATTTACCCAAAAGCTGGTTGAACGAGCCGGTAAATTAACAGTAGGCAATCCCATGGTTGAGGAGGTGCATATCGGGCCAGTCATTAATCAGAAACAGCGTGATCGTGTTCATGTGATCATTCAGGAGAGTGTTGATGCCGGTGCAAAACTGGAAATTGGTGGTGAATACGATCGTTTGTTTTATCAGCCCACGGTTTTATCAAATGTGAAACCCGGCATGCGTGCCTACGAAGAAGAAGTCTTTGGGCCAGTGGCCAATCTCATTACGTTTAGTTCGGATGATGAAGTGGTGAAGATGGCCAATGACACAGAGTACGGTTTATCAGCCGGAGTGATTGGTAAAGATTTAGCCCGCGCCCAGCGCATCGGTGACCAGATTAATTCCGGAGCCTTACATATTAATGATCAAACGATAAATGATGATTGTGTTAATCCGTTTGGTGGTTGTGGCGTTTCAGGTAACGGTGGAAATATTGGTGGCCCATCGAATTGGGAGGCTTTTTCCCGGTTACGTTGGATTACTGTGCAAGGGGAAGCCCATCCCTATCCGTTTTAGGAAAGAGTTTAAGGGTTAATACAAAACAGCTTTATTAAATTTAAAAGAAGCTGTATTCAAATATAAGTTACAAGAGGGGGATAATAATGATAAACAAAATAATCAGGCATAGTGTGTTGCTTTTGTCGGTACTACTCGTATCGGCGACGGCTAACGCCTTTCAGTTTGATACGGGCAGTCAAGATTTGAAGGTTCGTTGGGACAACACTTTAAAGTATAGCAATATGCTGCGTGTGCATGAGCAGGATGCGACACAACTTACTAACTATACCACTACCGGAGCAGGTGATGGCGATCGCAACTTCGATGAAGGCTTTACCTCCAACCGGCTGGACTGGTTGACTGAATTCGATGTGACATGGAAAAGAAAGATGGGCGTGCGTATGAGTGCAGACGCATGGTATGACTTTGAATACTTCGGTTCCAATGATAACAATACCGGTATTAGCCATAACCAGAGTGTCGCCGCCAACAAATTTACCGATGGTACCCAAAAAGCAGTGGGTAAAAATGTCCGTTTGCTGGATGCCTTTGGTTTCTACAAGGGTAAAGTGGGTAATACGTCATTCAGATTAAATGCGGGTCGGCATACGGTGATTTACGGTGAAAGCCTGATCAGTGGTAATAATGCCATGGCGGCGGCGAATGGCCCGGTCGATATTATCAAGGCAGCGTCGGTACCCGGTGCAAAGGTCAAGGAATTTTTGTTACCGACTTTATCCTTGTCTGGCAGTTTCCAACCGATCCAAAGTCTGACTGTTGGCGGCTATTATCAGTTTGAATGGGAAGAGTCGCCCTTCTTTGCGCCAGGCAGTTTTCTCTCTCCCAATGACGTATACAGTGAATATGCAGAAAAGCTTTTCAACTCGACGTTTAATATTAATCATGTCACCGATATTACGCCGGATGATTCCGGTCAATGGGGTGCCCAGCTACGTTATCGCCCCGATAACCTGGATGCCGAGTTAGGCCTGTACGCTGCCAATTGGCATGACAAGGTGGCCACTGCGCTCTATACCGATAATGCAAATCCTGGCGCTGCTACCAGGTACAGCCGTGTCTTTCAAGAAGATATCAAGGCTCTGGGTGCCAGTGTCTCCACCGTACTAGGGAAAACCAGTGTCTCGCTTGAAACCTCAATGCGGTTTAATCAGCCTTTTGTCGGTGGTAACGGTTTTAACCGGGGCGGTGCGCTGGGAGTCAATGATAACAAGGATAACCCGGCCTATGCTGTTGGGCGTTCGGCTCACGCCACCTTGGTTGCCATTAATGTCATTAACCCGAACTGGTTATTGAAAGACGGTGGATCTTTTGTCTGGCAGTATGATTTTCATAAGGCGATTGAAGTAACAAAGAATGATGCGGCAGTCGATGCTGCCTCGGAGAGTACAGGGCATTCGCATACCTTTATCCTGACGGCGGATTACTTCAATGCGCTTGATGGTCTCGACCTGTCTTTCCCGGTGGTACTTAACTATTCTATGGGTCGTTCCCGTCTCTATACGGGTTTTGTCGATGGCGGTGGTTCGGTTGACATTGGTGTTAAGGGCACCTATTTATCCGTATGGGAAATGTCCCTTAATTATCGTAACTATTTTGGTACAACAGAAAGTACCAGTATTGGTAGTGCTCCTGTTAACGTGGGAGGTAGTGCTGCTAATCCTGCCGATTGGGCTCAAACACTGTGGGACAGGGATTTTATTTCTTTCAATATTGGACGCACATTCTAGGTCAGAGGAGACAAGAATATGAATTACAAGATTTCTTATTTCATTATTGCTGCGGCTATGATGTTTTCTACAGCAAGTATGGCTGCAGTCACTGCTGAAGAAGCGGAGCAACTCAAAACCACATTGACACCACTGGGTGCCGAACGTGCCGGTAATGCGGATGGTTCAATCCCGGCCTGGGATGGTGGCTATACAGAAGTTGATCCTGCTTTTGTGCCAGGTAAACCGGGTTCAAAACGTAAGGATTTTTTTGCCAGTGATAAAGTGCTGTATACCATTACGTCACAAAATATGGAGCAATACGCTGACAAGCTTACGGACGGTTTAAAAGCCCTGTTGAAGAAGTATCCGGATTATAAAATGAATGTCTATCCGACACGTCGCAGCGCGGCGGCACCGCAGGAGGTCTATGACAATACTTTCGAGAATGCAACCCGTGCCAGGCTCGTTAGCGATGGCTTCGGTATTGAGGGAGCCATAGGAGGGACGCCGTTTCCAATCCCGAAAAGTGCTCATGAAGTGATGTGGAACCATTCATTGCACTGGGAAGGGAAAAGAATACGTTACACATCCGATTGTTATCTGGCGACGCCGGACGGAAAGATCAGATTGTCCAGTAAGGGTGAACAGACAAAAATGTGGCCTTATTACATTGCTGATTCCGTAGACGGGTTTGACGGTTTTACTATCAGGGGGCACTACATCCAGGCAGAGCCGCCGTCCAAGGCCGGTGAAGCAATTATGGCTCATGATGTCATAGATTACGGGAACATAGAACGTGGTATCTGGCAATATCTGGTGGGTCAACGCCGGGTGCGGCGAGCGCCTTCTGTCTCATACGATACACCGGATACGGTTACCTCAGGTGTCGGTTTTTTTGATGAGGCATTCATGCAATTTGGTCCGTGGAATAACCATGAATATAAATTGATCGGCAAGAAAGAGATCATTATTCCTTATAATAACAACAGGGCTGCGGCAGCCAGTCCGGAAGAGATTATGGGATCAAATTTCCACAATCCGGATTTGATGCGTTGGGAGTTGCATCGCGTCTGGGTAGTCGAAGCGACTTTGGCGCCGGGCAAACGTCATGTGGTTGCCAAACGTAAGTTTTACTACGATGAAGATACCTGGCAAATCATGTTGCTGGATGGTTGGGATGCAGAAGGAAACATGTGGCGTTTTGCTTATAACTATGGCCTGCTCGCTCCGGAAATTCCTGCGCTTGTTGGTTCAACCTATTGGGGTGTTTATAACCTTCTCGAAGGTGGCTATTACGTCAATGGTGGCAGTCATAGTGATGATGCCATACAATTTTCCATCGATTCCAGTGTCGAAGCAGACCAGATTACCCCCGAAGCACTGGCGGAAATGGGCGCGCGTTGAACAGCTAGCCAATACGGAAGTTATAACAGGGGGGCAATGCCCCCCCTTTTTTGTAAGCGAGCCAGACCGGAAATGAATAAATCATATTTATACCCAAGATACCTGAAGATACAGGTTTATAGCACACCTGTTTTCATCCAGAGCTTCGTTGCTCGGTCTCCGTTCCCGACTCGACTCTACCACCTGCTTCCATGCAGGCGTCCTCCTTACAGGGGGCGGCCATGCGCGTCGTCGCGCCTCGCTCTGAATAAAAACAAACGCAC
>Ga0214472_10001300_pt1 | contig 28315 bp, 31 predicted proteins | sample RVTome_6_FD_207662 | JGI IMG/M metagenome (GOLD analysis project Ga0214472, IMG submission 207662) | Soil microbial communities from uranium-contaminated site in the Upper Colorado River Basin, Wyoming, United States - RVT140D175 | ecosystem: Environmental > Terrestrial > Soil > Contaminated >...
AAGATGGTGTTGACCATGGTGGCGAGGATGGTGTCATCCTCGTCGAGAATGTAGGGACTCAGCGAAAGCCCCAGCGAGGTGGCGGTATCCTGGGCATGGATCTCGGACTCCACCTGCAGGTAGTCGCGGATATTGGTCAGGCTGGTATAGAAGTTGATCGCGAAGATGGCCAGGAACATGGCCGAGATCAAGAGCATCAGCTGCTTGGACAGCGTCATCGAAAGTCTCCCTTTTCAAACACGGCCCTGCAGCCGACCCCGTTCCGACCGGGAGGTCGGGCGGGAAAAACTGGATGTAATCCGGCCAGTTTATAGCCTGCCATCCCTGGCGGCCACCCTTCGGGCCGTCGCTATGCGACGTTAAAAATTGCTCCCGGCAATTTTTTAGCGTGAAAAGGCTCTCGGTCGTCATCATCATCCATGGCCGGCGCGATTTTTTTGTCTGCAAGTGACGTCGAATCGGTTGAATATGCTTGACACCACCGCCCTGGGCTGGGGACGATAAGCGGCCTTCAAGGATACGGACAATTAAGGGTGACGCGCTTGCTGCTTGACGAGGATAACGTTCTCCTGGCTTCACAACCGATATATGACAACGACGACACTATCGCGGGTGTCGAACTGCTCTTTCGCAACGACCTGGGGCAGCGTGTCGACGAGATCGGCGAGGTGCGGGCAACGAGCGAACTGCTGTTCAACTTCTGTGCCGGTGTCACCGGACAAACCGATCACTATCGACAGCCTGCCTACATCAACGTGTCGGCGGATTTCCTGCTCTCCAAGGCGTTTTTTCCGATCGATCCCTCCCGCGTGGTCATCGAACTGGTGGAGACGATCAAGCCCGACAGCAGGTTGATCGAGGCGGTGGCCGAGTGGCACCGTCAGGGCTTTCGTTTTGCGCTCGACGACTTCGGTTTTCAGGAGGAGTGGCTGCCGCTGCTCGACTATTCCTCGGTGGTTAAGGTAGACGTTCTTGCCACCGATTTCCGTACCGCCACCGAATATCGGCAGCGGTATGACCGCGCCGGCCTGAGTTGGCTGGCGGAAAAGGTCGAGGATCACCGGGTGCTGTCGGCATACCGGGAAGCCGGGTTCGATCTGTATCAGGGCTACTTCCTGGCCCGCCCCCTTCTCGTTTATGGCAAGAAGCCGACCGCCAATGTGGTGCAGCTTGCCCGGGTGATCCGGGAGCTGTACACGGAGGAGCCGGATCCGGGGCGAATAGTCGAGCTTATCGGTGCGGATCCGGATCTGTCTGTCAGTCTGCTGAAAGTCGTCAACAGCCCCCTGTATCGGGCCTATCGTCCCATCAGCTCGCTGCAGCAGGTGGTGATCTGGCTGGGGATGGACAACCTGCGCCGTTGGGCGATCATCATCGAGTCGATCAAGCTCAGTTCCACCGACCGCGCGCGCCTGGTGCTGATCCGGGCGGAGTACTGCCGCCTGCTGGCGATGCGCAATGCAGATAAGGCGCTGGACCCCTCCCATGCGTTTCTCGTCGGTCTGCTGTCGGGTGTCGATGTGCTGTTGTCGGTTCATACCCGCTGCTTCCTGCAGGAGATCCGTGTCGAAGAGGAGATCGAACAGGCGGTGCTGGAGCATAGCGGGGCGCTGGGCAGCATCCTGTCGCAGACATTGGCGATCGAGAAAGCCGTATCGCTGAAACAGAAGCCGGAGCTGGAGCGGACCCCGTTACCGGACCTGGTCGACTACGGCCGCGTCACGCTGCAGGTCCAGCAGATGCTGTCCGAGTTTTTATAGGTTCTGGAACGGGATGGGCCGCTACTCTTTATCCCACATCACATCGCACTCATCCTTGGCCGCCGCTGTCAGCAGCTCGAGCAGGGGATAGGCGCGGTTTGCAAGGCTCACCTTTTGATTCTCATCCTCCGGGTCTGCCGACGCCTCGTCGGTCAGGTCGGCAGAGATCGGCTGTTCGCCGATCGCGCGCTTCAGGTTGTTCAGCGCCGTCGGGATGTCGGCAGCGAGGATGGCACCGGGCACCACGTCACTGTGTCCCATCAGGCGGATCAAGGTCAGCGCCACATCGCCTAACATTGTGATATTGGCATAGGCATCGGTTCGAAAGGTAACCAGCATAAACACCTCTGAATATGAAAGGGTATGCCTAAAGTATAGTTACTACGGAAATAAATCCTCCGCCGATCGAGACCTGGTTGAACCATGCCAAGGCACGTGTCGCCACCTCGCATGACTACAGCGGGGAAAAAGCCAAGGAGGCGCAGCCGCATTCCGATCACACCACCAGATCGATCTGCTGTAGCGTGCCCACCGAACCGTTTTCGCCCACATACAGGCCGCTGGAGCGGATCCGGCCGCGCATCTCGTCGCCCTCGGTGTAGAGCGAGAAAGGGGTGTCCACCGAGCCCAGATAGAGCGCCCCCACATTTTTGTCCTGCAGAGCGGCGTATTGGTCCGAACCGTCGGCGCCCCTGATCCAGATCTTGAACGGGGTAGAGTGGAGGCTATTATCGGCAGGGCTGAACAAAAATTGAACAAAATCGTGCGCTCCGCGACGACGGAGGTGGACAAGCGGGTACCGAACCTGACCGCCGACCTGCTGGATCTGCCGAGTGCGTGTGTGGAAACGCAGGAGACGAACGGTCCGGCGGAGTGGCCATCCGGCGTGAAAGCGACAACACTACGGGAGGCAACCGACGGCTTTCAGCGCGAGATGGTACTCGCGACCCTGGCCAGACAGCGCAGCAACCGCGCCGCGGCCGCCCGCGAACCGGGGCTTGAACCCGGCAACCTCAACCGGCTGATGAAGCGTCTGCAGATCGATCCTTCGGAGGTCACCGGCGAGACCCGATGAACTCCCTCCAAACCAACCGGTCGATAACAAATGGACAGCGAAGCGGTACGACAGCAGCTCGATCGACTCTACCGGCACGAGGCGCCCCGCGTGCTGGCGACGCTGATTCGCCTGCTGCAGGGGGATTTCGATCTGGCCGAGGAGGCGCTGCACGATGCCTTCATGGCCGCGTTGAAGCAGTGGCCCGGGCAGGGTGTGCCCGACAATCCGCGTGCCTGGCTGGTCAGCGCCGGGCGCTTCAAGGCGATCGACCGTATGCGCCGATCGAGCCGTTTCGATGCCTCGCGGGCGGCGCTGGCCGCCGAGCTGGAAGCGCAGGCGGAGGAGGGCGAGACCGACGAGGATATCGTCGATGACCGCCTGCGCCTGATCTTCACCTGCTGCCATCCCGCCCTGTCGCCGGAAGCCCGGATCGCCCTGACCCTGCGCGAGGTCTGCGGCCTGACCACCGAAGCGATCGCCGCCGCCTTCCTGCTGTCGCCGCCGACGCTGGCGCAACGGATCGTCCGCGCCAAGGGCAAGATTCGCGATGCCCGCATCCCCTACGAGGTGCCGGGGCCTGCCGAGCTACCGCCGCGTCTGGAGTCGGTGCTGCAGGTGATCTACCTGGTGTTCAACGAAGGCTATTCGGCGTCGACAGGGGATGCTCTCACCCGGCGCGAGCTGTCCGCCGAGGCGATCCGACTGAGCCGACTGCTGCTGGAACTGCTGCCCGAAGCGGAGGCTGCCGGTCTGTTGGCGCTGATGCTGCTGCACGATGCCCGGCGCGAAGCCCGTACCTCTACCGAGGGTGATCTGATTCCACTGGATGAGCAGGAGCGCTCGCTCTGGGACCGGGAGCAGATCGCCGAAGGCTGCGAACTGGTCGTCAAGGCGCTGGGTTCACACCGTTTCGGCCCCTATGCGCTGCAGGCCGCCATCGCCGCGGTGCATGCCGAAGCGCGCAGTGCGGAACAGACCGACTGGGCCGAGATCACCGGCCTCTACGACGTCCTGCTGCGGATCACTCCCTCGCCGGTGGTGGAGCTGAATCGTGCCGTGGCGATCGCCATGCGCGACGGCCCGGCTGCAGGACTTGCCTTGATCGACGCCGTTCTCGAACGTGGCGACCTGCGCCAGTACCACCTTGCCCATGCGGCACGGGCCGATCTGTGTCGCCGTCTTGGCCGCATCGAGGCAGCCCGTGGCGCCTACCGCCAGGCATTGCTGTTGGCGCAGCAGGAACCGGAGCGGCGTTTCCTTCAGCGCCGCCTCAATGAGCTACGCTGAAAAAATTTCCAAAAACTTTTTGCACCCTGTCGAATTGGCCTCGCCGCAAACGACTATAGATAAAACCAACCAGTGAAAGCGAAAAGGGAGAGGCAGCAATGGCCAACAAACACGGTGATTTTATCTGGTACGAACTGCTGACCGACGACGCCGATGCCGCGCAGGCGTTCTATACCGAGGTGATCGGCTGGCAGGTGACGGACAGCGGTGTGCCGAACATGGACTACCGCGTCCTGCAGGCGCCGGATAGCGACAGCGGCGAACTCCTGCCGGTCGGCGGCCTGATGCAGTTGAACGACGAGATGAAGGCCGGTGGCGTGCGTCCGGTCTGGCTGGGCTATATCGGCGTCGACGATGTCGACGCCTGTGTCGATCGCATTAGCGCGGCCGGCGGCAGTGTGAGGATGCCCGCCACGGATATTGCCGATGTCGGGCGCATCGCCATGGTCACGGATCCCCAGGATGTGCCGTTCTACGTCATGCGTGGCTTCAGTGAAGAGACCAGTCTCGCCTTCGCCTTCGACCGGCCGCGCGTCGGTCACTGTGGCTGGAACGAACTGCGCAGCAGCGATCCGGCCGCGGCAAAACGGTTTTACGGCGACCTGTTCGGTTGGCAGAAGGATGGTGAGATGGATATGGGGGAGGAGGGCGCCTACGAATTTCTGCGCCACGGCAGCATCATCGGTGCGGTGATGCCCAAGCCGGACACCAATCCGCAGCCGATGTGGCACTACTACTTCCGTGTGTCGGATATCGACCGGGCGGCCGACAGGATCGTCACCGCCGGCGGACAGCTTACCTTCGGCCCGGAACCGATTCCGGGCGGCGACTATGTCATCAAGGGGACAGATCCGCAGGGGGCTCTGTTTTCACTGGTCGGTGCCAGGCAGGCATAGCGGTGAAGGCAGCATCATGACTCGGGATATGTACCCGACAGGAGAGAACAATGTGTGAATCCAATATAGCGGAAACCGTTTACGAGCTATCCGTTACCCACTATATCGACGCGTCGCCCGAAAAGGTCTGGGTGACAATGACCGAGCGACTGCCGGAGTGGTGGTGCCCGAAACCCTGGCGGACCGAGGTCAACGCGCTGGAATGGCGCTCCGGCGGCGCCTTCGACTCCACCATGTTCGGACCTGAGGGTGAACAGATACCCTGTCGTGGCGTAGTGCTGGAAGTGACACCCGGCCGGCGCTTTGTCTTCACCGACGCCTTCGACAGCGACTGGAATCCGCAAACCGCCTTTATGGTCGGCATATTCGAGATTGCGGCCGAAGGCGCGGGCACCCGCTACACCGCCCGCGCACGACACTGGAGCCAGGAGGATCTGGAGAAGCACAAGCAGATGGGCTTCACCGACGGCTGGATGGCGGTGGCCGGTCAACTGGCAGAGCTGGCGGAAGCGGCCGATTAGGCAGGAGGCGACCTTCCTCGACGGCGCGCTACGGCAGCGTCGAGGTCCGCCCGGTGAGGGAGTTGCTGGACAGCGGCAATATCTTCAGCGCCACCGGTTAGCCATACGCCCTGTTCTCCGCGTTACCGAACAGCGGACTCTCTTCAATGATCCGCTCCAGCCTCTGGGTGGCTTCATTGACCTTGGGCGCAGTGAACAGCGTGACTTCGGTATCCGGCAGAGGCGGCAGCACCTGCCGGATGACGACGAGGTCCTCCTCGACGGTATGGCCGGGGACAATGGCAACGCCAATCCCCGCACGCACGGCGGCCAGGACGCCGGCTCGGCTTTGACTGGTGAAGGCGATGCGATAGGGGATACCGGCTCTCTCGAGTGCCTTGCAGGCGTAGTGTCGGTGGTAGCAACCTTCATCGAACACCGCCAGCGGGAGGGTGGGTTGCAGGTGCACGTTGTGGCCCTTTCCGCCGACCCAGACCAGTTCGTCACGCAGCAGGCGCACGCCGCCTTCGGAGTCGGCAAGCGTCTCCACCAGGGCAATGTCGATTCTCCCCTTGTCCAGCATATCGATCAGGTGATCCGGTCGATGGTCACAGAACACCTCCAGCCGGGCTTCGGGGTAGCTCAGGATAAAGGCTTCCAGCAAGGGCGCGAGCGTTCGGCTGGCATATTGATCGTGTGTGCCGAGGCGAACCTTGCCGCCTATTTCGATGTTCTGAAACGAGCCTACGATCTGGTCGTGCAGATTCAATAGCTGTCGGGCGTGGGATCTCAACTGCACCCCGGCGGCGGTTAGCCTGACACCGTGCTGCCCGCGTTCCATCAGCGGGTTGGCCACCAGATCCTCCAGACGATTCAGCTGCATGCTGATGGTGGAGGGCGCCTTGTGAAGCCGTTTCGCCGCTTCGGTCAGGTTAAGTGTGTCCGCCACGACCATGAAGGTACGCAGCAGGTTGATCGGCAGATCTCGCATCGGTCAGAGTTCAATAATATTGAATGTAGATTTGAATATTTGTCGATATTCCGAATAAACGCAAGCGCCTAACATAGCGAGTGCGGCTGTTGTGCCGCTTTCGACCTCGAACCTACACTCGCGGAGCTTGCTCGATGCGCATGACCCTCACCTTTGGTATCAACCAGATCATCAGCCATGGCTTCGGCCTGTTCCTGTTTGCCGCACTGGTGCCGATGATGCAAACGTCGATCGAGATCAGTCACTGGCATCTGGCGACCATCGGCGCCCTGACACAGCTGTCGTATCTGGGCGGGGCCATGCTGCTGGGGTTGATCGGGCATCACATCGACTCCGGCCGGTTACTGCTGATCTCCGGCTCCGTTACCAGTCTATTGTTGTTCGGCATGGCGATGCTGAATGACTCCATGGCAATCTTGCTGGTACTGACGGTCATGGCGGCCAGTGCGGCGATCTGCTGGGGAGGGATAGTCGAACTCGTGACGCGTTATGGCCGTCCCGAGAGCTGCTCGACCAGCCTGTCCACCGCTTCCAGCGGTACCGCCTGGGGCTTCGGGCTAAACGGCCTGCTTATCCTGTTGGTCGTCCCGCTGTTCGGTTGGCGCAGCGGCTGGATAGTGGCCGGCGTCCTGGGCACGCTCTCCATTCTGTTGACCCTGTCTCTGTTGCGAAGCCTGAGGCAGCAGGTCGCCAATCGGCGCGTAGAGGGCACGGGAGCGATGAGCGCACGGCAACTCTTTGCGACTATCCTGCGAGAGCGCACGGCGTTCCTTGCCTGCCTGGTCTGCTTCATGGTCGGCTTTTGCACCATGCCGTTTTCGACATGGCTGAACACCTACCTTGCCGAACTGAGCCTGCCGCCTGCGTTGGGCGGTTATACATGGACGGTGACCGGGATCGCGGGTATGGCAGCCGGCATTCTGTCCGGCAAACTGGCCGATCGCAAAGGGCACGGCGTGGCGCTCGTCATCGTGTTTGGCGGCTTCGCCCTGAGCCTGCTGGCCTTCAACTACTCCCCCGCGCATTTTGCCGTGCTCGCCGGATTCGGCTATGGCCTGATGTACTTCCCGATGTGGGGCATTGTCGCCGGTTGGGTCAGCAGGCAATACGCCTCCAAGGCGACGATGCAGATCAACGGCATCGGCATGGTCACCTTCGGTTTGGGCGGCGCGCTGGGCAATCTCGTCGCGGGAGCGATTCATCAGTTCAGCGGCAGTCTGGAAGGGGTTTACGGGCTTGTCACCCTGGTTGCGTTGCTGCTGACGCTGCTTGCCGTCTTTATCTGCATGACGGAGCAGCGTCGACCCGGCCTGGGTTACAAGCTTCTCTCCAGCTCGGGCAGTGCCTCGAACAGGTCGGCGACCAGTTGATAGTCCGCGACCTGGAAGATCGGGGCATCCTCGTCCTTGTTGATCGCCACGATCACTTTCGAGTCCTTCATCCCCGCCAGGTGCTGGATCGCACCGGAGATACCGCAGGCGATATAGAGATCGGGCGAGACGATCTTGCCGGTTTGCCCCACCTGCCAGTCGTTGGGCGCATAGCCCGCGTCCACCGCGGCGCGGGACGCGCCTACGGCCGCCCCCAGTTTGTCGGCCACCGGCAGAATGACCTCGTTGAACTTGTCGGCAGAGCCGAGGGCGCGACCACCGGACAGGATCACCTTTGCCGACGCCAGTTCCGGACGATCCGACTTCGACAGCTGATCGGCAACATGGGCGGACAGCTTCTCGCCGGTCATTGCGTCGATCGGCTCGATCGGCGCGGCGCCTGTCATGGCCGTGCTGTCGAAGCCGGCGGTGCGTACGGTGATCACCTTGATCGCGTCGCCGCAGCGGACGGTCTGAATGGCGTTGCCCGCATAGATGGGACGCTTGAAGGTGTCCTCGGCAACCACCTCGACGATCTCCGATACCTGCATCACGTCGAGTCGGGCCGCCACCCGGGGCAGGGCGTTCTTGCCCGTTGTGGTCGCGGCGGCAACGATGGCGGAGTAGTCCTCGGCGATGGCGAGGATCGTGTTCGCCAGGGGTTCTGCCAACTGATGGTTCAGGTCGGGGTGATCCGCCAGCAGTACTTTGCCGACGTCCGCCAGCCTGGCCGCTTCGTCGGCGATTGCCGAGACATTGTGGCCGGCGACAAGCAGGTGTACCTCGCCCAGCTTCGATGCGGCCGTGAGCGCTTTTGCGGTGTGGCCGGAGAGGCCGGCGTTGTCGTGATCGGCGATTAACAGTGTGGTCATGATGTTTTCTCCTGCTTACAGAACGCCGGCTTCGTTTTTCAGTTTATCGATCAGTTCGGCGACGCCGGCGACTCTTGTCCCGGCGGAGCGCATCTTCGGCTCACGGGTTTCGAGCACCTGCAGACGCGGGGCGATGTCGGCTTCGGCCAGCCCCAACTCGGCCAACGTCGGTTTGGCGACCGGCTTCTTCTTCGCTTTCATGATGTTGGGAAGCGAGGCGTAGCGCGGCTCGTTCAAGCGCAGGTCCGTGGTGACGACCGCCGGCAGCTTGAGCATCACCTTTTGCAGGCCGCCATCCACTTCGCGCGTCACCTTGGCACTGGTCGCGCTGACCAGATCGACCTCGGAGGCGAAGGTGCCCTGGGCCCAGCCCAGCAGGGACGCCAGCATCTGTCCGGTCTGGTTGCTGTCGTCGTCGATCGCCTGTTTGCCCAGAATCACCAGTCCCGGGATCTCCTGCTCGGCCACCTTTTGCAGTATCTTGGCCACCGCCAGCGGTTCGACGCCGATGTCGCCGACATCCACCAGCACACCGCGGTCGGCGCCCATCGCCAGTGCGCTGCGCAGGGTTTCTTCCGATCTGCCTGTGCCGATCGAGACCACGATGACCTCGGAGGCCGTGCCCGCTTCCTTGAGGCGCACGGCCTCCTCGACGGCGATCTCGTCAAAGGGGTTGATGGACATCTTGACGTTGCCTAGATCGACACCCGAACCGTCGCTTTTTACCCGGATCTTCACGTTGTAATCGACGACACGCTTAACGGCGACTAACACTTTCATCTCGATAACCTTCACACTGGTTCTGTTGTATTGGCAAACGGCTTACAGCTCTTTCATCAACCGCAGGGCGTCATAGATGGCCGCGTGCGTATTGCGCGTAGACACGGCATCGCCGATGCGGAACAGCTGAAATTTGCCCTCGGGGTTGCGTACCACGGATTGCGGCGTGCCGCCGATCAACTGGTCGTGGGATACCTCCCCCAGATTGGAAGAGTGGGGCTTCAGCTCGAAATACAGCTCATCCAGCGGGATCACGCCGTGGTTCACGACCACCTGATCGAACTCCCGTTCCTGAGCGACGCCACCGTAGTCACTGCCGATATGGACCTTAAGTCCTGTCGCTGTTTTCTCCACCGCCTGCAGGCGATAGGTCAGGGTAAAGCGGGTGTCCAGCTTCTGCAGCGTACGCATGTAGGGCACCAGGTTCATCGCCATCACCTCGGGGGCGAACGAACGGTCGGGCGTCATGATCTCGACCCTGGCGCCGCTCTTGGCGATCACCTCCGCAGCCTGCAGTCCCGAGTGGTCACCGGCGTCGTCATATACCAGGACATTTTTACCGGGCTTCACATCGCCGGAGATGATGTCCCAGGTGGAGATCACATGCTCGTTGCCCTGGGACAAAACCTCCGTATGGGGAAGACCGCCGGTGGCAATGACAACCACATCGGGGCTTTCCGCTTCGATCTCTTCGCGTTCCGCATAGGTGTTGAACCGAAAGCGAACGCCGTGGCGCTCGCACTGCGCCATGCGCCAGTCGATGATCGAGATCATCTCGCGACGCCGCTCGCTCTGCGCGGTCAGGCGTATCTGGCCGCCGGGTTCGTTTGCCGCTTCGAACACCACGACCTCATGGCCGCGCTCACCGGCTACGCGCGCAGCTTCCAGTCCGCCGGGGCCTGCGCCGACAACGACCACCTTCCTGCGGCTGTCGGCCTTGGCGATCTCGTGCGGCATGCTCTCTTCACGGCCGGTGGCCGCGTTGTGGATGCAGTAGGCGGAGCCGCCCTGGTAGATGCGGTCCAGGCAGTAGTTGGCGCCGACGCAGGGGCGGATCTCGTCTTCGCGCTTTTCGATGATCTTGCGCACGATGTGCGGGTCGGTCATATGTGCGCGGGTCATGCCGACCAGGTCTACCTTGCCCGAGGCAATCGCATGGCGAGCGGTCGCCACATCCGAAATCTTGGCCGCATGGAAGACGGGGAAGTCGGTCGCCGCACGGATCTCGCCGGCGAAATCCAGGTGGGGGTTGTTCTGCATACCCTGGATCGGGATGGTATCGGTCAGCCCGGCGTCGGTATCGATGTGGCCGCGCACCACGTTGAGGAAGTCGACCATGCCGCTCTCCTTGAGGCGGCGCGAGATCTCGAGACCGTCGTTCTTGTCGAGTCCGTGCGGCAGCATCTCGTCACCGGTGTAGCGCATGCCGACGATGAAGTCGGGGCCGACCCGTTTGCGGATCTCGGTCAGCACATCGAAGGTGAAGCGCAGACGATTGTCCAACGAGCCGCCGTAGGGGCCTTCAAGCTCGTTGGTCAGCGGCGACCAGAACTGGTCCATCAGGTGGCCGTAGGCCTGAAGCTCGATGCCATCCATGCCGCCCGCTTTCATGCGCTCGGCCGCATCGGCGTATTCCTTGATGATGCGCTCGATATCCCAGTCTTCCAGCTTCTTCGGGAAGGCCCGGTGCGCGGCTTCGCGATGGTGCGACGGGGAGACGACGGGCAGCCAGTGTCCCTTGTCCCAGCGTGTCCGGCGGCCCAGATGGGTGAGCTGAATCATGATCGCGGCGCCCTGTTCGTGGACGGCATCGGTCAGATCCTGCATCCAGGGCACCACTTCGTCCTTATAGACGAGCAGGTTGTTGAACACCGGCGGGCTGTCTTTCGATACGGCGGCAGAGCCCGCCGTCATCGTCATCGCGACCCCGCCTTTGGCACGCTCCACGTGGTAGGCACGATAGCGCCCTTTCGGCATGCCGTCCTCGGGGTAGGCGGGCTCATGAGCCGTCATGATAATGCGATTGCGCAAGGTCAGGTCTTTGATTTTATAAGGCTGCAAAAGCGGGTCATTGGACATGATCGGACTCCGGCTCACGACAGGGTAAGGGGTTGGACGGCGCCGTTTAGGGCGAAGATCTTTTGTTGTGGAGTTCGATCCTAAGCAGAATGTACAGTAGTGTCAATAAAGTGTTCATCTGTGTTCAGGCGTTGGCGACCGTGTACAATGGGCTTGGGCATTGGCGGGAAGGTGAAGATGAAGAAACAAGCGTCGAATGACAGCGGTTGGCGTGGGTCGCCGGATCTCTGGCTTGAAGCGGCCAGCGCTATCCTGCTTGAGTCGGGCGTCGAAGCGGTCAAGATCGCGGCGTTGGCGAAGAAGCTGAAGCTGTCACGCACCAGCTTTTACTGGTTCTTCCGTGACCGGGAGGAGCTGCTGGATGCCTTGGTGCAAAGGTGGAAGGAGAAGAATACCGGCAGCATCGTCAAGCAATCGCAGGCCTATGCGGACTCGCCGGCGGAAGCCACGCTCAATGTGTTCGATTGCTGGCTGGACCAGTCGCTGTTCGACTCCAGGTTCGAGTTTGCGATGCGCAGCTGGGCGCTGCAGTCGAAGGAGATGCTGGACGAGGTGCAGCTCGCCGACAAGCAGCGGCTCGAGGCGCTGTACAACATGTTCAAGCGCTACGGCTTCGACGACATCGCCGCGGACGTGCACTCGAGAACGATCTACCTGGTGCAGATCGGTTACATCTCCATGCAGTCGGATGAGTCGATCGAACTGAGAATGAAGCGCATACCGGAATACGTCAAAACCTTTACCGGCGAGTATCCGAAGGAAAACGAGCTGCAGCGATTCTACTTTAGACACGGCTATACCGAGACGAGCGGAGGGCGGTAACGACAAGCGTCGGATCAGCGGAGACGGTCGCAGGGGCCGCGAAAGCAGTAGCCCACGCCATGAACGGTATGGATGATTCGGGCGGCGCCCGGCTCCTGTTCCAGCTTGCGTCTGAGGGTGTGATAGATCAGGTTGTCGATCGGGGGTGTCCTGGTCGGCTCGCGGACAAAAAAATGGCGTACCGGAAACAGGCACGCCAGATAAAAGGGAACATGATGAGAGGTGCGGGGTGGAGCTTAGACGTTGAGGTCGAACTCCTCGGCGATCCGGGATAACCAGCTGTTCAGGCGCTCTTCGGTCAGGTTGGACTGGTTGTCCATATCCAGCGCCAGACCGTAGAATTTGCCGTCCTCGCCGACGGCTTCGGAGTGGGTGAACTCGTAACCGTCGGTGGGCCAGGCACCGACGATCCTGGCACCCCTGTCGGCAAAGAAGTGGTACAGCTCGCCCAGTGCGTCGACGAACTCGTCCGGATAGCCGACCTGGTCGCCCAGGCCGATCAGGGCGATGGTCTTGCCGCTGAAATCCTTGTCGTCGATCTTGGGCAGGAACTCTTCCCAGCTTTCATCTTCGATGTCGGCAGACAGGCCCGGCAACAGGCCTTCGCCCAGGGTCGGGGTGGCGAGGATCAGGTATTGGTAGCCGGCGAATTCGTCGGGATCGGCGCGGTTGACATTGAGCGGTTTGGCCATGGTCTCCTCGTCAAACTTCTTGCCGATCATTTTGGCAACCTTGCGGGTTTTGCCGGTGTCGGTTCCAAAAAAAAGACCGATACGTGCCATGATGTTCTCCTTCAGGTCATCAGATACAACAGTTAAGCGATCCCGGCGGGCGGGTGTTGCAAGGCTGTTGCGAATTCCATACCAGGCGTGGGATGTTGCTTAAGCAATTGAATTATAAGGTTTTAGAGCCGGCGCAAGGGGGCGGTTGTCGGTTGCTTGTCGCAAAGCGCACAGCCTGCGTTTTTGTCCGTCTGTACGTTTTGCGACACGGATCCGGTGCTGTCGGGAGGTGTTCTCAGTCGTCGTCATCGTCGTCGTCTTCATCCATGACGCGAACGATCTTGCGGTAGATCTCGACGCGGTCGCCTTCGGCGAGCCGGGTGTCCAGCTTGCTCAATTTGCCGAAGATGCCGACCTTTTGTCTCGTGAGATTGATCTCGGGAAAACGCTGCAGGATGCCGGAGGCGATGATCGCGCTCTCGATCGTGGCATCATCGCCGACATTCAGGTTGATCCACTCCCGCTTCTGCTTGCCGGCGTAGGCGACCGCGACCTTCATACCCTACCCTCCAGCGGCGTTTGGTCGCCGATCTGTGCAGGACGTGCGCTTGCCCGTGCCGTCGCCGGCAGATCCACCATCCGCTTGCAGGCCAGCAGCAGGCCCAGGCAGATAAAACCGCCGGGCGGCAGGATCAGCAGCAGGGTACCGCCGTAGTCCGGGAAGATCTCCATCTCGATCAAGGCCGCCCACGGGCCCAGCAGCAGGGAGGCATCGGCGAACAGGGTACCGGCACCGAACAACTCGCGTACCGCGCCCAGCAGCACCAGCACCCAGGTGAAGCCCAGGCCCATGGCGAAGCCATCCAGCATGGACGGGGCCACCCGGTTCTTCGAGGCGAAGCTTTCGACGCGGCCGAGGATGGCGCAGTTGGTCACGATCAGCGGAATGAACAGGCCCAGCACCTTGTACAGCTCGTGCATCCAGGCGTTGAGGAACATCTCCACCAGGGTCACCATGGCGGCGATCAGCACGATGAATACCGGAATGCGCACCTGGGGCGTGATCAGCCCGCGCAGCATCGATACCAGCAGGTTGGAGAACACCATCACCACCAGCGTGGCCAGCCCCATGCCCAGGCCGTTGCCGGCGGTGGTGGTCACCGCCATCAGCGGGCAGAGGGCCAGCATCTGGCTCAAGACGACGTTGTTGTGCCAGAGCCCTTCGCCCCAGATCGTTTTAAAGGATGGACCGCTCATGGCTGCTCCCCCTGATTGGCCGCGTCGAGATCGACTACAGCGTTTTGCAGCTGTGCCTTCTGTTGCTCGAACACCTTCAGACCCTGATGGACGGCGCCGACGACGGCTCGTGGCGTGATCGTGGCGCCGGTAAACTGATCGAAACGACCGCCGTCCTTTTTCACCGCCCACTCCTTTTCGGGGGGGTTGGTCAGCGATAAGCCGTTGAAGCGCTCGACCCAGTCGTGCTTGGCGATCTCGATCTTGTCGCCGAGACCGGGGGTCTCGGCATGGGTGATGGTGCGCACGCCGGTCAGCTCGCCGTCGGCGTTGACGCCGATGATCAGCACGATGGTGCCGCTGTAGCCGTTATGGGTGACCACCTCGTAGGCGGCACCGGTCAGTTGGCCGTTCTTGCCGGCCAGGAATACGGTCGGGTTGCCGCCGAACGGGTTGCCCGTCAGGGCCGTCGTGGTCTGCAACGGATTGTTGTCATACAGGTCGGCCGGCAGCACCTGGGCCAGCATGGCACGGCGGTCTTCGTCGATGCGCGCCTTGATATCGTCGCGGGTGCCGTGTTCGCCCATCATCAGCACTATGCCGACCAGCATCGCCATGCCGCCGAGCAGACCGGCCTGATAGCCGATGCCCCGGGTATAGCTCGGTACCAGAGGCGTTGTCGTCATGCCGTGGTTCATCGGTTCACTCCTTGGACTTCAGCGGTTTGCCGGTATAGCCGTAGCCGTAGATACGGGGGCGGAAATAGCGGTCGATGATCGGTGTCAGCGCGTTCATGAACAGCACGGCGAAGCCCACCGCCTCCGGGAAGGAGCCCCAACTGCGGATGATGAAGGTGATGCAGCCGACACCGGCGCCGAACACCAGTTGGCCGGTACGGGTTGTCGGTGAGGTCACCATGTCGGTGGCGATAAAGAATGCGCCCAGCATCGCGGCGCCGCCGAGCAGGTGGAACAGCGGCGGTTCGTAGCGCTCCGGCTGTACCAGGCTGAAGATGGACGCCAGCAGCGCCAGGGTGCCGAGCATCGACACCGGGATATGCCAACTGATCACCCGCTTGTAGAGCAGGACGAGACCGCCGAGCAGGATCAGCAGCGCCGAGGTTTCGCCCAGGCTGCCGCGCATCTGGCCGATAAAGGCGTCGGATACAGTGAACACCTCGGGCAGCGACTGGGTCACCGGGATAGACAGGGTCAGCGCGGTTTTGACCTGACCCAGTGCCGAGGCGCCGGTGACCCCGTCGGGTATCGGCGTTGCACCGGCCGTGATCATCAGGCTCTCGATAAAGCCGGGGGCGGCGGCACCGGTGATCGGGGTCGGATCGATCCAGGTGGTCATCTCCACCGGAAAGGAGATCAGCAGCCCGACCCGGGCCAGCATCGCCGGGTTGAACAGGTTCTGGCCTAGGCCGCCATACAGATGCTTGCCGATAACCACCGCGAACAGGGTGCCGACCACCGCGATCCACCAGGGCGCCCAGGGCGGCAGCGTCATCGCGATCAGCCAGCCGGTCAGCAGCGCCGAGCCGTCCCTGCAGGGCTTGAGCGAGCGTCCGCCCAGTGTCAGGCAGGCCGCTTCACCGGCGATGGCCGTGGCCAGGCAGAGCAGGAACAGGTTGATCGCCGGCCAGCCGAACAGGTAGAGGCCGTACAGGGTGGCCGGCAGCAGGGCCGCGCAGACCAGCAGCATGGTGCGCCGGACCGAACTGCGGTTGTGGGCGTGGGGGGAGGAGATCAACTGATTCACGATCCGTTTTCCTCATGGGTTGGGGCGTCTGCTGCCGTCTCCAGGGTGGCATCCGGCGCAGGGTTGGCCTTGTCCGCCTTGGCTCGCTCCTTCGCCTCCTTGGCGGCTTGGGCCCTGGCGGCCTTTTCCGCCTTGGCCGCGGCCTTTGCGGCCTCCTCCCGCTCCTTCCTGGCCTTGCGGGCTTCGGATAGCGACCTGGTCAACTCGCTCTTGCGGGTCTGTTCGCGCCGGCTGCTCAACTCGCCCTTGGCGAACTGGAAGTAGTGCACCAGCGGGATGTGCGAAGGGCAGACGTAGGCGCAGGAGCCGCACAGGATGCAGTCGCGCAGGCCGAACGCCCGGGCTCCGTCGAAATCCTCGCCCTTGGCGTGGCGGGCCATCTCCAGCGGCACCAGCCCCATCGGACAGGCGGACACGCAACTGCCGCAACGGATGCAGGGCGAGGGCTCGGTTTTGCCGATCTCCGTGGTGGCCAATGCCAGGATGCCGCCGGCACCCTTGGTGATCGGCACCTCGGTGGTTTGCAGGATCTGCCCCATCATGGGACCGCCCATGACCATACGGGCCGGCATGTGGGTCAGGCCACCGCACTGCTCCAGCAACCAGCTGACCGGGGTGCCCAGCAGGACTTCGACGTTCCGTGGCTGCTCGATGCACTGACCCGAGACGGTCAGGATGCGGGAGATCAACGGCCGGTGTTCGTACAGCGCCTGGTGCACGGCGTAGGCGGTGGCCACGTTATGCACCAGCGCGCCGACATCGGAGCTGCGCCCGCCGGCCGGCACTTCGCGGCCCATGATCGCCTGGATCAACTGCTTGGCCGAGCCCATCGGGTAGCGGGTCGGGATCGGCTGGATCAGCACGTCGTCATAAGGCGCCGCCGCCCGTTGCATCGCCGCGATCGCGTCCGGCTTGTTGTCCTCGATGCCGGCGACGATCCGGTTGGCGCCGACCGCACGCTGGATCAGACGCGCGCCGGAGACGACACCCTCGGCACGCTCGCGCATCAGCATGTCGTCGCAGGTCAGGTAGGGTTCGCACTCGCTGCCGTTCAGGATCAGAGTGTCGATCTTCTGCCGCGCGCCGGATTTGAGCTTCAGCGCGGCGGGGAAGGTGGCGCCGCCGAGGCCGACGATACCGGCCCGGTCGACGTGATCGGCGATCTCGGCCGGCGAAAGGGTCAGGGGATCGACGCACTCGCCGACCTCAGCCCACTGATCCAGGCCGTCGGTCTCGATGCTGATCGCCCGGGTGGTCAGGCTGGAGGGGTGCGGAGCGGCGACCTCGCCGATGGCGACGACGGTGCCGGAGGTCGGCGCATGCAGCGAGGCGCAGACGTCATCGTCGGTCGATGTCGCGATCAACTGACCTTTTTTGACCTGTTGCCCCACGCCGACCACCGGCTCCGCCGGTTTGCCGGCATGCTGCCGCAGCGGCAGCTTCAGCAGCGGCGGGATACCCAGTGTGCGTACCGGCCGGCAGGTGCTCTGCTCCTTGCGCTCTTCGGCATGTACGCCGCCGCGAATCTTCAGTGTGTTGAACATGGTGTACGCCACTTATAAATACGTCGTTTAGGCGGCTGCCGGTTTGGGCCAGTGCCAGTTGTCGAGCGTCTCCCGCTCCGGCTGCATCGAGATGCAATCCTCAGGGCAGGCCTCGACGCACTTCTTGCAGCCGGTACAGGCATCGGCGAAGACGGCGTGGATCTGCTTGTTCGCGCCGAGGATGGCGTCGGTGGGGCAGACGCGGTAGCAGCGACAGCAGCCGGTGCAGAGAGATTCGTCGATGGCGGCGATCATCACCTCGTTGCCGATGTCGGACAGGTCGACGCTGACACCGAGCTTTTCCGCCAGCGTTCGGGCCAGCGAGCGGCCGCCCGGCGGACAGCAGGTGACGGCCGCTTCACCGCTCACCATCGCCGCGGCCGCGCCGCTGCAGCCGGGGAAACCGCACTGGCCGCAATGGGTACCGGGCAGCATCGACTCGATCTCCTTCACCAGCGGGTTCTCCTCGACGGCGAAGATCCGGTCGGCGTAACCCAGCAGCGTGCCGAGCGCCAGGCCGAGCAGCGTCAGAACAGCAACAGCAATAATCATGGTGTGATTCTCCTTGTCCCGGGACGGCTCAGACGAGGCCGCCAAAACCCATGAAGATCATCGACAGCAGACCCGCTGTCACCAGGCCGACCGGAGCGCCGGCGAAGGTGGCCGGCACATCGGACAGCGCCAGCCGCTCGCGCAGACCGGCGAAGATGATCAGCACCATCGAGAAACCGATGGAGGCACCGAAGCCATAGACCACACTCTCGACAAAGCTCAGTCCCTCCTGCACGTTGAGCAGCGCCACGCCGAGCACCGCGCAGTTGGTGGTGATCAGCGGCAGGAAGATGCCCAGCGTCTGGTGCAGCAGCGGGCTGCTCTTCTTCACCATCATCTCGGTGAACTGCACCACGGCCGCCACCACAAGGATGAACGAGATGATGCGCAGGAACTGCAGGCCGAGCGGCTCGAGCAGGTAGTACTCCATCACCCAACTGCTGACGCTGGAGAGCGTCAGCACGAAGGTGGTCGCCAACCCCATGCCGGTGGCCGTGCTGAACTTGTTGGACACGCCCATGAGTGGGCACAGGCCCAGGAACTTGACCAGCACCACGTTGTTCACCAGCACGGTGCCGATAAGCAGGGTGACTAATTCCATGCGCGCAGACCTCCGGATATGCAGCCATTGGATGTTCAGGCTGGGAGTTGCACCAATCATGCCATGGGTAAATTGTTGATATTAAATGGTGTTGCTCTTGAGTGGGCTGTTTGGATGCTGACATTGTGGGGTTTGTTACAGATCGGTGCAGGCGCGCCTTCTTATGTGTCGGCAACACGACATTCACCCCTTGAAAGATAAGGTTTTATGCCCGCCGGCGCTGCCCGGGGCCATGGCGCAGTAATTGCAGCTCCCGCTTATCCCGTCATCCGAGGAGCAGACATCATGGCGAAAGAGCTACAGCCGGGCATGAGCGATGAAACTTCCGTCATGGACAAGGACGAGTTGCTGGACGGTCTGCCCGCCAGTGTGTTTTTTCAGGCCGTCGAACATTCACCGGTCGCGATCTCGATAACCGACCTGCAGGCCAACATCCTGTACAGCAACCGCGCCTTTACCAAGGAGACCGGCTACGAAGCGGTCGAGGTGCTGGGGCGCAACGAGTCGGTGCTGTCCAACCGCAACACGCCGCGCCTGGTGTACGACTCGCTGTGGGGGCGGCTGAAACAGCAGAAGCCCTGGTCCGGGGTGTTGGTCAACCGGCGCAAGGACGGCAGGCGCTACCTGGCGGAGCTGATGGTGGCGCCGGTGCTCGATGACGAGAACCAGACGATCCACTACCTCGGCATGCATCGCGACGTGACCGAGCTGTACTCCCTCGAACAGCGGGTGCAGAACCAGAAGGCGATGATCGAGAAGGCGGTCAACGCCGCCAATGTGGCGATGGTGCTGCTCGACGAGGAGGAGCAGATCGTCCTCGACAATCTGGCCTACAAGACGCTGGCCGCCGATCTGTCGCCGCAGGAGCCGAGCCATGTCATTCTGCGTGCCCTGCGCGACGAGATGGGCGAGCGCTTCGACACCATTCGCGAGCGCGGGTTGGGCTTCAACGACCATGAGATCCGCCTCGAGATCGGCAAGAGCCGGGCACCGCGCTGGTTCTCGGTGGATGGCAGCATGATCGAGATCGGCGACGAAAGCGCCGACTCCTTCTTCGCCCAGCCGGAGCGCCACTACCTGATGCTGGTGATCAACGACGTCACCGAACTGCGCCGCCGCCAGCATGCCGAGCGGATGAACGCGCTGAAGCTGCTGATCGCCGAGGAGGAGTCGCTGCAAAGCATGCGCGAGGCGCTCAATGGCGCCCTGTATCAGTTCCAGCGTCCGCTCAACCTGATGAATGCGGCGGTGCGGATGCTGGAGCAGCGCAAGGGCGACGAACATGCGCTGACCGAGCAGGTGATCATGGCGCTGAAGGAGGCGATCGCCGCCGGCAACGAGGCGCACGATACGCTGGAGAACGCCGTGCCCCAGGAGCATCCGGGGGTCAAGAGCGCGATCAACATGAACGAGCTGCTGCGCAACGTGCTGGAGCTCTGCACCGCCGACCTGCTCAAGCACGGCATATTGGTGGACTGGCATCCGCCGCTGCACATGCCGGCGATGATCGGCTACGAGAGCCGCCTGCACAGTCTGTTCAAGCAACTGCTCGACAACGCCATCGAAGCGATGGCCGGCGGCAGGGCGCCGCGCCGTGAACTCGGCATCGTTGCGCGTATCGAAGGCGGTGAGGTCGTGGTGACCATCTCGGATACCGGGCCCGGCATCTCGGAGGAGCATCGCACCCGCGTGTTCGAGCCCTTCTTCAGCACCAAGCCGCACACCAACCAGGGCGCTGCCTACGGCATGGGGTTGACGATCGTGCAGGAGATCGTGGCGGAACATCTGGGCACCGTGTTTATCGACCCGCAGTACCGCGAAGGCTGTCGTGTGTGTGTCCATCTACCACTGAACGCCGATCGCGGCTGAGGAGGTGAGCATGAACACACCGGGCATATTTTCCCCGCGCAACAGGTCCGAACTGCTCGACCGTCAGCTCGGCGTGCTCAGCATCGTCTGCCGCACCCTGACCCGTTCGCTCGACCTCAATGCCGGCCTGAACGAGCTGCTCAAGGTGCTGCATGTGGAAGGGGGCATGAAGCACGGCCTGGTCGCGCTGATGGATCCCGAGTTGGGCGAACTCTGCGTCAGTGCCGTGCACAGCAGCTCGGAGCTGGTCCAGCAGACCAAGAACGCGGTGCGCTACCGCCGCGGCGAGGGGATCATCGGCTCGATCCTGCAGAGCGGGCAGCCGGTGGTGCTGATGAAGTTGGCATCGGAGCCGAAATTTCTCGACCGCCTGGCGCTGTACGACTGGGAGGCCCCCTTTATCGGCGTGCCGCTGAAGGATCAGAGCGGCGAGGTGATCGGCGTACTCAGTGCCCAGCCGACGTCGGAGCCGGCGGAGTTCCTGTCCGACGAATCCCGCTTCATGGAGATGGTGGCCAACCTGATCGAGCAGGCGGTGCGTCTGCTGGCTCAGGTGCAGAACCAGCAGCGCAGCATCACCGACGAGCGCGATGAGCTGCGTCGCACCGTGCGCGCCAGGTTCGGTTTCGACAACCTGATGGTGGGGCATACCGCGGCGATGAAGCAGGTGTTCGACCAGATCCGCCGCGTCGCCAAGTGGGATACCACGGTGCTGATCCGCGGCGAATCCGGCACCGGCAAGGAACTGGTGGCCTGCGCCATCCACTACAACTCGCCTAAGGCGCACAACTGCTTCGTGCGCCTGAACTGTGCCGCGCTGCCGGAAAACCTGCTCGAGTCGGAGCTGTTCGGGCATGAGAAGGGCGCCTTCACCGGTGCCGTGAAGATGCGCCAGGGGCGCTTCGAACAGGCCGACGGCGGCACCCTGTTCCTGGACGAGATCGGCGAGATCTCGCCGCTGTTCCAGGCCAAGCTGCTGCGCGTATTGCAGGAGGGGGAGTTCGAGCGCGTCGGCGGCAACAAGACGATCAGGGTCAATGTCCGCATCGTCGCCGCCACCAACCGCAATCTGGAGCAGGAGGTGCGGGAGGGCAACTTCCGCGAAGACCTGTACTACCGCCTCAATATCATGCCGATCAACCTGCCGTCGCTGCGCGAGCGCAAGGCCGATATCCCGGAGCTGTGCGGCTTCCTGCTCGACAAGCTGTCGCAGAACCAGGGGCGCAAACTCAGCATCACCGATGCGGCGATCCGCGTGTTGATGGGGCATGTCTGGCCGGGCAACGTGCGCGAACTGGAGAACGTGCTCGAGCGCGCCGCGATCATGACCGAGGATGGCGTGATCGAGCCGCCGACCCTGTCGTTGCAGGGGCTGGACATGCAGCGTCCGGTGGCGCCGACGGTGCCGATCTACTCGGCTGCGCCGTCGATGGCGGTGGATGCCGGGCAACCGTTGGACGCTCCCGGGCTGGACGAGCGCGAACGGGTGATCGCGGCGCTGGAGCAGGCCGGCTGGGTACAGGCCAAGGCGGCGCGGCTGCTCAACATGACGCCGCGGCAGATCGCCTACCGCATCCAGACCATGAATATCGATGTGAAGAAGATCTGAGAGATCCGCCGCAGGGGGCAGACCGAGGGCTGTGTCGCAGATATGACAAAGGCCTCGCGTCTGTCTCACAAGATACATCGAGACGGCGAGCGGTCGGGAAAAAACTCCTTAAGAAACAAAAATATAGTCTTTGGTCTATGGTTTGCAAGACGCTCTGCAAGCAGGTGATCTGCATCCGATAACCGGCCGCAAGGCCAGCAGAGGAGTGAATCCGATGGAGTTGACGGTCCTGAACGAAACACAGAGCGGCAGCGGTGGCGGGTGCTCGTCCGGCTCATGCGGCAGCAGCAGCGATCAGCTCGGCCATCTGTCCGACGAGATCAGGCAGAAGGTGCACAACCACCCCTGCTACTCGGAGGAGGCCCACCACTACTTCGCCCGCATGCACGTTGCGGTCGCACCGGCCTGCAATATTCAGTGCCACTACTGCAACCGCAAGTACGACTGTGCCAACGAGTCGCGTCCGGGCGTGGTGTCCGAACTGCTGACCCCGGACCAGGCGGTGATGAAGACCAAGGCGGTGGCGGCGACGATTCCGCAGATGACCGTGCTCGGCATCGCCGGGCCCGGCGATCCATTGGCCAACCTGGAGCGCACCTTCGAGACCTTCCGCCGTTTAAGCGAGGAGGCGCCCGACATCAAGCTCTGCGTCTCCACCAACGGCCTGGCGCTGCCGGAAGCGGTCGAGGAGCTGTCCAGGCACAACATCGATCATGTCACCATTACCATCAACTGCGTCGACCCCGAGATCGGTGCCCGGATCTACCCCTGGATCTTCTGGAACAACCGCCGTATCCGCGGCAAGAAGGGGGCCAGGATCCTGATCGAACAGCAGCAGAAGGGGTTGGAGATGCTGGTCGCCAAGGGGATCCTGGTCAAGGTCAACTCGGTGATGATTCCCGGCGTAAACGACCAGCACCTGAAAGAGGTCAGCCGCATCGTGAAGCAGAAGGGCGCCTTCCTGCACAATGTGATGCCGCTGATCGCCGAAGCGGAGCACGGCACCTTCTACGGCGTCATGGGCCAGCGCGAACCCTCCAACGAAGAGCTGATGGAGCTGCAGGACGAGTGTTCCGGCGATATGAACATGATGCGCCACTGCCGCCAGTGTCGTGCCGACGCGGTCGGCCTGCTCGGGGAGGACCGCGGCGACGAGTTCACTCTGGACAAGATCGAGCAGATGGATATCGATTACGAGGCGGCGATGGTCAAGCGCGCAGCGATCCATCAGGGTATCGCCGAAGAGCTGGCCGAGAAGGAGAAGAAGCGCGCGGTGTTGGCAGCGGTCAAGGTGCCCAGCGGTCCTGCGGCCGAGAACAAGCACTTCCGTCCGGTACTGATGGCGGTGGCCACCAGCGGTGGCGGCATGATCAACCAGCACTTCGGCCATGCCACCGAGTTCCTGATCTACGAAGCCTCCTCCAACGGGGTGCGCTTCATCGGCCACCGCAAGGTGGATCAATACTGCATCGGCAACGACACCTGCGGCGAGAAGGAGAGCGCGCTCTCCGGCAGCATCCGCGCCCTGTCCGGCTGCGAGGTGGTGCTCTGCGCCAAGATCGGCTTCGAGCCCTGGGGCCTGCTGGAGGAGGCCGGTATCCAGCCCAACGGCGAGCATGCCATGGAGCCGATCGAGGAGGCGGTGATGGCGGTGTACCAGGAGATGATCGCCACCGGCACGCTCGATGACGTGCAAGGTAAAAGTGGCCGGATGAGTGCCTGAGGAGGTCCGTTATGTCCCTGAGCATTATCGATAGCTGCGTCAACTGCTGGGCCTGTTACGACGTCTGCCCCAGCGAGGCGATCTACGAGGCGGCGCCTCACTTCCTGATCGATGCCGGCAAGTGCACCGAGTGCGAAGGTGACCATGCCGATCCGCAGTGCGCCGGCATCTGCCCCATCGAGGGCGCGATCCTCGATGCGGCCGGTGCGGCGATCAACCCGCCGGGCTCGCTGACCGGGATCCCGCCGGAGTTGATGGAGAGGGCGATGGCCGAGATCCAGGCACGCTAAGGCTATAAGGAGAGGACGGGCGATGGCGCCGGCGGCCCTGCAGACATTGAACCGGTTCGAGCGATTGATGGCGGTCGCGGTGGGTGGAGAAACCGACCGTCATCTCGCTCACCTTATCCTGGGCCCCCGGCTGGGGCTGGGCTGTTTGCCGCTCGATCTGGGCCTGCAACCCGAGGCGTTCGCACAGCTGGTCGAGCGCCGGTTTCCCTACCTGTGCGCGCCCGAGCTGCGCGCCTGCCTGGCGCCGGCGCCGGCACAGGCGCAACGGCTCGAGGCGCGCTCGGCACTGCGTGAGGAGCTGTGCCGACTGCGCGACGACGAGCGCGAGGAGCTGGTGGCGCTGCTGGATGAGTACAGAGTGCCCGACGCGCCCGCGGAGCTGTCGCTGATCATCGCCACCGGCTGTCTCGGTGGCGACCATCTCTGGCGCGATCTCGGTTTTCCCCACCGCGGCACGCTGAGCGACCTGATGCGGCTCGCCTATCCCGAACTGAAGGCGCTCAACCATCGCGACATGAAGTGGAAACGTTTTTTCTACAAGCAACTGTGCGAGCGCGGCGGTGGTTACGTCTGCCGCGCACCGAGCTGTGACCGGTGCAGCGCCTACAGCGACTGCTTCGGCCCCGAGATATGAAGATCGACCGAGGAGATGCAATGAGCACTGAAGAGAAGATCCGCAAGCAACTGGCCGACAACCCCATCCTGCTGTACATGAAGGGGACGCCGGACGATCCCAAGTGCGGTTTCTCCCGCAACGCGGTGGAAGCGCTGAAGGGGCTCGGCAACCGCTACGCCTTCGTCAACGTACTGGAAGCGCCGTTCATCCGCGAGAAGCTGCCGAACATCTCCAACTGGCCAACCTACCCGCAGCTGTTCGTCAACGGCGAACTGGTCGGCGGCAGTGACGTGATCGTGGCGATGGTCGAGGACGGCAGCCTGAAACCGATGCTGGACGCCGTTGGAGGTGCCTGATGCTGAGCAGTGACGTGGAAGCGATCGTGCAGGCGGCGCTGCCGGATGCACAGATCGATGTCAGCGGTGAGGAGTGCAGTTTCACCCTGGCCATCATCAGCGAAACCTTCGAGGGGCAGAACCTGATGCAGCGCCAGAAGAAGATCCTGGCCCTGTTTGAACAGCAGCTCAAGAGCGGCGCGCTGCATGCGCTGACGATCAAGGCCTACACGCCGGCGCAGTTTGCCGAGTTGCAGGATACCTATCTGGTACAGCTTGAATGCTGATACCTGATTCACTGGCTAAGCCATCGAGGTGACAGCGATGAAACAGGTACGTGCACACGAAAATCCGATCCAGGCACTGGATCAGTTCGAACACCTGGCCCATGAGTCCCGGAGTGGCCTCGGGCAAGGCTTGGCCCGCATCGCCATGCTGCTGGCCGCCGGGCGCTATTGCCGACATCGCCACCTGTCGATCGAGCGCCAGTCCACCTTTCAGCGCGCACTTCTTAAAAATGAACCGGAGAATCACCATGAGTTTTGATGAGAACATGTTCGACGACCCGTTCGTGGAAGCGACCAACAAACTGATCGAGATCGCCAATGAGATGGGCGGCAAATACGGCGATCACAAGATGGGAGTCGCCTTTATCTACGCCGCTGCGCGCTTCAACGCCTATATCGCGGCGGGCAGCGTCGGCAACGCCGAGGAACTGGCCGACAAGCGCGACAAGGCAGTGGAGTACTTCACCGATCGCTTCCGTCAGCTCTACGACGGCAACCTGATGGACTACATCGCCAACTTCGATGAGTACATGGGTGCAGCCGCAGAAGGGGCTACCGCCGATACGGCACACTGAGTCCCGAGGTTACGCTCAGCAGATCGGCCTGGTCACTCCACCCGGTCGATCTGCTGCAGAGTGCCCACCTGACCGTACTTCCCTTCAATTACGAACAAATTAGTTCGATAAACACCACCAAAGCATTAACCCACCTATCGATTTATGACCTCTTTGCTTGCAGGATTCCATCTGTTGGATTAGTTTTCCAAAAACTGTCAGTTACCGAGAAAAACCATGAGCAATGGTCAGCAAGATCAAGTGATGACGCTTGAAGAGCTCTCCCACTATCTCAAGCTGCCGAAATCCACCGTCTACAAGCTCGTGCAGGAGGGGCGCATCCCCGGCCAGAAGCTGGGCAAGCAGTGGCGGTTCGGGAAACAGGCGATCGATCAGTGGCTGAACACGCAGCAGACTCCGGAGGGGAGAAAATGACCTCTTTCACTCCCCATCAAGGCACCTACTTCGCCTACTGGCTGACACAGACCGGTAAACTGCAGAACCAGATCTCCCGCACCATGGCGGCTGCCCGCGTGGATATGAACCCGCACCAGATCGAAGCTGCGTGTTTCGCCTTGAAGTCGCCGTTGGAAAAAGGTGTCTTGCTGGCGGATGAGGTGGGCCTGGGCAAGACCATCGAGGCGAGCCTCGTTATGGCGCAGAAATGGGCGGAGCACAAGAAACGTATCCTGCTTGTCGTTCCCGCATCGCTACGCAAACAGTGGGAACAGGAACTGCAGGACAAGTTCGAGCTGCCCTCGATCATTATCGACAGCAAGGTGGCCGGACGTCTGAAAAAAGAGGGGCTGAACAACCCCTTCGATCAAAGCGACAAGATCGTGATCTGCTCCTACGAGTACGTAGCCGGCCAAAAGGACTGGGTGCAGCTCATCGACTGGAATCTGGTGGTGTTCGATGAAGCGCATAAGCTGCGCAACATCTACCAGAACAGCAGCGGCAAGCGGGCCAAGGCGGTGGTCAAGGCGACCAAGGGCGCCGAAAGCCGGGTGCTGTTGTCTGCCACCCCGATCCAGAACAATTTGATGGAGCTTTATGGGCTCAGTCGCGTGATCGACGAACACTACTTCGGCGATGCCAAGTCCTTTCGTAACCTCTACGTCAATCGACAAAAGGACAAGGACACTCTCGAGGATTTGAAGCAGAGGATCCAACCGCTCTGCCATCGTACCCTGCGGCGTCAGGTGCAGCAGGAGGGGGGGATCAACTTTACCAATCGGTACTCGATCACTCAGGACTTCACACCCACCGAAGAGGAGTGGGAACTCTATAAAAGACTTTCCGCTTATCTACAGACTCCCGATATCCAAGCTATTGACCCCAAGGCGCGCCACTTGGTCAGCATCGGCTTGCGCAAGATACTGGCATCCTCCACCTTCGCTGTCGCCGATACGCTGAAAGGCATGATAACGCGCCTGCAGGACAAACAGCTGCTCAACGAAGAGTCGTTGGACGATCTTGAGGAGGCCGACGACTGGATCGATGCCGATTTCGGTGAGGCCGACTCAGACGACAGGCGAGTGGAAAGGCTGAAACAGGAGATAGAGGAGCTCACCGAGTGCTGCCGCCTGGCGTCCGAGATCACCCATAACGCCAAGGGCGACGCCCTGCTGGTCGTGTTGCAAAAAGCGATGGATATGACCGAGCAGTTGGGCGGGCAGCGCAAGGCTGTTGTCTTTACCGAATCCTGCCGTACCCAGCAGTACCTCAATACGCTGTTGGAGAACAACGGTTTCCAGGGACGAACGGTGCTGTTGAACGGCGCCAACAACGACGCACGCTCGCAGACGATCTATCGCGAATGGTTCGAGAAACACCAGGGGTCGGCACGCATTAGCGGCTCCAAGGCCGCCGATATGAAGGCGGCGCTGGTCGATCGTTTCAAGAGCGACCAGGCCGATATCCTGATAGCCACGGAGGCGGGTGGTGAGGGTATCAACCTGCAGTTCTGCTCGCTGCTGATCAACTACGACCTGCCCTGGAACCCACAGAAGGTGGAGCAGCGGATTGGCCGTGTGCATCGTTACGGGCAAAAGAACGATGTGGTGATCGCCAACTTCGTCAACCGCCGCAATCCGGCCGACAGACGCGTATTCGAGTTACTGCATGAAAAACTCAAACTGTTTGAGGGTGTCTTCGGTGCATCCGACGAAGTGCTGGGCGCCATCGCCGACAATATCG